>Ga0265334_10001825_pt1 | contig 10145 bp, 8 predicted proteins | sample 42023metaG_FD_192442 | JGI IMG/M metagenome (GOLD analysis project Ga0265334, IMG submission 192442) | Rhizosphere microbial communities from Carex aquatilis grown in University of Washington, Seatle, WA, United States - 4-20-23 metaG | ecosystem: Host-associated > Plants > Roots > Rhizosphere >...
CGCGGTCAAACGGCTTTTCCTCAAATCCCGCCTCAAGGACCTCCAGAAGCAGTACGCGACCGCCCACCAAGGCTGACAAAAGCAGCGGTTAGCGGTTAGCTGATGGCGGATGGTCCAGCCAAACCAAGGTTCTGCGATTGACTTAAACGCATGAATAAGTCTTATCTTTGTCTTTAAACCAACCGCTAACCGCTATCCGCTATCCGCCAAACACCTTTCCGGCTAGAATCCTCCCGATTAACCCGGAGGAAGGGCCTTCCCAGTGCCGAACCAGCTCACCGTCGTCTTCATGGGCACTTCCGATTTCGCGGTGCCGTCCCTCCAAGCGCTGGACCGGCCGGATTTCCGGGTGGCACTGGTGGTTACCCAGCCCGACCGTCCCTCGGGCCGGCACCTGGAACCCAAACCGTCCCCCGTCAAGGTGGCGGCACTGGAGAAGGGTTGGGAGGTCTTCCAACCCGCAAAGATCCGCGAGGAAGGGGCGCTGGAGCGTCTTCGCTCCCTGAAACCCGACCTTGTGGTGGTGGCGGCCTATGGTCAGATCCTCCCGAAAGCCCTTCTCGACCTACCGGGCTTAGCTTGCCTCAACGTCCATGGTTCGATCCTGCCCAGGTGGAGGGGCGCGGCCCCGATCCACTACGCCGTGATGGCGGGGGACGCCGAGACGGGCGTGACCATCATGCACATGAACGAAAAGATGGATGAGGGCGACATCCTTTTGGTGGAACGGACGCCGATCGCCCCCGCAGACACCACGGGAGTCTTGCACGACCGCTTGGCCTTGATCGGGGCCGACGCGCTCCTGAGGGCCGTGGGGTCTTTACGGGCCGGGACGGCCTGCCGAACGCCCCAGGACGGGGCCGGGGCGACCTACGCCCCTTCTTTGAAACGTGAACATTGCCGGTTGGACTGGGCGCGACCGGCCAAAGCCATCGCGGATAAGATCCGCGGGTTGGATCCCTGGCCCTCGGCGGAATGCCGGTTCGGAAACATCGACTTGAAATGTTTCGGGGCGGTTCCGTCAACCGAATCCGGGGAGCCCGGCTTGATCCTCTCGCTGGACAATGCCGGGATCCTGGTGGGCGCCGGCGAAGGCGCTGTTTTAATCAGCGAGATCCAACCGCCCGGCAAGCGGCGAATGAAACCCCGGGATTTTTCACTGGGGCATCCTGACTTTAAACCTGGAGCCGTCCTCCCATGAGCGTTCCGCCCGGCAAAAAACCCTTCCGCAAATCAGGACCACCGGGCGGCAAACCGCCGAGCCGAGGCGGGCCTCCCAAGGGAAAGGGCGGGGCCTTCTCGGGCGACCCGCGCCAGTTTCGAAGTAAGTTCAAGAAACCGGGCGACGCCCGCCCCCATTCCGGACCGCCTTCGGGTGGGTCCGCGGCTCCACGCCCTGGGGGTCCCAAGCCGTTTGACCGTCCAAGTTCACCCAGGTCGGGACCGCCCCGTCCTTCCTTTGACCGCTCAGGCCCGCCTCGATCCGGCCCTCCTCGTCGGGATTTCGATCGTTCAGGTCCTCCTAGGTCGGGCCCACCAAACTCCAGACCCGGCGGGCCTCCTCGTGGAGACCGTCCGTTTGACCGTCCACGACCCCCTCGTCGTGATTTTGATCGCTCGGGCCCGCCCAGTTCGGATTCGCATCGAAGCGGGCCACCAAGGTCTGGGCCTCCGCGTTCCGGCCCGCCCCGGAGGGATTTTGAACGTTCTGGCCCACCCAGATCGGGACCTCCTCGTCGGGATTTTGACCGTTCAGGTCCACCCAGATCCGGCCCGCCTGGTTCGGATTCACATCGAAGCGGGCCACCAAGGTCTGGGGCTCCTCGTTCTGGCCCCCCAAGCTCCGGTCCCGGTGGACCTCCGCGCGGAGACCGGCCATTTGACCGACCCCGTCCGCCTCGAAGGGACTTTGACCGTTCAGGACCGCCTCGATCCGGTCCTCCCCGTCGTGATTTCGATCGTTCAGGCCCGCCGCGCACCGGTTCAGGTGGACCACACCGTCCATCCTTTGACCGCAGTGGTCCCCCTCGCTCTGGCCCGGGTGGACCGCCCCGTGGCGATCGCCCATTCGACCGTCCCCGAAAGCCTTTTGACCGTTCGGGCCCGCCCCGGGCGTCTTTTGACCGAACAGGCCCGCCGCGCACCGGTTCGGGTGGACCACCCCGTCCATCCTTTGACCGCAGTGGCCCCCCTCGCTCCGCAGCAGGTGGACCGCCCCGAAGTGACCGTCCCTTTGATCGTTCCCGTCCGCCTCGAAGGGACTTCGACCGTTCGGGACCACCAAGGTCTGGACCCCCAAGGGGGGATCGCCCGTTCACGAAAAAGCCTTGGGACCCGAAAGGACCGCCCCGGGGAGACCGGCCCTTCGACCGCAACAAGCCCCCTCGCCGGGACTTCGAACGTTCCGGGCCTCCTCGTACTGGACCTGGCGGACCGCCTCACGGTGACCGTCCGTTTGACCGTCCCCAAAAGCCATTTGAGCGTTCGGGCCCGCCCCGTAGTCAATTTAGTAGAAGCGGCCCGCCCAGCAATGGACATCAAAGAAGCGGGCCACCTCGGTCGGGGCCACATTCAGCCGGACCGCCCAGGTCTGGACCCCCCAGGGGGGATCGTCCCTTTACGAAAAAGCCTTGGGACCCCAAGGGTCCACCCCGCAAGGATTTCAAGCGTTCCGGTCCCCCCAGAGGGGACCGCCCATTCAATCGATCGGGACCGCCACGGTCAGATCGAGGCGGTGATGGCGCGCCCAAGCATTTCGACCACCACGGGAAACCCCGCAGGACCGATGGGGTCTCGCCCGCCCGTTGGAACGCGGCCCTGGCCCTGATCCGCGTGGAGAAGGGGATGAAGATCCAGGAGTCCATGGCCCGGGGCGCCAAATTGGAGGGTCCCGACCAAGGGCTCTTCACCGAGCTGGTGTACGGCGTCACGCGCATGAAGCGCCTGCTGGATAAACGTCTCCAGGCTTTCTGCGACCGTCCCCTGGAGGAGACGGAACCGGCGGTCCGTACGACGCTGCGGTTGGGCCTGTACCAGGCCCTGTTCCTGACCCGGGTGCCGGGTTACGCCCTTACCTTCGAGTCCGTGACCCTGGTGGACCTCTTAGGCGCGGGCTTCGCGAAGGGGTTCGTCAACGCCGTGCTCCGGACGGCCCTGACGGCCAAGGACGAGGGGAAGTTCCCCGCGCCCGAGGAGGAAACATGGCCGTTGGGCGAGCGCTACTCCTATCCCGATTGGCTGATGGAACGCTGGTCGAAAAACCTGACGGCCGAAAGGCTGGTCCAGGTCTTGGAGGCGGGGAACCATCCCCATCCGCTTTACCTCCAGGTGCCACCGGGTTCACGTGAAGAGGTTCTGAAGCGGCTTGAGAAGATGGAGGTCAAGGCCGTCCCGCTTGATTGGCCCCTCCACACCCTAAAGGTGCAAGGCGCCATGGGGACCCTTTGGGACCCCACCCCCGATGAGGCGGGTGCCTGGACGGCCCAGGACTGGACCTTCCAAGCCATGTTGGACCTGGTGCCCGCCCCCGAGGGCGCTAGGGTTTGGGACGTTTGCGCGGCCCCCGGCGGCAAGTGCGCGGGGCTTTCGTGGAGGGTGGGCCCGACCGGTCAGGTCACGGCCACCGATTCGTCGCCTGAACGGCTATTGGCGCTCTTCGAGAACGTCCGCCGACTGAACCTGGCCAATGTCCGGGTTTTGGAGATGGAGGCGGACAAGCTTCCAACCCCCGAACGGTTCCAGACGGTTTGGCTCGACGCCCCCTGTTCCGGCACGGGCGTCCTGTCCCGACGGGCCGACCTGCGCTGGCACCTCCAACCGGGCGACCCCGCCCGGCATGGGAAGGAACAGCTCCAACTCCTGGAGGCGGCGGCCCAGCACGTTTATCCTGGCGGCACCTTGGCCTATAGCACCTGCTCGCTCGAGTCCGAGGAGAATTGGGACGTGGTGAAGGCGTTCCTGGGCGCCCACCCCGAGTACAGCCCGGTGCCACTGACCCTTCCTGAATCGGTCACCGAGACCGAAACCCGGGAGGACGGCCTTTGGTTCTGGCCGACGAAGGACCGGGACGGCGGTTTCCTGGCGCTGTTCCGCCGCAAGGCATAATGAGAAAACCTTTGAAAACCCCCGGCGCCGGGCCTATCCTTTGCCCTTTCGGGCCGCCGGGGGGCCCGTTCGAACCATGAGCCACCGAAAACCCATCCGCCTCTGCCTGTTCCTGCTCGCCCTGTTTCCGGCGATGGGGACGGCCGTGCCCGAGCCCGGGACCTATGACGTCATCCTACGGGGGGGGCTGGTAGTGGACGGCACCGACCAGCCGCCCTTTCGGGCCGATATCGGCTTCAAGGACGGGCGTATCGCCAAAATCGGCGACCTGACCGGCGCCCGGGCGGTGAAGGACGTGGACGCCCGGACCAAGATCGTCATCCCGGGCATCCTCGACATCCTCTGCCATAACGAACTTCTTTGGTCCCCCCTGGAACAGAAACGGGCGCTCAAGCGCGGCGTCACCTTCGGCCTAGTGGGCAACTGCGGCTTTTCCTTCCTGAACGTGGCCAAGAACCTCCGGATGGTCGAGGACCAACAACAGCTTTTGATCAACGTGGGATCCCTGATCGCCCAGGGCACCGTCCGCGAGGCCGTCATGGGCAAGAGCCATAAGGCGCCCACCGCCTCCGAGATGCGGAAAATGAAGGCTATGGTGGAGCAGGGCCTCCAGGAGGGCGCCTTCGGCCTCTCCAGCGGCCTCGGTTACGAGCCGGGCGAGTGGTGCAAGCCGGAGGAACTGGACAACCTGGCCTCCGTCCTGGCCAAGTACGACCACGCGGCTTACTACACCCACATCCGAAACTTCCGGTCCGAGGTGCTCGACGCGATCCGTGAGGCGGTGCAGGTGGCTGAGAACCACCGCGTCCCCGTCATCATCCAACACCTGCTTTTCAAGATGCCCTCGAACTGGGACCAGGCCGACCCGGGCCTCCGGCTCATCGAGAAGGCCCGGACCGACGGCCTTCAGGTTTGGGCCAGCACCTACCCCTACGACTTCTGGGGCAATGAGGTGCAGATTCCCCTCCAACAGTTCCTCTACCTCCTCCCGACCGCCGCGAAGTGGACCACCTACCTGAAGCACCCTGAGAAGAGGGACGAGGTGCTGGACGAGACCCGGAAGCGCCTGGCGGAATACGGGGACGCCCACCGCATTGAGATCACCCATCTGGCCCCTTCGGCGCCGCAGGATTGGCTGGGCCTGAGATTGGACCAATTGGCCCGGCTCCGGGGCATGGAGCCCGCCGAGACGGTCTTGGCCCTTTTGTTGGAAACCGGCAATGACGTGGGCGTCTGTTACCACGGGGTGTCCCAGGAAGTCTTGGTGCGGCAGATCCAGGCGCCCTACATGCTCTTCGGCTCGGACGCGGCGGATGACATCCCCCATCCCCGCAACGTGGGGTCCTTCCCGAGGCTTCTCTCCCACTACGTCCGGGACCAAGGGGTCATCCGGCTGTCCGAGGCGGTCTCCCGGCTGACCTGGGAACCGGCTAAACTTTTGGGCCTCAAGGACCGGGGGCTGTTGAAGGAGGGTTATTGGGGCGACGCCGTGGTGATCGACTATGAGCATTTGGAGGACCGGGCCACGCCGGTCAACCCTTGGGAGACACCCAAGGGGATCGACCTGGTGGTGGTCAACGGAAGGGTGGTAATCGAGGGGGACACCTTGACCGGCGACTTCCCGGGACAGGCCTTGAGGCGGGCCCAGTGAGGAAACGAATCCACCGGGTGAAACGGGCCGTCCAAAAAACCGTCTGGAACAAGTTTAGAAGGCCCCATTTCCGCCCGGCGGAATCGGCTTTCCTGGTCTACCAGTTCTTCCTTCTGGCCGCCGCCCTCCTATATTCGTTCGGCGGATCCAAGTCTTTCATCATTCCCTTATCCGTGATGGTATCCATCGGCTTGACCCTCTTTTGCAGGTCCTTCCGGCCTGATCACCCTTTCCTGAGGGCCCTCTGCGAGTGGTTTTACCTTTATCCGGTGGTGTTCATCGGGTATTTCGCCAGTTGTCCCCTCATCGATTATTTCAGGCCCGAGCGATACGACTCGGATTTGTCCGCGATCGACATGCGGTTCTTCGGGGTGACCCCGAATTGGGCCTCCAATGTCCTGAACTACCCCTGGATCACCGAGATCTTCACCTGGGGATACGTCTCCTATTATTTCTTCGGCCTCCTTTTGATCGTGCCGATTTATATCCGCTATGGGTCCCATTCCAAGCCGTTCCATGAGAGCTTCAACGCCATCCTTCTGGCTTTCTTCTTCACCTACGCCGGTTATTGGCTCATCCCGGCCTCCGGGCCCCGGGTCTATTGGGAGTCCCAATTGCCCCCGCTTCAAGTGCTCTACCTCTCGGCCCACGTCTTTGGTCCCATGGACAAGGTGGCCCGCGGGTTTCCCGACGCTTTCCCCAGCGAGCACACGTCCCTATCGCTTCTCATGCTCTGGTTCCTCTTTAAGAACGACCGCCAAATCTTCTGGTTGGCCCTGCCTTTCGCGGTCTGCGCGGTGGGAGCCACCTTGGTCCTCCGGTACCACTGGTGCATCGACGTGACGGGCGGTGTCGCCGTGGCCGCGTTGGTGGCTTGGCTCTCGACCTGGTTGGCCAGCCAACCAGGCGCGACCGGGGACTAACCGGCCCCATCGGCCTGTAAATTCGCTGAAAAATCTCCCCCAAACCCCGTGGGCCCCTTTCAATCACCGGCCCCCTTACTTTAAATTGCCCCCATTCCGATCCATACCAACCAGGGCCCCGGCATGCCGGGGCCTGTCCCGGGAGGGAATTATGCAGCCGGTCCATGTGCCGTGGCTTGGGGTTTTAGCGGGGTTCTTCATCCAGATGGCCCTGGGGGGGTGGTGGTACTCCCCGGCGGGTTTCAGCAAGCAGTGGATGGGATACCTCGGCATCAAGCCGGGTAGGATGACGGATAAGATGAAGAAGGAGGCGGGACGGTCCATGGGGGTTATGGCCCTGATGAGCCTGGTGTCGGCCCTTTGCTTGGCATTTGGGGTGGTCTTGTTTCATGTCGTTTTGCCGGGCTTGCCGGGCGTCCTGGCCGGTTTGATGGTGGGATTCTGGGCCTGGTTGGGGTTTTACATGACCAATGATATCGGCCCGGTGCTCTGGGAGAAGAAGCCCTTTGGCTTGTTCGTTCTGAACACCGGCTACCACTTCGTGGTTTACCTGGCCATGGGCGCGGTCCTGGGTGTCTTAGCCTGAAAAGGAAGCCCGCCATGTACTTCATGCTGAAACTCCACCCATCACGCCCCTCCTTCGCCGTGGATATGACGGAGAAGGAGCGGGCGATCATGACCCGCCACGGGGAGTATTGGAGGGAATTCCTGGAAAAGGGCCACGCGGTGGCCTTCGGGCCGGTGATGGACCCCGCGGGGCCTTTCGGCTTGGGAATCGTCGAGGTTGAGGGCGAGGCCCAGCTCAAGGATTTCATCGCCGGGGACCCGGCCCTCACCACGGGCCTCACCCGGTTGGAGTACCATCCGATGCGGGCCGTCGTGAGGCCCCACCATCCCTCAAATTGAGGAAGGGAGGCGCCGGAACGGCCGGGCTTTTGGATCGCCAAAAACGATGTAGAATACCGCATCCTTTTTCAGGATGGGACGCATGATCTACCGTCAAAAAGCCTCCACCCTTCAGGGCGTCCATCAACGAGTCGCCCTTCTCCTGGCGCTCCTGCTGGTCTTCGTCCTGGTTTTGTCCGTTTATCCGGAATTCCAAAGGAACGGTTTCGTTTATTCGCGCGCCCTTGGGATGGATTTGGCCGCTGGGTTGTTCGCGCTTTTGGCGGCCGGGACCTTCCTCGTGTTCCGGGCCAAGAAAAGCCGGGCCGTGATGGAAAGCATGACGCTGGAAACCCGTGAGAAGTCCCTGGTTTGGGTCGCGGAGGGCCAAACGGCGGAGTTCGCCTACAAGGACCTGACCCAAGTGGAGGTGGGTGAGTCGGGCAAGTCGGTGAGGACACTCCGGCTGACGGCGGGACCCAAGGTCCTGGCCCTCTCAGGGTTCGAGGGGATGGACGCCCTGGCGGAGGAGATCATCGCCAAGACGCCCAAGTCGACGGCCTTCCTGCACAAGCCGCTCGCCTTCGATCCGGATAAGCTCACCACCCACCTGGGCGCCTTTTTAATCGGGCTGGCGGTCATCAGTTTTCTGCTCACCGTATCCCGCACGGTCCCCCGTTCGGGCCTTCCCATCCTGATCATCGTGGTGGGGATCTACCTGCTCATCCGACGGAATGCCCGGAACCCCCAGATGCGGACCATGGCGGCGTACCTGCTGATCGCCATGGGCCTGGCGCAGATCTACCTGATCCACATTGGAAAGATGTAGGGGCGGCCCTGGGCCACTTCAGTTGATGCAAACGTGGGACTCGCGGTTTTAATCCTGGCGGTTGCCGGTATTCCCGTTTTCCCGTAGCATTCCCTCACCTTATCCGGGGGCCAATCCATGCGTGTGCGTTCCATCCTCATCATCGGGGTTTTGGCCATGTCCCTTCTCTCGGCCCAAGCGGCCACTCCAAGCCGGTTGCTATTGCCGTCCCTCATCGGGGACCACATGGTGCTCCAGCGGGGGACCGCCTCGGTCTGGGGCCGGGATGTGCCGGGCCAGAAGGTCACCGTCACGCTCAATGGGAAGGTTTGGACCGGAAAAGCGGATTCGAATGGAGCCTTCCGCGTCCTCCTGACCGGATTGAAGGCCGGTGGCCCTTATGAGATGGAGGTCCAGGGTTCGTCCTCCATCAAGGTGAAGGATGTCCTCGTGGGGGACGTATGGTTGGGGTCGGGCCAGTCGAACATGGAATTCCTCACGAAGGATTCCCGGGACGCCCAAAAGGCCCTGGCCCAGGCGCACGACCCTAAGCTCCGTTTTTTCCTCCAAGGGCGGGTGATGGGCGACAAGGCGCTCGATCACGCCCAGGGGACTTGGCAGGTTTGTTCCCCCGAAAGGGTCCATAGTTTTTCAGCGGTGGCCTATTACTTCGGTCGGGACCTGCGTCGGGCTTTGGATATCCCGGTGGGGTTGATCGCGGCTTCCTGGGGCGGGTCCTACATTGAGAGTTGGCTCCCGGAAAGCGCCTTGGAAGGGCTGCCGGAGGCCAAGGATTCCCTCAAAAAGTGGGGGACCATGACGCCCGCCCAGCGTTTGGTCTGGTCCAAGGGCGTAAAGCCCGCCATGTACCTCTGCGGAGTGCGATTACTCCCTAAGGACCCGAAGCAGGCGCCCTTGACCGTCCTGTTGGCGCCGGAAGCCGGAACCCATGCCCTTGGCGGCACTTGGGGGAACGACGCCAAGGAAGGCTCTGTCGCCACCTACGCCGTCGTGAAGTTGACGGGTCCGAAACCGGGGCCCGTGGGGGAGTTCACCGGCCACTTCGAGGGTGGGGCTTGGGCCAACGTCTCCACGAAATTTAAGGCGGACGGCGGTCCCGCGGACTTGTCGGGTTACAAGGCCCTGGAGTTCTCGGCCAAGGGCGACGGGGAATATTTCATCTTCCTGCCACAGCCCACCGTGAAGGACGGCTGTAACTGGAGTTCCCAGCCCTTCAAGATCACCGACCAATGGAAGACCTACCAGATCGACCTATCGAAGTTGAAGCAGGACAACTGGGGCAAGCCCACGCCCTTTACCCAGGATGCCATCCAGGCCCTGGCCTTCGGGGTGCTTTTGCCCTCGCTGGACAACATCCCCATGGTGCTCTACAACGGCATGATCCACCCCCTGACCAAGACCCGCATCGCGGGGGTGATCTGGTACCAGGGCGAGTCGAACGAAGGACGCCCAGGACCCTACCACAAGCTCCTGCCGGCCCTGATCCGGTCTTGGCGAAAGGTTTGGGGCGAGGGGGATTTGCCATTCCTGATCGCCCAATTGCCGGACTTCAAGGCGATGCAAAAGGACCCTGGCCAGAGCAACTGGGCGGAAATCCGCGAGGCCCAGGCCATGGCGGCCCAGCTTCCCAACGTGGAATACGCCTGCCTCTTAGGCTTAGGCGACGCCCAGGATATCCATCCCAAGGACAAAACCAACGTGGGGAAGCGCCTGGCCTTGACGGCCCTACATGACGTTTATGGCCAGAAGGTGG
>Ga0265334_10001828_pt1 | contig 10137 bp, 7 predicted proteins | sample 42023metaG_FD_192442 | JGI IMG/M metagenome (GOLD analysis project Ga0265334, IMG submission 192442) | Rhizosphere microbial communities from Carex aquatilis grown in University of Washington, Seatle, WA, United States - 4-20-23 metaG | ecosystem: Host-associated > Plants > Roots > Rhizosphere >...
CCATGTACAGCGTGATGTGGAGCGAGCACTGCTCCTACAAGTCGAGCAAGGTGCACCTGCGCCAGTTCGGCCAGAAGGTCACCCCCGAGATGCGGGCCCGCCTGCTGGTCGGCATCGGGGAGAACGCGGGGGTCGTCGACATCGGCGGTGGCTGGGCCGTCACCTTCAAGATCGAGAGCCACAACCACCCCAGCTACGTGGAGCCCTACCAGGGGGCGGCGACCGGTGTCGGGGGCATCGTCCGGGACATCATGTCGATGGGCGCCCGGCCGATCGCGGTGATGGACCCGCTGCGCTTCGGCGCGCTGGACCACCCCGACACCGCGCGCGTGGTGCCCGGGATCGTCGCGGGCGTCGGCGGCTACGGCAACTGCCTGGGCCTGCCGAACATCGGCGGGGAGGTTGTCTTCGACCCCTGCTACCAGGGCAACCCGCTGGTCAACGCGCTGTGCGTGGGCAAGCTGCGGCACGAGGCGATCCACCTGGCGAACGCGTCCGGCGAGGGCAACCTGGTCGTGCTCTTCGGCGCGCGCACCGGCGGTGACGGCATCGGGGGCGCCTCGGTGCTGGCCAGCGCCACCTTCGAGGAGGGCGGTCCGACCAAGCGCCCGAGCGTGCAGGTGGGCGACCCCTTCGCGGAGAAGGTGCTCATCGAGTGCTGCCTCGACCTCTTCGAGGCGGGTGTGGTCACCGGCATCCAGGACCTGGGCGCGGCGGGTCTGTCCTGCGCGACCTCGGAGCTGGCCAGCAACGGCGACGGCGGCATGTTCGTGCGCCTGGACCGCGCGCCGTTGCGGGATCCCTCGCTGACGCCCGAGGAGATCCTCATGAGCGAGTCCCAGGAGCGGATGATGGCCGTCGTCCGCCCCGAGGATCTGGACGGTTTCTTCGCGATCACCGACAAGTGGGACGTCGAGGCCACCGTGATCGGGCAGGTCACCACGACCGGCCGGCTCGTCATCGAGTGGCACGGCGAGACCATCGTGGACGTCCCGCCGCGCACCGTCGCCCACGAGGGTCCGATCTACGAGCGCCCGATCGCCCGGCCGGACTTCCTGGACGCCCGTCAGGCCGACGGTCCCGACGCGCTGCCCCGGCCGGTGGACGGCCCCGGTCTGCGGGCGCTCCTGCTGCGCCTGGTGGGCTCGCCGAACCTGTGCAGCAAGGCCTGGGTCACCGACCAGTACGACCGGTACGTCATGGGCAACACCGCCCTGGCCCAGCCGGACGACGCGGGGGTGGTGCGGATCGACGAGGAGTCCGGGCTGGGCATCGTCCTGGCGACGGACGCCAACGGCCGCTACGGCGCCCTGGACCCGTACGCCGGTGCCCAGCTGGCCCTGGCCGAGGCCTACCGCAACGTGGCCACCGCCGGGGGACGCCCGCTCGCGATCACGGACTGCCTCAACTTCGGCTCGCCGGAGGACCCCGGGGTGATGTGGCAGTTCGAGCAGGCGGTGAGCGGCCTCGCCGACGCCTGCCAGGAGCTGGGCATCCCGGTCACGGGCGGCAACGTGAGCTTCTACAACCAGACCGGGGATGTCGCCATCCACCCGACGACGGTCGCCGGGGTGCTCGGCGTCCTGGACGACGTCGCCCGGCGCACGCCCTCGGGCTGGGACCGCTCCGGCCTGCCGGTGTACCTGCTGGGCGCCACGAGGGACGAGCTGGCCGGTTCCGAGTGGGCCTGGGCCGAGCACCAGCACCTGGGCGGCCGGCCGCCGCGCGTGGACCTGGCGGCCGAGCGGGCGCTGGGCGAGGTGCTCGTCACCTCGGCGGCCGAGGGCCTGGCCGCGGCCGCGCACGACCTCTCCGAGGGCGGTCTGGCCCAGGCCCTGGCCGAGGCGAGCCTGCGCTACGACGTCGGCGTGCGGGTGTCGCTGGCCCCGGTGACCGGGCGCGACGGGGTCAGCCCGTTCGCGGCCCTGTTCGCCGAGTCGGCCGGCCGGGTGCTCGTGGCCGTGACGCCGGCCGACGAGGACCGGCTGAGCGCTCTGGCCGCCGAGCACGGCGTGCCGGCGGTCCGGCTGGGCGTGACCACCACCGAGCCCGTGCTCGTGGTGGACGGCGAGTTCGAGATCGGCCTGGACGAGCTGCGCGCCGCCCACGAGGCCACGCTGCCGGCGGCCTTCGGGCGCTGAGGGCACGCTGCCGCAGGCCTTCGGGCACCTGGGCGGGCCGGATCCGGCCGCGGACGTCGAGAGGGCTCGGACGCAGGGCGAAGGCCCCGTCCGGGCCCTCGTCGTGCCTGGGCACCGCCGTTTCGGGCCTGCCGGAGCCCGTGGCGGGATCCGGGGCGAATCGAGGATCTGGGCACCGAGATGTCACTCCGATCACGTCGAGGCAACGAAATCGTTTGCAGGTGAGGCAAAACGCAACGCAATCTGGCAATCTGTGAGCTGCGGCACGCCGGCAGGTGAACTCGGAGACAGCGACGAGTTGGCCCCGGTGGACCACGGCGCGGTGCGCCTGCGGTCGGGGTCTGCACCTGCTGCCTGGATGGTCACCGTGGCCCGGCGACCATCGCAGGCATTCCTGTGCGCCCCGGTCCGTGGTCCTTCTCCGCGGTCGCCGTCCTCCACGGTCGCCTTCGCCGAGCAGGCGGGCCGGCCACCTCGACGTCCCGGCCGATTCCGCCCACCGGCGCGGTGACGTCCACCCGTTCGGGCCGCACCGCAGGACCGCGGACGTGACCGTTCCGGACAGCGTGCATGGCACGATCGGGACATGCCCCCACGCCGTCGTACCGATCGTGAGGAAGGTCGGGCCGCTCTCTCCGACTGGGTGCTGGACGCCGCGAACCTGCCCCGGGCCCGCCTGGCGACCGCGGTCCGCTTCACCCTGGAGGAGTTCGCGGCCCGTGCCCCCGGAGGAGCGACCGAGTTGCGGGTACCCCCCTTCGGCGTGGTCCAGTGCGTGCCGGGGCCACGGCACACACGCGGTACGCCACCCAACGTCGTCGAACTGGACGCCGCCACCTGGCTCGGTCTCGTCACCGGACGACGCGCCTGGGACGAGGAACTGGCGGCCGGGCGGATCCACGCCAGCGGCGAGCGCTCCGACCTGTCCGCGCTGCTGCCGTTGTCCGGGCTCGTGCCCGAGGGACAGGGGCCGGTCGGCGCGTGACGACGCCCGTCAGGATGCCGCCGGCGACCCGAGGGATTAGCGTCGCACCGTGGTCGAGATCCCGGACGAGAACGCCGAGCCCGGCGTCGTCCTCGCACGGTCGGTGCGCCGGTCCCCGCGCCTGACCCGGTTCGTCGGCACCGGGGTGCTCCTCGGGGTACTGCTGGCCTTCGGGTGTGTGCTGGCCGGCGGGACGGGAAGCTCGCGGTACGCGACGTCCGGAGTGCTGGGCTACCTGGCCGTGACCTTCGGCTTCCTCGGTGCGCTCGCCGGGGCCGGCGCGGCGGTGCTCGGCGACCGTGCGGCTCGGACCAGCCGTCGTGAGGCCCGGAACAGTCGTCGCGAGGCCTAGGACCGCCCGTCGTGCGGCTCGGCCCCGCCTCCCGTCGTCCGGGGACCGCTGGCTCGCCTGGTTCCGGGACCGCCCTGCCTGTCGTTCGGGGACCACCGTCCCGCCTCGTCCAGGGGCCACTGCGCGTCGTTCGGGGAGCGCTGCCCGGACCCGCGTGTTCACGGGGCGTGTGCGAGACTGCAGACGTGGCTCGCGGCGACGGACGGCTCACGCACGATCTGATGCCAGACGAGAAGGGGCCGCAGGACGCCTGCGGGGTCTTCGGCGTCTGGGCACCCGGGGAAGAGGTCGCCAAGCTGGCGTACTTCGGCCTCTACGCCCTGCAGCACCGCGGCCAGGAAGCGGCCGGCATCGCGGTCAGCAACGGGCGCCAGATCCTCGTCTACAAGGACACCGGCCTGGTGGCGCAGGTGTTCGACGAGACGGCCCTGGCCAGCCTGCACGGGCACATCGCGGTGGGCCACTGCCGCTACAGCACCACCGGCGGGTCGGTCTGGGAGAACGCCCAGCCCACGCTGGGGGACACCGCGAGCGGCACCGTCGCCCTCGCGCACAACGGCAACCTGACCAACACCCGCGAGCTGCGCGAGCGGCTGGCCGAGCAGCACGCCGACGACGACCGGGCCGAGTGGCGCCGGGGCAACACCACGGACACGGCGCTGATCACGGGGTTGCTGCGCGGCGACGTCGACCACACCCTCGAGGCGACCGCGGTGGCGATCCTGCCGTTGCTGCGAGGCGCCTTCAGCCTGGTGTTCATGGACGAGAACACCCTCTACGCGGCGCGGGACCCGCAGGGTCTGCACCCGCTGGTGCTGGGCCGCCTGGACCGGGGATGGGTCGTCGCGAGCGAGACCGCCGCCCTCGACATCATCGGGGCGAGCCTGATCCGCGAGGTCGAGCCGGGGGAGCTCGTGGTGATCGACGGCAACGGCCTGCGGAGCACCCGCTTCGCCCCGGCCGCCCCGACCGGTTGCGTCTTCGAGTACGTCTACCTGGCCCGTCCGGACACCACCATCGCCCGCCGGGTCGTGCACGACGCCCGGGTGGCCATGGGACGCCGCCTGGCGGTGGAGCACCCGGTGGAGGCGGACCTGGTCATCCCGGTGCCCGAGTCGGGCACCCCGGCGGCCGTGGGCTACGCCCAGGAGTCGGGCATCGTCTACGGCCAGGGTCTGGTCAAGAACGCCTACGTCGGCCGCACGTTCATCCAGCCGAGCCAGACGATCCGGCAGTTGGGGATCCGGCTCAAGCTGAACCCGCTGCGTGAGGTGATCCGCGGCAAGCGGCTGGTGGTCGTCGACGACTCCATCGTGCGGGGGAACACCCAGCGCGCGCTGGTCCGGATGTTGCGGGAGGCCGGTGCGGCCGAGGTGCACGTGCGCATCTCCTCGGCCCCGGTGACCTGGCCCTGCTTCTACGGCATCGACTTCGCCACCCGCGCCGAGCTGATCGCCACCGGGCTCACCGTGCCCGAGGTGTGCGCGAGCATCGGTGCGGACTCCCTCGGCTACATCTCGCTGCAGGGCATGGTGGAAGCCACGAACCAGCCTCGTGAGCGGCTGTGCACCGCCTGCTTCACCGGTGTCTACCCGGTGCCGTTGCCCGAGGACGGTCCGCTCGGCAAGTACAGCCTCGAACAGCCCCAGCTGCCCTTCGACACGGATGCCGACGGCGTGACCACCGGGCTCGGCGGCGGCGCGCAGGACGCCCTCGCCCGCCCCTAACCCTCGCCCGCCCCTCCTGGACCCGCGTCGGACCAGCGGGCCCGCTCACCGGACCGGGGTGCTCCCGAACCCTCCCATTGCGGTCGTGCGCTCGCCCCGCGCCGATCCGCCGGGCGGGAGGTCGTAGGCTCGGGGCTCGTGGAGCCGATCACCTATGCCGCTGCCGGGGTCGATGTCGAGGCGGGTGACCGCGCCGTCGCGTTGATGAAGAGCGCAGTCGCGCGCACGTTCACCCGGGAGGTGGTGGGCGGCATCGGCGGGTTCGCGGGGCTGTTCGACGTCTCCTCGCTGCGGGACTTCCGCCGGCCGCTGCTCGCGACGTCCACGGACGGGGTGGGCACCAAGGTGGCGATCGCGCAGGCCCTCGACCGCCACGACACCATCGGGTTCGACCTCGTGGCCATGGTCGTCGACGACATCGTCGTCTGCGGGGCGCGGCCCCTGTTCATGACCGACTACATCGCCTGCGGTCGGGTGGTGCCCGAGCGCATCGCGCAGATCGTGACCGGGATCGCGGACGCCTGTGTCGAGGCGGGCTGTGCCCTGACCGGGGGCGAGACCGCCGAGCACCCCGGCCTGCTCGGCCCGGACGAGTACGACCTGGCCGGTGCCGCGGTGGGGGCCGTGGAGGCGGACCAGCTCCTGGGCCCGCACCGGGTGGAGGTGGGGGACGTGGTGCTGGCCCTGGCCGCCTCGGGCCTGCACTCCAACGGGTACTCGCTGGTCCGCAAGGTGTTCGAGGGGCCGGAGTGGTCCTACGACCGGCACGTGGACGAACTCGGCCGGACCCTGGGCGAGGAACTGCTCACCCCTACGCGTATCTACGCCCAGCCCGTGGTGGAACTCGCCGCCGCCCTCGGAACCGGGCTGCACGCCGTCTCGCACGTGACCGGTGGCGGTCTGGCCGCCAACCTGGCGCGCGTGGTGCCCCCCGAGATGGCGGCCGTGATCGAGCGGTCCACCTGGACGCCGCCGGCGGTGTTCGAGCTGGTGCGGCAGGTGGGTCAGGTGCCGGTGGACGATCTGGAGCGCACCCTGAACCTGGGCGTCGGCATGGTCGTCGTGCTCGCTCCCGAGGCCGCCGAGCGTGCGGAGCAACTCCTTGCCGCGGCAGGAGTGTCCAGCTGGCGCGTGGGCCGGGTGGAGCGGGGCGGGACGCCACCCGCCGGGGCCAGCACGACCCTGGGCGCCAAGGGCGTCAAGGGCGGCGCTGTCCACGTGGTGGGAGTACACCCGCGCTGATCCGCTGACCCGCTACCGTTACGCGGTCCCCGACGGCACCTGCCGGCCGGGGCCGCAGGTCACGTCCGCGCATCGGCCTCGCCGGCCCGTCCTCGGCACGGATCCCGCTCGTTCGTCACGGCCGGCCGCCGGGACCGTGCGGTCGTGACCGGCTTCGGCCCCCGAGGGTGCTTGACCCGGTCCGCGCCGGTGCCTGACCCGAGAGCGGGTACCGGGCGGCGGACAGAGATCTCCCGGCGACGGTGAGGATGACTGGCCCCGGACACAGCTCACCCGGCGAGTGGATCCCACTCGCCGGGCCCGCTCTCCGCGGGCGTCAGCTCAGCGCTTGGGCTCGGAAGACCAGTCCGCGTACTCGTCCGAGTAGTCCTCGGACTCCTCGGACTCCTCTTCCTCGTCAGGGGTCTCGACGGGCTCGTCGGGTACCCCGGGGGATTTGGAGAGTTCCCGTTGGAGGGCGTCGTAGTCGGTGTCCGGGCTGAAGTACTTCAGCTGTCGGGCCACCTTCGTCTGCTTGGCCTTCTGACGGCCGCGCCCCATGGCGTCGACCCCCTCATACGTAGAACCGGGGCAGGCGCCCGTGGCGGGGCCCCGGAATGGTCATCCGTCTCTCGTAGTCCGCAACGGTACATGGTCCGGGCGTCTCGCGGCATCCCGACCCGGCATTCGGTCACGCTTCCGGGGGATGGCCCTCGGCGTGGGCCCGGAGCGCCGCACCTCCGGCCGCACGCGGTTCTGGGCGGCCGTGTCCGCGGCCTGGAGGGCCTCGCCGGGTCCGGAGGCCCTCGTTCATGGCCATCCGTCCATTCGGCCTTCAGGTCGCCGCTGGGCGGCCTTCAACTGTCGGACGCCCGCGCGGCCGGATGGCGGTCGCCGCCGACCGACGACCGAAGCTGTGTGCCGATGGCGGTCGCCGCCCACCGACGACGGCAGCCGCGACCGGATGCCCCTGCCGCGCACCCAGGACGGTCACCCCGGACCGATGGCCCTTGAGCCGCCCGGACCGACGACCCACGCGGTGGGAGGGTGTGAACCGTCGCCGGGGGAGAGTGTGCGAGGCGACGGGACGCGCGACACCGGGTAGGACGAACATCACCGGGACACCGGGGAGCCCGTCGGGCGCCCGACGGGCTCCCGGGCGGTGCGACAGCCCTCGGGAACCGATACCGGTAGGGCATCCCGGACGGTCGAGCGCCTGTTCCGGGAGCGGCCAATCCGGATTCAGCCCGACACCTGATCACGGGGAGCGTTGCGCTCACCCGGTCGGGTTACCCCGGACGGCCCAATCCGATGCATTGATCAGTAGCTGAGTGTGACGGGCATACGGCCGAACGGGTGAATGGCGGCGACGTCCTCCGGCGGCGCCCGGGCAATGAGCCCGGGTCACCCGGGGCCGCTCGGGCGAGGGCCCGGGGGCGACGCGCGGGGGGCAGGATGTGACGATGAATGGATGCACGCGCACCCGACCCCCGCCGGCCCGCCGGTCGCTTCGCTGCGCGTCTACGAGCCGCTCTCGGCATTCCCGGAATCGGAACGCCGTCGCTGGACGGCTCACCTCGAAACTGTCGCCGATCCCGACGCAATCGACGAACTGGAGCGGGCCGAGTCCTGGCTGCGGGTGATCCGGGGCCCGACGGTGAACATTCCCCGGACGGATCTTCCGCATCCGCGGGTGCTCCGGATCGACGACCAGGTGTTCGTCTGCCCACCTCAGTTGCCGCTGCGGTGTGCGGCGGCCGGGCGGGCGGCCTTCCCGACGCTCCCACCGGTCCTCGCGACCGCCGCCACGGCCGATCTCGACAAGGTCGTACAGACCACGTCACCCGGGCACGACCTGCGACTCCGCACTCTTGTGGCGGGATGGCAGGTCCCCACCGCCTGGTTGGTGGCGGTCGGCGCCCAGGACCAGGACGACGCGGCGCCGGATCGGTCCGTCCCCGGCCGTCACAGACTTCTCGCCGAGCACGCCCTGACGCGGATCCATCGGGTCCTGCGGGCGCTGCGCGGGCTGGTCGGAGATGTGGACATCGTGGGTGAGATCGAGGAGATGGCGCATTGGTTGCAGGACTTCGATAGCCGCTCGTGGTTGGAAATCGACGTCAGGTCGGTCCTGTCATTGTTGCCCGGTGAGGCGGAACAGGCGGTCGACGACGTACGCCTGGGCGTGGAGTGCCTCCTCGAGGGCGACACGACCGGGGTGGCCGCGGCGTACCAGCGCATCCGACGCCGGGCCGATCGGCTCCAGGCGGTGTCCCGAGCCTCGTAATCGGTCCGGTGTGTGGCGCTTGCGGCGTGTCCGACGCCTCTGCGACGTTACTCATGCGAGTGTGACCAAGTCACCGGTTGTCAGGACGTCGGTCAGAAACGCACCCTCACCTGGGGAGAAGGCTGGACAGGTGAGGCCGGCTGACAGCCCTGGGACCATCATTCGTAACCACTGAGCTAATCGTCCGTGACGGAAGGTGCTCCTACTGGGTCCGGCATCCTCCGGAAGGGGGATAAGGCGCCGGTATTGTTCCCTGGAGCAACCCGGACAGGGCACGATGTGGACAGACGGGGCATCAGCCCCGCCGTCCTGGAGGATGAGATGACCACGCGATCGCCTGACGCCGAGCCCCTGTTGACCCCGGCCGAGGTTGCCGCGCTCTTCCGAGTCGACCCCAAGACGGTCACCCGGTGGGCCAAAGCCGGCAAGCTCTCCTCGATCCGGACCCTCGGCGGCCATCGTCGCTACCGAGAGTCCGAGGTTCGCGCTCTCCTGGCTGGCATCCCTCAGCAGCGGGGGGACGCGGACTCCTGACCGGACCGGTCTGACCGGGTCGGTCGCGTCACCGGATCCACGCTGACCGCCATGGGCGGGGCAAGGCTTCGAGGGCGTCGTGCCTCGGCATGACGCCCTCGGCTCTGGACAACTTCAAATCCTGGGAACGTCGGCACCAGTGGCCCGGATGTCGCCCGACCAGGTTCGCGGTTGTCCATGGCTCGGAGCCGTGTGCCGTCCCCTGACGGAACAGGTGACCGACGATGCCCGCGACGGTGTCGCCCCGCAGTTGCGGGTCGTGCCGTCACGGGCATCTCAGGGATGGGCGGGGCATGCCGCTGCCTGGGTCGTTCCCGCTCGGGACGTCGAGGGCTGCACCGGTGAAGAGCACCGGCATGGGCCCCCGGTCATCGACAGGCGCCTCCCGTCATGTCCATCGCTCCCCGCACGGGTGACGCCGGACCCGGCGACGGACACGGTCGCGGGGAGGTCGGCTCTCTTGATGTCAAAGCATCGGGTGGGACGTCGCCTTTCGGCGGGACGATTCACCACGGCGATAACTTGCCGCAGTTGAACTGTAGCTGAAGGCGACGATCTCGATCAGGCCTTCCGGTGTTCCCGCAGCGACGGGATTGCAACACCGTGTCGACACGGCGTCGTCCGCCCGCACCGCCGGGGCCCAGGTCGTCCTGGGAGGTATGCCCCTTCGTCCGGAGAGCCGCCCGCCGGGGACGCCCATCACCGGTCCGCGAGATCACTTCCGGCCCAACGGCCCCCGGTCAGACGACGAGGCGCGCGCTCTGACCGGTGTGGGACCCGGGCCGACCCCGCTCCGTGACTGGAGCGCGGCCCCTCCGTGACGCAGAAGCAGACGAAGTGGCCTTGACCGGTGGGGTACTGCGGCTAGGCTGCCAGGATGTCCGGACACA
>Ga0265334_10001829_pt1 | contig 10133 bp, 11 predicted proteins | sample 42023metaG_FD_192442 | JGI IMG/M metagenome (GOLD analysis project Ga0265334, IMG submission 192442) | Rhizosphere microbial communities from Carex aquatilis grown in University of Washington, Seatle, WA, United States - 4-20-23 metaG | ecosystem: Host-associated > Plants > Roots > Rhizosphere...
CAAGGTAGCGCGCGGCGCCGGCTTCGACGCGAACGCGCTGCGCTCGCTCGAGGAGCCTTGGCACGCCTCGGGGCTTTCGATGCGCAAGCTCGGCCGGCGCTGCAAGCTCGCCAGCGCGCAGGAGCATCATGAGCTCGGAGGACGCGACCTCGTGCGCGAGGCGACGCTCTCCGAGTTCGAGAAGCGCCCCGATTTCGTCCGCGAGCCGGACAAGGAGCCGGCCGCCGGGGAGACGCTCCTTCCGCGGCCGCAGCCCGGACGCCACCAGTGGGGAATGTCGGTCGATCTCAACTCCTGCGTCGGCTGCGGAGCCTGCGTCGCGGCCTGCGCCGCCGAGAACAACACGCCGATCGTCGGCAAGGACCAGGTGCTGCGCGGGCGCGAGATGCATTGGCTGCGCGTCGACCGATACTTCGTGGGGGAGCCGGCGGCGCCGCGCTCGGTCGCCGAGCCGGTCCTCTGCATGCACTGCGAGGACGCTCCCTGCGAGCTCGTCTGTCCCGTGGCGGCGACCAGCCACAGCGACGAGGGCCTAAACCAAATGGTCTACAACCGCTGCGTCGGCACGCGCTACTGCTCGAACAACTGCCCTTACAAGGTCCGGCGCTTCAACTTCTATGATTATCACGCCGGCGAGGGAGACGAGGAAAGGCTGCGCGACAACCCGGACGTGACGGTGCGCAGCCGCGGCGTGATGGAGAAATGCACGTACTGCGTGCAGCGCATCAGCCGCGCGCGCATCCAATCCGAGCTCGAGGACCGGCCGATCCGCGACGGCGAGATCACGCCCGCCTGCGCGCAGGCCTGCCCCGCGCGGGCCTTCGTCTTCGGCGACATTAAGGACCCGGAGAGCCGCGTGGCCGAGCTCCGCGCCGATCCCAAGCGCTACAGCCTGCTTTCGGAGCTCAACACGCGCCCGCGCACGACTTACCTCGGCCGCCTGCGCAATCCGCATCCGGACTTGGAGCCGCCGGCATGAGCGAGGAGTTCGGCCGCATCACGGACCGCATCGCCGCGCCGGTCCTCGCGCGCGTCCCGAGCCCGGGCTGGACGCTCTTGTTCCTGCCGGCGTCGGCGCTCGTCGTGGTGTTGATGGCCGGCGTCTTCGAGCTGCTGGTCCGCGGCGTCGGCATCTGGGGCATCAACGTGCCGGTCGCGTGGGGCTTCGCGATCACGAACTTCGTCTGGTGGATCGGCATCGGCCACGCCGGCACGCTCATTTCCGCGATCTTGCTGCTGCTGCATCAGCAGTGGCGGACCTCGATCAACCGCTTCGCCGAGGCGATGACGCTCTTCGCCGTCGCCTGCGCCGGCATGTTCCCGCTGCTGCATTTGGGCCGGCCTTGGCTCTTTTATTGGCTCTTCCCGTATCCCGCGGTGACCCACGTCTGGCCGCAGTTCCGCAGCCCGCTCGTTTGGGACTTCTTCGCCGTCTCGACTTATTTCACCGTTTCGCTCTTGTTCTGGTACCTGGGGCTCATCCCCGATCTGGCGAGCATCCGCGACCTCTCACGCCGGAGAGCGTCGAAGATCGTCTACGGCATCCTCGCCCTGGGCTGGCGCGGCTCGGCCCGTCACTGGCGGCACTACCGCGTCGCCTATTTGATCCTCGCGGGGCTGGCGGCGCCGCTCGTCGTGAGCGTGCACACGGTGGTGAGCCTCGATTTCGCCGTCGCGATCCTGCCGGGCTGGCACTCGACGATCTTCCCGCCTTACTTCGTCGCGGGCGCGATCTTCTCCGGCTTCGCGATGGTCATCGATCTCGCGATCCCGCTGCGCACTTTTTACGGCCTCAAGGACTACGTCACGCAATGGCACCTCGACTGCATGGCGAAGGTCATGCTCGCCACCGGCCTCATCGTCGACTACGGGTATCTCATGGAGGCGTTCAACGCCTGGTACACGAACAACCTCTACGAGCGCTACGTCCAGCTCGACCGCGCTTTCGGGCCGTACGGCTGGGCGTATTGGACGCTGATCGCGCTCAACGTCTGCCTCAATCAGACGCTTTGGATCAAGAAAGTGCGCGCGACGCCGTGGATCCTTTGGCTCGTCGCGTTCGGCCTCAATACCGGCATGTGGTTCGAGCGCTTCGTGATCGTGGTTCAGAGCCTTCACCGCGACTACATGCCGTCGGCGTGGGGGATGTATTGGCCGACGGTTTGGGACTTCGCCGTCTTCTTCGGCACGATCGGCTTCTTCGTCTTCTGCTTCCTGCTCTTCATCCGATACCTCCCGATGATCTCGATGGCCGAGATGCGCGAGGAGCATCAAGAGGCGCTGCGTGGAGGGTGAGGAAGCCGCTCCCGCGGCCGCGGCGGAGTTCGAGTCTCTCGACGCCCTGCGAAAGGCGGCCCGGCGCGCCCGCGAGGCGGGACTTTCCAACCTCGACGCGTATTCGCCGTTCCCGGACGACGAGCTGATGGACGAGCTCGGCGTGCCGCCCAGCCGCCTGCCGCTCGCGATCTTGCTCGGCGGTATTTGCGGCGGCCTCGGCGGCTATCTCATGCAATGGTACATCAGCGTCGTCAGCTATCCGATCGACGTCGGCGGCCGGCCGCTCGACAGCTGGCCCGCGTTCGTCGTGCCGTGCTTCGAGCTGACGGTCCTCTTCGCCGCGCTGACCGCCTTCATCGGCGTGCTGTGGCAATGCGGGCTGCCTCAGCCGCATCACCGCCTCTTCGCGCTGCCGGAGTTCGACCGCGCCTCGCGCGACCGCTTCTTTCTCTACGCCGAGGGCGAGGACGCGCGCCGCGAGCTTTCGCGCCTCGGCGCGCTGGAGGTCCATGACGTCCCGTCTTAGCGCGCTGGCGCTCGCGGCCCTTTTGATCGCGGGCTGCCGCGAGAAGATGGCCGAGCACGGGAAGCTGGAGCCTCTGACCGGGAGCGCCTTCTTTTCCGACGGACGGACTTCTCGTGAGCCGCCCGAAGGGACGGTCGCGCGCGAGACGCCGTCCGAGGCGCGGCCGCCGGTCACGCCCGCGCTGCTCGCGCGCGGGCGCGAGCGCTTCGACATCTATTGCGCCGTTTGCCACGGCCGCGCCGGCGACGCCGACGGCATCGTCGTGCGCCGCGGTTTTCCGTCGCCGCCGTCCTATCACACGGAGAAGCTGCGCAAGGCCTCCGACCTCGACCTCTACGGCGTCATCTCGAACGGCGACGGGCTGATGTTTCCCTACGGCGACCGCGTCAGGCCCGCGGATCGTTGGGCGATCGTCGCTTACATCCGCGCCCTGCAGCTCGCGCGCGAGGCGCGGCTCTCGGACGTTCCCGCGGCCGAGCGCGCGCGGCTCGAGGCGATGAAATGACCGCCGACGATCTTTTTCGGTCTTATCTGATCGCCTATCTTTTTTGGCTGGGCGTCGGCGCCGGCAGCCTTGGCGCGCTGCTGCTGCAGGACCTGACGGGCGGTAAATGGGGGCGCGCCGCCGCGCCGATCTTGGAGGCCGGCAGCCTGACGCTGCCGTGGATGGCGCTCCTGTTCGTCCCCGTCGTGATCGGCGCGGGCCGCATCTATCCGTGGTGGGCCCATGCCGCCGACGCGCGCTATAACCCGATGTATCTCAACCGGACTTTCTTCGTGATCCGCGCCGCCGTCTACTTCCTTCTATGGGGCGGCGCGGCCGTCGGTCTCGAGCGTCTCGGCGAGGCCCGACGCGCGGGCGGCGGCGCGTGGTGGGCCGGGCCGGCGCTCGTCGCGCACGTCTTGGCGATCACCTTCGCCTCGATCGATTGGGCCGCCTCGATCGACGCGCCGTGGGGCTCGACCATCTACGGCTTCCTTTGGATCTGCGGCTTCGGCGTGGCCGCGTTCTGCCTCTGCATCCTCGCGTCCGCTTGGCGCGCCGGGAGCCGCCCGATGCCCGCGCAGTACTCCCACGACCTCGGAAACCTCTTGCTCGCCTTCGTGATGCTGTGGGCCTACATGTCCTTCGTGCAGTGGCTGGTCATCTGGTCGGGCGATCTGCCCGACGAGATCCGCTGGTATCTGGCGCGCGGCGGTCGCGGTTGGGAGTGGACAGCGGCGGCCTTGGCGGCGCTCGGGTTCTTCGCGCCGTTCTACGCGCTGCTCATGAGAGGCGTCAAGCGCTCGCTGCCGCGCTTGGCGGCCGTCGCGGGCGCGCTCGCAGCGCTGCGGCTCGTCGACGTCGTGTGGCTCGTCGCGCCGTCGTTCGGAGTCGGCGCGTTCCGGCCGCGCGTCCTTCATCTCGTCGTCTTCCTGGCCGTCGGCGGGGTCTGGCTCTCGCTCTTCGCGCGCAAGTTCCGCGCGAAGGTCTTCGAGCCCGGGAGGTTCTATGGCGCATAAGGAAGAGCCGCGAGAGACCTCCGACGTCCGCCCCGCCGACGCCGGGCGCTTCGCGGCCGCGCTGCTGCTCTCGATCGCGGCGGTCTGCCTGATCACTTATGGTTATCTGCACGCGTTGGGCGGCGCGGACTCGACGGTTTCTCGGGGAGCGATGCCGCCCGAGCCGCGCCTCGAGGCCGATGAGAACCGTCCGGTTGAGTCGGCCGCGCTCAACCGCCGCTGGGACGAGCTTCTCGGCTCCTACGGCTGGGTCGACCGTAAGCGCGGCGTCGTGCGGATCCCGATCGAGCGCGCGATGGCGATTTACGCGGAGAGACGCGGAGGAGCTCGCCGATGAGACGGGCCGTTTCCGCCGCGCTGCTCGTTCTCGTTATTCATATCGCCGCCGGCGCCGTGGAGCCCGCGATCGACTTCAATCCGACGATCGGCGCCGCGCTGCCGCTGTCGGCGCGGCTGTTCGACGAGCGCGGCGGCGCCGTGCGCCTGGGCGATTACTTTCACCGGAGCAAGCCCGTCATCGTCGCGCTCGTCTATTACGAGTGCCCGATGCTCTGCACGCTGACGCTCAACGGCCTGCTGCGCGGATTGGCGCTGCTTCGATACAGCGCCGGTCGGGACTTCGACGTCGTCGCGATCAGCATCGACTCGCGGGAGACGCCGCGGCTGGCGGCGCAAAAAAAGCGGACGCTTCTCGAGAGCTACCAGCGCCCCGGAGCCTTCGACGGCTGGCATCTCCTGACCGGCCGGCAGGAGGAGACGGCTTCGATCGCGCGCGCGGCCGGCTTCAAGTACAAGTACGACGCGGCGACGGGGCAATATTACCACGCCGCCGGAGTCTTGATCGTCACCCCCGATGGTCGTATCTCGCGCGCGCTCTTCGGCGTCGAGTACGCTCCCGAGGCGCTGCGCCTCGCGCTGCTCGAGGCGTCGAAAGGCGCGCTCGGCACGCCGGTCGAGCGCGCGCTCCTCTACTGCTATCGCTACGACCCGGCGCTCGGCAAATACAGCCTCAAGATCCTCGCGCTCGTGCGCGCCGCCGCCGCGTTGACGCTCATCGGCCTCGCCGCGCTCCTCTTCAGCCTGCGCCGCGCGGAGCCCGCGTGAACGACGGGCCTCTGATCCCGTTTTGGCCGCCCGCGGCGTCGACGTCGGCCGCGGCCGTCGATAAGCTGTTTCTCACGCTGCTCGCGATCGCGGGCTTGGTCGCCCTCGCGATCTGCTGCCTCATCCTATTCTTCTCGGTCTATTACCGCGCCGATCGCCCGGGAGGCGCGCGCGGCGGCCCGTCGCCCTCGAACGCGCTTTGGCTGGAGATCACTTGGACGTCGGCGACGCTGATGATCTTCGTCTGGATCTTTATTTGGAGCGCCGAGCTCTTCCGCGCGATGCGCGTGCCGCCGCGAGGCGCGCTCGAGCTTTTCGTCGTGGGCCGGCAGTGGATGTGGAAGATCCAGCATCAGAACGGCCGGCGCGAGATCAACGAACTGCACGTGCCGCTCGGCCGCCCGGTCCGGCTGACGATGACCTCCGAGGACGTGATCCACAGCTTTTTCATCCCGGCGTTCCGCTTGAAGCAGGACGTCGTGCCGGGCCGCTACGTGACCGAGTGGTTCGAGGCGACCAAGAAAGGCGTCTACCACCTCTACTGCGCCCAATACTGCGGGACCAACCACGCGGGGATGATCGGCCGGGTCGTCGTCATGGAGCAGGGGGATTACGCGCGCTGGCTCGCGCACGGGTCGGCTCCGGCCGTCGCGCCTTTCGACTCCGGGCGCGCGACCTTCGCGAAGCTCGGCTGCGGGGCGTGCCATTTGCCGTCCGGCTTCGGCAAGGGTCCGAGCTTGGCCGGCATCGCCGGCCGGCGAGTCGAGCTTTCGACCGGGAAAATCGTCACCGCCGACGAGACCTACTTGCGCGAGCACATCCTCTATCCGGGGCGCGTCGTCGTGGCGGGCTACCGCGGAGACGTGATGCCGTCGTTCAAGGATCAACTGACGGAGCAAGACGTCATGAACCTCATCTTTTACCTCGAGTCCCTCAAGCCCGAGCCGTGAAAAGCTACCTCACCGACGGCGTCACGGTCAGGTCATGGCTGCTGACCCGCGACCACAAGCGGATAGCGTGGCTTTATCTGACGGCGGCGACGTTCTTCTTCTTCGTCGGCGGGACGGCGGCGCTGTTATTTCGCCTGGAGCTGCTCACGCCTCACGCCGACTTCTTCGGGGCCGACAACTACAACAAGCTCTTCACGATCCACGGGATCATCATGGTGTTTTTTTTCCTGATCCCGTCGATCCCCGGAGTGTTCGGGAACTTCTTGATCCCGCTGATGATCGGCGCCGAGGACGTCGCCTATCCGCGTATAAACCTCCTTTCCTGGTACCTCTACATCGGCGGCGGCCTGCTGGCGATGGCCGCGATCCTCCTCGGCGGAGTCGACACCGGCTGGACGTTCTATACGCCGCTTTCCTCGATCTACCTCAACACCTACGTCACGCTGGCGATCTGCGGCATCTTCATCAACGGCTTCTCGTCGATCCTGACGGGGCTCAACTTCGTCACGACGATCCACCGGCTGCGCGCCCCGGGGCTTTACTGGCACCGCTTGCCGCTTTTCATCTGGTCGATGTACGCGACGAGCGTGATCATGATCCTCGGCACGCCCGTCATCGCGATCACGCTGCTGCTCGTCGTGGCCGAGCGCGCGCTCCATTTGGGCATCTTCGACCCGCGCCTGGGTGGGGACCCGCTGCTATTTCAGCACCTCTTCTGGGCGTACTCGCATCCGGCGGTCTACATCATGATCTTGCCTTCGATGGGCGTCGTCAACGAGATCATCGCCTGCTTCGCGCGCAAGCGGATCTTCGGCTACTCGTTCGTCGCCTATTCCAGTCTCTTCATCGCGATCCTCGGCTTCCTAGTTTGGGGGCATCACATGTTCGTCAGCGGGATGAGCATGTACGCGGGCATGGTCTTCTCCCTATTGTCCTACCTCGTCGCCGTGCCCTCGGCGATCAAGGTCTTCAACTGGACGGCGACGCTCTATCGCGGGAGGATCACGCTGAGCACGCCGATGCTCTACGCCCTCGGCTTCATCGGCCTGTTCACGATGGGCGGCCTGACGGGCATCATGCTCGCCGCGCTGCCGGTGGACGTGCACGTGCACGACACCTACTTCGTGATCGCGCACTTCCACTACATCATGGTCGGCGGCGCCGTGATGGGCTATCTCGGCGCGCTGCACTTCTGGTGGCCGAAGATGACCGGCCGCATGTATCCCGACAACTGGGGCCGGCTCGCCGCCGCGATCCTCTTCTTCGGCTTCAATCTCACGTTTTTTCCGCAGTTCATCTTGGGCTATCTCGGCATGCCGCGGCGCTATCACGCCTATCCGCCGGAGCTGCAAGTCTGGAACGTGCTCTCGACGGCCGGGGCTTCGATCCTGGGCGTCGGCTACCTTCTGCCGTTCGCGTATCTCTTGTGGTCCCTGCGCTGGGGAGCGCGCGCGGGGCCCAATCCATGGGGCGCGACCGGCCTCGAGTGGCGCAAGACGTCGTCGCCGCCGCCGACCGCCAACTTCGAGGAGTCTCCCGTGGTGACGGAGGAGGCCTACGCATATGAATGAACGGGCCCGTGGAAACTCGATCCTCGGCATGTGGATCTTCATCGCGACCGAGATCGTCTTCTTCGGCGTGCTGTTGCTGAGCTACGCGATCTATCGCTGGGCTTATCCCTACGGCTTCGCCGAGGCGAGCGGGCATACGCAGCTGCTCAAGGGCACGCTGAACACGGCGGTGCTGCTGACGAGCAGCTTGACGATGGCGCTCGCCGTCCGGGAGGCGTCGACGGGCCGGCCGGGCAAAGCCCAGTCCGTTTGGCTCCTCGCGACGGCGGCGCTGGGCGCGGCGTTTCTCGTCATCAAGGGCTTTGAATACCGCGCGGAGTTCGCCGAGCATCTCGTGCCCGGCCCGGGGTTCGTCTACCCGGGGCCGCTGCGCGGGCAGGTCGAGATCTTCTTCAAGCTGTACTTCACGCTGACGGGCATCCACGCGATCCACCTGACTATCGGCTGCCTTCTCGTGCTCTGGTGCGCGCGCGCGGCTCGGGCCCCGATCGAGGGCGTCGGGCTCTATTGGCACTTCGTCGACCTCGTCTGGATCTTCCTCTATCCGTTGATCTACTTGGTCAAGAGGTGCGGGTGAAGGCTTACCTCTTCGTCTTCGCCGCTTTAATGGCGCTGCTCGGCGCGACGCTCGGCTTGGCGTTCCTCGACTTGGGAGCGCTCAATCTCGTCGCCGCGCTCGCCATCGCCGCCGCGAAGGCCGCCCTCGTGCTGCTCTTCTTCATGCACCTGCGCGAAAGCGACGGCTTGGCGTGGATCGCGGTCGGGGCCGGGCTGACGTGGGTCGCGATCCTCTTCGGGTTGACGTTCGTCGATTACGGCTCGCGCCCGTCGCCCCGAGCCCCCGTCACGGAGATCGTCGGGCCGCTGCCCGGCGCGCTCGGCGAGAGCCCGTCGGACGCGGCCCCCGTCAAATAGGTTTTACCGACCCGCGATTGGTCTCCTCTTCGGCCGCGCATACAATCCTCTATAGTCGGGAATCGCTAGACAGGAGGACAAATGAGAGAGCATATGGGTAAGGCCGTGGGAATCAGCGCGGTCGGGCTCGGCTTGCTGGCGTTCATGATCGCGGCGCCTTCGACCAGCCCGCTCTATGGACGGACGACCAACGACGCCGACGTCCAGCAGGGAGACCCGGATACGACGCAGCCGAACGGGGGGGCGAGCGTTCAGACCCCCGCCGATCAGGGGACGCCGAGCCAGCAGGGCGCCCAGACCGGGCTGACCAATCAGGTGTCGAGCGGCAGCGCGGAGACGATCGTGGCCAGCTGGCCCGACGAAGCCAAGCAGGCGGCGCACAAGCTCATCGAGAAGTACGGGCAGCCGAACGGCGTCCTCGACGACCGGCTGATCTGGATCAACAACGGGCAGTTCAAGGAGACCGTGGCCTACCGCGACGGCGTCGAGCATAACTTCCCGTCGCGGCACATGGACTACGTCAAGCAGGTGATCGCCCTCAAGGTGCCGGTCAACAAGATCGGCGAGCTCGCGAAATTCGACGGAAGCCTGTCGTATAGCCGCACGCGCGGGCTGCTGTCATGCGAGTCTCAGAGCGAGGATCAGAACTTCCTAGCCTTCAACCTCGCCAACGACATCGCCAAGGGCAAGAAGACCGTCGACCAAGCGCGCAGCTACATGAGCCGCGCTTCCCAGCTGGCGATGTCGGGCAAGTCGTCTCCGGAGCTCGAAGGCCTGAACTTCGACGTCTCGAGCGGCGTCAGCGGAGACCCCGACAAGCCGATGATCAAGGGCTCGTCGAAGTCGAAGTCGTCGTCCAGCGAGATATCTCCCAGCGAGACGTCGCCCAGCCAGACGTCTCCCGGCGTGACGCCGAGCCCGTCAGGCAGCCAGCAGAACCCGTAGCGCGCGTTTGAGGACTCCGCCGGGCGCCTCGAAAGGGGCGCCCGGCTTCCTTTTATTTCCCGAGGAGCTCGCGCGCGAGCGCGTCCATGCCGTAGATCTCGCGCATGGCCTCGACGATGCCCGCCGAATGGACGCAGACCGCGCGATTCTGGGCGTCGTCGTAAGCGTAGCGGCCGACCAGGCTCTGGATGTTGCCGTCGAAGATCAAGCCGACGTACTCGGCTTTGCGGTTGAAGACGGGGCTTCCCGAGTTGCCGCCGATGATGTCGTTGGTCGTGACGAAGTCGAGCGGCGTGGAGAGCTCGATCTTTTTCTTGGCGGCGGCGACTTTCGGCGGCAGCG
>Ga0265334_10001830_pt1 | contig 10131 bp, 6 predicted proteins | sample 42023metaG_FD_192442 | JGI IMG/M metagenome (GOLD analysis project Ga0265334, IMG submission 192442) | Rhizosphere microbial communities from Carex aquatilis grown in University of Washington, Seatle, WA, United States - 4-20-23 metaG | ecosystem: Host-associated > Plants > Roots > Rhizosphere >...
CGAGGCCGCGGACGGCTACACCACGCCGGACCGCCCGCGATACGTGCTGGGCTCGATGGGACCGGGCACCAAGCTCCCGTCCCTGGGGCACGCGCCGTACGCGACCCTGCGGGACGCCTACCAGGAGGAGGCCGCCGGGCTGATCACCGGCGGTGCCGATGCCCTGCTCGTGGAGACCTGCCAGGACCTACTGCAGGCGAAGTCGGCCCTCGTGGGCGCGCGCCGGGCCCTGGACGCGGCGTCCGCGGACCTGCCCCTCCTCGTCTCGGTGACCGTCGAGACCACCGGCACGATGCTCCTGGGCAGCGAGATCGGGGCCGCCCTGACCGCGCTGGAGGCCCTCGGCATCGACGCGATCGGTCTGAACTGCGCGACCGGTCCGGCCGAGATGAGCGAGCACCTGCGGCACCTCGCCCGGCACGCCCGGGTGTCGCTGACCTGCATGCCGAACGCGGGGCTGCCGATGCTCACCCCGGACGGGGCGCACTACCCGCTCACCCCGGACGAACTCGCACAGGCCCACGACCGCTTCACCCGCGAGTACGGGGTCGGCCTTGTCGGCGGCTGCTGCGGCACCACGCCCGCCCACCTGCGCGCCGTCGTCGAGCGGGTGCGGGGACGCGAGCTCACCCCGCGGGAGCCCAGGCCCGAGCCGGGGGTCGCCAGCCTCTACCAGCACGTGCCCTTCCACCAGGACGCCGGCTACCTGTCGATCGGGGAACGCACCAACGCGAACGGCTCGAAGGCCTTCCGCGAGGCGATGGTCGCCGGCCGCTGGGACGACTGCGTGGACATCGCCCGCAACCAGACCCGGGACGGCGCCCACGTGCTCGACGTGTGCGTGGACTACGTCGGCCGGGACGGCGTCGCCGACGTGCGGGAGGCGGTCGGGCGCCTGGCCACCGCCTCGACCCTGCCGCTGGTGCTCGACTCCACCGAACCCGCTGTCCTGGAGGCCGGGCTCGAGCTCGTGGGCGGCCGGGCGATCGTCAACTCGGTCAACTTCGAGGACGGCGACGACGAGGGCAGCCGGTTCCGGCGGATCATGCCGCTGGTGCGCGAGCACGGCGCGGCGGTGATCGCGCTCACGATCGACGAGACCGGCCAGGCCCGCACCACCGAGCACAAGGTGGCCGTGGCGAGCAGGCTCATCGACACCCTGACCGGCGAGTGGGGCATGCGGACCTGCGACATCGTCGTGGACTGTCTCACCTTCCCGATCGCCACCGGCCAGGAGGAGACCCGCGGGGACGCCGTGGCGACCCTGGAGGCGATCCGGGAGGTCAAGCGCCGCTATCCCGAGGTGCAGACCACGCTGGGGGTCTCGAACGTCTCCTTCGGCCTGACCCCGGCCGCCCGGGTCGTGCTCAACTCGGTGTTCCTGCACGAGGCCGTGCAAGCCGGCCTGGACTCTGCGATCGTGCACGCCGCCCGCATCCTGCCGATCGCGCGCATCCCCGAGGGACAGCGCAATCTGGCCCTCGACCTGATCTACGACCGGCGCCGGTACGAGGACGGGCAGGTCGTCCACGACCCGCTCACCGTCTTCCTCGAGGCCTTCGCGGGCGTGGACGCCGCCGCGCTGCGCGCCGACCGGGCCGCCGAGCTCGCCGCACTGCCGCTGTCCGAACGACTGCAGCGCCGGGTCGTCGACGGCGAGCAGAAGGGCCTGGCGGACGACCTCGACGAGGCGCTCGCGCAGGGCCAGAAGCCGCTCGACATCATCAACGACCACCTGCTGGCCGGGATGCGCACGGTGGGGGAGTTGTTCGGGCGCGGCGAGATGCAGCTGCCGTTCGTGCTGACCTCGGCCGAGGTGATGAAGAAGGCCGTGGCGCATCTGGAGCCGCACATCGACGCGGCCGACGCCTCCGGCGGCAAGGGCACGATCGTGCTGGCCACGGTCAAGGGGGACGTGCACGACATCGGCAAGAACCTGGTCGACATCATCCTGTCGAACAACGGCTACCAGGTCGTGAACATCGGGATCAAGCAGCCGATCTCGGAGATCCTGCGGGCCGCCGAGGAGCACGACGCCGACGTCATCGGCATGAGCGGTCTCCTCGTGAAGTCGACAATGATCATGAAGGAGAACCTGGAGGAGATCAACACCCGGGGCGCGGCCACCCGCTGGCCGGTCATCCTCGGCGGCGCCGCCCTGACCCGCGCCTACGTGGAGGACGATCTCGCCACGGTCTACGAGGGCGAGGTCCGGTACGCCCGGGACGCCTTCGAGGGCCTGCGCCTCATGGACACCCTCGTCGCGATCAAGCGGGGAGTACCCGGAGCGGAGCTGCCGGCGCTGCGGACCCGGCGGGTACGGGGCACGAACCGGGCCGCCACCGGAACAGGCACCCCGGTGACCCGGTCGGACGTCGCCGTGGACGTGCCCGTGCCCACGCCCCCGTTCTGGGGCACCCAGGTGGTCAAGGGCATCCAGCTCGCGGACTACCTGCGGTACCTCGACGAGCGCGCGACCTTCATGGGCCAGTGGGGCCTGAAGAGCTCCCGCACCGGCGACGGGCCGAGCTACGAGGAGCTCGTCGAGACCGAGGGCCGTCCCCGGCTGCGGGCCTGGCTGGAACGTCTGGCCACCGAGGGGCTCCTCGAGGCGGCCGTCGTCTACGGCTACTTCCCCTGCTGGTCCGAGGGCGACGACCTGGTGGTGCTCCACCACGAGGGCGACGGCACCGGAGCCGCGCCCGGCACGGAGTGGGTCCGGTTCACCTTCCCGCGCCAGCAGCGGGACCGGCACCTGTGCCTGGCCGACTACTTCCGCCCGCGGGAGAGCGGCGAGCAGGACGTCGTGGCCCTCCAGCTGGTCACCGCCGGCTCGCGGATCAGCGAGGCCACGGCGGAGCTGTTCGCGCGGGACGCCTACCGGGACTACCTCGAACTGCACGGGCTCTCGGTGCAACTGGCCGAGGCCCTCGCCGAGAGCTGGCACGCCCGGGTACGGGCCGAGCTCGGCGTCGCGGACCAGGACAGCGCCGAACTCGACGAGATCCTCCGGCTGGGCTACCGAGGCGCGCGCTTCTCCCTGGGCTACGGCGCCTGCCCGAACCTGGAGGACCGGGCGAAGATCGCCGAGCTGCTCCGGCCGGACCGGATCGGCGTCAAGCTCTCCGCGGAGTTCCAACTGCACCCCGAACAGTCGACCGACGCGATCGTGGTGCACCACCCCGAAGCCACCTACTTCACCGCATGACCATCACCGGCACTGCAGGCCAGCACACGGACGGCATCGACCAGGGAGAGGACGATCCTTCGGGGAAGAATGGCGTCCTCACCGGCGCCGCCATCGACGAGAAGACGGGTCCCGGGCTCCTGCCCGCCGGGGTGCTCTGGGACATGGACGGCACCCTCGTCGACACCGAGCCCTACTGGATCGCCTGTGAGTACGCCCTGGTCGCCGAGCACGGCGGCACCTGGTCCGACGAACACGCGCACGCCCTGATCGGCAGCGACCTCCTCGTATCGGCCCGGTACATCGCCCGGCACGGACCGGTACCCCTGCCTCCGGAGGAGATCGTCGAGCGTCTGCTCGACGGTGTGATCCGGCGGGTGCAGGAGCACATCCCGTGGTGCCCCGGCGCGGCCGCCCTGCTCGCCGCCCTGGGGGAGCGGGGCGTGCCCTGCGCACTCGTCACCATGTCCTACCGGCGCCTGGCGGAGGCGGTCGTCGAGGCCCTTCCACCGGGCAGCTTCGCCACCCTGGTCACCGGCGACGAGGTCGAGCGAGGCAAACCCCACCCGGACCCATACCTGGAGGCCGCCCGCCGGCTCGGGGTGGAACCCGCCTCGTGTGTGGCGATCGAGGACAGCCGTACCGGCGTGGCCTCCGCGGAGGCCGCGGGTGTCCCCGTGATCGCGGTACCCGGACCGCAGCCGGTCGACCCCGCCCCGCGCCGGTGGCTGTGCGACTCGCTGGAGGGGTTGAGCCCCGAGGACCTGGGCCGGTGGGCCCGGACGGTGCGCGACGCCCGCAGGGTGGCGCCGGAGAGGAGAGACCTCAGTCCTGATCAGACCAGTCCGGGTCTGGCCAGGGACCGCTGAGATCCACATCGACATCGATGAGTTCGACGGCACCGTCAACAGGGGAAAGCTGCGCATAGACGCAGAAGGACGGCACGAGGTGCCCGGCACCAATCAGCACTCGATAGTCATCTCGGCCGCGGACGGGCCTTGCCAGGGAGTCCCATCTGGTGGCGAACACCTCCACCATGTCCATCAGGTCAGAGGCGGCGAACTCGGCCGCTGTCGGTTCGCCATGTGGGCCTCGCTTGTCGGGCAGTTGCTGGTCGAGCGCCACAAAGAACTCAGCGGTGACCCGCACGACGCGTCGAATCATGAGGCGTTGCCGCGCAGGCGCCTCTCACGCTCCAGGATCCGGGCTGTCTGCGCCTCCAATCGAGCGCGCTGTCGCTCTGACAACTGGTCAAGGTCAGGGACAAGCGATGACTCGAAGTGGGCCGTGCGTTCGGACGGAGTCATCTTCTGAAGCTGCTCGTAGGTCGTCGTGACGTCGTCCACGCTTCACACCTCCCAAGACCTGGGTGCTCCCCATGGACCCAGGCTAGCGGCGGCCAACGACAAGCATCCAATGGTTGTGGAGCCGTGAAGTCACCGCCCTTGCTTGTCCACAGGTCGGCGGCGTGCCCGGATACCGACCAGAACCGGACGTGATCCGGCCGACCGGTCCGCGAGGGACCGACCGGCCGGATCGTGCCGCACCCGCGGACCGCGGGTGGGGTGTCGTCAATCCGTGGTGATCGCCTTGAGCACGTCCAGGCGGACCGCCCGGATCGCCGGCAGAATCGCCGCGATCACCCCGACCAGCCCGGCCACGACGAAGATCACGACCAGCTGCGCCCAGGGGATCGACAGGGTGTGCAGTCCCTCGGAGGCGAGGCCGTGCTGGGTCGCAATGCCCAGCCCCACCCCGAGCGCGGTGCCCAAAGCCGCTCCGAAGAGCGTGGTGGCCACCGCCTCCATCGTGATCATGCGTGACAGTTGGGCCCGGCCAAGGCCCACCGCCCGCAACAACCCGATCTCCCGCGTGCGCTCGAAGACGGACAGGGCGAGCGTGTTGAGAATGCCGAGGAAGGCGATCACGATGCTCAATGCCAGGAGCACGTCGAAAATCGCCAGCATCGTGTCCACCTGGCTGTTCTGCGAGTCCTGGTACTGCCTGGCGTCCTGCACCGAGACCACGATGTAGGGCTTGACTGCGGCCACCAGATCCTTGCGCAACTGCGCGAGATCGACACCGGGTACTGCCTTGATCAGGACTGCTGCCGCACCCTGCTGAGCCGGCGGGATCGCCCGGTTGTAGAGGGTGTGGGGGATAATCAAGGGCTCCCGAAGAATCTGGCTCTTGCCCACGATGCCGCCCACAACCAACTTCTCGCCCTTAAGCGTCCCGATCCCCGCGTCGAGCACCGAGCCGACCGTCCAGTGGTGCGTCTTCGCGGCATCCCGACTGACCAGCACCTTGCCCAGGTCGAGTGCCTGCAGGCTGCCCTGATCCATGGTGATCGCGAGATTCTCCGCCAGACCCTGCCCGGAGCTGGCTATCGTCTGGTAGTGCTTGCCGTCGACCGTGACCTCGGCGACGGCCAGGATCGCTTCCGAGCGCACCCCTGGTACCCGAGTCACGGCCCCAGCCACGTTCGCGGAGAACCCGGCTTGGCCCCCGTTCAACACGTAGTTTCCGGTGAATTCCTTTTCGATGAGGCTCGCAACACTCGCCTTCATCGAGTCGCCGAGCACCGAGAAACCGGTGACCAGACTGAGCCCGATCATGAGGGCCGAGGCTGTCAGCGAGGTACGACGAGGATTGCGCAGCGCGTTCTCGCGGGCGAGCCGCCCGACGACGCCGCCAAAAAGCACGAACGGGACCCCGAGCAGCCGCACCACCGGCCGCGCCGCGGCTGGCCCGATCACCACGACTCCCGCGAGACACACGAGGGCCGCGAAACCGACCTGGGACCAGGCCACGTTGTGACGGGTCACGGCACTGGTGAGAGAAGTCGCACCCAGCAGGACGAGCACGACCCCACTCACCCCCCTGCGTACCAATGAGGCCGACGTGGGGGTGAGGTCGTCCCGAAGGGCCGCGACTGGCGCGAGACGCGAGGCCCGCACCGCGGGCCAGGTCGAGGCGACCACGGTAACGATCACCCCGACGCTCATACTCACCACGACGGTGCGCGTCGCCACCGGCAGGGCATCCGTCATGTCCATGCCCAACCAGGTGGTGAACAACGCTTTGAGCCCCCGGGCCAGCAGGACGCCCACCCCGAGCCCGATGCCGGCGCCGACGATGCCCATGACCGCGGCCTCGCCGAGCACCGCCCGCACCACCTGAGCGCGGGAAGCTCCCAGGGCTCGCAGCAGGGCAAGCTCGCGGGTGCGCTGGGCGACCAGCATGAGGAAGGTGTTCGCAATGATGAAGGCACCCACAAGCACCGAGACCCCTGCGAAGATCAAAAGAAGCACGGAGATGGCGCTGAAGCCCTTTCGGAACAGCGACTTCTGATCCGCGGAATACTGCGCCTCGGTGAGCGCCTCCGCGTCGGACGGCAGCACCGCTCGGACCCGGGCGGCGACCTCATCGTCGCTGATGCCAGGGGCGGCCTGCAGGCCGAACTGGTCCACCATGCCGTTCGGGGACCAGAGTTGCCGCCCTGTGGCCTCGTCCACGAAGGTGATCCGTGCTCCCCCCAGCGGGGTGTGGTACGTGTACTCACCCACCAGGGTCACGGGGCGGGGAGCGGCCCCGAGCAGGGCCATGGTGTGATCGCCGAGCTTCAACCCAGACTTCTTCAGGGTGGCCGAGTCGACCGCCACCTCGTTCGGGCCCTGTGGGGCCCGGCCGGAGACCAGCGCCGGCACTCGGTCCCCCGGCAGGAGCGCCAGGCCCAGGGCTGGTGGCCCGTTACCACGCACCGGCTCGCCGTTCTTGCCGACGATCACGGCGATTCCGGTGTAGGCCGGTTTCGCCCGGACCACCCCAGGCACCGCGGCCAGCTTCTGGGCGAAGGAGTCCGGCATCTGGGCCCGGATCTCTGTCCCGGTCTCCTCGGAGATCTTGTTCACGACCTTGCCGCGCACGACCACGTCCACGTTCGAGGAGGTCTTGTCGACCAGGCTCGAGAAGGTGCCGTCGATCGCGTCCGTGAGCACAAAGGTGCCCGCGACGAGGGAGACCCCCAGGGAGACCGCGAACGCCGTGAGCAGGAAACGCAGCAGGTGACCCCGCACGCCCTTCACCACGAAACGGATCACCGGGGCACCCGCCGTCCGCCCAGCTCGAAGGCCTTCATCCGCTCGAGGACGACGTCTGCCGTGGGTTTCTGGATCTCGTCCACGATCTGGCCGTCGCCCAGGAAGAGCACCCGGTCCGCGTAGGCGGCCGCGGACGGGTCGTGCGTCACCATGACGATGCTCTGGCCGAACTCGTCCACCGAGCGGCGCAGGAAGCCCAGCACCTCGATGCTCGAGCGCGAGTCGAGGTTGCCCGTCGGCTCGTCCGCGAAGACGATCGCCGGGCGACTGGCCAGGGCCCGGGCGCAGGCGACCCGCTGCTGCTGGCCACCGGAGAGCTCACTGGGTCGGTGCGAGAGCCGGTCACTGAGTCCGACCGCATCCACGATCAGCTCGAACCACTCCTGGTCCACCGGCCGCCCCGCGATGTCCAGCGGCAGCGTGATGTTCTCCTTGGCGGTCAGGGTGGGGACGAGGTTGTAGGCCTGGAAGACGAATCCGAGCCGGTCCCGTCGCAGCCGGGTGAGCGCACGATCGCGCAGACTGGCGAAGGAGATCCCCTCCAGGGTGATGTCCCCGGAGGTCGGCCGGTCCAGGCCGGCCATGCAGTGCATGAGTGTGGACTTGCCGGACCCGGACGGGCCCATGATCGCGGTGAGCTTTCCGCGCTCGAAGGACACGGTGACCCCGGCAAGCGCGACGACGCGGGTGTCCCCCAGGCCGTACTCCTTGACCAGTTCCGTGGCGCCGGCGACGGCACCGGCTCCGACGACCGGTTCCGTGACGTCGGTCTCTGTCACGACTTTCCCCCTCTTTCCGAGCGAATCGGGCAGTCAATGGTGAGGATGGCGTGAACACCCCCGCAGATTCACGAATGTCGGCCGCGTTCGGTTCCCCCCGGCGGTCGAACCTCGTCGTCGAGGTCGGGGGCCTCTCCGGTCCCCCCGGCGCCCAGGATCCGTGTCACCGCGTCGGGTGGCAACGGGGGAGGAGTTCCCCCACGGGTCGGGCACCGCGTCTGATGATCGCACCAGTCGCACAGACGGCTGGGGGAGGGGCGCCAGTCACCACTGCGGGCCGCCAGGACGATGGCCTCCCACAGCGCACGCACCTTGCGCTCGGTGGCGAGCAGGTCCTCTTCCTTGGGCACGTAACGCAGCACATCGCCGCTGCCGAGGTAGACCAGTTGCAGCACCGCAGGCATGCGCCCGTGGAGGCGCCAGAGCACCAGCGCGTAGAAGCGCAGCTGGAACAGTGCCTTGGCCTCGTACGGCGGGCGGGGGGCCCGCCCGGTCTTGTAGTCGACCACGCGCATCCGCCCGTCGGGGGCGACGTCGAGGCGGTCGACGATGCCCCGCAGGGCCGGACCGCCGTCCAGGACGGTCTCCACCAGCAGTTCACGTTCGGTGGGTTCGAGCCGCGTGGGGTCCTCGAGCTCGAACCAGCGAGCCACCAGCTCCGCGGCCTGCGTCAGCCACTCACGCAGCGCCGCCGGATCGCCCTCGAACATGGTGGCAAGTTCCGGACGCTCCTCCTGCAGCCGGGTCCACTGCGGATCGAGCAGTTCCTGGGCCGCCTCGACGGAACGCCGCTCGGCCGGGAGGTCGAAGAGCCGTTCCAGCACGGCGTGCACCACGGTGCCCCGCACCGCGGCCGGGCTGGGCGCCTCGGGGATGCGGTCGATGACCCGGAAGCGGTAGAGCAGTGGGCACTGCTGGAAATCCGCGGCCCGGGACGGGGACAGAGCGATTGCCGACATGCGGGAAGCCTAGGCGCCGAGACCGACATCGCCTCTCGGCCGTCCACAACCTCACAACCCGTCGCCTTCCCGAGGCCGCCCCACCCGTCGCCCGGAGCGATCCCGACCCTCATCTCGGCGGACGGGCTGCCTAGACTCGGCCTACATGACCTCGCCCACCGGCGCCCAGGAGCGTCGCGGCCCCTTCCGGGCCGGAGACCGCGTGCAGCTCACCGATCCCAAGGGCCGCATGCACACCATCACCCTGAGCCCGGGCAAGCAGTTCCACACCCATCGGGGCTTCTTCCTGCACGACGACCTCATCGGACGTCCCGAGGGCAGCGTCGTGGAGAACACCACTGGGGTGGCCTACCTGGCGTTGCGCCCGCTCCTGGCCGATTTCGTGCTCTCGATGCCGAGGGGTGCCGCGGTGGTCTACCCCAAGGACGCGGGGCAGATCGTCGCCATGGCCGATGTCTTCCCCGGCGCCCGGGTGGTCGAGGCGGGTGTCGGCTCCGGGGCGTTGACCATGTCCCTGCTCCGCGCGGTCGGCGACCACGGGCTGGTCCACTCCTACGAGCGTCGCGAGGACTTCGCCGCGATCGCCCGCGCCAATGTGGAGACCTTCTTCGGCGCCCCCCACCCGGCGTGGCGGCTCACCGTCGGGGACCTGGCCGAGGCCCTCGACGAGACCGAGGTCGATCGGGTCGTCCTGGACATGCTCGCGCCGTGGGAGTGCCTCGACGCGGCGGCCACGGCACTCACCGAGGGCGGGGTGCTCATCTGCTACGTCGCCACCGTGACCCAGCTGTCGCGGGTCGCCGAGGCGCTCCGCACGGACGGCCGGTTCGCCGAGCCCGCAGCATGGGAGTCGCTCGTGCGCGGCTGGCACCTGGAGGGGCTCGCCGTCCGTCCCGAGCACCGTATGGTCGGCCACACCGGCTTTCTCGTCACCGCCCGCAGGCTCGCCACCGGCGTCACCGCGCCCCCTCGTCGACGTCGTCCCGCCAAGTCGCTCACCGAGGGCGGGGAGGAGCTGGAGCAGGCGTGGGAGGCCTGGACCGCGGACGAACTGGGGGAGCGGCCGGTCTCCGAACGGAAGATCCGCAAGGTGGTCCGCGGCC
>Ga0265334_10001833_pt1 | contig 10118 bp, 8 predicted proteins | sample 42023metaG_FD_192442 | JGI IMG/M metagenome (GOLD analysis project Ga0265334, IMG submission 192442) | Rhizosphere microbial communities from Carex aquatilis grown in University of Washington, Seatle, WA, United States - 4-20-23 metaG | ecosystem: Host-associated > Plants > Roots > Rhizosphere >...
GCGGGGGGCTCAAGCGCACTCTGGGCGCGTCGGCGGCCGTTTTGCTTTTTATGATCGCGACCGGGCTCGCGGTGTTTTTGTGCGCGCGCGCCCTCGCGGGGATCGCCCAAAACGTCCCGAAGTACTCGCAGAAGCTGCGCGCGACGGCCCAACGATTCGAACGATTCGAACGGCACGCGAACACCCTCCAAGGCGGGGACGAGAACCCTTCCGCCAAGGCCGCGACCCCGTCCGACGTACAGAAGGTCCAGGTCGTGCGGCCGGCGCAAGAAACCTGGGGCCCTCTTCTGTGGCGAGGGCTCGGCGGAGCCCTCGAGGCGCTCGGCTTGGCCCTCTTCGTGCCTTTTTTGGCGCTTTTCGGCCTGATCTCGAAGCGCGAACTGCTCGACGCGACGGAGAAGGTCCTTTCGCCCTATTTTGACGTCTCGCGGGCGAGCGACGAGATCCCGCGCATGGTGCGCGCGTTCTTCCTCGGGAATTTCGTCGTCGGCCTCGCCGCCGCGGCGATCTCCTGGGCGAGTTTCGCGGGCCTCGGGCTCTCCAACGCAGCGGGCATCGGCCTCGTGAGCGGCTTCGTCAATCTCATCCCGATCCTCGGGTTGCCGCTCGCGCTCGGATTGCCGATCGCCCAAGGCCTGCTGCAATTCGACAACGCCGCCCCTTTCGTCTTGATCCTCGCGATCGTCGGCGGCCTACACCTTTTCATAGGCAACCTCGTCATGCCGCGCGTGATCGGAGCGCGCGTCCAGCTCAACGCCGCGGCCGCGACGCTGGGGATGCTTTTTTGGTGGTGGGTGTGGGGCATCGTCGGATTCGTGTTCGCGATCCCGCTGACCGCCCTCTTCAAGATCGCGCTCGAATGCCGGGCCAAGACCGAGCCCGCCTCGAAGCTCCTCGCCGCGACGCGGCGCGAGGAACTAAGAAAGCATTAACGGCGGACGGCGATCGCCTCGATCTCGACTTGCGCGCCTTTGGGCAGCGCCGAGACCTGCACCGTCGCGCGCGCCGGGAACGGCGCCGCGAAGCGCTTGGCGTAGGCCTCGTTCATCGCGGGGAACTGGGAAAGATCGGTCATGAAGACGGTCGTCTTGACGACGTCCTTCATCGAGAGCCCGGCCGCGGCTAGGACGGCGCCGACGTTCTTCAAGCATTGCTCCGTCTGCTCGGCGACGCCTCCCGGAGCGGGCTCGCCGATCGCGGTCAGCGGGATTTGCCCCGACACGAAGACGAAAAGGCCCGCGTCGATCGCCTGCGAATAGGGCCCGATCGCCTGGGGAGCTTCCCTGGTCGCCACCGCTTTCATCGAGGGACTATATCAAAAGCGCGAGCGCGGCGATCGCGCAGGCGACCATCCCGGCGTAGCCCGGGACATAAAGCGCCGGCCGAGAAATTTCGATCCCGCGTCCGAGATGGAACCATATGCTGTCGACGACCTCGTGGGTCGCGATGAGCCAAGGCAAGCCCGCTCCGCGCTCGAGCGCCGCGCATGCCGCGAGGCCGAAGATGACGAAAAGCGGCCAGCCGTGGACGAGGCTCATGGCTTGGACGTGATAAAAAACGAACAGCGTCGTCGAGACGAGCGCTGCCCTCATCGGCCCCATGCGTCCCCGGATCGACGTGAAGAGCAAGCCGCGAAACGCCGCTTCCTCGAAGAAGGCGACCGGCAAGGTCGTGAGCCAGCCGACGGCGATCTGCCAAGAGGCAAAGGTCGTCACGCGCCGCTGGCCGACGTAGCGGATCGCGAAGAAGAAGATGAGCAGTGCGAGAAGCGCACACGGGGTCGCTCTCGCGTCCCAACGCCAGCCGCGGCGCGCGAAGCCTCCCGTCCGTCTCGTCAAGAGCAGGCAGGCCGCGAAGGCCGCGAGTCTGGGGAACGACATGAACGCGTCGCGCCAAAACCAAGCGTCCGCGCCCGTCATCGGGAAGAAGCGATAGACCGCGAAGCGCGCGGCCATGTAGCCCACCACGATGGCAAGCGCGCCCCTAAAGGCCGTCCTTTCCGGCGTTCCGCCTTCTTCCAATCCGAAGTGTTTACCGCAGCGCGGAGAGCAGCGCCTTGTTCGTCTTCTGCACGCGCATCGCCTCGATGATCGCCTTGAGGGAGTCGATGTCGCCTTTGTCCGCCAGCGCGCGCCGCAGCTTCCAGACGCCCTCTATGTAATCGGGCGGAAGGAGCTTTTCCTCCTTGCGCGTGCCGGAGTCTCTCACCTTCATCGCCGGGAAGAGCCTCATCTCCGCCGCTTGGCGCGACAGCACGATCTCCATGTTGCCCGTTCCCTTGAACTCCTGGAAGATCACCTCGTCCATGCGGCTGCCGGTGTCGACCAGGATCGAGGCGATGATCGTGATCGAGCCGCCTTCCTCGAGCTGCCGCGCGGAGCCGAAGAACCGCCGCGGCGTCTCCATCGCGCGCGAGTCCAAGCCGCCGGACATCGTGCGCGAGCCGGTGGCGAACTGGTTGTAGACGCGCGCGAGCCTCGTCAGCGAGTCGAGCAGGATGAACACGTTCGCGCCCTTGACCGCTTCTTCGACCGACGCGCGCATGATCTTCTCGGCCGTCTGGATGTGGACCTCGTAGCTCTGGTCGCTCGAGGACGCGACGACCTCGGCCGGCACCGAGCGCTTGAAGTCCGTCACCTCTTCTGGGCGCTCGTCGATCAAAAGGCAGTACTGCTTGATCGAGGGGTCGAAGCCGTGGACGGCGTTCGAGAGCTGCTTGAGGATCGTCGTCTTTCCGGCTTTCGGAGGAGCGACGATCAGGCCGCGCGTGCCCAAGCCGATCGGGCACAAAAGATCCATCGCGCGCATCGAAGGCTCGGTGGGAGAACCTTTCTCGAGCTGGATCCATTTGTGGGGGTCGACGGGCGTGCGCGATTGAAAGATCTTCTCGGCTTCCGTCTGCTGGGCCTGCATCTGCGGCCGCGGCGGGCGAGCACCTCCTCCCCCGTGATGGTTGCCGTGCTGGATCCGCTGGCCGTGCTGCGAATGGCCGCCTTGATGCGGCTGGCCCTGCTGCTGGGGATTGCCGCCGCCTCCCCGGTAGCGGCGCCTGCGCCCCCCCCGGTTATGGAATTGGCCGCCGCCCTGGCCGCCGCCGCGCTGGTCGTTCATTACACTCTCCTCCACATCTCTTCTGCGCCGGGAAATTTCCCGGGCCACGTCTCGTCCAAAGCCTTGACCGCGTGCGCCATCAGCGCGGCCGTCGCGCGCAGCACCTCGTCCCGCGAGACCCCGCCGTCTTTCTCGGCGTAGAGATGCCCCCACGGCAGACCCGCGGCGTTGGCGTGCAGGTGCTCCCGGCACGACGACAGCACGCGCGAAAGCCGCTCGTCCCAAAAACCGAGCTCTTGGGCGCGGACTTTCACGCGCTCGTCGTCCCAGATTTCCTGCCAGCTCGCCTTCTCGCGCTCGGCGAGCACGTCGGCCGCCCGGCGCGCGCTATCTTTAGCCGACACCCAGCGCATCTGCACGACGCTTTCCAAAAGCGAGCGCAGAATCGGCAGCGCCTCGTTGGCGTGGCTGTGCTCGGCTAAAAGCGCGAGCGCGTTGGCCTTCGCCACCGCGCGCGCCGCGAGCACCATCAAGGCCTTCGCGACGGCGTCGTCGGCCTTGAGGCCACGGCCGACCTGCGAGAAGCCGGTGTCGATGCGCGCCTTCGCCGAGCCGACCAGGGCGACCAGTTCCTTGCTCATCTCAGATGTCGAACGAGTGAAGTCTCACGGATTTGATCGGCACGCCCAAACGGCGCGCCACGGTCAGAAATCTCTTCGAAGCGTCCGAGACGAAGAAGACGCGCTTGCCTTTGCCCGAAATCCTGAGCAGGCCTCTTTCCGCGAGCATCCGCCCGGTCTCGCGTGCCGTCTCGACGGCCGGGTCGACGAGCCGCACTCCTCGTCCGAGGATCGCGCCGATCGTGCGCGCCAGGAGCGGATAGTGCGTGCAGCCGAGGATCAAGGTCTTCGGCCGTTTTTTCTTGAATACAGCCAAGTACTCGCGCGCGACGGAAGCGGTCACGTCCTTCGACCACCAGCCCTCCTCGACAAGCGGCACGAAAAGCGGACAGGCCTGGCCGATCGCGCGAGCGCCCTTGAGCGCGCGGTCGTAGGCTTTGGAGTTGATCGTCGCGTCGGTGCCGATCACGCCGATCGGTCCCGCCGCGCCGCCGTCGAGGGCGGCCCGAGCGCCGGGCTCGATGACGCCCAAGACCGGCACTTTCATCGCCTTCTTAAGCGCGGACAACGCCAAGGCCGACGAAGTGTTGCACGCGACCACCATCGCCTTGATGCCCTGCTTCTCGAGGAAGCGCGCGACCGTCAGGGAGTAGCGGCGCACCGCCTCGGGCGTCTTCGAGCCGTACGGGATGTGGGCGGTGTCGCCGAAATAGATCAGATCCTCGTGGGGAAGCCTGCGCGCGAGCTCCTTGAAGACCGTCAGACCGCCGATGCCGGAGTCGAACACGCCGATCGGACGGCGGGCCGCGCGGCTCTCTCTTCTCATTTCCCGGTCACCTGCTCCGCGGTCGAAAGCCAGCCTTGGCGCTTGGCGTAGTCGAGGATGCCCGCGTAGACGCCGTCGACCAGGCGCCGGCGGAAGCGGCCCGACTCCAGCTTGACCTCTTCCTTCGCGTTGCTGACGAAGGCCATCTCGACCAAGAGAGCGGGCGCATGAGTGCCACGCAGAACGTAGAAGCCGGCCTGCTTGACGCCGCGATCGGGGATATCGATCCTCTTGGCGATGTCGCGCGCCATCAGCACGGCGGCCTCGGAGGCGGCGTTGACGTTCTCGGTCTTGGCGAGCTCACCCAGCAGAAGCTCCGCCTGCGCGTCCTGGGAGGTCTTGCCCTCGAGCTCGAGCGACGCGTTCTCGGCGTCGGCCACGCGTTGGGCTTCGGGATCGGTGGCTTTTTCGGAGAGGAAATAGACCTCGAAGCCCTGCTCCTTAGGGTTCGGCGAGGAGTTGGAATGCAGCGAGATGAACAGGTCGGCTCCGAACTCGTTGGCCAGGCGCGAGCGGTCCGCGAGCGGGACGAAGGTGTCGTCGGTCCGGGTGAGCAAGACCTCGAAGGTCCCCTCTTCTTTGAGCAAGCGCGACAATTCTTGCGCCGCCGCGAGATTGACGTCTTTTTCCTGGGTGCCGTGCCGGCCGGTGGCGCCTGGGTCCTTGCCGCCGTGGCCGGCGTCGATGACGACCTTGCGCTTGACGCGCTGCGCGTCGGCGCCGATGACGGCCGGGCCGGCCGACTTCACGGGCTTGCCGGGCTCGGTGGTGACCGCTTCCTCGTCGACGTTGTCGGCAGCCGGATGGCCGCCGTCCTGGGCGACCTTAGGAGAGGCGTTGTCGTCCGGGACGCTCGGGGTCGCGAACGGCTCCGCCTCGAACACGTCGAGGACGACGCGCCGGGGATTCTTGAGCTCTTTGACCCGGAACGCCGCGCCGCGCTTCTCGAAGCGCACCGAAAGGATCGCGGCCTTGGCGTTTTGCGTCAGCGCGTAGCCCGCCACGATCCCGTCGCCGACGTCGCCCTCGTCGGAGGCGTCGAGCGCGCCCATGGGCACGTTGAGCTCGACGCCCGAGACGCCGCGCTTGGCCGTCGAGTACTTCATGCCTTTGGCCAAGCCCAAGGTGATCCGCGTGAAGCGGCCGTACGAGAACCAGCGCGCCGGCCCGACCGTGCTGCGCCTGTCGACCGACAGGAGCTTGGTCCGCGGGTTGAACGTCGTGTCGTAGCCAGCCCAATCCGAGAAATCCTGCCCCTCGAGAAACGCCAACGGGATATACGCGTGCGACGAGCGCAGCATGACCTGGGCCCCGAGCCGCACCTCGCGGCCGTCGAGGCTCGCCTTGTCCGAGCCGGCCATCAGCTGCATCGTGCGCCCGCGCAGCGAGATGCGCACGCGTCCCGAGACCGCGTACCAATAGACCTGGGCGCCGTAAAGGGAGCCGACCTGCTTGGCGTTGAGGTAGTACGCCGAGCCGATTTTATACGAGCCGACCGGATCGTGGTACTGCCCCGCCACCGAGGCAGGCAGGTCCTCGCCCTCGGCCATACCGTGGCCGAGGGTCAATAAAAGGCCGAGACCGAGCAGAGCTCTCTTCATCTATTCGAGGACGATGCGGTAATCCTCCCACGGGATCTGCGGATCGCCTTGGATCTTGACCGAGCGCTGCACGTTCTTCTCGAGCAGCTGCTGCATCTGCCGGAAGGATTCGGCGAGCTTGGGATGCAGCAGGATGCGCACTTGGCCGCCCGGACGGCCGCCCGTCATCTCGCCGATCTCTCGCTGGATGCGGATACGGATCGTCTCGGCGCTCAATACGCGACCGGCACCCTTGCACTCCGGGCACTCGTCGGTGATGAGACTGACCGTCGACTCCCGCTTGCGCTCGCGCGTGAGCTCGATCAAGCCCAAGCGCGTGATCGGCAGGATGCGGATCTTCGCGCGGTCGTTCTTGCAGGCCTGCGCAAACGCCTCCATGACCTTGTTTCGGTTGGAGGCCTTGCGCATGTCGATGAAATCGACGACGATGATTCCTCCAATATTGCGGAGACGAAGCTGGTGCGCGACCTCGTTGGCGGCCTCGATGTTCGTCTGCGTCACCGTCTCTTCTTGCGACTTCGAGCCCGTGTAGCGGCCCGTGTTGACGTCGATCGCGCACAAGGACTCCGCCTCTTGGATCACGATCGAGCCGCCGTTGGGGAGCGCGACCTTGGTCTTGCGGATCTCCTCGATGTCCTTCTCGAGGTTGAACGCCTTGAAGATCGGCGTCCGGGCGTCGTAGTGGCGCACGCGCTCCTTGAGCTCGGGCGAGATGCCCTCGACGAACTCCGTGATGCGCTGATGCGCCTGCTTGTTGTCGATCAAGTACACGTAGACTTGATCGGAAAGGATGTCGCGCGCCACCTGCAGGGTGAGATCCAAGTCCTTATGCAGGAGCGCCGGCGCGGGCTGCGAGTCGAATTTTTTCTGGATCGCGTCCCAAGTCGCCTTGAGGTACTTCACCTCGCGCTCGAGGTCGGCCTCGCTCGCGCCCTCGGCCTCGGTGCGCACGACGACGCCCTTGCCGCCGAGGATCTCGGCGACGAGGCGATCGACGATGGCGCCCAAACGCTTACGCTCGCCGGCTTCCTCGATGTGCTTCGAGATGCCGACGTAGTTTTGGAACGGCGTGAAGACGAGGTAGCGCCCGGGCAGCGAAACGTCCATCGTGACCTTCATGCCCTTGGTGCTGATCGCGTCTTTGGCGACCTGGATCATGATCTGCTGGCCCTTCTTCAAGGTCGCGTCGATCGCCGCGCCGCGCTCGCCGAGCACGTCGCTGATATAAAGATAGGCGTTCTTCTCGAAGCCGATGTTGACGAAGGCGGACGAGATGCCGGGCAGGACGTTCTCGACCTGGCCTTTGTAGATGTTGCCGACGATCGACTCTTCGCTCTTGCGCTCCCAGAGCAGCTCGGAGAGCCGCCCGTCCTCGACGATGGCGATGCGCGTCTCCTCGAAGCTCGTGTTGGCGAGCACCTCGCGCTTGATCGGCTTCTTGGACTTCTCGGCGCGGTGGTGGAGATGCTCTCCGCGTTCGCGCTCGCGACGCTGCTCGTCGCGCTCGTGGCGGTCGCGCCCGCCGCGCTCCCCGCGATCGCGGCCGTGCCGCTCGCCGTGCTGCTTGTCCCGCTCGCCGTGCTGCTTCTCGCGCTGGCCAGGCTGCTTCTCGCGCTGCTGCTGGTTCTGCCCGTCGCGTCCGCGGCCGCCGCGCTCGCGGCGCTGCTGCGCATTGGGCTGCTGCGGGCGCTGCGCGTCGGCCTTGTGATCGCGGCTGCCCTCGGTGGCCGGATGGCCACCGCCCTGAGCGGCTTCAGGATTGGCGTTGCCGCTCGCGGGCGGCGGGGTCTGCTGACCCTGTTGACCCTCGCCGCGACCGCGTCCGCCGCGGCCCCGACGCCGGCGGCGGCGCCTACCTTGGCGCTCACCCGGCTGTCCGGCTGCGGCGCCCGGATGGGCGCCGCCCTGACCGGCATGAGGATTCGCGTTGCCGGGCACGGGCGGCTGCGCCGGAGCGTCGGACGCCGGAGACGGCTGGCCCTGGACCTCCACGACGTCCTCGGAATCATCCTCGGCCTCGTCGTCAGCGTCATCATCCGCGTCGTCGGCGTCGTCGGCGTCATCGGCCGCTTCATGGTGCTCGACGGGCTGCGGCACGTCTTGGGGCGGAGCGACGGGTCCCGACGGGAATTCCTCGGCGCGCGCCGAGGACGAAAGCGGGGCGGTCTCGACGTCGCGGCTGCTGACCGGCGCGTCCTTGGGGGCTTGCGACGCCTCGACTGGCTTTTCGTTCTTGGGTTCGGACGCGGGCGTTGCCGGCGTCTCCGAAGCCAGGTCCTTCTGTTCGTTTACTTCGTTCATTTCTTACTCCTGAGTTGTCAAAACGCGGGTTACAGCAAAGCGTAACGGCGCGAATAGATGTTGGCGATCACGCCCAACGACCACAAGGTGATCATCAAGCTCGATCCTCCATACGAAATCAGCGGCAAAGGGATGCCGGCGACGGGCATCAAGCCCACGCACATCCCGACGTTGAGCGCGAGCTCGAAGGCGAACATCGTCGCCAAGCCCGCGCAGACCAAAAAGCCGTAGCGATCGCGCGCCAAGCGCCCGACCAAGACGATGCGCCAGACGAGCAGCAAATAGAGCCCGAGGATCGTCATCGTGCCGATGAAACCCATTTCCTCGCCGACGACCGCGTAGGCGAAGTCGGTGTGGCGCTCGGGCAAGAAGCCCAGCTGCGACTGAGTGCCCTCGAAGAGGCCCTTGCCGAAGACGCCGCCCGAGCCGATCGCGATCTGCGACTGGTGCACGTGGTAGGCCGCTCCCTGGATGTCGGCTTGCGGCGCGACGTAGGCGACGAAGCGGTTGCGCTGGTAGCCCTTCATCTGCCGGTTGATCAGGATGCCCGTGATGATGCCGGAGGACAAGATGATCGGCACGGCGACAAAGACGATGGCGCGCGCCTGCAGACGCAGCCAAGAGGCCATGCGCCACGCGCCGAGGCAAAAGAGCGTCAGGCCGATCAGGAGAAACGCCGTCGATTTACCCAGGCGCGCCGTCTGCAGGATGAAATACGGCAGCGTGCCCGCCGCCGCCTGAGGGTAGTTGATCTGACAGTAGATGTAGAGCATCGGCACCGACACGGTCGTCGCGCCGAAGCCGACGATGGCTAGCAGATGGCTGAGCTCCGCGCCCGCGCAAAACATCATGCCGAGCATGATCGGGAAAAACGTCAGCGTCGTCGAAAAGTCCGGCTGCTTGATGATGAGCGCCATCATCGGCGCGACCATGCCGAAGCCGAGCAGGATCGTCGAGAAGCTCTTGATCTTGCGGGCGCGCCACTCGAGCACGGCGGCGAGCACCAGGATCATGAGGATGCGCGCGAGCTCCGCCGGCTGGAAGGTCAGAAAGCCCAGGTGGATCCACGAGCGGTGTCCCTTGTGGACCGAGCCGACGACGAGAACGGCGAGCAGCAGGGACAAGCAGACGCCGTAGAGGACCTTCGCCTGGTCCTGGAAGATCTGGTAGTTGAAGCCCAAGCCCGCGAGGAAGAGCAGCACCCCGAGCGCGAGCGCCACGAAGTGGTTTCGAACGAGCGCGCCGAAGTACGGGAGGGGGCTCGCCGCCGAGAGCATCGTGATGGTGCCCATGACGAGCAATCCCATGGCCGCGAACACGAAGGGCCAGTCGATCCTTCCCTTAACGCCCGTCTCTACTTTGATCGGCATGGGCTCAGTGGACCGGCACCCCTCCGATGGCGGGCTTGGGCGCGAGCGCCGGGGCGAGCTTGGCCGCGGCGGGCTTGGCCGCGGCGTTTAGATGAAAGTAAGCCTTCAAGATCTGCGCGGCGATCGGCGGAGCGACGCCCGACGAGTGGCCGCCGTTCTCGACCAAGATCGCCATCGCGATCGAGGGCGCCTCGCCGGGCTTGTTCGCGAAGCAGATGAACCAAGAGTGGTCCTCGCCGCCCGAGTTTTGCGCCGTGCCGGTCTTGCCGCGGACCTCGAGTCCGGGGATGATGGCTTGATGGGCCGTGCCGTCGGCGGGATTCTGCGGCGTGCCGACGACGACGGCCGT
>Ga0265334_10001834_pt1 | contig 10115 bp, 9 predicted proteins | sample 42023metaG_FD_192442 | JGI IMG/M metagenome (GOLD analysis project Ga0265334, IMG submission 192442) | Rhizosphere microbial communities from Carex aquatilis grown in University of Washington, Seatle, WA, United States - 4-20-23 metaG | ecosystem: Host-associated > Plants > Roots > Rhizosphere >...
GTGTCGCGGATCCTGAATTCGTGAGGCGATCCGGTGCCGACCACTCCTGACCTCCTGTCGCGGTCGATCGTCCCTTCGCGGTCGATCGTCCCTTCGCGGTCGGTCGTCCCGTCGCGATCGCCGGCCGCGCACAGCCCCGGCGCCGCGCGGGGTCGTTTCGCTGTGGCGTCGCCCATGGTGGAGCATTCTGAACAGCCTGAAATCACCCAGCCCGCTGACCGTGGCGGACGGACTTTTCGACCCTACGGAGCTTCGTGAGCGACTATTACGAGGTCCTCGGGGTGTCGCGTGAGGCGACCCCGGAGGAGATCAAGAAGGCCTACCGCAAGCTTGCCCGCCAGCTGCACCCGGACGTGAACCCAGGGCCGGAGGCGGAGGAGCGTTTCAAGGAGGTCGGCCGTGCCTACGACGTGCTCTCCAACCCGGAGAAGCGTCAGGCGTACGACCTCGGCGGTGACCCCGCGGCCAGCGGCGGCGGTTTCGGTCCCGGTTTCGGCTTCAGCGACATCTTCGAGACGTTCTTCGGCGGCGGCGCGGCCTCCCGCGGTCCGGCGTCCCGGCAGCGACGTGGCCAGGACGCCCTCATCCGGATCGAGGTCGACCTCTCCGAGGCGGTCTTCGGCAGCCAGCGTGAGCTGCAGCTCGACACGGCGATCACCTGCCCGGCCTGCCACGGTTCCTGCTGCCAGGCCGGTACCCAGCCCAAGACGTGCAGCGTCTGCCGGGGGCAGGGGCAGGTGCAGCGGGTGGCGCGCTCGTTCCTCGGCCAGGTGATGACCACCCAGGCCTGCGCCGCCTGCCAGGGTTTCGGCTCGGTGATCCCCGACCCGTGCCTGGAGTGTTCCGGCGAGGGCCGGGTGCGCACGCGCCGCACGATCACGATCAAGGTTCCGGCCGGGGTGGACACCGGGACGCGTATCCAGCTCGCGGGCCAGGCGGAGATCGGGCCGGGGGGTGGCCCCGCCGGCGACCTCTACGTGGAGATCATCGAGCGACCGCACCCGATCTTCACGCGCCGGGGTGACGACCTGCACGCGACCCTGGAGATCCCGATGACCGCGGCCGCGCTCGGCACCACCGTCCGGCTGGAGACCCTCGACACGGTGCAGGACCTCGACGTGCGGCCGGGTACCCAGTCCGGGGAGGTGACCACCCTGCGGGGCTTCGGGGTGACCCACCTACGCGGTGTCGGCCGGGGTGATCTCATCGTGCACCTCGCGGTCCAGACGCCGACCAGGCTGGACGAGGCCCAGGAGGAGTTGCTGCGCCAACTTGCCTCGTTGCGGGGCGAGGAGGCGCCTGCCGGACGCATGGCACCGGCCCACCAGGGGGTGTTCTCCAAGCTGCGGGAACGGCTCGCCGGTCGATGACCCTGCCGCGGTTCCTGGTCGGGCCCGGGGCGTTGTCCGGCCAGGACGTCGGTGCGCGGGTGCTGCTGGACGGCGCCGAGGGCAGGCATGCGGTCACGGTGCGGCGCGTGAGCGTGGGGGAGAGGATCGAGCTCACCGATGGCGCGGGCACCGTCGCCCGCGGATCGGTGGCGGCGGTGGCTCGTGACCGGCTGGAGCTGGCCGTCGAGGCGTTGCACCGGGAGCCCGCGCCCACGTTGCGGTTCACCCTGGCCCAGGCCCTGGCCAAGGGCGGGCGGGACGAGCTCGCCGTCGAGTGCGCCACCGAGCTCGGGGTGGACGCCGTCGTGCCCTGGCAGGCGGCGCGCAGCGTGGTGGTCTGGTCCGCGGACCGCGCCGAGCGGGGGCGTGCCCGGTGGCTGGCCACGGTGGCCTCGGCCGCCAAGCAGTCGCGGCGGGCCTGGCTCCCGCAGGTGGAGCTCGCCCGGGACACGACCGCTCTGGTGTCCCGGATCGGCGAGGCCGCCCTGGCCCTGGTGCTGCACGAGGACGCGGAGCAGCCGTTGACCGGCGTGGCACTGCCCGGGACGGGGGAGGTGCTGCTCGTCGTGGGACCCGAGGGCGGCATCGACGACGCCGAGCTGGGCCGGCTGACGGCCGCCGGAGCGACCGCCGTCCGCCTGGGTTCCTCGGTGCTGCGCTCCTCGACCGCCGGTGCGGCGGCCCTGGCCGTGCTCTCGGCCCGCGTGGGCCGGTGGTGAGTGTGGCCGCTGGCGTGCGTCACCGCCCGGTGTTCTCGGCCCCCGTGGGCCGCTGGCGTGCGTCACCGCACGACGAACACCTTGGAGTCCGGTGTCGCACCCGGACCGGGCGTGTTGCCGGCCTCGATCGCGGGATCGGAGGTCCCACCGGTCCCGGTGCGCCACACCGTGACCTGGTAGGTGCCCGGCGTCAGGTCGGCGGTCACCGTGAAGGAGGGGCGGGGTTGTCCCGGTAGCGGGACGACGGTTCCCCCGGCGACGATCCTCGACCCCGTCGAGGTGGCACCGGCGGAGGACGTGTTCGTCGAGCCGCCGTCGGCACCGGTGGCTCGGGTGGTGTCGGAGGGGTCGAGCCGGGCGATCGTCCAGCGCAGGGGAGCCGAGCCGGCCGGTCCCACGCCCGAGACGGTCACCTGCCCGGCGGCGACCTCCTGGCCCTCCTGCGGGCTGATCACCCAGACCGGGGCCTGCGCCGACGTGTCACGGACCAGCGGACCGTCCAGGTGCAGCACCCCCCAGGCGAGGTAGCCTGACGCGCCGTCCACCAGCACCTGCACCTTCGCGCCGCTGCCGGTGAGGTCCTTGGCCGCCGCGGTCGCCGTGTACACGAGCTGCTGCACGGCAGCCTCGGCGAGGGACCGGGTCATGGCGGGGTGGCTGAACGCCGCCGGCGAGAGATCGACGGTTATCAGCCGGGGGACGACGGTGACCGTCACCGTGCCGGGTGCCCACAGGTTCGTGTAGTCGGGGTCGGCGGGGACGCCGTCCAGCATCAGCTCGATCGCGAGCTGGGTCGATGCCTCCCGTCCCTCGGGGATCGGGACGAACTCCCGGTAGAGCCACAGGGACGAGCTGCCGGCAGCGGCTGGGCTGCCCGTGGTGGTGCCCGTTGCGGTACCTGAGCTTTCGATGCCCCGGACCGCGGGCCCCCCGAGCCAGTAGATCGGCACCGTGGGCGTGGTGGTCCCGCTCGGCGTCGTGCGGGTGGTCGCCGAGGCAGAGGTGGCGCCGATCTCGTTCGTACCCGCGGTGTGCTGTGAGGGGGCCGGGCGCAGCGCGTTCAGGGCCACCCCCGCCGCGCCGCCGACGAGCAGCACCGCGGCCGCGGCCACCGCGGGCACCAGCCGGGCCAGCAGCCGGGAGTGACGTCCCCCCAGGATGTCCACGCGGTCCGTCAGCCCAGGCAGGTATCCGCGACTCCTCGTCCCGCCCGGCAGCCCGTCCATCGGGCGGGGGTGCTCCTCGGCGATGCGTGCGCGGATCCTGGCCAGCCCGTCTGCGCCGGGCTGGGTGCGCGCGGCCTCCCGGTGCAGGACGTCGCGCAGCAGCCCGGCGAGTTCCGGGTCCTCGGGTCCGGACAGCGGCGGCAGGGTCATCGCGCACCCTCCTCGGGGTCCGGAGTCGCTCGCAGCGCCTCCCGCAGGGCCGCGAGGCCTCGGTGCGCGTGGGTCTTGACCGCGCCGCGCGTCACGCCCAGGGCGTCGGCGATGTCGGCCTCTCCCAGGTCGGCGTAGTAGCGCAGCACGAGGACCTCCTGTTGACGTCGTGACAGACGACGCAGCGCGGTCAGAACCCGTGCGTCCTCCGTGGACCGCACCACCAGTTCCTCCGGGTCGGCGATCTGCAGGTCCACCGGAGCCCGGTGACGGATCACCACCTCCCGGTGCCGCAATGCCGAACGGGCTCCGTTCACCACGCTCCGGCGCAGATAGGCGTGGGCCAGCTGCGGGTCGTCGAGCCTGCGCCAGCGGGCGTGGAGCGCGACGAACGCCTCCTGCACGATCTCCTCGGAGACGGAGGCATCCCCGGTCAGCAGGGCGGCCAGGCGCACCAGGGACTGCCAGTGCGCGCTGTAGAGGGCAGTGACCGCTTCCTCGGCTTCCGCGGCCGTGCCACGGTCGGCGCGGGGACGGCCCAGACGGCTGCCGTCGTGCGGTGGGGTCGGCACCGCCACCTCCCGCGCCTGGGCCGGTTCCCGTTGGGTCACCTGGCCCGTGACCGACACGGTCAGGGCCAGGAAGCCACCATGCCCGAGCCGGACGGTCGCCGTCTGCATGTCCGGTACACGCGGGGTCCGTGTTCTCGGTTGACGTGCGGCGGGTGACGTACTCCCGGGGGGTGCGACGGGTCGGCATCTGCCGTGCCTCCGGGCGCGGTGCGGGCCGGGGCCGGGAACGGCCCGGCGATAGGCTCCGGAGCAGATGGCGCCCCGTCCGGGGCCCCGGCGACGGAGGTCCCGATGACCCAGGCGTGCATCTTCTGCCGGATCGTGGCCGGGGAGATCCCGGCGACCGTCGTGCACGAGGACGAACGGGTGCTCGCCTTCCGCGACCTCGATCCGGTGGCGCCCACGCACGTGCTGGTCATCCCCAAGGAGCACCAGCCCACCGTGGCCGACCTGGCCCGGACCGACCCGGCCACCCTGGCCGCGATCGTCGAGGTCGCCGCCCGGATCGCGGACGCCGAGACCGGCGGCAGCCACCGTCTGGTGTTCAACACCGGTGAGGCGGCCGGGCAGAGTGTCCTCCACGTGCACGGACACGTGATCGGCGGGCGCTCGCTGCAGTGGCCCCCCGGCTGAGAGACCTACGGAACCCGGCGCATCGGGCCCACGGCGACTACCATGGCCGCACCGGGTGCACTGACCGCACCGGGTGCCGAGACCGGAGGGTAGGTCGGCTGTCCCCGCCGATGACTGGACCAGACAACTCTCACCAGAACGGGCAGCCCATGGACGTGCCGCCCACCGTCGTTCCGGGCACGCCCGAGGACGCCACCACTGCGACCCATCGGATCGTCGTGCCTGCCGAGGTCTCGATGGTCCTGCTGCTCGGTCCCGGGGACGAGGTGCTGCGCTCGGTCGAGCGTTCCTTCCCCGAGGTCGACGTGCACGTGCGGGGCAACGAGATCTCGCTGACCGGTCCTCGGGGTGAGGTGGCGCTGCTGGACCGTCTCGTCGACGAACTGCTCCGGGTGATCGCCTCCGGTCAGCAACTCAGCCCGGACGCGGTGCGTCGTGCGGTGGGCATGCTGCGCCAGCAGACCGGGGAACGCCCGGCGGACGTGCTGACCCTGAACATCCTGTCGAACCGGGGGCGGACCATCCGCCCCAAGACGCTCAACCAGAAGCGCTACGTGGACGCGATCGACCGCTACACGATCGTGTTCGGCATCGGCCCTGCCGGCACCGGCAAGACCTACCTGGCCATGGCCAAGGCGGTCCAGGCGCTGCAGGCCAAGCAGGTCAGCCGGATCATTCTCACCCGGCCTGCCGTCGAGGCGGGGGAGCGGCTGGGCTTCCTGCCGGGCACGCTCAGCGAGAAGATCGACCCCTACCTGCGCCCGCTCTACGACGCGCTGCACGACATGATGGACCCGGAGTCGATCCCGCGGCTCATGGCGGCCGGCACGATCGAGGTCGCTCCGCTCGCGTACATGCGGGGGCGCACCCTCAACGACGCCTTCATCATCCTCGACGAGGCGCAGAACACCTCGCCCGAGCAGATGAAGATGTTCCTGACCCGTCTCGGGTTCGGGGCGAAGATGGTGGTCACCGGGGACGTCACGCAGGTGGACCTGCCCTCCGGGACGCAGTCCGGCCTGCGGGTGGTGCGGGAGATCCTCGAGGGGGTCGAGGACGTCCACTTCGCCCAGCTCAACAGCCACGACGTGGTCCGTCACCGACTGGTCAGCGACATCGTGGACGCGTACGGCCGGTGGGACGCCGCCCGTCAGGAGGTCGCAGCGAGGACGGCTCCCGGTTCGGCGGGCATGTCCGGACAGCGGCGCAACCGGCGCTGAGCAGGTGCCCCCGCCCGATCGGGGCAGGGGCACACCCGATCACCGTCCTGCGTCGTGCTCAGCGGGCCGGTCGTCACGGTCGCCCGGTCAGGTGAGAGTGATCGGTCGTGTCCGGTCCCGCGTCGAGTGGCGGCCGGTCGCTGTGGGCACCGTGGCGCGTGTGGTCAGATAGGAGCACGGTTCCCACCCTTCGGTCCGTTCCGGGCACTCCCGTCGTCGTGCCGCACGGACCCTGTCCCGGCAGAGGTCGAGCAGACGTGAGCATCGAGGTCAACAACGAAAGCGGCGTCGGCATCGACGAGCACGAGCTCGTCGCCCTGTCCCGGCACGTGCTGGACGCGCTCCGCGTGCATCCCGAGGCCGAGCTGTCCGTGGTGCTGGTGGATGAGGCGGCCATCTCGGAGTTGCACGTGCGCTGGATGGACGAGGAAGGACCCACGGACGTCCTGTCCTTCCCGATGGACGAGCTGCGGCCCGGCCAGGAGGACGAGGAGCCGGTGCCGGGGCTGCTCGGGGACGTGGTGGTCTGTCCCCAGGTCGCCGAACGCCAGGCCCGGGCGGCTGGGCACACCATGGAGGAGGAGGTGCTCCTCCTGACCACCCACGGCATCCTGCACCTGCTCGGCTACGACCACGCCGAGCCCGACGAGCAGCGGGAGATGTTCGACCTGCAACGCAAGCTGCTCCTGACCTACCTGTCCACACGGGACCACGGGTGAGGGTCCCCGTCCTGCAACTGGTGGTCCTGGCGTCCGTCCTCGTCCTCTGCGCGGGTCTGCTCAGCGCGGCCCAGGCGGCCCTCGACCGGCTCTCGCGCACCCGGGCGGGGGAGCTGCTGGCGGAGGGACGCAGGGGTGCGGCGCCCCTGTCCCGCATCGTGACCGAACCCGGGCCGACCCTGAGCGTCACGACGTTCCTGCGGGTCGTCGCGGAGTCCGGGGCGACGGTCTGCATCACGCTGGTCTGCCTGGACGAGATCGGCAACTGGTGGCAGGGCGGACTGGCCGCGGCCGGGATCATGGCCGCACTCGCGTTCGTGCTCGTGGGTGTCGGGCCGCGCACGATCGGGCGGCAGCACTCCGACCGGGTCGGCCTGATCGCCGCACCCGTCCTGCTGGCCCTGCACCGGGTGCTGGGGCCGCTGGCGCGGCTGCTCGTGGTGATCGGCAACGTGCTGACCCCGGGGCGGGGCTACCGGGACGGCCCGTTCGCCTCGGAGGCGGAGCTGCGTGAGCTGGTGGACATCGCCCAGGAGAGCAGGCTCATCGAGGACGAGGAACGGGAGATGATCCACTCGGTCTTCGAGCTGGGGGACACCTTCGTCCGCGAGGTCATGGTGCCGCGCACCGACCTGGTCTCGGTGGCCACCGGCACGAGCCTGTGGACCGCGATGTCGCTGTTCCTGCGCTCGGGCTTCTCCCGCGTACCGGTGATCGGGGACGGCGAGGACGACGTCCTGGGGATCCTCTACCTCAAGGACGTCGCACGTCGACTGCACAACCAGCCGGACGTGGCCCGAACCGAGACCGTGAACTCCCAGATGCGTCCGGCGCACTTCGTGCCGGACAGCAAGCCCGTGGACGATCTCCTGCGGGAGATGCAGCGGGACGCCGGGCACGTGGCGATCGTGGTCGACGAGTACGGCGGGACGGCCGGGTTGGTCACCCTCGAGGACATCGTCGAGGAGATCGTCGGGGACATCGCCGACGAGTACGACCAGGACCAGACCGAGGTGGAGGAGCTCGAGGACGGCGCCTTCCGGGTGCGCTCGCGCCTGCACGTGAACGACGTGGGGGCTCTCTTCGGCATGGAGCTGGAGGACGACGAGGTCGACTCGGTCGGCGGGTTGCTGACCAAGGCGCTCGGACGGGTGCCGATCACCGGGGCCAAGGCCGAGGTGTCCGGCCTGGAGATCACCGCGGACCGGTTCCTGGGGCGGCGCAACCAGCTGGCCACGGTCGTGGTCCGGAGTACGGCACCGGCACGCGGTCGGGGCGAACGCCACTCCGGTTCCCGGTACGGTGGCGATCGGCTCGTCGGCGATCGGCCCATCGGCGAGCCCGGGGACACCGGGGCGCCGCCGGCGCCTGCGGAGATGGAGTACGACGGGAAGGACGTCCGGTGACGGAATTCCGTTCGGGGTTCGCCTGCCTCGCCGGACGGCCCAATGTGGGCAAGTCCACCCTGACGAACGCGCTCGTCGGGGACAAGGTCGCCATCACGTCGAGCCGACCGCAGACCACCCGGCACCGGATCCGCGGCATCGTGCACCGGGAGGACGCGCAACTGGTGCTCGTGGACACTCCCGGCCTGCACCGTCCGCGCACGCTGCTCGGCGAGCGCCTCAACGACCTCGTGCGCGAGACGTTCCTCGACGTGGACGTGATCGGGCTCTGCCTGCCGGCCGACGAGCGGATCGGCCCGGGGGACCGGTTCATCGCCGCGGAACTCACGGAACTGCGGGCCGGAGGTCGGCGCCGGCCGGTCGTGGTGATCGTGACCAAGGCCGATCTGGTGCCCCGCGCTCGTCTGGCCGAGCAGCTGGTCGCCGCGAGCGAACTTCTGGACGCCGATGACGTGATCCCGGTCAGCGCCGTGGACGGGTTCCAGGTGGCCGAGCTGGCGGACGTCTTCGTCGGGCACCTGCCCCCGGGCCCGCCGCTGTACCCCGCGGGGGAGATCACCGACGAGCCGGTGGACGTGCTGGTCGCCGAGCTGGTGCGGGAGGCCGCGCTGGAGGGGGTCCGCGACGAGCTGCCGCACAGTCTCGCGGTGGTGGTCGAGGAGATCGCGCCCCGGGAGGGGCGTTCCGCCGCCGACCCGCTGACGGACGTGCGGGTCAGCGTGTTCGTGGAGCGGGACAGCCAGAAGGCCATCGTGATCGGGCGTGGCGGGGAGCGGCTGCGCGATGTGGGCACCCGGTCCCGCGTCGCGATCGCCGAGGTGCTCGGCACGAGGGTGCACCTGGACCTGCGCGTCAAGGTGGCCAAGGACTGGCAGCGCGACCCGAAGCAGCTGCGCCGGCTCGGTTTCTGACCGCGCGTCTGGGTTTCCGGGAGCACCGGGTTTCCGGGATCGTCGGGTTCCCGGCGCACCGGTACTCAGGGCGGTCCGGTACTCAGGGCGACCCGTGTCGGTGGTCCTCCGCCGTCCGGCGCGGTCCCGGCCCCGGTCAGCTCTCGGTGACCGGTGTGGGTGTCCGTGGAGTCGCTGCCCGGGCGCGGGGGTGTACGGTAGCGCTATGCGCGTGGTCGAGCTCCTGCTTGGCAGCCGCGGCGAGGGCCTCTAGGCCGGTCCTCTCGCCGCGGAGGGTGGTTGTGCGCCGGCCGACTTCTGACCGCCACCCAGCTCACACGAGGCGATGATGGACAACACGCAGCGACCCTCCGGCATGCCGGTCCACAAGTACCGGCCGTTCTCGGAGCAGATCCCGATCCACCTGCCCGATCGCACCTGGCCGGAGCGCCGGATCACCGCGGCACCGCGCTGGTGTGCCGTGGACCTGCGGGACGGCAACCAGGCCCTGATCGACCCGATGAACTCCGAGCGCAAGCGCCGCCTGTTCGACCTGCTGGTCGGCCTGGGCTACAAGGAGATCGAGGTCGGATTCCCCTCGGCCAGCCAGACCGACTTCGACTTCGTCCGTTCCCTGATCGAGGACGGCGCGATCCCGGACGACGTGACCATCCAGGTGCTGACCCAGGCCCGGGAACACCTGATCCTGCGCACCTACGAGGCGATCCGCGGGGCGAAGCGGGCCGTGGTGCACCTGTACAACTCGACGTCCACGCTGCAGCGCCGGGTGGTCTTCCACTCGGACATGGACGGCATCGTGGCGCTGGCGCTGGACGGCGCCCGGCTGTGCGTGAAGCTGGCGGACACGATCCCGGACACGACGATCTTCTTCGAGTACTCGCCGGAGTCGTTCACGGGCACCGAGCTGGAGTTCGCCGCGCGGATCAGCAACGAGGTGCTGGAGGTCTTCGAGCCGTCACCGGACCGCAAGGCGATCATCAACCTGCCGGCGACCGTCGAGATGGCCACGCCCAACGTGTACGCCGACTCGATCGAGTGGATGCACCGCAATCTGGCCCACCGCGAGAACGTGATCCTGTCGCTGCACCCGCACAACGACCGGGGGACCGCGGTGGCGGCCGCGGAGCTCGGCTACCTGGCCGGCGCCGACCGCATCGAGGGCACGCTG
>Ga0265334_10001835_pt1 | contig 10110 bp, 13 predicted proteins | sample 42023metaG_FD_192442 | JGI IMG/M metagenome (GOLD analysis project Ga0265334, IMG submission 192442) | Rhizosphere microbial communities from Carex aquatilis grown in University of Washington, Seatle, WA, United States - 4-20-23 metaG | ecosystem: Host-associated > Plants > Roots > Rhizosphere...
CCCGGCCACCTGGGCGGCTACTTCGCAAACCCCAAGACGCGGCCCATGGGCGCCAACCTCGACCTTTACGCCCTGCGCAAGGACGGCACCGAGTTCCCCGCGGAGATTTCCCTGAGCCCCACCGAGACGCCCCAGGGCGTCTTCGTGACGGCCGCCATCCGGGACACCACGGACCGGCGTCGGCAATTGGAGGAGGAGAACCACCGCATCGCCGAAGCCAACCGCCTCAAGAGCGAGTTCCTGGCCAACATGTCCCACGAGCTCCGGACCCCGCTCAACGCCATTATCGGTTTCTCCGAGCTGATGGTGGACGGCAAGGTCGGGGAGGTGTCCGAGGAACACCGGGAATACCTGAACGACATCCTCACCAGCGCGCGCCACCTGCTCCAGCTCATCAACGACGTGCTCGACCTCACCAAGGTCGAGGCGGGCCGCATGGAATTCCGACCCGAGGCCCTGGACCTGGGCCGCACCGCCGCCGAGGTGCGCGACATCGTGCGGGGCCTGTCGGCCGCCAAGCGGGTTGCGGTGGACCTGTCGGTCGCCTCCGGCCTGCCCCCCGCCTTCCTTGACGGGTCGAAGTTCAAGCAGGTGCTCTACAACTACCTGTCCAACGCCGTGAAGTTCACGCCCGAGGGGGGGCGCGTGGAGGTGCGGCTGGCCCCCGGGGCCCAAGGCCGCTTCACCCTTGAGGTGGAGGACACCGGCATCGGCATCCGGGAGGGGGACCTCCACAAGCTGTTCATCGAATTCCAGCAATTGGACGCCGGGAGCTCCAAGAAGTACGGCGGCACGGGCCTGGGGTTGGCCCTGACCAAGCGGATCGTGGAGGCCCAGGGCGGGTCCGTGTCGGTGCGGAGCGTTTTGGGCCGGGGCAGCGTCTTCACCGCCGAACTGCCGCTCGAGCACCAGGGCAACGCCCATGCCGGGTGAGGCCATCCTCGTGGTGGACGACAACGCCGTGAACCTCAAGCTCGCGAGGGTCCTTCTTGAGAAGGCGGGTTACGCGGTCCGCACCGCCGCCGACGGCGAGGAGGCCCTCGCCGCCCTCAAGGACTTCAGGCCCCGACTCATCCTCATGGACCTCCAGATGCCTGGCCTGGATGGGCTCCAGGTGACCCGGCTCCTCAAGGCCGACCCCGCCACGGCGGGGATCAAGGTGGTGGCCCTGACGGCCTACGCCATGAAGGGAGACGACGCGAGGGCCATGGCCGCGGGCTGCGACGCCTACCTCCCCAAGCCCATCGACACCCGCACCTTCGCCGCCACCGTGGCGGGGCTGTTGGGGGATTAAGACCGAACGGCGCGACCATTCACCACAATGGACACGATGGCCACAATGGTCAAACGCCGAAGACCGTCCCCATCAGCCTCCGCTTGGGATCATCCCTTTCATTGGGATCATGGGGACCTTTGGGTCCATTGTGGTTAAAAGGTGTTTTGGTTGGAAATCCGACCTAGGTAATGAACGACATGCCGAAGATCCTCGTGGTGGACGACGACCCGATTGAGCACCGCCTTTTGCAGGCCCTTTTCGGCCGGGCGGAGGGCTTCGAGGTGGCCCATGCCTCCGACGGCGCGTCCGGGCTGGAGGCCGTGTCCCGGGAGAACCCCGACGCGGTCCTGCTCGACCTCCAGATGCCGGGCCTCGACGGGCTCGAGGTGCTGAGGCGCCTCCAGGCTGACCGGCCCTTCCTGCCCGTGGTGATGTTGACGGGCGTCCAGGACGTGGCCACCGCCTTGGAGGCCGTCCGCCTCGGCGCCTACCATTATTTCACCAAGCCCTTCCAGGGCGACCAACTCCTCCTCACGGTGCGCCACGCCCTGGAGGGTCGCGAGCTGAGGACCCAGGTCCAGGACTTGCGCCGGGGCCGGAGCGGCGGCGGGGCCCTGGACCTCATGGCGGGGGATTCCCCCGCGCTCCGGGACGCCCTGGACCGGATCCGCCTGGCGGCGCCCACCGGCATGACCGTATTGATCCAAGGCGAGACGGGCACGGGCAAGGAACTGGCGGCCCGGGCGGTGCATGAGGAGAGCCCCCGCCGGGACGGTCCCTTCGTGGCGGTGGACTGCGGCGCGGTGGCCGGGAATCTTTTGGAGTCCGAGCTCTTCGGCCACGAGAAGGGCGCCTTCAGCGGGGCGGACCGGAAGAAACAGGGGCAGATGGTCCTGGCTTCGGACGGCACCCTCTTCCTGGACGAGGTGGGCAACCTTCCCCCCGGACTCCAGGCCAAGCTCCTCCGGGTGCTCCAGGAAAGGCAGGTCCTGCCCGTGGGCGCCGAGCGGCCCGTGCCCCTCGACGTCCGGTTCGTGGCGGCCACCAACGCGCCCCTCGGGGCCGGGGAGGGGAGTTTCCGGCAGGACCTCTACTTCCGCCTGGCCGAGTTCACCGTCAACCTCCCCCCCTTGAGGGACCGGACCGGGGACGCCGTCCTATTGGCCCGGCGGTTCCTGGCGGAGGCCTCCATGGAATTGAGGAAGCCCGCCGTGGAGTTCGAGTCGGCGGCGCTGGACCTGTTGGCCGCCCATCCCTGGCCGGGCAACGTACGGGAACTGCGCAACGTCGTGAGGCAGGCCGTCCTGCTCCAGGGCGGGCGCCTGGTGACGGCGGCGGCCCTCAAGAAGCTCCTCACCCGGGGCCGGGGAGGCGCGGGACCCGTCGAAGTGCCGGTGGCGCCCGGTGATTCGCTGAGGGACGTGGCGTCCCGCGCGGTCGAGGCCGCCGAGCGCCAGGCGATCTCCGCCGCGCTCCAGGCCGCCGGGGGCAACAAGGCCAAGGCCGCCAAGGCCCTCAAGACCGATTACAAGACCCTATTCCTCAAGATCAAGAAATACAAACTCTGAGCGAGAGCGTCGACTTACGGGTTTTGAGCCGTGGAAAGTTCCAACAAGGCCCGGGAACGAAAACCCATTTACCACGATGGTCACCATGACCACATTGGCTCAACGATGGGAGTCCAAGGCATTTTTCGTCTTTTCAACTTGGATTTAAAACATCAAACCATTGGGTCCATCGAGTCCATTGTGGCGAAGATGTTTTATGAGGGGTTCCTCATTCATCCGCAGACGGCCGCCCGCGGCTTTATTTCATGCCTTAGCCGTTGCTATCCGCTAATCGCCATCCGCTTGATTTGGCTTTTGGTTTAGGCTTCGCCGACAGCCGACCGCTGACCGCCCAGAGCCCGCAGTTATGGCGCCGTCGCCATGGCGCGCCCGCCCGGATCCCCTCCCTCCGCCGCTGGAAACCCATTGTTTCCAGCCTTTCACCTTGGCACCGCCCTTGCACTAGAGGGAATGGAAGTCGAAAGGAAGCGGAACCGACCATGTCGAACGAACCCATCCTCATCGTGGACGATAACAACCTCAACCGGAAGCTCATCCAGGTGCTGCTGAAGATCGAGCGCTACCAGGTGGCCACCGCCGAGAACGCCGAGGAGGCCGTCCTGGCCGCCGAGGCCTTCCGTCCCCGCCTGGTTCTGGTGGACAACCGCCTGGGGGACCAGAGCGGCCTGGCCTTGGTGAAGCGCCTCAAGGCCGACCCCCGGCACCGCGAGGTCGCCTTCGTCCTCCTCTCCTCCGACGACCGGCCCGGCGACGAGGCCCGGGCCAGGGCCGCCGGATGCGTGGGCTACCTGCGCAAACCCCTCGATACCCGCGCTTTCCCGGCCTGGGTGGCCGGTTTCCTGGATCACCCGGCCGCGGCCCCAACGGCCCTTCATTCGGAATCCAAAACCAGTCATTGAGGAGGACGTCATGCTGACCCTGCATCCCGAGCCCAGGACCTACCGACCGCAACCCCGGAATTTCCTCGGGACGATGGAGGTCTTCCAGGGCCTGCCCGAGGACGCCCTGAAGGACCTGGAGGGGCGCATGGTGGAGAAGAAATTCGCGAAGGGGGAGGGCATCTACCTCTCGGGCGACCCGGCCCTGTACGTCTGGTTCGTCAAGTCGGGGCACGTGAAGGCCACGGTGGACACCTCAACCGGCCGCTGCCAAACCCTCTGCATGGTGGGCCAGGGCCAGATGTTCGGGTCCTGCTGCTGCCTGGGGGGCGGATCGCATCCCTGCAACGCCGCCGCCGCCGAGGACGTCATCGCGCTACGGATGCCCACCCAGGACTTTTTGGCCCTCGCGGCCCGCTACGCCAAGGTCTCGGCCGCCCTGGTGGGCCAGATCTCGCGGCGCCTGCGCGTCGCCAAGGACACCCAGGCCTTCGAGCAGGAAACCGTGGAGAAGCGCATCCTCCGGATCCTGTTGGAGCTCGTGAAGGACTATGGGGACGCGATCCCCCTTACGCGCCGGGCCCTCGCCGAGATGGCCGGCACCACCGTGGAGACCGCCATCCGCACCTTCGTCCACCTGGAAGCCGCGGGCCTCGTCTCCAGCACGCGCGGCCTCATCACCGTGAGGGACCGGAAGGCCTTGGCCGCCCGGTTGGCCGCCTGATGGCGCCGGCCATGGGGAACGCCCCCAACGGCACCGGCGACCAGCTGCCCCCCCAAAGGAATCGCCCGGCTTTCCCGGCTCCCGAGGAAACGGAGGACCGCCGTCCGGGGGGGAAACCCTTGACGGACATCAAGATGATCAACTGGCGCCGGATGCTCCGCGTGGTCCAGGATTACCGCCGCGGAAGGGTATCACTCCGCCCGGCGCTGGAGCGGATGGAAACCCTCATGGAGCTGTCCGACGTCCCGGACCGCAAGCTGGTCGTGGCCTGGTACGCCCTCTTGGGCCCCCTGGTGGCCGCCGCCCAGGACCCCTGGGCCGACCTGGACGACGTGAAGGTCCGGCTCAACCCGGCCGCGTTGCGCCTGGAGTTGTTCCTGCTGGAACGCCTGATCCCGCCCGCCCCGAGCGCCGCGAACCGGGGAGGCCGCTGACATGTCCCCCCAAAGGCAGTTCCACCCGGGCAACTGGGAAGAGTCCGTCCTCCAGGCCCGCGGGACGATCCTGGTGGATTTCCGGGGGCCTTGGTGTTCCGTCCCGGTCCTTTCGGGCGATTGGTACGCCCGGTTGGTCGCCGCGGCCGGCGAGGCCGTTTTGGGGACGGTCAACGCCCAAGACCATCCCGAATTGGCCCTGCGGTACCGCATCATCGACCTGCCCACCCTGATCTGGTTCCAGGACGGCCGCGTCACAGGGGCCTGCCTGGGGCCGGACCGCTACCGCCGCCTGATGGACCTGCTCTTGGCCTCGGGGCGTGGGGCCCACCAGGGAAGCTCCCGATGACCGCCCTCCTCCCGATCCATCCGCTGAACGTGGACCGCGAGGTCTTGGGGGCGGGTCGCCCCGTCCTGGTGGATGTCCGCGTCTCGGGCTCCGCCGTCCTCCCCTTCACGGACCTTCTCCTGGACCGGATCCCGGTGGAATGGGGCCTCCCCGTGAAATTATGCCTGCTGGACGGCGACGCCCAGCGCGGCAGCCTCCCCGAGCATTCATGCGAGCGGGATCCCGACCTGGTGAAATCACTATTCCTCCCGGAGCCCCCCGTGGTGGCGCTCTTCCTCGGCGGTCATGTCCTCCAGTTCCACACCGCATCCCGCCGGGCCTTGGAGATGCTCAACAACCCTCCGGTGCCCTTGGCCCCCCGGGTCTTCAAGGGAAACCCATGAACCCCGGCCCCCAGATCCCGCTCCCGCCCTCGTTCCTGGCGTCGGACGAGGATTGGGCCGCCTCTGGATGGCCGAGGAACTTCGGCGCGAGGAGATCGCCCTCCAGGTTTGGCGGGAAAGCCCCAGGGATCGGAAAGCCGCCTTCGATCCACCCTTGGTTTCCGGTCGGACGCCTCCCTAAAATAACGGCCTCTCCACACAAAACTCGCCGGCCCTTTTATGGGAGCCGACCCGGAGGCCGCCATGCTCGACCAGATCCGAAAGAACTTCGAATACGACCATTGGGCCAACCAAAAGTCACTGGAGGCGATCCAGGCCCTGGCCTCCCCTCCCGAGAAGGCCGTGAAGATCTTCGGCCATATCCTCTTCGCCAAGGACGTCTGGCTCTCTCGGTTGCTCCATGAGGATTCATCGCGTTATACCGACCCCTGGCCACCCTATCGGGTGGAGGAATGCGGATCCAAACTCGGGGAACTCCATGGGATATGGGCGGCTTACCTGAAGGGATTGTCCGAGGGGGACCTCGGGAAGGACCTACGGTTCAAGAATACCCAGGGCCGGACTTTCGAGCAGAGGATCGGTAATATCCTGTTCCAGGTCGCTTACCACGGCCACTACCACCGGGGACAGTTGGCCACCCTGATCGCCCTGGCGGGCGGCAAGAGCCCCACCACGGATTACATCGCTTATACGGCGTTCCTCGGGGAAGGCCGGGAGATCAAGGAATAGAAGGCGGTCCGGCTTCACCGGGAGCTTGATTCACCACTCCATTCCTGAAAGTGGCGTCAGGCTCATCCGCGACCTTCGGTCAGGGCCATGATGGGTTGGATGGACCGCTACCGGCCGCGCTTGATCGGTCCCATTCATTCCAGGTGGCGGGGTCCTCCTCCCCCAACTCGAACAGGTGAACCCCCCGGACCCCTAATTCCCTGGCGATCTTGAATTTATAGCCCGAGGTTCGGGCGTCCGGCATCCAGGCCTCGCCGTCCTGGAGGGACAACTTCAGTTCGAGGGTGTCCGGATCCCGGACGGGACGTCCCGATCGGGCGATCAGGGCCAGGAAGGACTGCCAGCCGAGGGTCTCCCCCTTCGGCCGCCAGGCGTAGCCGTAGGCGTTCACCCCGAGTTCCACCTTGTCCGGGTTGATCCGCGACGCGGCGAAGGCCCCCGAGGACCGGAACCAGGCGGGGGGCGCCAGGCTGCCGGGGGGCCCCGTGGCCCAGTGGAAATCGTAGGTCATCACCTGCACGACATCCGCGGCCTTCCCCAACGCGGCGTCGTCCTGGGATTGGGCCCCGCTCCAACCGCCCGGCTCGGACTCCTTGGCGTAGAGGGCCACCCCCACCTGCATCCCCAAGGCGTGGGCCCGGCCGCAAAGGTCCGACACGAAAGCGCTGTAGGCGTCGCGGTCGACCGCGCCCAAACCCTCGTAATCCAGCGAGAGGCCGTCCAGGTGGTCGCCTTGGGCGAGGGACAAGAGGGCGCTGATGTGTTTTTCACGCGATCCCTTGTCCCGGAGGAATTTCTCCACCCGCACCGCGTCGAAGCCGTTGGTTCGGTAGTCCCAGTTTTGCACCTGGCCGAGGACCTTCACGCCATGGGCGTGGGCCAAGGCCACCGTTTGGGCCAGGTCCTCCGGACGGGTGGAGAGGACGCGGCCCGGCGTTCCATCGGGTTGGGTGAGGTAGGCCTCCGGGTACACCCGCGCCAACCGTCCCACATGGGCCTTGAAGGACTCGAACGACCGGTGGGTCGGACCGTCCCAGAAGGCCAGCCAGGCGGAGAGCTCCAGGGGCTTTACGGCGGTCGGCCTCAGGACGGGCTTCCTACCGGCTTTATCGGCCTTCAGGGGTCCGCATAGGAGGAACAAGGCGCCGATGACGGCGATCGACCGAATGGTTTTCATGGGGTCCTTGGACGCCGTGGATGATCAGGGGATCGGACCGATCCGGCCCTGGACGATTGGACGCCCGAACGGGGTCCAGGGGTCGCCCGGCGTTAGGGGAATGGGCGTTATTACCTCCTGGAAATACTCCAATATTTTTAGACCAATGTGCCGCCTTGATCGTCCAAGTCTGGGCCAAGAGTCCATCACGGACTACGCAGCCTACGCCGGGGTCATCGGCGAGCCCAAGAAGTTAAGGACTAAGGGTCGGCCTGGGGTACCCCTCCCCGCTTATTCCCCCTCCCGCTTATTCCAAGGCCGCTTTTGGGGACCCGGGCCGCGGCCTTTGGATTTCGGGCCCGGCGTCGGAGTCGCTTTGACGGCCGGTCCAACCGGCTTCCCTTTTTTCTTCATTTGCTGGAGCCGTTGGAGCAGGCTGGGCCGGGCCTTTCGTGCGCCCTGCTCCGGTTCGGCCTGGGACGCGGCCCCTCGGTTTTCCCGCTGGGTTTGTTGGTCCGACCCCAGGTTCTTGTTCCGGGCGTTCCGCCGCTCCTCGCGCTGGCGCTTCCATTCCTGGGCCCGGTTCCCCGGGGCCCCCGGACGGTTAGGGTTTTCCGCGCGGTTTGGGATCCGATTTTCCCCCGCGGATTCCCGACCTGATCCGATATTCCGGTAGGGCGCCTGCACTCCACCATTCCGGCCCCGGCGCCATGACTCCTGCCTTGCCTGGCGGCGCCGCTCAATCCTCGACCTGCGCTTCTGGAGGACCCGGCCCCTTCTCGCCCTCCAGTTCTCGAACCGTTGGCGTTCCTGGGCGTTGATGGCGCGACGAAGGAAAAACCGGCCCCGCCTGAACTGGGATACCCGGCCCGCCCCGACCAATTCCTCCCGGGCGTCGGCGGTACGAACCGCCACCGTCCCTTGTTGGGTCACGGTCGACACGTCACCGCCCCGGGCCACCACCTCGAACACCGTTCCGCGGACCCCGCACACCACGCCCCCTGAGTCCACTTCGTAGGTGGAATGGGTGAGTTTCAGGTCCTGGACTTGGGAGAGGATGTCGCCCTTGATCAGCTTGAGGAGGCTGGCGAATTTTCCATCCGGATCTCCCTCCAGTTTCGCCAGGGTGACCTCAGTCCCGGGGTTGACCCGGACATTCGTCTGTTCGTTGAGGGCGAGCACCGCCGAGGCGCCCGGGTCGGTAGCCACGCTGTCCCCGATCCGGAGGGCTTGGCCCTCGGTCCCGGGCTGAGCCGTCCCGCCACCCGTGGGAAGGACCTGGACATTGCCGGTCACATCCTCCAGGACGTACTGGAGGACCGGGGGTTCTTCGGGTGGTGTGGAGGGTTGCGCTTCCGCTTGGGACCCAGGGGCCGCCGCGCTGTTGTCGGCGGAGATGGCCGTCACCACGGTTTCGGGAACGTTGGGGGTGGGGGAGGAAGGCGCGGAGGCCATGGAAACCGGCTGGAAGGCCGGGGCCTCGCCCGTGGGGGAAGGGGTGGAAGCGGGTCGGAGGGACCACCAGACCGCGGTACCGGCGACGACCATCAGGACGAATGCCAGGATTTTCTTGGTCACGCGTAAACCCCTTCAGGTTTCAAGTCCGGCCTGTTTCCTTTTGACGAGCCAAGCGGCCTCAGGGATGCGGGTTTGGGGCCCGGATAGGCCCGAGCCGAAATCGGGGTTATCCACGGTCAAAGGATTCCGAGGTATCCCAATTCCATTTCCAGGTTGGGCGTCAGTTCGCCCTTCCCCACCGCCGCCTTCAATTGATCAACCGACCAGAAGCGGCCGTCGGCCACCTCGGCGGGGTTCAGCCGGAAGGGGCCCTCGTGTCGAAGGATGAAGGTGCGGGTATGCTCGGTCTCGTAGTCCGTGGCCCAGATGAAGTCGTGGTGCCGCACCAGCCTCGAGGGGTCGTCCAGCCGGATCCCCAGTTCCTCCTCCAGTTCCCTCAGGGCCCCCCGCTCGTAGGTTTCCCCCGCCGGGATATGCCCCCCCACCGAGGTGTCCCACTTATTGGGCTGGACCCGCTTATAGGGGGACCGTTTCTGGAGGTAATAGGCGCCCGTGGAGTTGACCACGAAGACGTGCACCGAGGGGTGGCGCAGGGCCGGGTTGCCGTGCACGAGGGCCCGACGGACGGTGCCGATGACCCGGCCCGACACGTCGAGTTGGTCGAGGACCTCGTCGTCGTTCTCGGCGGCTTTCCGGAGGTCGCTTTCGGAGGGGTTCAAGGCGCTTTTACTTCTTCGGGCCCATGAAGTACCAGATCACCAGCCCCACGAAGGGGAAAAAGACCACCAGGAGGATCCACAGGAGTTTCTTCAAGGCGTCGTCGCGGGTCTGGAGGACCTGGTAAATGGCCCAGAGGTCCCCCGCCAGGATGACGAACTCGATCAACGGGCGAAACATGGAGGGCTCCCGGGGTTGGAATCATGCCGACCCTCGGGTCGGCCGCCCTAACAGGGTGCTGAAAAACTGTTTTTCGCCCTGCCGTCAGGCGTCTAAGCCGCCTGACGACCCTAGCGAAAACGCTTTTCGCAAGGCGAGCCAGCAGGCACGTGGGTCGAGCAAATCGCCTTATATCCCCCGGTTTTTTGGGGGATGGTT
>Ga0265334_10001836_pt1 | contig 10107 bp, 7 predicted proteins | sample 42023metaG_FD_192442 | JGI IMG/M metagenome (GOLD analysis project Ga0265334, IMG submission 192442) | Rhizosphere microbial communities from Carex aquatilis grown in University of Washington, Seatle, WA, United States - 4-20-23 metaG | ecosystem: Host-associated > Plants > Roots > Rhizosphere >...
AAAGCGGGGGTACCAACACCGCCGGCAGGATGCAGCTGGGGGATCTCGGCATCTATCAGCTCGTCGGCGGCCAACTCGCGGTGAACAACGATCTCGTCGGCGGCGAGCTCGAGATCGGTGGTGGCTCGCTCAGCGTCGGAGGGATCCTTTCCGTCCGCACACTGCTGCTCGATGCCGGCAGCTCGTATACCACCAGCACGGAACTCGATGTATTGAGCAGCGTGCAGCCGAGTGTCATCGCTGGCGCACTCACCGTCGACATTACCGGCGCATTCAATATCTACGGCTCCGCCGGCCTGTCCGGCACGGGCAGCCTCACCAACAACGGCACGCTCAGCATCGGCTCTGCCGGGTCATCGAACCCCGCGCAGCTCGCGGTCAACGACAGCGCGCAGCTCGTGAACAATGGGTACCTGCAGCTCACTGGGGCCGGTTCCATCCTCGTGCACGGGGGGGCGTTCACCAATGCCGCGAATGGCAATATGGTCATGACCGTGCAATCGACTCCACAGGTGTCCGTGGACGGCAGCGGGTCATTCGTCAACCAGGGCATGGTCTCCCAGTTCAGTGGCGATGTCGGCGTCGCCGTCACGAATCCGAACCTCACGCCCTCAATCACGAACCAGGGCACCTGGACGGTGTACGCACCGGCGACACTCACCGTGCAATCCGGCCTGTTCACCAACGCGGCGGGTGCCACGTTCAACAACGCCGGCGGCGCCGTCCACGTCCTGGCAGCGGGTCAAGTGGTCAGCGACGGCACCTTCACCAATTCAGGGACAGTGACGATCGATGCGGGCGCGAGCTTCTCCGGCGCGGGCACCTACACCCAGACGGCCGGTCTCACCAAGGTCTACGGCACGCTCTCGATGCCCACGATCTACAACCAGGGGGGCAGCTTCGGCGGCTCGGGAACCGTCAACGGCTCGCTGCTCGATCCGCTCGATGTGCCGGTGAACTTCTACAACCAGGGCGGCATGATTGCGCCGGGCGACCCCACGCGGCTCACCATCGATGGCAATCTCTATTTCAGCAGCGGCGTGCTCGACGTCAAGATCGCCGGCGTCAACAACCTGGACCAGCTCGATGTCACCGGGATTACCGACATCACCGGAGGCACGCTGGAACTGGATTTCATGGACGGGTTCGCGCCGCAGAAGGGCGACGTGTACGAATTCCTGCTGGGCAACAACATCGGGCCAGCGCTGTTCGCGAGCGTGATCGTCACCGGCCTGCAGCCCGGCTTCCAATACGACCTCACGGCCGGAACCGATGGCAGCATCGACCTTACGGCGATCAACGATGGCGTTGCGGCCGTGCCGCTCCCGTCCTCGGTGTGGCTGCTCTGCTCAGGCGTCCTGCTGCTGCTGTTCATGGGCCGCCGGGAAAGCGCCCGAGTGAGGCTATCCATGATCACCATCACGTCCCTGATGCTTGGCGGCTCCCTTGCCGCTCACGCCGCGAAGCCGTGCGAAGAACTCAAGAGCGAGATCGCCGCGAAACTCGACGCCAAGGGCGTCAAGAACTATTCGCTGGATATCGTGACCAACGACCAGGTAGCGGACAAGAAAGTCGTCGGCAGCTGTGAAGGTGGCACGAAGAAGATCGTCTACGGGCGCAGCTGAGCAGTTAGGAACGCAGAGGGCTGCAGGCCATCATCTGGCCATTCACCTTCAGCGCACGCACCCCGTAGTACGAACCATCCTCCACATCAGGAAGCTTGAGTCCGACTTCGAAGACGCAATCCAATCCGACGGTGGCGGCGCGCATCGGGAAATAATCTCCCGCCGGCTCAGATCGTCAGCTTCTCCTCACTCAGCGGAAGCTTGCGCACGCGCTGACCACTGGCCGCGAAGATCGCATTGCAGAATGCCGGGATCGCGGACGGGTAGGGCGGCTCGCCGATTCCCGTCGGCGGGAAATCCGAGGGGACGAACACCACATCGATCTGCGGGATCTTGCGATTGCGCAGCAGCCGGTAATCCTGGAAATTGCTCTGTACGACGCGGCCCTTGTCGAGCGTGATCTGCTGACCCAGCGCCGCCGAGACCGCATCGAGCACCCCGCCTTGCATCTGGTTCACCGCATTGGTCGGGTTGATGATGTGCTTGCCGACATCGGCGGCGACCCAGCACCGCTCAGGTGTGATGACGCCATTGGCATCGACGCTGACCTGGTGCACCTGGGCGACATAGCCGAGATGGCTCCAGTACCAGCCGAAGCCCATGCCGGTGCCCTTCGGCAGCCGGCTGCGGTCCTTCCAACCCGACATGTCGCGCACGCGCTCGATCACCGCGATCATGCGGCTGGCCATGAAGCCCGGCGCGAAGGCATTGCCGCCGACCTTGCCAGCGCCTTCGCCCGGCAGCGGATTCTTGAGCAGTGTCAGATTGAACTCGATGGTGTCCAGGCCCGCGGCGTGTGCCACCTCGTCGAGGAACGACTGGAACACAAAGGCATGCACGTTGTCCCCGGGCGCGCGCAGCGGCCCCACCGGCATGTTGAATGAGATCCGGGAGGTGCGCAGCGCATAGTTCGGCACGAAGCCCGCCGGAAAGCAGTCCAGAGCCGGTACCGCCGTGTTGTTGAAGTACTTGGTGCGTGCGAAGCCGACGTAGTGATTGCGCCAGGCGATGAGTTTGCCGTGTTCATCGACCGCCGCCGTCAGGTTGTGAAAGCCGCCGGGCCGGTAGAAATCGTGCTGGATGTCATCTTCGCGCGACCACAGCACCTTCACCGGTGCACCGATCTGCTTGGATATCACCGCCGCCTCGATCATGTAGTCGTTCATGAGGCGCCGGCCGAACCCGCCGCCGGCGCGGATCATGTGGATCAGGACATTCTCCGGTGGAATGCCCAGCGCCTTGACGACGCCGTCGCGGCCCGGAGCGGGGTTCTGCGTCGGCGCCCAGATCTCGACCTTCCCGTCCTTGAACGAGGCCGTGCAGTTCATCGGCTCGAGCGTCGCATGAGAAATGAACGCGTACGAGTAGGCTGCGGTCACGACTTTCGCGGCATGCTCGATCGCATCATCCGGGTTGCCATCGACGCGCAGGTCGCTCTCCGGCTTCTGCTTGGCCAGCTCCGCGGCGCGGGCATTGAAGCCGGCGGTGGAGTCGCTGGCGTGAGGACCCTCGTCCCAATCGATGACGAGCTTCTGACGCGCCCGCTGCGCCCGCCACCACGAATCCGCCACAATGGCGACGCCGTGATGCAGGCCATCATCGGCCGGGCCGCGGGTCGGACCTTCGAGCACGCGTGGGCTGCCTTCCAGCACCAGCACGTGACTCACGCCCGGCAACGCCTTGATCTCATCGATGTTCGCGCTCTTCACCCTGGCGTCGAACACGGGTCCCTTCTGGAACACCGCGTACAGCATGCCCGGGACCTTGACATCGATCCCGAAGGGCTGCGCGCCCACGACGATGCGCGCCTTGTCCGGATCGAGCACGGAGGTGCCAATGATCTTGAACTGCGACTCATCCTTGAGCGTGACCTTGGTGAGGTCAGGGACCGGCAGCCGCGCGGCCCGTTCGGCCAGCGCCCCATAGCTCAACGTACGGCGCGTGGGTCCGTGGGTCACCACGCTGTCCTCGGCGCTGCAATCGGAGGCCTTGACCTTCCAGGTTGCCGCGGCGGCCTCGATGAGCATCTGGCGGCCGGCGGCTCCGGCCATGCGCAGCGGCATCCAGTTGGTGGGCGTCGACATGCTGCCGCCAGCGCCCTGGCGACCCATCGGGCCGCCCAGGTAGTCGGCCATCTCGATCACGACATCCTTCCATGCCACGCCGAGTTCCTCGGCAAAGACCATCGGCAGCGCGGTCTTGATCCCCTGGCCGAGCTCCGGATTGGGCGCGAGAATCGTGACCGTACCGGAGGGCGCAATGCGCGCATAGATCGTGAGCTGATGTCCGGTATCGGCGGCGCCAAGGCCCGGTGTCGCGCGCGCCCACACAGGAATGGTCGCTGCGAGCAGCAGTCCGCCGCCCACGGCGCTGCTCGCCACCAGAAACGAGCGCCGCGACAGCACGCTGCCGTCGGCGCGGTCCTTAGGGTTCGTGAGATCTGTGTTCATGGCGCTCAACCCTCCAGCTGGCTGGCGACCTGCTTGATCGCCGCGCGTATGCGTACGTAGGTGGCGCAGCGGCACAGATTGCCGGACATCGCGTTATCGATGTCGGTCTCCGTGGGGTTGCGGGTTCTCTCGAGCAGCGCCGTCGCCGCCATGATCTGTCCGGCCTGGCAGTAGCCGCACTGCGGGACATCGACGGTGAGCCAGGCCTGCTGCACCATCTTGCCGATCCGGCTCGCACCGACGCCCTCGATGGTCGTGATGTTCAGGCCGTCGGCGTGTTGGACGGGCAGCTGGCAGGAGCGCGTCGGCTTGCCATCCACGTGCACGGTGCAGGCGCCGCACTGCGCGACCCCGCAACCGAATTTCGTGCCCGTCATGTTCAGCGTATCGCGCAGCACCCACAACAGCGGCGTGTCGCCTTCGACGTCCACGGTACGCTCGATGCCATTCACTTGAAACTTGTAGCTCATCGTGATCTCCAGCCGTTTTGGTCCCCGGCGTTCAGATTGGGCTCAGCGCATGCGCAACAGATCGAGTTCCTCGTAGCGCACCGGATCGGTGTTGGCGCGCAATGCGGCGACTTGATCCGCGCTCACCGCTGCGGCGTCATTACCCCAGGACGTTCTGACGAAACTCAGCAGTTCGGCGACGTGCTCGTCGTTCAATGCGGCTCGGAACGGGATCATCCGATAGGCATCCGGTGTGCCGTGAACGACGACCGGGGAGGATCCATTGAGCACGATATTGATCAGCGACACCGAATTCGGATCAAGCACCGCCGGGTTGCCGGCGAGTGGCGGAATGTAGGGCGCAGCACCCTTGCCGTCGCGCCCATGGCAGCCGGCGCAATTCTGGACATACTCCAGCGAGCCCGGCGCAGTGAGCTGGGATGCGCTCAAGGCTGCCTCAGTCGCCGGATTGTAGCTCCAGTGCGACGGCGTGTCGGGATGGGCCGGCGAGAGCGACTTCAAGTAGTGCGCGATCGCCGCGTTGTCCTCATCGCTCAAATACTGGGTGCTGTAGTTGATCGCATCGATCATGGACCCGAAGGCGGTGCCACCGGCGTTGTGACCGGTCTTGAGATACTCGGTGAGTTCGGCCTCCGACCAGCGACCCAGGCCTGAGGTGTCATCGCCGCGCAGGTTGACCGCCGACCAATTATCGAGCGGTGCGCCCGAGAGATAGGCCTGATCGGCTTGCGTGAGCGCCTTTTCCTGGAATACCAAGCCGCGCGGCGTGTGGCAGGCCCCGCAATGACCCAAGCCCTGTACCAGATAGGCGCCGCGGTTCCACTGTGCGTCGTGATCGGGAACGCTCGCGTAGGGCGCCTTGTCGAGAAACACCGCGTTCCAGATCGCCAGCGGCCAGCGGATGTTGAGCGGCCAGCGCATACCCGTGGGTCGGTTCGCCTGGCGCACCGGTGCCACGGCCCGCATGAAATAGGCATAGAGAGCGGCCACATCCGCATCCGCGAGCTTCGCGTAGGACGGATACGGCATCGACGGGTACAGGTAATGTCCGTCGCGGGCGACCCCGCGCCGCAGTGCGCGGTCAAAATCCTGCAACGAATATTGGCCGATTCCCGTCTCGGGATCGGGAGTGACATTGGTCGTGTAGACGGTGCCGAGTGGGGTACCCATCCCGCGCCCGCCGGCAAACGCGCCACCACCAGGGACCGTGTGACAGGCGACGCAGTCGGCAGCATGCGCGAGATACTCGCCGCGGCTGATCTCCTGCGCGCTCGTCGCCATCTCCGGCGCGGCCGCGCTGGGCTCGGCCAGCGGTTCGATCGCCAGGGCCAGCAGCCCCAACGCCACGCTGTTGCGAACGACCTTCAGCATGTTCTGGTCTCGCCGCCCCCTTCGCCTGCAAGGCGCCTCATCATAAGTCATGCGAACCGCATCGCAAGGCCTATATAAAGGAAAGCGACCCGGGGGCGCCGAAAAGCCTGCAATCTATTGATTGTTATGTGCTTTTCAATAACTAAACCGCGCCGGCGCGCAGCGAACCCGGCTTAGGGCCGCCGGGCCATATCGAGTCAAACGCGTATTAGGCGGTACGTCGACGAGACGACAGCGCGAGGCCACCGAGCCCCGCCAACATCAGCCAGACGCTGGCTGGCAGCGGCACCGGGTTAGCGCCAATGCTGGCGTTGAAGACGATCTGGGAACCGATCGCCGATCCGGCGGCGAACGAGACCAAGACCGAGTCGGTAATCGTCCACGTGCCGATATTCGTGACATTAAAGAGCGTCAATGGGCCAGCGAAAGCCGACGGAGCAACGAAGGGCCCATAGGTCCCCACCGTCGTGCCATTGGACGTGTAACTGTTGGCCAGCGTACTGCCGGACGCAACACCGGCACTGAAACTGCCCGTCGTCTGCTCATAAGCGGTGAAGCTGGTGCCGAACACGCTCGTCGGCAAGGTATTGAACAGGTAATTCTCAAGCACCGTCAACGTGTCGGCCTGCGATACCGCCGTCGGACTGCCAGTGCTATTCCCTTCGAAGGTGGCCGCAAAGGAGCCGTAGGTTACGATCCCGGTAGTTTGAGTCTCAGTGCCTACCCGGCTGCCCGTTAACTGCACTATATCGCCGTTCGGAAGGTCGACGTTGATATTGCTTAACCCGCTTGAACCACCGCCGGCTGCTTGCGCCGAGTCGGCGGGGCAGGACCCGACGTCACAGGTACCGTTGACACTGAGTCCGTATGGGGTGGCCTGCGCGACCTGCACCATCCCGGCGGCGGTAGCGCATGCGATTGTCAGAAAAAACCTACGCATCGTGCGCTTCCTGCTCTGAAATTACTGGCGGCTCGACTGAATTACAGAGTGCATGCTGCGCGCAAGGAAATCAACAACACTTTGGGCCTCCGCGCGATCCCGGAACGAATATTTTCGCGCACGGCAGAGGCTTCCATTCCGCTTCAACTTGCCGACGCGGTGGCCGTTAGCGCTAGGCGCGCAAGCGCACGGTAGAAGACACGAATCCCTGATACCGCAGTTCTCCGCTGTCGTAGCAGGGTGTCTTATGTAAACTCTCGATCGGCACCGTTCGCTATCAGCGATCGATAACGCGGCGCTTCATGATATCGATCCGCCTTGGCATGATGGGGTTGGCTACTTGATGAATCGGCGACACCGGAGCGAGCACCATTGAGGCGGCGAGAACTGTGAGGGCTGAGGCGGCGGCGGGGTCATCGCCGGCGCGGCTGCCTGATTGAGCCCGCTGTTGATTTCATTGCGCTGTGTCTCATGGCGCAGGGTGGCAGTGCCGGCATCGACCGAGGATTCCTGTGCTAAGCGCCTCGACACGTCGGGCTTGTGATCGGCGTCGGCATCGGCTTCCCGGATCTTGGTGCGGGCCGCCTCCAGATCGGTGCTGGCGAACTGCTGCGCGTCGCTCTGTTCCGCCTGCTGAATCAGTGTATGGGCTTGGGTCAAGTCGGCCACGGGCCGGGGAGTGCTCTCGCACCCGGCAGCGAGGACAATCGCCGCGGCGGCTGCAGCGCGAAGATAGGGACTCAGCAATATGGCGGCCTCCTGTGGAATCGCGGCCTGAAGTGTCGCGAAGCCGGACCCGGAGTCGCTGTAGACGCTGCCCGCGTCGAGCGCTGTCCATAGCGCTGTCCCGATCGCGGGCCAAGCGCCGCATGGCTGGTCGGACGGCGCCTACGTTTGAGCCTTCACCGTAGGATGTCAGCACAGTCGGGCCGGCGACAGGCGCCCATGCCGACACTGTATACGTGCGCTAGCAGGCAACCTTCGTGAATGTTCCGCAGGAAAATCGTTCCCACACGCAGGACAGTCTCGGACGGCGTCCGCTCCTCTCCGTCGCGCGCTGTGGAACTGGTTCCCAATCATTCCGGGTGCGATGCGGTGGCCGCGCGGCGGGGCGAGCGATACCTTGTCAACGATGCACCGCGGCTTCCGCTTGCAGGCTGCGGGCACCCGGAACACTGCGGTTGCCGGTACCAACATCACGCGGATCGCCGCATTGGGCCGCGTAGGGCATTGGAGGCCGGGCGCCCTCCACGGGCGCCGCCTCCATCAATGGATCGGCGCGCGACACGCGGGCGTCGAGCTACCGACTAGCCTTAGGAAAGCCAAGCTCCCCGGGAGCTTGCGGCGGCCGCCGCGCCCGCGCCTGTCACCGGCAACAATGGATTACTTGGGTGTGAGCTTCAGTAGCCGGTTGGATTCGGTGAGCACATAGACCGCGCCGTCGGGTCCGACGCGTACATCGCGGACGCGGCTATGCAGTTCGGTGAGGAGAGGCTCTTCCGCCACCACTTTGTCGTTCTTGAGCTCAAGGCGGTCCAGCATCCTGCCGCGCAGACCGCCGATGAAGACGCTGCTTTTCCATTGGGGAAACAGGTTGCCCTGGTAGAAGGCCAGACCCGAAGGCGCGATGACCGGGTCCCAATAATAGACCGGCTGCTCCAGGCCATCTTTGGCAGTGATGCCTTCGCCGATCGGAACGCCCGGATAATCGATGCCGTGCGTGATGATCGGCCAGCCGTAATTCCTTCCCGGCTTGATGAGGTTGAGTTCGTCGCCGCCGCGCGGTCCGTGCTCGATTTCCCAAAGATGACCGGTCTTGGGATCGAAGGCGAGGCCCTCCTGGCTGCGCGTGCCGATAGCCCAGATCTCAGGCAGCACGCCGGGCTTGTGCAGGTAGGGATTGTTGGCGGCGGGCAAGCCGTCCTGAGTGATGTGAATGATTTTGCCGAGATCGTTGTCGGTTTGCTGCGCCACCATCCAGGGCGTACCTTGATCGCGATCGCCGATCGGCAGAAACAGACTGCCATCCTTGGCAAAAGCAATGCGCCCGCCTTGCTTCATGGAGAAGTTCTTGACCGGTGCCGCGGGACTGGCGCGGAAGATCACGGTGACGTCGTGCAGAGCACCGGCCGTCTCATCGAGCACGCCACGGGCGACATTGGTATTGCCATAGCCGTCCTGCAGGCGTTCGAAAAACGTGAAGAAGATGCGCTGGTTGCTGGCGAAGTGGGGATCGAGCGCCACATCGAGCAATCCCAGTTTGCCGGGTGCGGTGAGCATTTCCAGACCAGTGATCGGCGCCGAGATCGTGCCGTTCCCGTCGACGATGCGCAGCGCGCCAGGATTCTCCTTTTCGGTGATGAGGAATCTGCCGTCCGGCAGGAAAGCGATGCACCACGGCAGATGCAGCTTGTTGGTGATGGTAGTGACGGTGTAGTCGGCCACTTTGTGGTAGGGCGCACGCGTTTGCTGTGGGAACAGCGGCTTGTCATCGGCCTTTTCCGGCGGGCGGGTTTCGAATGGCAGGCCTTCGATCATTCGCGGACCCGGAAACACACGGCTCTCGCCAGCACCAAGTGCCTGCGCGCCGACTGGAGCATCGTCTGTGGAGACCTCAGGACTGACTGCGGGCGTTTGCGCGGCCGATAGGGCGGGAATTAGCGCCAGACTGGCCACGCCGGCAAGCCATGTATTGATTGATCGCCGTGCCATGAGCATCTCCCCGTTTGGCATTGTTCCGCATCCGGATCGCGCGCCCGGCTTCTTGCTCCCGCCGCGAGTCGCTCAGCTGTCGCGGGAGCCTTTTGAGGCGACGCGCCTCCTTCGCTTCTTTAGCATGGTTTGCCGCTTGATGGGTCGTTGCGATTTGTTGGCTGTCGAGGAGGGGTGAGGGCGCGCATCGGCCTTCCGCGCTTCATGCGTGCTCACCGCGCGCGTAATCACTGCGGCGAACTGCCGCCGATAGGTTGCGAGCTGGGCCTCCAGATCCGCGATCCGCGCTTCTCGGGCAGCGTGGGTGGCGCGATCGCGCTCGAGCACCCGCAGCAGCGCGCGCACATGCTCCTGAGATTCGGTGAGTGCCTGTTCACGGGCGCGGGCGGCCGCATCCAGTTCTTTCTCCCTTAATGAGAAAGACTGCGCGCGGATGTCGTTCTCGAGGCGCAACTGCTCGAGCCGCTCTCGCGCCGCGTTGTCTTGATGTTTCGCGGCCTGACTGGCAAGCGTCAGTGCCTTTGCCATAGCCCATCCGC
>Ga0265334_10001840_pt1 | contig 10094 bp, 14 predicted proteins | sample 42023metaG_FD_192442 | JGI IMG/M metagenome (GOLD analysis project Ga0265334, IMG submission 192442) | Rhizosphere microbial communities from Carex aquatilis grown in University of Washington, Seatle, WA, United States - 4-20-23 metaG | ecosystem: Host-associated > Plants > Roots > Rhizosphere...
CAGTAGTCGCGCTGATGCTGCTGATCGCCGTAGCCGGGATACTGCGCCTGCATCTGTTCGAGATGCTTCACGACTAGTGCTCCGTCTCGCTGGTCGGCGTGGTCTCGGCGTCCATGCGCGCGCGCGTCGCCGCGAACGGATCGCCGTCGACCTCATCCGGCACGAGGAGCGGGCCGTCACCGTCCGCCGCCCGGACCTTCGCCTCGCGCTCGGCGAGCTCGGTCTCGACCGTTGCACGTGAAACGCGGCGGCTCTCGACCTTGTCCGCGTTCGGGTCGGCGATCACGGCGTCAATCTCGGGGCGCTCGCGATCCTCGGCCTCGTGCTTCTTCTTCGACACCGGGGCGTTGATGACCTTAACCGAGCGCTTGCTCGCGACAACGATGTGCTTCTTCTTGCCGGTGACGGAGTCGATGTACGGGACGCGCTCGAGCTTCGCGTCGTCGGCACGTTGAAGCAGCACCTCGTGTGCCTCTTGCTTGTGCTTCGTCGCGGCCTTCGCTTCGTCGGTCTTGTCGAGCCAGTTGTGGAGCGCGTCGCGGACATCATCCGGCACGTCCTTCGCCTCGGTTCCTGGGATCTCGGTCTGCTGCATACGCTTCGCTCTCGCCATTCGGGTGCTCCTACGTTCGGTGGTTCGGGTTCATGTCCCGCTGCTCTCAGCGCGTGGCTGACTTGGTTCCGCGACTCGGTTCCGAGCCACACGACTCGGTTCCAAGTGACTCTGTTCCGTTGACCCCGTTCCCTTCGGGAACGAACGGGGTCTCAACCGTGTTCTGGAACAGGGTCGGAACCGGGTGGAACAGAGTCGAGATAGGACTTAGGTCCACTCAGCCTCCGAACCTGGAACCGGGTCCGAGGTCAGAACAGGGTCAACGGTTGCGACATCCGACGTCGGGGTGTGCCGCGGGTAGGCGGCTCCGGTCCGGGTGTCATTGGTGAAGCTCGGGCGGCGCATCACGGCTGCCCTGCTTCGGTGGTGGTGTTCTTCAGCGCGAGGCCGGCTGCCTTCGCTTTCTCTGGCGTCCAGATCGCGTTCGACTTCGAGCGGTAGAGGAGCTGTTCGAGCTCGACCAGGGCTCCGCAGCCGAGCAGCTTCTTGACGGCGGCATTCTTCTGCTTCGAGCTGCCCTGATGGACCATCTCGATCAGGGCCTTGCCCGAGAACGGGGCGGTGGTCTGCATGGCGGCCCCGAGCAGGGCGTTCTCGATGAGGTTCTGCTTCTGGGTCTCGCGCTCGACGTCGCGGCCCTCGCGGACCTTCGCGGCGGCGACGGCCTCGCCCTCGATACGCCAGCGACCGGACTTGCCCCAGTACGCGCACGGCAGCACCACATCGCCGCCGCCCATGCGGGCTTTGCCGAGCGACACCTCGGTGACCTGCGAACCGTCCTGACGTGCTTCGCCCTTCTGACCGATCGTGACGGTGAGGGTCGCGAACCGCTCGATCGCGGCCGACTCGGCTCCGAGGCTCGCGGCGTCCGCGCCGATCTTCTCGCCCGATTTCGCCGAGTCCGCACCGGCGCGGGACATCTGCGACACGGCGACGGCGACGAAACGCAGGTCGCGGGCGGCGCGGTCGATCTGCTTGAACGCGTCGGCGACACGCATCCGCACCTCGCGCTCCTTCGATTCGAGGAGCTGGGCGTAGTCGATCGCGACCATGATCGGTTGGCCCGGGAATTCCTCCTGCGCGGCCTTCACGCACCGGCGCAGGTTCTCGATCGTGGCGTCGTCGCGCTCGAGTACGAACAGCCGCGGCAGCCGCAGCGCGTCGCGCATGATGTCGAGCGGCACGTTGCCGCGGAGCACGTCCTCCCACGACGAATCGCACTTGATGCCGACACCGCGCGCGCCGAACTCGTCAGCGGGCAGCTCGATGCTGACGACGATCGCGGGACCGACGTGGTTCGCGTGGTCGAGCACGAAGTTCGTGACGAGCGACGACTTGCCCGAGCCCGAGCCGCCCATCACGACGACGGTGCCGCCGGCGCGGATACGGCAGAGCTCGTCGGGCCCGAGGATCAGCGAGATCCACGGATCATCTTTGCGAGCCCAGATCTGATCGGCGAGGTCGGTGCCGCGGAACCATGGCGGTGGCGGTGGCGCGGCGGGCTCGCGATCGCGATCGGCGATGACGTCGAGCTCGGCCTGCTGGCGGCGCTCCTCCTCGGCGTGTCCCGGGTCCTGATAGACGACCTCGTGAACCGGCACGGTCTGCCGCGTCGCGCCGGCGGCCGGGCTCGCGGGCTTGTAGTCGCGCTCGACCGTGTAGCGCGAGCCGTCGGCGCGTTGCACCTCGACGGGCCCGGCAGGCTCGCGGCGCTCGTACGCGTCTGGTTCGAAGTGTTCGCGGAGCTGCTTCCAGCTCTTGAAACAGCTTTCGTGCTGGCAGCCGGCCGCGATCATGCCGCCGTGCTTCTCGGTGATGTAGGCCTCTTTGCGGTTGTGCTCGCTGTTGAACGGGCACACCGGCAAGAGCCACTTGCGGCCCTCGCTCCATTGCATCGCGACGGCGTCGGGCAGGTGGCGCGAGATCCAGAGGTCGAGATCGAATTCGGATCTCGGCGCGGTCGTCGTCGGACGGTTCGACGACTGCGGTGTGCGCGCGGGCGTGACGGGCGCGAGCGCTTCGAGCATCTCGCCCGGCACCACGACGAGCGCATCCGGCGCGTTGATGATCCGCGAGTAACGATGCGGCCGCTCCTCGGTGTTCTCACCCTTTTTCGTGAGCGTGCCGTAGAGCTTCGAGATGCGAGCCGGGTTGAAGACCGTACGATCGACCTTCTGCTCGGCGGTCGTGTACTTCGCCGAGAGCACCTCGAGCACGCGCTTGATCAACCCGCCGTCGTCGACGGGGAGATCGATCGCATAGATCAGGTGTCCGCCGTTGCCGCTGTCGGCGAGGATCGGATCCGGCCATCCCAACGCGGCGAGGTCTTCGGCGATCTGGCGCACGGTCGCGATCGATGCGGCGTGTTCCTCGTCGGTGCTCGAGATGCCGGCCGGGCGCACCGCGTCGACGTCGATCAGCAGATGTCGACGGCGGCGCACGTCGCGATCGCTCGTCGTGTCGCCGTTGCCGGCGCGGCGTACGCGGTTCTTCGGCGCGCGCGACAGGAGCCCCGGGTGCACGGGGTTGAGCGTCACGTAGATGCCGTCTCGCCGACCGCTCTCCTCGACGGCGGCGCGTGCGAGCGCCTGCATGTCGTCGAAGTAGCCGCTATCGGTGTGCGGCTGCCCTGACGTCTTCGTCAGCGCACGCAACTCGAACGCGTCGCCCGGCTGCGCGAGAAGCGACAGGAACCTAGCCGCGTCGGCGAGCGACGCGCCATTGTCGCGGGACTGGTTCATGCCGCGGCGTCCGCCTTGGCCCAGGTCGCGCGCGCTGCATGCCAGCGCTGGATCGCTTCACGGCGAGCGGGTTCGTCGCGTTCGGCGCCGACGACGCGGCGACCGAGCTTGAGACCCGCGATCAACGTCGAGCCGTAGCCCGCCATCGGATCGACGACGAGGTCGCCGGCGCGGGTGTAGTCGTTGATCAGCGCTTCGAGCAGCCACGACGGTTTGCCGCGCCCGCTCTTGGCGCCAGGCTGCGCCGGCCCGACGTACGCACCCGGCAGCGTCCCCCACTTCGAGAGATTGCGCGGGCGCGAGACCATCGCGTACACCGCCCACGAGCTCGGTCCGTCGCCTTGAATGCGAACGGACATGCCGGTGATCACGCACGGCACCGGCGCGAACGCATAACGATCGTTCGCCTCGTACGCGCGTCGCCACGCGGGGATGAGGTCGTCGCTCGTCAGGCCGATCATCCAGCCGCGACAGCGCGGCGCCCAGTCAGCGACGAACGCCTCGACGTCGTAGTCGGTCCACGCGCTGTAATCGGGCGTGAGGCCGGTCGGCATCGAGTGGTCGTCGCGCGTCGTGACCGCTTCGTGCGTGCGCTTGCCGTACGGCGCATCCGTGATCACTGCGTCGACCATGCCGACGTCGAGCAGCACGTGCTGCCAGTCGCCGAGACGGATGTCGAGCGCGGCCCCCGGCGAGATGACCTCGACGGCGGATGCTTCGTCCTCGACGGCTTGACCATCGATGGGATCGGGCTGCTCCTCGCGGTCGCGTTCGCTGCGGCGTGCGGCGGTGACCTCGGCGCGGGTCGGGATTTCATCACCGCGATCCTCGTGTGATGAAATGGTCTCGACGTAGCCGGCGAGCTGCATCAGCTCGTAGGCGGTGCTCTGCGGGATGCCCTCGGCGTCGAGGAAGTCACCCCACCCCTTCGCGCGTGGGCCGCGCGCTGGCCAACGCGGTCGCGCTGTCGAGAGCGCCTTGCCGAGCGCGAGCCGTTTCTTGTCGCGGGATTCGCGAGCTTCGCCGGCCTTGCGCTCGAACTTCTCGAGCTGCACTTCCGCTTCGCGGAGCGCGGAGTACGCGGCGCGAACGGCGGCGAGCTCCGGTGCGACGATCGATTCGATCTGCTCTGCGATCGGCTTCACTAGCTCACCTTCCATTCGATGCGTTCGGGATAGCGGCGCAGCATCACGTCGAGCGGTTCGTCGTCGACGAATCCGGGGTAACCGATCGCGTCGACGAATCCGCGATCGTGCAGGGCGGTGATCGTGACCGTCGACATCGCGCCGAGGTCGTTGTTCTCGTCGTCGGTCGGCGGATCGAAGTAGAGCTCGCACGCCATGCGGTCGCCGACGACCGGGTGCAGCACGAGCTGCGCAGCATCGTCGAGGAAGAACCGCACGCGATCGCCGGCGCGGCGAATCAGATCGACGATGCACGCGCGAGGTCCGCGGGTCGCGCGAAACCGTTTCTTGACGGTGCCGGTGCGGGCGATCGCGTTCACGGTTGCTTGCCCGGCATCCCGCCATCGAACCGCAACGCCGCGGATGGGGCGATTCCGCGAAGCTCGCGCAGCGCGGCATCCATCTGCTTGTCGACGGCGGCCGGCGTGCGGAACTCGATCTCGAACAACGCCTCGAGCTCGCGCACGATCCGCTGACCTTCGGTCGCGACGTAGACCAGGTGGCATGCGCCGCACCGCTCGCGTTTCGGCGGCAACGCGCACGTGTCGTACCCGTCTTTCGTCGGCCAACGACCGGCGCACTCCGTCGCGACGGAATAGTGCTCGTAGCTCTCGACGAGGTGCCACTTGGAATCGCCCTCGTGCCGCGCCCAGTTGTTGCGGCTCTCGACGATCGTGGTGACGGCGCGGTCGATGTGATCGAGCTCGTCGTCGCTCAACGTGCCGAGCCAGATCGCGATCGAGGACTGCTTCGCGTCCGCGTTTGCGGAGCGAGGGGGAGCGACACGCCCACCCGAGCGTTGATTCGATGGTTCCATAAGGATGTCGGCGGCGTACGAAGGGAGAACGGGACGCGTTCAGAACGCGAATGACAGGGATCTGCTGACGACCTATGCTGTTCGCATGAGTCGAACGATCAGGGGCGGCGAGCGGCCGCGGGCCGGTTCGGTCCGCGCGCTAGTCGTCGACGAGATCAGAGACTTCGCAATCGACCTTGCGGGCGACCTTGCGGAGGTTCTTGAGCTGCGGCTCGCCGTTTTCGTTCACCCAATCGTGGGCTTGCGACTTCGTGACACCGAGGTGATCCGCCAGCTCCTGGTAGCTCCATTCCTTGAGCTCCATCAGTCGGCGAAGATACGTGCTGAATTTCGATGCCACGACCGTAGCGTTAGCGAAACGCGAACGTTTTGTCAAATCCCCGTTCGGCTTTCGCCGCCGGGTATCGCTCTAGATTTTCCTCATGCCACGTGAAGGCCCCGCATATCCGATCTCCAAGACTTGGCGTGCCGAGGTTCGAAAGGCGATTGACGCGCTGCGCGACGACAACGATAAGCCGTTGTCTGATGCGGCGTTCGCTCGCCTCGCCAAGATCTCGAAGGCGTCGCTCTCGGAAGCGCTCAACGATGCGTCGATTCAGACGACGATCATGCCGGCGATTCACGCTGCGCTGGGCTGGCCGGAGCCGCAGCTTGTGATCGCACCCGACCAGCTCGAGCTTCTCGCGCAATACGACGCGATGAGCGAGTTCGAGCGAGGTCGCGCGCTCGAACGGGCGCGCTCTACGGTGGAGCGTCTCCGTCGGGAAAATACCGGCCGCTCGAAGAAGTAGTGACTTAGATCCGGGTGCAGCAAATTGCTGCAGGGCGGAACGACACACTTTGACGCTGCGCAAGTACGCCCGGGGTAACGCTGGGTGAAGTGCGATCAGACGGCTCTAGTAAAACGGTCTTGTTCGGCGTACTGAGGTCGAAGCGCCGTTAGGAGGCTGAGTTGTCGTTGTCGCAACGTGATACGTGGCTGAAGTTGATGCTGGAGATCGCGGAGCTGAACCGCGACGAATACAGAGAGCAACGCCAAGAGGCGTGGCACGCCGTCGTGCGCTCCCATAAGGCCAAGTCGCCGGAACAGCGGCAACAATGGAGCGACACGGCCTCCTAAAGAAACGTTCGGCGAACACGAACAAAGTTTGTTGACGATGACGAAGCGTTCGGATACAACGAACGCATGGTCACAACTGCTACCGCCAAGTCCGCCGAGGTCACTCGGGGTCCGGGCATCCGCTGGTGTCTCTGCGATTCCTTCGTTCCCGGCGAGCACTCGCAGTCGGTTCGCGTTCGCTGGCTGAGCGCTGACGGGCGCGAGCTGTTCTCGACGCTGGCGGTGCACCACGACGACGGCGAGTGGGCGCTCCTCCTGGTCAACGGCCCCGAGCTCGATCCCGACGCGCTCGACGCAGTCTATGACGACCTCGCGCGGATGATCGCCGGCGAGGGTGCTCCGTTCTACCAGGTGCAGACCCCGCAGGAGGTCGTCGACGGCTGCCGGCACCCGTACGCGTCGGCGATGAAGGCGAAGGGCTGGAAGTTCGCGCCCGGCGTCGTGTGCTCGTACTGCGGCGAGGCGGTGTCGTGATGGCGACCTCGATCCAGGCCGACCCGATCGACGTCGCGCTCGTGGCGATCGACGCCGAGCTCACCGCGGCGCGGCTCGTTCGCGCGGTGACGTTTCAGCTGCTCAGCTACGTTCCAGATGCCAGCCGCTACGAGGCGGTGGCGTTGCGCGTGCGCTTGTGGGCGGCCGCGAACGATTGCGTAGTGCGCGAACACTGGCACAGCGAGGTGCCGGTGTTCGAGGTGATCGATCCGGCCAGCCCGACCCAGACGCCGCTCGTCGTGGTTCATCGCCCTCGCGAGGTGGTGTCGTGATCCCGCGCGACAAACTCGACCGGCTGCTCGCGGTTCGCGCCGCGGCGCCGGAGACCATCACGCTCGTCGACGCCGGCGAGATCCGCGACACCAAGACCGACGACGTGTGGCAAGCGCCGCTCGGTCCGGTGCGCGTCGCATCGCCGGAAGCCTCCGCGTTCTACGACGAGGCGTATTCGTCGATGGCGGTCCTGATCGACGAGACCGTCGCGACGCGCAAGGCGGCGATGGTGGTGCTCGCCGCGATCGGCGTGGTCAACGATGAGAGCGCCGTGCACGAGCTCCGCGCGGCGGTCGCGAAGCTGCTCGAGGAGGACCAGCGCGCGAGCGCGCGGTGGCTCGAGATCTACAAGGCCGGTGCGAAGTGAGCGACCAGGCGATCGCGCTCCTCGTCCTGATCGGCTGCCTCGTCACGATCGCGATCATCTCGATCCGAGACTGCGAATCAGACGCGGACTACTACGCGCGCGCGGCGCGGCGGCGCAATCGCGCGTTCCGTCGCGACCTCGAGCGCATGCGGTGGTGGCAGCGCTGATGCCGCACTCGCATACCTGGCACCTGATCAACGCGGCGATGCGCTGGTACCGCTGCGACTGCGGCGTGATCGGTCATCCGTCGACGGGGATGAAGCGTCGCGGAATCGTCCCGTACGAGTGTCAGTACGAGCGACCAGGCCGCGTCCACTGCTGCGCGCCGGCTACTCGCGTCACCGCGCTTCGCACGCAACACCGCTGCGACGAACACCGCGACCTCCTATCCCAGATCCACGAGGGACCATGACCGCACGCATCCTTGATATCGACGATCCCGACGAGTATCACGAGCTGCCCGACTTCTCGTCGAGCGTCGCCAAGACGGTGATCAAGCAGTCGGCGGCTCACGCGCGCGCGGCGATCGGGAAGAAGCCGACTAAGACGATGGACCGCGGCAACGTGATCCACCGGCTCGTGCTCGGCAAGGGCAAGGCGTACGAGGTGATCCAGCACGCCAACTTCACGACGAACGCGGCGAAGGCGGATCGCGACACTGCCCGCAAGGCCGGCAAGATTCCGGTGATCGCGCACGACTTCGAGGAGTGGTGCAAGGCGGCCGAGGCGATCCGCGTGCAGCTCGCCGACCGCGGGATCGTGCTCGACGGCGCGAGCGAATTCGCGATCGGCTGGGACGAGGTGACGCCGCACGGCGTCGTGCCGTGCAAGGGGATGCTCGATCACGTCTGGCTCGACACCGGCGTGATCCTCGACCTCAAGCTCACCAGCGACGCAGCGCCGTCGGCGATCGAGCGCACCGCCGAGAACTTGGGCTATGCGATCCAGTGGGCGGCGTACACGCGCGCTCTCGCCGCGCTGCGGCCCGAGCTCGCGGGTCGCGTGAAATTCATCTTCGCATTCTGCGAGGACGAGGAGCCGTGGGTTGTGAACCTCACCGAGCCCGACGGCATGTTCCGCGAGCTGGGCGAGCGGCGTTGGACGCGCGCGGTGTCGACCTGGGCGAAGTGCCAGGCCGAGAACACGTGGCCGGCTTACGGAACCCAGATCAACCCACTCACCACGCCAGCGTGGGCGCTCGCCCGCGAAGGCTACACCGACGACGAACGATAGGAGATCCAGTGTCTAGAACCTTCACCGACAAGCCCGCCGTCCGCGAGCGCACGCCGCTCCTGATCGGCCTCACCTCGCCGAGCGGCGCCGGGAAAACCATGTCCGGGCTCGAACTCGCCACCGGCATCCAGCGCGTCGATCCTGGCGAGATCTTCGTGGTCGACAGCGAGGCGCGGCGCTCGCTGCACTACGCCGACAAATACAAGTTTCGCCACGTCGCGTTCGGCGCGCCGTTCGGGCCGCCCGACTACAAGGCGGTGATCGGCTACTGCATCGAGCGCGGTGCGAAAACGATCATGGTCGACTCGACCTCGCACGAGCACGAGGGGCCGGGCGGCGTGCTCGAGTGGCACGAGAAGGAGCTCGACCGGATGGCCGGTCAGGACTTCGGCAAGCGCAACCGCATGACGATGGCCGCGTGGACGAAGCCGAAGGCGGCTCGTCGCGACCTGATCAATTTCATCCTGCAGGCCCCGGTTAACTTCATCTTCTGTTTCCGCGCGAAGGCGAAGATCAAGCTCAAGAAAGGCCAGGACCCGATCGAGATGGGCTACCAGGCGATCAGCGGCGACGAGTGGATCTTCGAGATGCAGCTCAATTGCTTGCTGCTCCCCGGCGCGAAGGGCGTTCCCACGTGGGAGAGCGACATGCCCGGCGAGAAGGCGTGCATCAAGCTCCCCGAGCAATTCCGTTCGCTGTTCGCGTCGGGCCCGCGGCTCAGCGCGGATGTCGGCGAGGCGCTCGCGACGTGGGCGGCCGGCAATGAAGCTCCCAAGCCCAAGACCGCCGCCGAGCTGCTCGAGGACTACGCCAACTGCTCCGACCCGGCGACGCTCGGCCGTATCGAGAGTCAGCGCGCTCTCGCGTGGACGAAGCTCACGAAGGACGAAAAGGCGCAGCTCAAGACGGCGAGCGCCGACACCAAGGCTCGTATCGAACAGGCCGAGCGCACGTTCGCCGACAACGAGACCGACGGCGGCAACGCCGACGACAACGACGCGAGCGACGAAGGCGAGGCCGCGTAGTCATGGCATTCGACATCACCGGCAAACTCATTGTGATCTACGAGACGAAGCAGGTCTCGGAGCGCTTCTCGAAACGCGAATTCGTCGTCGAGATGCCTGACGGGAAATATCCGCAATTCATTTCGTTTCAGGCGACCGGCGATCGCTGCAGCGCGCTCGACGACTACAGCGCCGGCGACGACGTGCGCGTGACGTTCAACCTGCGCGGCCGCGAGTGGCGCAACCC
>Ga0265334_10001843_pt1 | contig 10083 bp, 8 predicted proteins | sample 42023metaG_FD_192442 | JGI IMG/M metagenome (GOLD analysis project Ga0265334, IMG submission 192442) | Rhizosphere microbial communities from Carex aquatilis grown in University of Washington, Seatle, WA, United States - 4-20-23 metaG | ecosystem: Host-associated > Plants > Roots > Rhizosphere >...
TCCGCTTACCCAAATCGTTCGTTAAGCCAGCGCATGAAGCCACGGCGCGGTTTCTTGCCGTCCTCGGACGGATTGGGATCGTTCGTCTCGGGCGGCGTTGTCGCGCCCGAGATGAGCAATCCCAGCGCGGTCGCATAGGCTGGGCCCGCAATGGCGGCGGGCAGCCCCGGGAAAGTCTGCGGCCGGCCAAGGCGAACTTGTTTGTTGAGAAACTGAGCGGCCATCTCGCGCGTGCCCGCAAGCTGGGCACCGCCACCCGTCAGCACTGCGCGCCGTCCAGCGGCGATATCGAAGCCGCTCTTCTTCAGCCGCGTCTGAACCTCGCTGAAAATCTCCTCGAGCCTCGCCTGGATGATGCGCGTCAGCACGGCGCGACGGACCCGGTCGCTTCCCCGTTCGCCCTCCTCGCCCATCAGCGGTACGTCGATGAGGTCGCTGCCGGAGTCGATCTCGCCCAAGGCCGAGCCATAAAGCGTCTTGATGCGTTCGGCGGCGGTGAGAGGCGCGGACAGCATCTTGGCCACATCGGCGGTGATGTGCGCGCCGCCAAGCGGCACGCTGTCGACATGTACAAGCGAATCTTCCATCCACACTGCGACCGACGTGCAACCGCCGCCGATGTCGATCAGCGTGACCCCGAGGGAGGTCTCGTCCGGCGTCAATGTGGCAAGCCCGCTCGCATAGGGCGCGTAGAGCTCGCGCGCCACGCTGAGATGGCAGCGGCCAACCGCAAGCCGCAGATTCTGCAACGGGCCGCTTCGTACGGCCACGGCATGAACGGAAACGCCCAGGCGCTCGCAATACATGCCCCGGGGATCGGACACACCGCACGCGGAATCGACGACATAGCCGGTGGGCGCGGCTTGGATGGTCTCGAAACCCTCCTCGCGGCAGCGGCGCTTGGCGTCGCCCAAAAGCGCGCGCAGATGCTCGTCCTTCACCAGTTCGTTGGCAGTCGTGCCCTCGGCGCGGGCAACGAGGCTCTTGGGCTGACCGCATTCCACCGCCAGGATCACATCCTGGATGCGCGTATCGGCCAATTGCTCGGCGGCAGCCACCGCTTCGCGGATGGAGGCCTCCGCGAGATCGAGATTGGTCACTGCGCCCGACTTTATTCCTTGCGATTCGTGCAAGGCCGAGCCCAGCACCTGTATGCCGCCTTGCTCGGCGCGTCCGATGATGCAGGCGATCTTGGACGATCCCACATCAAGCGCGGCAACGATGCCGTTGCGCACATGGCTGTTCCGCGCGCCATTCGCTTTGGCGTTCGTACGTGTGCGGAATGTGTCCCCCATTTGGAACTTGACCTCTTAAGCGCGCCGTTCGCGGGGAACCGGGCGCGAATCACCATTGCGCAATCGAAACACATAATTGTCGGGATAGCGAAGATCGATCATCTCGATATCGCGTTCCAGGACGCCTTTTTCGACGATGAGTTTTTCGAGTTCCGGAAGTTGGCGGTCCCAACCGTCTTCGGGAAGCCGCACCGTAACTCCGCCGGAGAGGAGAAGGTCCCAACGCCGCTCGCCAATGCGCTCCAGTGCGACCAGCCGGGCTTGTACCGCCTTCTGGCCTGCAAGAGCATCGATGATGGGGGCGGCCGCTTCCGGCGCCCCCTGACCGGCGATCACCGGAAGATGGGGAAAGGCCTCCGCCTCGGTCTTGACGATGACGGCTCCCGAACGCTCGATGACCGCGAGTTCATTCCCGTTTCGCCACAACGCGAAAGGCCGCTTTTCGATCAGCCGGACCGCGACCTTGTCGGGGAAATGGCGCTGCACTTCGGCATCCGCCACCCAAGGCAGCATCAGCAGGCGCGATCGCGCCGCATCGGGGCGAACCGTGAAGATCGATTCGCCTTTCGGAATCGAGAGCGCCGCAGCTGCCGCCGTGGACGAGGTGCGCTCCGCGCCGCCGATGGCGATGTCGCGGACGACGAAGCCGGCATCCGTAAAGGGCTGAACGAGAGCGCCTTCCGCCCGCTCGATCGCATGAGCGACGTGTCCGCCAGCGAACAGCCCGATCGCACCGCCAACCACCACCACCGCAAGCGTCAGAGCCAAAACCGGCCTGCGAACGAGAAGGCGGCGCACTTTCCCGGCGCTGCCAGCGACCTTTGATTTACGGGGGCCGCCGCGGGTTTCGGCACGCAAGACAGCGCGCGAATCGCGCTTGCCGCGGCGGACACTTCTTGCTCCGCGTTCGGCGCGCGCCTCGGTCAGGCTCACCTGTCGCATGAGGCGTCCTCCAGCATCCAGCGAACCAAGGCACGGAAGCTCATGCCCTTGTAGGCGGCCTGTTCCGGCACCAGCGAAGTCGGCGTCATGCCCGGTTGCGTGTTGACCTCAAGCACGATGAGGCGATTCGCGCCGCTTGTATCGTCAAAACGGAAGTCGGTACGGGAGACCCCACGGCAACCGAGCGCAGCGTGGGCGCGCTCGGCCAACGCCATCGCCTCATGCCGGATCCCGTCCGGAATTTTCGCCGGCACGACGTGCTCCGAGCCGCCGGGCGCGTATTTCGCGTCATAGTCGTAGAACGCCATCTTAGGTACGATCTCGGTGACGGCGAGCGCCTCCATTTTATCCCTGGCGCCCCTGACGGCCACCGTCAGCTCCCGGCCCGGTACGTAATCCTCGATCATCACCTCGTCGCCAAAATGCCAGTCGGCCGAATCGAGCGCGGCCGGCGGGCGGTTGTCGCCTTCGCGCACGATAAAGACACCGACGCTGGAGCCCTGATTGACCGGCTTCACCACATAGGGCGGCTTCATCGCATGGGCTTCGGCAGCACGGCGGCGATCGAGCACGATGCTGTCGGCGACCGGCAGCCCCGCGGCGCGGAAGGCCGACTTCGCTCGTTCCTTGTGCATGGCAAGCGCGGAGGCGAGTACGCCCGAATGGGTATAGGGGATTTCCATCAGTTCCAGCATGCCCTGGATGCAGCCATCCTCGCCCCATCGGCCGTGCAATGCGTTAAAGGCGGCATCAGGTCTCGTGTCGCGCAGGCGCTCGGCCACGTCATGCCCGACATCGATTTCCGTGACGGCGAAGCCCTCTTCCCGCAGCGCGTTGGCGCAGGCCCGTCCGGAAACGAGGCTCACTTCGCGCTCCGGCGACAACCCGCCGAGCAGCACGGCAATTCGCTTGAAGGTGGTCATGGGGTCGCCTCCTTGGCGCGCCCGATGCGCTTGATTTCCCATTCCAACTGGATGCCTAGCTTCGCCTTCACGCGAGCGCGCACGTCCTCGCCCAGAGCTTCGATGTCGGCCGCCGTGGCCTCGCCGGTGTTGATGAGGAAGTTGCAATGTTTCTCGGAGACCTGCGCCGCGCCATGCATCAGCCCCCGGCACCCGGCTTGATCGATAAGCTGCCAAGCCTTGTGACCGGGCGGATTGGTAAAGGTTGAACCGCCGGTCTTGCTCTTCACCGGCTGCGTGCTCTCGCGCTGTGCGACCAGGGCTTCCATGCGCGCGCGGATGGCGTCAGGCTCGCCCGGCATTCCCCTCAGCACCGCGTCGACATAAATCATGCCCTGCGGCTTGGAGTGACGATAAGTAAATCCCATCTCGCCCGGGCCAAGGGTTACGAGCCTGCCCTGCGGATCGATTGCGCGTGCTTCGACGAATACGTCCTTTGTCTCGGTGCCGTAACACCCGGCATTCATGGCGAGCGCGCCGCCGATTGTGCCGGGGATGCCCCGCAGAAATTCAAGGCCGGCAATACCGGCATCCGCCGCCGCTCGCGCAACCGCGGCATCCAATGCTGCTGCCCCGGCGCGAAGCGTGGTGTCGTCCAGTTTCTCGACACGGCCGAATGCAGCAGGAAGCCGGATGACGACACCGGGAATACCGCCGTCTCGAATCAGCAAATTGGAGCCGACGCCGATGACGGTCACGGAGAGGTCCGCCGGTTTGGCCGCAACGAAAGCACACAAATCTTCCAGGTCGACCGGGCGGAAAAGAATATCCGCAGGGCCACCAGCGCGAAACCAGACCAGGTCCTTTAGCGGCGCGCGCTCAGTGTAGCTGCCGCGTACTTTCGGGAGCAGGGAGACGGTCGCATCGCTCATGGCGTCGCCTCCCTCAGCTTCAACGCGGCTTCGAGACCGGCGGCCCATTGTGTGATCGAGCCCGCACCGAGGCAGACGATGGCGCCCCCCGGCTGCGCCCGCGGAGCGACGAGGCCAGGCAGGTCCTCCGGACCGTCCAGCGTCAGGACATTCTTGTGGCCATGCGCGCGCAGACCCTCAGCCAGTGTGTCGCGGTTCACGCCCTCGATCGGTACCTCGCCCGCAGCATAAACCGGCGCGACGATGGCGACGTCGGCGCTGTTGAGACAGGTACAGAACTGCTCGAACAGGTCGTGCAGCCGGGTATAGCGATGAGGCTGTATCACAGCGATGATTGACCCAGAGAAAGCTTGGCGTGCGGCCTTCAGAACGGCGGCAATCTCCACAGGATGGTGGCCGTAATCGTCGATGATGGCCGCCCCGTGCCATTCACCGACGCGCGTGAAGCGCCGCTTGACGCCGCCGAAGCCCTTTAGCGCCTTGCGGATCGAACTTCCATCGACGCCGAGCTCCCGCGCGACCGCAATCGCGGCTATCGCATTGGAGACATTGTGTTCTCCGGGCATGGGAAGGCTGAGATCGGCGAGGGTGATTTCGGTGCCTTTGCGGCGATCCCGGAACATCACGTCAAAATGAGAGGCGCCTTGCGAGAACGTAACATTGACGGCGCGAGCGTCCGCCTGCGGGCTGAAGCCATAGGTGACGATCCGCCGGTCGTGGATGCGCGCGATGATGGCGAGGACCTCCGCATGATCCGCACACATCACGCCGAACCCATAGAAGGGAAGATTCTCGACAAAACTCTGGAACGCGGCGCGGACATGATCGAAATCGCCGTAGAAATCGAGATGTTCGGGATCGACATTGGTCACGATGGCAACCGTCGCCGGCAGCTTGAGAAAGGTGCCGTCGGATTCGTCTGCCTCCACCACCATCCACTCGCCGCCGCCGAGGCGCGCGTTCGTACCATATGCGTTGATGATGCCGCCGTTCACCACGGTCGGATCCAGCCCGCCCGCGTCCAGTAACGCCGCCACCATTGTGGTGGTCGTTGTTTTCCCGTGCGTACCGGCGATGGCGACGCAGCGCTTCAGCCGCATCAGCTCGGCCAGCATCTCGGCGCGTCGAACAATAGGCAGTCCCGCGGCGCGTGCGGCGGCAAACTCCGGGTTATCCGGCTTGACCGCGGTGGAATATACGACGACCTGCGCGTCTAAGAGGTTTTCGGCGCGCTGACCGATCGCGATTGGGATGCCGAGGTCACGCAAACGTTTGACATTAGCGCTTTCGGCAGCGTCAGAGCCCTGCACCCGGTAACCGAGAGTCTTCATCACTTCGGCGATGCCGCTCATGCCGATACCGCCGATCCCGATGAAATGGATGGCGCCGATGGAGAGCGGCACGCGCAATTGGGTATCGAGAGCCTGGAACGTGGTCATGCGGCACCGTCTTCCGAGAGACCCTCGGCGAGATCGGCGAGACGTGCCGCCGCATCAGGATGGCCCAGCGATTTCGCGGCCTCTGCGCGAGCGGCGAGCATTTCCGGATCGGTGAGAATTTCGGCGAGGAGGCGCGCCAGACCGTCCGAATCCAGCACGTCCTCCTTGATCACCCAGGCAGCACCCGCTTCCGCCAGCACGGCGGCATTTGCGGTTTGGTGATCGTCCATGGCGTGGGGATAGGGGATCAGGATCGAGGGCCGCCCGATGACCGTGAGTTCCGACAGAGTTGAGGCGCCACTCCGAGCAATCACCAGATGCGCCTCAGCCATTCGGCGCGGCAGATCGGTGAAAAACTTCGCGGCTTCGGCCTTCAGCCCGGTGCGGCGATAGGCATTCTCTACCATCTCCAGATCTTCGGCGCGGGTCTGCTGCGTAATGGTGAGGCGCCTACGCAAATCCTCAGGCAAACGCGCGAGTGCTGCCGGCACGATTTCAGACAGTGCACGCGCACCCTGACTACCGCCGAAAACAAGCAGCCGAATTTGCCCGCCGGGCTCAGGCGGCGTGTAGGGTAAGTCACGGAACGCCACGGCTTCGGCACGCACGGGATTGCCGGTAAACACCACGCGATCGGGATGGTTCGGCGCGAAGCGAGCGAAGGGAAAGGTCGCAGCGATCCGTTTTACACGGGGAGCCAGCAGGCGGTTGACGCGCCCCGGCACAGCGTTCTGCTCATGCAGCGCTGCCGGCACGCGCGCGAGTGCAGCTGCCATCATCACTGGCAGACTGGGGTAACCCCCGAAGCCGACCACCGCCCGCGGACGCAAGTTCAGCAATTTCAGCAGCGCAGCGGCCACGCCGAGTGCAATGATCGCGAACGCTCCGATGCGGCCCACCCGCGACCGCCCTGCAAAAGTCGCGGCGGGGACGGTCGTAATCTCCGCACCCGGGAACACGCTGCCATAATTGTACCCCCGCCCGTCGGTCATCACGACCACGCGCCGGCCACGCCGCATCAATTCGCCAGCAAGCGCCTGGGCGGGGAAAAGATGGCCGCCGGTGCCTCCGGCAGCGAGCACGAAAGGTGCATTCATGCCGTCGCCTCTTCAGGAACCGCAGGACGCTGCCGCGTGAGGCCGAGTGCGAAACCAAGTGTCAAGGCAACCCCGAACAACGAGGACCCGCCATAGGAGATGAGCGGGAGGGTCATGCCCTTAGCGGGCAACACGGAGAGCGACACGCCCATGTTGATGAAGGCCTGGAGCCCGATCACGAGCGCCAGCCCTGCGCCGGCCAACTGTGCAAACGGCTCGCGCGCACGCGCAGCCCGCAATAGCAGCCGGATCGTGACCACGCCGAATAAGACTGCAATGAGCAGACAAAGCAAAACGCCGAATTCCTCACCGGCGACGGCAAAGATGAAATCGGTATGCGCGTCAGGGAGCTTGTACTTCACCGTGCCGGCGCCTGGCCCCACACCCGTGATGCCGCCGGCTTCGAAAGCTTTCAGCGCGAGACCGGTCTGATAGCCGCCTGCGGACAGGAACTCCGCGATGCGCTCGCGCACGTGTGGGTGCAAGAGATACGCCGCACCTGCGAGCCCCGCGCCCCCTGCCGCCAGAAGCACCAGCCAATAATAGCGTAGCCCTGCGAAGAACAGCATTGCGACACAGAGCGTTGACAGGAGTGCCGTCTGCCCGACATCGGGCTGAAACAGCAGCACGCCGATTGCCGGGGCAAGGAAGGCAAGCGTCCAGGCCTCCCCGGGAAACCCGTTCTTCAATTTGTCGGCCAGGAACGCCGCCGCCAATACCGCAAAGGTTGGTTTCAAGAATTCCGAAGGCTCAAGCTTGAACCCGCCGAATTCGAGCCAACGATGCGCGCCATTCACGTTGGGCCCGAACAGAAGCGCGAGCACGGCGCCGATGAGCGCAAGCGCGAAAACCGCGGCTGCCGCCATCCGCGCCTGCCGGAAGCTGAGCAACGACGCGCCGACCAGAATGAGAAGCCCAGTGGCGCTGAATGCAAGCTGTTTCAGCGCATAAGAGAAATTTCCGGCCGCGTTGCCGTGGCCTGTCGCCGCGGGGCTCGCTGCGAAGGCAAGCAGCAATCCAATGGCCATCAGCGCCAGCACCGCTGCAAGGCTGATGCGGTCGACCGTCCACCACCAGCGGCCAAATCCCGAGTTGTCCGTGCGAGAAAGATTCATGGCGTCAGCTCTTTTGATTCGATCAATCGTTTTACAAGGGCGCGGAATGCATCGCCGCGCTGTTCGAAATCGCGAAACTGGTCGAAGGACGCGCAAGCCGGAGACAGCAGCACCACAGGCTCTGCGGCATCGCTTGCGCACGCATCTTCGAACGCCCGGCTAACCGCGCGGTCAAGCGTGCTCGATTGCACCGACTCGACCTTGCCGTCGAGCGTGAGTCCGAAATCGCCTGCCGCCTCTCCGATCAGATAGGCTCGCCGCAGGCGCGGAAAGTAAGACGCAAGATCGGCGATACCGCCTTCCTTGGGCTTACCACCGGCAATCCAGAAAATGTCGCTGAAGCAGGCGAGCGCACGCGCGGCAGCATCGGCGTTCGTCGCTTTGGAGTCGTTGATGAAGCGTACCTTTCCGATCCTGCCTACATCCTCAATGCGGTGCGCAAGACCCGGAAAGCGCGTGATCGCTCCCATGATGGCGCGCGGATCGCGCACCAGCCGCTTTACGGCCACGTAAGCCAGAGCTGCGTTCTGCCAATTGTGCGCCCCGGGAAGACGGGTGGCTTCCCTGAAATCGCCCACTTGGGTCACCGGCTGGTCCCATGCGTCGTATAGTTTTCCTTCGATCACGAAAATGCCACGTCCAAGCACTTTTCCGACCGACACCGCAATTGCATCGTGGCCGCGGGCCGCAGATAGCTTGGTGTAAATAACGGCGGAATCCGGATCGTCGACGCCGACCGCCACCTGGCCATCCGCCGCGGTGTGCGTCAGCAAATATTCCTTCACCCTGGCATAGGCCGCCATGGAGCCGTGGCGGTCGACGTGATCGGGCGACAGATTGGTAAGCAGCGCGACGTCCGGCACCAATCCCGGCGAAAGATCGATTTGATAGGAGGAGACTTCGAGCACGTAGACCGTCTTCGGTCCGGGCGGCGCGAGATCGAGTACGGGTTTTCCGATATTGCCACCCGCCTGCGCATCGAAGCCACAGGATTGCAGGATGTAACCGATCAGCGCCGTGGTCGTGGACTTCCCGTTGGTGCCAGTAACCGCAATGACGTGTGCTGTGCCTTCCGCATCCCGATCAGGCCTGATGGTACGTGCGAACAACTCGAGGTCGCCAATAACCTCGACGCCTGTTTCGCGCGCGCGACGCACGACTGGGTGTGGCTTGGGATGGGTCAGCGGCACGCCCGGGCTCAAAATCAGCGCCTTCATTTGCGCCCAAGGCCAGTGCTCCCACGCCTCTAAGGTGATGCCTTCCTCCGCGCAGGCCTCGCGCGCGGACTGCTTGTCGTCCCACGCGAACACCGTGGCACCACCCGCTCGCAACGCGCGAATGGCGGAAAGGCCCGAGCGCGCGAGCCCGAACACGCCGACCGTCTCACCTTTGAAGCAGTTAACTTCGATCATCGCGGCCTCAACGCAATTTCAACGTCGACAGGCCGACGAGCGCGAGGATCACAGCGATAATCCAGAATCGGATCACGATTGTAGGTTCGCGCCAGCCGAGCTGCTCGAAATGATGATGAATGGGCGCCATGCGGAAGACGCGCTTGCCGGTCGTCTTGAACGAGACCACCTGCACCATGACCGATACGGCTTCCATCACGAACAATCCGCCGACAATGGCGAGCACGATTTCGTGTTTCACAGCGACCGCCGTCGCGCCCAGCACCCCCCCGAGTGCAAGCGATCCCGTATCGCCCATGAACACCATGGCGGGCGGTGCATTGAACCAGAGAAACCCCAAACCAGCCCCGATCAGAGCTCCGAGCAGAATCGCAAGCTCACCCGTCCCGGGCACGTAATTGATCTGGAGGTAATCGGCGAAACGGATATTGCCGACGAGATAGGCGATCAGAAGAAAGGTCCCGGCAGCGATCATCACCGGCACGATGGCAAGGCCGTCCAAGCCGTCGGTCAGATTGACCGCGTTCGATGAACCAACCACCACCAATGCACCGAAGAAAACAAAGGCCCAACTCATCTGGACGAGCGCGCCCTTGATGAATGGAACGGCAACGGCACCGGTGAGCGGGGGCGGCTGCAGCCGCATGATGAAAACGGCCGCCGCCGCGGCGACCGCGAATTGGACCAGCAGCTTCAGGCGCCCGCTGACACCTGCGACCGTCCGCTTGGTCACCTTGAGATAGTCGTCGAACAGTCCGAGCAGGCCGAAGGAAACCGACACCAGTAGAACAGCCCAGACGTAGAGATTGGAGAGATCGGCCCACAACAAAGTCGCGAGCACCATCGCGATCAGAATGAGCAGCCCACCCATGGTCGGCGTGCCCTGTTTCTCGACTATATGGCGTTGCGGACCGTCGAGCCGGATGGGCTGGCCCTTGCCTTGGCTGAC
>Ga0265334_10001844_pt1 | contig 10080 bp, 8 predicted proteins | sample 42023metaG_FD_192442 | JGI IMG/M metagenome (GOLD analysis project Ga0265334, IMG submission 192442) | Rhizosphere microbial communities from Carex aquatilis grown in University of Washington, Seatle, WA, United States - 4-20-23 metaG | ecosystem: Host-associated > Plants > Roots > Rhizosphere >...
CATCATTCCTTCGCCATGTTCGATCCGGACAAGACCATCACCAAGGTGGGCACGGTGAAGGAATTGGAATGGACCAATCCCCATGTCTGGCTGCACGTGATGGCGCTCGACGATGCCGGCAAGGTTGTCGAATATGCGTTCGAGATGCAGGCGGTCGCGCAGGCCACCTCCGGCGGCTGGCGTCCCGACATCGTCAAACCGGGCGACAAGATTTCGGTCAATTACCATCCGCTGCGGGACGGCTCCCGCGGCGGCGAACTTCTGACCGCGACATTGGCCGACGGGCGTTCGCTCCAGGCCCAGGCCGCGCGTCTGCCGGTGCCCAAGGCGCCCTGAAAAACCATAAAGCCGGGAGGACTTGCGATGACCATGAAGACCCTTGCGTTGGCCGGGATCGCTCTTTGCATCGCCGCGCCCGCTTTCGCCCATCACTCCTTCTCCATGTTCGACCGCGAGAAATCGGTCACCATGGCCGGCACGGTGAAGGAGTATGAGTGGACCAATCCCCATGTGTGGATTCATGTGATGGCCGCCGATGCGAGCGGCACGCCCCGCGAATGGGGCTTCGAGATGCAGGCCATCGCAGCCGACATGGCCGGCGGCTGGCGAGCCGATTCGGTCAAGCCCGGCGACAAGATCTCCATCGAATTCCATCCGCTGAAGGACGGTTCGCGCGGCGGCCAGCTGGTCTCCGCGGTGCTGTCCAATGGGACCAAGCTCGGCGGTCCGGTTCGCCGCCCGGGCGCGCAGGATTGATTGGTTTGCAAATCGGAGGCTCACCATGAAGGTCAAGACGATGGTTTTGGCTGGCGCCTTGCTCTCGTTTGCGGCGCCCGCCCTCGCGCACCATTCCTTTTCCATGTTCGACCGCGACAAGGTGGTGAACATCACCGGCACGGTGAAAGAATATGAATGGGCCAACCCCCATGTCTGGATTCATGTGGTGGCGGCCGATTCCGCCGGTGCGCCGCGCGAATGGGGCTTCGAGATGCAGTCCATCGCGCAGGACGCGGCGGTAGGCTGGAAACCCGATTCGGTCAAGCCGGGCGACAAGATTTCGATCGAATTCCATCCGCTCAAGGACGGCAGCAGAGGCGGTCAGCTGATGAGCGCCAATCTCGCCAGCGGCCAGCATCTGGGCCCGCCGGCCAATCCCGCCGCCGTCTTCCCGGAAGCCCGCGCGGCGCGCGCCCGTGCCGCCGCCCAGGCGCAAAGCGCCCAGCAGCAGCCGGGCCAGTAAGGTTTTGCAAAGACCGTTTGGAGACTGCCGATGATGTTCAAGACGCTGGTGTTGGCGGGTGCGGCGCTGTGTTTGGCGGTCCCTGCGTTCGCCCATCATTCCTTTGCCATGTTCGACCGCGACAAGTTCGCGACCGTCACCGGCACGGTGAAGGAATATGAATGGACCAACCCGCATGTCTGGATCCACATCATGGCGATGGACGACAAGGGAACGCCGCGCGAATGGGGCTTCGAGATGCAGTCCATCGCGCAGGACAGCCGTGCGGGCTGGCGCGCCGACACCGTCAAGCCGGGCGACAAGATCACCATCGAATTCCATCCGCTGAAGGACGGTACGCGCGGCGGACAATTGACGGCCGGCGTGCTCGCGAACGGGACGCGGCTTGGGCCTCCACCGCCGGACGGATTCCTCTCCGTCAAACCCGGCGACGGCGGAATCTGAGAAACGTTACCTTCCGAAAAACAAAAGGGGCTGTCCCGTCGGACAGCCCCTTTGCGTATGCGTTTGCTATCCGGCTTACGCAGCGCGTTTGCGTAGCATCGCGAAACCAAACAGCGACAACAGACCCGCCCCGAAAAGAGCAAGCGAGGACGGTTCCGGCACTGTCACCGCATCGGACGTGAAGGACCAGTTCAGAATGTCCTGACTCCCGAAAGCCCCGCCATTACCGGCGCTGAAGCCGACATGGGCGTGGGAATTCAGCTCGCCGAATAGATCCAGGCTTGCTTCCATCACCGCAGCGCCCGGTTTGACCGACGTCGTTGACAGATAGACATCCAGCAGATGGGTGCCGGCGTCATAATCGATCCAGGCGAATTCGTTCTGCTCATAGAACGCACCGTCGGTGCCGAAGCTCGTCGAACCAGGCGGATCGAAGGGATTCGACAGATTTGCCGGATCGGTTCCGCCCGTGATGACCCCAATGAAAGAGGGGCCTCGTCCGCGGAAGACCACCGCCACGCTTGGCGAAAGTCCGACATAACCAAGCCCCTGGCCGCCGGCCCCCAGCGCATGGGCCCCCGCGGCATCGCGCTGCAAGAGGAACGCAAATCCGTCCGGTACGCCAAGCCCGCTGCTGGGGTCTGTCGTGACCAGGAATTCAAACGAGGTGCTGAAGCTGGTTGAGGCGTTCAAGGGCACCGCGGTGCTGGAATAGGCAGTGCCTGCCTGGGTGTCGGCGCTCGGCACGACGCGCAGGACCGATCCCGCCTGCGCCGCATCCCCGTTCAACGTCAATCCGGCGACGCTGGAGAAATCGCTGTAGTTGATGGTCGTCGCATTCGCAGCAGAGGCGATGCTTGTGACCAGCGCAGCAGCGAGAAGGACCCTCACTGGATTCATGACCATACCACTAGTACTCCCATGTGTTTACGCGGCGACCGAGAGCCACCCCAGGATGTCCCGCAACGTCGTGAAAATTTCTCCGCCAGAACGGCGGGTTTGGCCCTACACAGCCTGTAAGGCAAGGTCTGTGCCACTGCCAAAAACTGAATACATTCAAGGCAATGGATTCTCTCGAGGAAGGAACTGTAAAGAATGCCGACGCATTAACCTTAACATTGATCGATTCCATCCGCTGAAGGATGGTACACGCGGCGGGCAATTGACGGCCGGCGTGCTCGCGAACGGGACGCGGCTTGGGCCTCCACCGCCGGACGGATTCCTCTCCGTCAAACCCGGCGACGGCGGCATTTAGTAACCTCGCGCTTCTGGCGCAAGCTCGTCCGTTATCGCATCTGACTCTCAGGCCGCATGCGCGAGGCTTAATCGCCGCCGTGGCCAAACGCGGCCGCGCCGGCACACGCAACCCAGAACCGAAATAATTTCGGCGCGTTGTGTAAAAGCGAAAGGCGCGGGTGCCGTTACGTCAAGGCCAAGCATGGCTGCATCCGCAGAAGGTGCACAATGAGAAAGATGCATAGGAAGGGTGCTTTAACCTGCACGGTCCTCATGCTGAGTTTATTGAGTGCCAGCGCATATGCCCTTGAAGACAAGGGACATGACCGGGATGGGCTCGGCAAGAAAGGCGTGGATGCCCTCGTCCAAGGGAATATTGCCGAGGCCGATAAGCAATTCTACGACGACTACCAGGATCATCCCGGCAATCCTCTGGCGCAATTCAATATGGCCGATTCCTTGCGGCAGCACGGTCAGGTCGAGCAAGCCGATATGCTCTACCGTCAGGCTGCTGCAGGCGGCAAGGGATACATTCCGGATCACCTCCTGGAAGCGCACGATTCCACAACCACCGTCAGGGATGTGGCGTGCAGACATCTTGCGGAAGATCGTCAGGCCGACCCGAACTGTCCGAGCCTGAGGGCCGAGCTGACGGCGCCGCCGCCTCCTGTGCCGCCAGAACAGCCGCCTCCTCCGATGGTCGCCGAAGCGGCGCCTGCGCCCGCACCGGCTCCCGCGCCCGTGATCGTGCGCAACTTCATGGTGTTCTTCGATTTCGACAAATCGGACATCACGCCCGAAGCGCGCAATGTCATCGCGGCTGCCGTGGATACCGCCAAGAAGAACGGCGCGGCGCGCATCACGGTCACCGGACACACCGATACGGTGGGCTCGCATCATTATAACCAAGCTCTGTCCGAACGCCGCGCGGCAGCGGTGAAGAACCAGATGGTGCAACTCGGCATGAACGCGACGGATATCATGACGGTCGGCCGCAGCTTCGATGACCCGCTGATCCCAACCGGACCGGGCGTGCGGGAGCCTGAAAACCGGCGCGCCGTGATCGATCTCGGCACGCCCAAAGTTGCCGGAAATTTCTGACGGAATCGTCTAGCCGGTCCCAGCGGCAAGGCGGGGACCGGCTGATGTCACTGACGCTACCATCCAAAGCCGCGCTTCCGGCCGCCCCCGGAAATCCCCACGTTTTGGCCTTGCGGCGGCTGGAAGAGGGTGAGGCCCCCCTTCCGAGCCGTTGCGCTGCTCGACCTCTGCAGAAGAGAGAGGTAAGAAATGCTGCGCGCCAAGGGAGCAATAGTCATGCGTTTTGGACAATTTCCGATGGTTTCGTTTTTCGCCATCGCGGCCACTCTTGCCGCGAGCACGGCGGCCAACGCTCAGGCCAAACCCGATTTCGTCCAGTTGGGACGCGTCAGCGCGACCGTCTGGAAACCCGATTCCGGCGCAGCGCCCCACATCGCGTTCCTGATCGCGCACCGCTCGGCGAACATGCTGAACAATGTCGCCTGCCGCGAATTCGCCAAGCGCGGTTTCGCGGCAGTTTGTTTCAACACGCGTTACGAAAACAATGATTCGATCGTCGACTGGGAACCCATCGCGCTCGATGTGAAGCGCGCCGTCGATTATGCGCGCACGCTGCCCGGCATCACCAAGGTGATCCTGGTCGGCCATTCGGGTGGTTCGGCGCTGATGAGCTATTATCAGGCGGTGGCCGAGAACGGCGTCTCCTACTGCCAGGGGCCGAACAAGATCACGCAATGCGGGCCGGAACTCGCCGGCATGAAACCGGCCGACGGCATCGTCTTTCCCGAGGCCCATCCCGGCGATGGCGTGCAGGCGCTGCGCGGCATCAATCCGTCGCTTTCGATTCAGAACGGCAAGGTGGCGGTCGATTCCTCGCTCGATCCGTTCGACGTGAAGAACGGATACAATCCGAACGGCCCCTCGCATTACGCGCCGGAATTCCGCACCCGCTATTACGCGGCGCAATCCAAGGTGATGAACGAGCAGCTCACCCATGTGCTGGCGCTGCGCGATCGCATCAAATCGGGCGAGGGCGTCTATCCCGACGACGACGCCGTGCTGGTGCCGTTCAGCGATCAGGCCGGCGCCGCCCGGCTAGACCAGATGGACCCCTCCATCCCGGAAATCATGAGCACGCGGCGGCCGGAGAAGCTCCTGAAAAACGACGGCACCATCGTCATGCAGGTGGTGAAAAGCTTGGAACCGGCGCATCCGCAGCAGGCCAAGCGCAACCGCACCTTCGATGACGGCACGAAGATGCTGACCGTCACGTCCTATCTTTCCACCAATGCCGTCCGCTCGACCAATTCGGTCGACGGCATCGACCATTGCTCGAACAACAACTCGACCGTGTGCGGGGTGCAGCACATCAAGGCGCCGACGCTGATCGCGGCGATGGGCGCCTATCACATGCTGCGCGACGAAGAGATGATGTACGACACCTCTCCGGCCGCGGATAAGGACTATGTCGTCATCGAAGGGGCGAACCTGAACTATGACGGCTGCAAGCCCTGCGAAACGACCCCCGGCCAATATGGCAATTCGCTGAAGAACCTGTTCGACTACATCGCCAAATGGGCCAACGCCCGGTTCTGAGTTCACTCATGCTTCAATACAATTCTTCACCCTGAGCTTGTCGAAGGGTGAGCTTGTCGAAGGATGAACCGGCCCGAAGACGCACAGGGGGACAGCTTATGACCGACGATGCCGTCTTTGCCAAATGCGTCCGGCGGCTGATCCCGTTCATCTTCCTGCTGTATCTGTTCAACTTCATCGATCGGGTGAATGTCGGATTTGCCGCGCTCACCATGAATGCCGATCTGAATTTCACGCCGGCGGTGTTTGGGCTCGGCGGAGGAATTTTCTTCTTCGGCTACTCGCTGTTCCAGATTCCCGCCAATCTCATCTTGGACCGCATCGGCGCGCGGCGCTGGATCTTCTGCATCCTGCTGGTGTGGGGCGCGGTGTCGGCGTGCAACGCGCTGGTCACGGCGCCAGCCAATTTCTATGCCGTGCGCATTCTGCTCGGCATTGCCGAAGCCGGGTTCTTTCCGGGGATGGTGCTGTATCTGACCTATTGGTTCCCAAAGGCGTACCGCGCGCGGCTGGTGTCCTATTTCATGCTCGCCATTCCGTTCGCCAACATCGTCGGCGGCCCGGTGTCGAGCCTGATCCTTGCAATGGACGGGATCGCGGGGCTCCACGGCTGGCAATGGTTGTTCCTGCTCGAAGGCGCTCCGACCTCGTTTCTCGCCTTCGCCGTCCTTGCCCTTCTGCCGAGCGGGCCGAAGGAAGCGTCATGGCTCACGGACGGCGATAAATCCGTCATCGCCGCGCGGCTCGCCATCGAAGACAAACCGCAGCATCGCGATTTTTTGGCCGCGCTTGCCGATGTGCGCGTCTGGGCGCTTGGCGTGGTCTACATGTGTTATGCGATCAGTTATTACGGCGTGCAATTGTGGCTGCCTCAGATCGTGCACGGGATGGGTTTCTCGAATCTCGCCACGGGCTTCATGGTCGCCCTCTCATTCATGGTCACCATGATCGCGATGTTCCTGTGGGGCCGTTCGAGCGACCGCAGCGGGGAGCGCATCTGGCACGTTGTGGCGCCGGCGTTCGTCGCGATGGCGGCCCTGCTGGTGGCGAGCCTCACAGGCTCCGATCTTGTGGTGTTTCTGGCGCTGACAGCGGCGCTCGCGAGCCTGATGGCGCTCCAGGGGCCGTTCTGGTCGCTCCCACAATCCTATCTCGGGGGTGTGGCGGCGGCGGGCGGCATCGCCTTGATCAATACGGTGGGGACCGGCACGGGCGGATTTATCGGTCCGTATCTCACGGGACTGCTCAAGGAGGCGACCGGCAGCTTTTCGGTGGGCATGGCGGTGCTGGCGCTCGCGCCCGCAATCATGGCAATCCTCGCGCTCTCGCTGAAGCGCGGGGTTGCGCCCCAGGCGGCGTGAAGCGGGCGGTCACACCGACTCGCGGCGCCAGGCGAACAGGATCGCGGTCAGCACCAGTATCAGCGCAAGCCAGGGCGGCATCAGCTGGTCGGAATCCACGCTCGTCACCCGGTAGGCCCCGCGTCGTTCGATTCCGAACCACCCCGATCCGCGCGTGGTCGAGCCCTGATCGACGCCGCGCAAATCCGGTATCCCGTCGGAGAGCCATTGCACGCCGCCGCCCGTCGCGTCGGCATAGGGCTTGAGGATCGCATCGGTCGCGCGCATGTCGGCCACCTCGCGCGGGTTCAGCGGGCCCGCCGCGGCGACCGCGTTCTGCGAGCCGTCGTTCATGCGATAGAGGCCCAGCTCTTCCGCCTTCACATGGCCGGTGAACTTCCCGGGGCTGGTGGCCGCAAGCGGCACAGTCTCGGTCTTCCCGGTCGGCGTTATGACGTTCACATTCGCCGCATGATCGCCCATGGTCTGGCGCGTGACACGCAGTTCGCCGCCGGCGACTTCGGCCGTCAGCCGCTCCTCTTCAAGCTCGGGCTCCTTCATCAGCCAATGGGCGAGACGCCGGAGCAGCTCGGCTTGCGGGCCGCCATTCTCATAGCCCCGCGCCCACAGCCAGATCTGGTCGGACAGAAGCTGCGCCACGCGGCCTTTCTGCACGCGGTCGAGCACGAGAAGCGGCCGGTCGCCCGGACCGGACATCACCGTGTTGCCGGAAAGCTTTTGCGCCGCGATGACGCGGAACCAGCGGCCCCAATCGGGCTGCTTGGGCGGGCCGCTTACGGCGGCCGGAGGCAGACCGGGAGCCGCGGCAGGAGCCGGCGCGGGCCGTGCGGCAGGTGCGGGCGGAACGGGCGCGGCAGAGGCCGTCTGTCCCGGTAGCGTAGCCCCGTCGTCGGCTTTGATGCCGGGAACGGGTTCGGAGAACAGCTCGGTCGATTCATTGCCCTGGGGCAGATCGCGCGTCACTGGATGGGCAAAGCCTGCCTTGGTGATGAGCGGCTTGAACGGCTGGCTGATCACCTCGCCGGTCGGCTGCGCGGGCAAAACCGCGGCCAGCGGCGTGCGATAGATGCTGGTCTCGTCGGCGAATTCCGGCCCCGACGCCAGCAGCAGCGCGCCGCCATTTTCGACATAGCGTGCGAGATTGTCGAAATAGGCGAGCGGAAGGATGTCGCGGTTCTGATAGCGGTCCAGAATCACCAGATCGAACTCGCTGAGCTTTTCCGCGAACAGCTCGCGCGTCGGGAATTGGATCAGGGCAAGTTCGTTGATCGGGGTGCTGTCCTGCTTGTCCGGCGGCCTCAGAATCGTGAAGTGCACCAGATCGACGGAAGGATCGGCCTTGAGCAGGTTGCGCCAGACGCGCTCGCCGGCATGGGGTTCGCCCGAGACCAGCAGCACGCGCAAGCGGTCGCGCACGCCGTTTATGATGACAGCGGCGCGGTTGTTCTGCAGCGTCTGTTCGGCCGGGCCGGGGGCGGCTTCGAGCTCCACCACGTTCTCGCCACCATGGGCGACAATCACTTTGATGGTGGTGTCCTTGCCTACGGGCACGGTGCGCTTGCCGGCGTCCAGGCCGTCGATGCGCATCGAAAGCTGGGCGTTGGCCGCAGCCGAACCGCCGAAATCGTCGATGCGGAAGGTGATCTCGGCCTCTTTGCCGACGATGTTGAAGCGGGTCGCGCGCACCACGGTCAGCTTGCGGTCGCGCTCGTTGGGGGCGCCCGTGACGAGCACATGGAACGGTGCGCCGGGATGGAAGGTCTTGGGATCGGGCGCGTCGTGCACCTCGCCGTCCGTGATGACGATGGCGCCCGCCACGCGGTCGGGCGGTGCATCCGACAAAGCCGCGTTCAGCGCCGAAAACAGCGCCGTGCCGCCTGCATCGCCCGCATCCGCATTGGTGCGGACTTCGGCCTCGCGCACCTCGACATTCAGCGCCTTCAGCTTGTCGCGCATCGCGGCTAGCGCCTTGTCGGCGTCGGCCTTGCGGGTGCCGATCTCCATGCTCTGGGAGCGATCGATGACAAGGGCCACGATGTTGGACAGGCCCTCGCGCGTCTCCTTGACGATGAGCGGATTGGCAAGAGCCAGCATGATGACGACGAAGGCGAACAGCCGCGCCCAGGCCCCGTGGGCCTGCCGGTAGACGGAATAGGCGAGGATCAGAAGAGCCAGACCGCCGAATACGCCCAGCAGCCACAAGGGCAGATGCGGTGCAAAGGCGATGCCGAAAGACGACATGGCGCTCCTATTTCCCCAGCCGTTCCAGCAAGGCCGGGACGTGAACCTGGTCGGTCTTATAATTGCCGGTCATAGCATAGATCACGACGTTGATCCCGAAGCGAATCGCCATTTCGCGTTGCGCCTCGCCCCCCGGCACGACCGCCGCGAGCGGATTGCCCCGTTCGTCCCGGGCCCAGGCGGCCGCCCAGTCATTGCCGCCCATGATGATCGGCGAAACGCCGTCGCCGCCGCGCGCCGCAACCGGCTGCGAGGGCGGGTTCTTCGGATCGACCGGCGGCAGGGCCTCGACCCAGACCTGGCCACCGCTCCAGCGGCCGGGGAACTCCTTGAGCAGGTAGAAGGTGCGGGTGAGCACATGATCCTGAGGCGCGGGCTCAAGCGGGGGGATGTCCAGCTTGGAAAGGAGGCGCCTGAGAACAGCTTCGCCCGGCGAGGCGGTCGAGCCCAAGCCGCCAATCGGCGAATCGCGGGTGTCGAACAGGATGGTGCCGCCTTCGCGCATGAACTGGTCGACCTTGGCGACCGCGGCCGGCGACAGGTCCTTTTCGGTCGGCGCCATCGGCCAGTAGAGCAGCGGATAAAAGGCGAGATTGTCCTTATCCAGGTCCACGCCCACGGGATCGGCCGGTTCATAGGCAGTGCGCGCCTTGAGCTCGAGGCCAAGCCCGAAAAGCCCGGCCTTGCTCATCGCGTCCACCTCGGAATCGCCGGTGACGACATAGGCGAGCCTGGTGTCGAGCGCGGATTCGATGGCCTTGTCGCCGAAATTGGGCGCCTGGGCCGCTGCTGCGTGGGCCGGTATCGCCGATAGCAACAGCGCAGCCGGAGCCAGCATCAGCACGATTGCGGTTGCCGCCCTCACCGCCGTCTTGCGGAAGCGATGGCCGGTCACCGTGATATAGCCGCGAAGCGCGAGCG
>Ga0265334_10001845_pt1 | contig 10080 bp, 5 predicted proteins | sample 42023metaG_FD_192442 | JGI IMG/M metagenome (GOLD analysis project Ga0265334, IMG submission 192442) | Rhizosphere microbial communities from Carex aquatilis grown in University of Washington, Seatle, WA, United States - 4-20-23 metaG | ecosystem: Host-associated > Plants > Roots > Rhizosphere >...
CCTGGCCAACGTGGGGCTCGACCATGCCTGGTTCGCCGCGGATCCGTGGGAGGTGGTCCAAAGCAACCGCGTGCTCGCCTTTCTCGCCGGCCAGGGCCCGCGCCTGCCCAACCAGTACGCCCTCGATGGCCGGCCGCTTTCCGACCTGTACTCGCCCGGCCTCCCGGCGATGGCCGCGGTCGCCGCGCTTGCCTCCGACTCGGCCGACGGCCGGTTGTTCGTCCGGCGCCTGTGGGAGATGGACATCCCGTCCGGACGCGAGCGCTACTACGACGGCCTTCTTTATCTGCTCGCCCTCCTCGAAATCAGCGGCCGCTTCCAGATCCACGGTCCGCCCGCCTCCTGACTCCCGAACCTCCCCATGCTCATGAAACTCCCTGGACTTTCCCTCTTCGCCGCCGCGCTGCTGCTGGGCTGCGGCGCGACCGGTCGCGCCGAGGACGGCTACCGCCTCTGGCTGCGCTACGACCGGGTCGACGACGACGCCGGGCGCGCCGCCTACGCGCAGGCGTTCAGCCGCATCGTGCTGGCCACGCCGGCCGGGGCCGACTCTCCCACGCTCGCCGCCGCCCGCGACGAGCTCACGGCCGGCCTTTCCGGCCTGCTCGGCATCACGCCGACCTTCTCGCTCGCCGCGGACGCGCCCGGCCCCGGCGCCGGCGACCAGGGCTACACCATCCGGGTGTCCGAGGCGGGGGGCGCCCGCGAAACCGTGATCGCGGCGAACCGCGACGTCGGCGTCCTCTACGGCGCGTTCACCCTCCTGCGCGGGATCCAGACCCGTCGCCCGGTCGCCGAGTTCAGCTGCACGAGCGCGCCGCGGATCAGCCGGCGCATCCTCGACCACTGGGACAACCTCAACCGCACGATCGAGCGCGGCTACGCCGGATTCTCGCTCTGGAAATGGTTCGAGCTGCCGGACCGGATCGATCCGCGTTACCGCGACTACGCGCGCGCCGCCGCCTCGATCGGCATCAACGGGACCGTCCTCACCAACGTCAACGCCGACGCCCGCGTGCTGACCGAACCCTGGCTCCGCAAGGTCGCCGCGCTGGCCGGCGTCTTCCGCCCCTACGGCATCCGCGTCTACCTGTCGGCCCGCTTCAGCGCGCCGATCGAGATCGGCGGGCTGAAGACCGCCGATCCGCTCGATCCGGCGGTGGCCCGCTGGTGGCGGGACAAGGCCGACGAGATCTACGGGATCATCCCCGACTTCGGCGGCTTCCTCGTGAAGGCCAACTCCGAGGGCCAGCCGGGCCCGCAGGACTACGGCCGCACCCACGCCGACGGCGCGAATCTCCTGGCCGACGCCGTCGCGCCGCACGGCGGCATCGTGATGTGGCGCGCGTTCGTCTACGACCAGAAGACCCCGGCGGACCGCGTCAAGCAGGCCTGCGAGGAGTTCAAGCCGCTCGACGGCCGGTTCCGCCCCAATGTCGTCGTCCAGATCAAGAACGGCCCGCTCGATTTCCAGCCGCGCGAGCCCTTCCATCCGCTCTTCGGCGCGATGCCGCGCACGCCGCTCGCGGCGGAGCTCCAGATCACGCAGGAGTACCTCGGCTCCTCCATCCACCTCGCCTTCCTCGCGCCGATGTGGAGGGAGTTTCTCGAGGCGGACACCTGGGCGGCCGGCGAGGACTCGACCGTCGCCCAGGTTGTCGACGGCACGCTGGATCATCACGCGCTCTCCGTCATCGCCGGCGTCGCCAACACGGGCGACGACCGCGATTGGTGCGGGCATCCGCTGGCGGCGGCCAACTGGTACGCGTTCGGGCGCCTGGCCTGGGATCACACGCTCAAACCGGTCCAATTCGCCAACGAATGGGTGCGCATGACCTTCTCGAACGACCCGCGGGTGGTCGGACCGGTCGTGGCGATGCTGCTCTCGTCGCGCGAGGCCGTGGTCGATTACATGACGCCACTCGGCCTGGCCCATCTCATGGCCACCGACCACCACTACGGGCCCGGGCCGTGGGTCGACGACCTGAAGGAGGCCAACTGGAATCCGGTGTATTACCATCGCGCGGCTGCCGATGGCATCGGGTTCGACCGCACCGCCACCGGCTCCAACGCCGTCGCCCAGTACACCGCGCCCGTCGCGCAGCGCTTCGGCGACCTCGCGAACTGCCCCGAGAACCTCCTGCTCTGGTTCCACCATGTGCCGTGGGATCACCGCCTGAAGTCCGGACAGACGCTGTGGGACGAGCTCTGTCTCCACTACCAGCAGGGCGGCGACGCCGTGGCCCACTGGCAGACGCGGTGGGACGCGCTGCGGGGCCTCATCGACGACGAGCGGTTCACCCACGTGCAGGCGCTGCTGGCCCGGCAGGAACGCGAGGCCCGGTCGTGGCGCGATGCGTGCCTGCTCTATTTCCAGACCTTCTCGCACCGCCCGCTGCCCGAGGGCGTCGGCCCGCCCGCCCACACGCTCCAGTACTACAAGGACCTCCAGCTCTACTACGTCCCGGGCATCAAAGGGGCGAACTGACCGGCCGATCCTGCTCGTTCGCCTTCGCCACCAGGCCGGGCGCGTGGCTGACGCTCGCCGCGGATGCCGATGGCTCAATCCCGGGCACGCCGGTCGCGGCGGCTTGGTCGGCGCTTATCTCGATCTCTTCGCCCGCGCCGAGCCGTAGATCCGGCGGGCGCCGGATCGCGGTTTTCAGTTTTGGGTTTCGAGTTCTGAGTTTTGGGCTGGAAGAGGCGGCCCATCCGCCGCAGGAACCCTGAGCGGCGGAATGCCACTCCCGCGCTGCCGGTTGCCGGCCCACCGGACCCCCCCGTTCCGCGACTTCCTACGGCCGACGGTCTCTCCTCTTGGATTCCAGGTTCCGGGACTTTGAGGTTGAAAAACTTGGTGGAGCGGGCTTTACGCTCGCTTCGGCCCCCGATGGGGACCGGCGACTTGATGATGGGGTCGGGCCTGCCGTGCGGACGGCCCGGCGAAGGCCGGCGACCCCGCCCTGCAATATGCGCACGCGGGGTGCCGATCCGCTGGTCTATAGTTAGTGCCATCGGTCTCTGTGAAAACGCCCCCGCCGTTCCAAACTCCCTAAACTCGGCTTTCCCCGCTGGCGTATCCCGACCCGTTCTCCTGCCGAGATATTTTCCTCCGAACCCCATTTTTTGAACCGCCTGCTCCGGCGGACCTGAACCCAGGCGATTTTGAAACTGACACCTCAAGATCCAAACCTTCACCATCAACAACCATGTCGAAAGAAAGAGATAGTTTTGTAGCAGCGAAGCTGGCGAAAATGACCCTGGCGGAAAAGTGCGGCCAGGTTCTCACCTTCACCTGGCGGGGCGCTTACCTGACGCCCTCGGGCTTCGAGCAGCTCACCCGGCTGCATGCTGGCGGCCTTTGCCTTGAACCCTACGCGCTGGAGACCTGCAAGAATCTGTATTGGGGACGTTCGCAGGTTGACCCCAACTTCAAGAAGCCGAAGGACTGGTTCGACATCGCCCATACCTACTTCGACGACCGCAGCTTCGGCGTGAGCGTGACCCCCGCGGAGCTCACCGTCGCGCTCAACCAGCTGCAGGAAATCGCGATGAAACGGCCCGCGGGCATCCCGCTGCACGTCACCATCGACATGGAAGGCGATTTCAAGAACGACTACGCTTCCGGCCACGTGGTCCAGTTCCCGCCGCCCATGGGCATCACTGCCATCGGAGACCTCGATCTGGCCTACAGGGTGGCGAATACGCTCGGCAAACAAATGGCCCTGATCGGCATCACCCAGTTCTATCACCCCGTCTGCGACGTTAATATCAATCCGCTCAACCCCGAAATCGGCGTGCGCTCCTTCGGCGATGATCCGAAGATCTGCGCGAAGTTTGTGGAAGCGACGGTGCGCGGCTACCAGGACGCGGGCATTGTCGCCACGGTCAAGCACTTTGCCGGCCGCGGTGATTCGGCGACGGATGCGCACGACGTGCTCGATGTCTGCCGCGCGGACCTGAAGCGCATGCGCGAGGTCGAGTTGGTCACCTTCCAGGCGGGCATCAATGCGGGGGCGAAGGCCCTCATGACGGCGCATACGATCTTCCCGGCCTACGACAAGGAGTTTCCAGCGACCCTTTCCTCGAAGATCCTCGTCGATCTCCTGCGGAAGGAAATGGGATTCAAAGGCGTCGTCGTTTCCGATGCCATCGGCATGGCCGCCATCCTGAAGAAATGGCCGCTTCCCCAGGCGTGCGCGATGGCGATCAAGGCCGGCGTGGACACCATCCTCCTCAAGGCCGACGACGAGTCCCGCTCCCAGTGCTTCTTCGGCATCAAGGGCGCCGTCGAGCGCGGAGAGCTCTCCGAAGAGCGCCTCACGGACGCATGCCGGCGGCTCCTGTGCATGAAATACGACCAGGGCCTGTTCGAGAAAGCCGGGAAGATGGATCCGGAAGAAACCGACACCAACGTTCACAGCGCAGAAGTCCAGGGCTTCTCGCGGGAGGTGGCGGAGAAAGCCCTCCTGGTGGTGCGCGACAACAAGAAGCTCCTGCCCCTCTCCAAGGAAAAGAAGATCCTGGTTATCGAGCAGATCATGCCCTACTCGTTTTTGGGCAAGGACCTGTACAGTCATCCGCACATGTTCTGCGAGCAGATGGCCAAGCACTCGATGAACCTCATTCTGGATGACACCGGCTTCTATGGCTCCGATGAGGACATCGCGGAGGCTCTGGATCTGGCGAAAAAGGCGGATCTCGTCGTCATGACGAATTATTACGCCCGCATCGAGAAGAAGGGTAACAACCAGCGCCTGGTGAAGGCATTGAAGGCGGCGGGACACACCGTAATCGTGGTGACCAACTTCCCCTACCGGAAAGGCACGACCAAGGAAGCCGATGCCGTCGTCTGCAACTTCTCCGGTTCGCCCGATTCCATCCGGGCCAGCGCGGATCTTCTGTGGGGCAGCATCAAGGCATGTCCCACGACGAAGATGCCGATCGATTTGAGCGCCGAGGCGAACCTTCCGGACGAACCCGCTGCCCCGGCGAAGCCCGTGAAGAAAACGGCTGGAAAACAAGCCAACATGTGGGCGGGAAAATGCTAGCCTAGTGCACCCTTCCCCACCGCGAGTTTGATTCATCATTCCGGGCGCCAGCGACGAATCCGAGATTCCGAGCTGGCGCTCGGAATAGTATATGGACCCTGACGCGCGCCGGGTCCTGCTGCAGGCCAATCAAAGACGACCAATTAGCGAGGGCAACATGCCGAAATCCACTGAGTTCGACGTACGCGATATCTATACCATCGCGGGACCCAAGGTAACCGCCATCTACGAGCACAACCGAATGGCGGTTCACTTCCAGGGGATGTCCAAGACCCTGCAGTTTCCCCAGACGGTGGCCCTGCAGGGGGCGCCCACGTGCTCGATCGGCATCTCCCCCTATGGTCTCTACAACCGCCTGAACGACGCGGGCCGGCTCATCATGCTGAACCAGAAGGCCGTCCAGTTCGCCTCCGCGCCGTTCGTCCGCATCGGCGACAAATGCACGATGCTGACCCAGAAACAGCCGGGAGAGGCCGAATTGCCCGACGACATCCCGGCGGTCAAGAACTACTACCATCCTCCGGTTGCCGAAAAGAACGTCTCCCTCACCATCGCCACGCCGTCGCTGGAGATCGCCTTCCGGCTGGGAAAAGTGAAGGTAGTCAGGAGACTGATCTCTCCCCTGCTGTCGGGAGGAGACCAGACGCTGATGCCTCTCGGCGTTGAGGAGTTCGAGATGGAAAACGCCGGGAACGAGGCCCAGGAAATCACGCTCGTCGTGCCGCGGCCGTCGCTGGTCAACCTGCAGGAAAAGGAGCTCAAGCCGACGGATCAGGACAGCGTGTACGTCTCCTCCGCGGCGGTCCACGGCCAGAAGCACGAGGAGTTTCAGGCCGCCGGCATCCGGGGCATCATCATGGGAAGCGCGGATACCCCCAACCGCATGGCGCTGGCCGTTCCGGAACTGCCCGGCGTCGCGGTGGATACCCAGCCCTATTTCTGCCTGAACCGCTATACGGGCGATCTCCTCTTGAACGCGGACGGGAGCTTCTACGAAAAACGCCAGCCGGCGCTTCGCAGCGACTACGGATCGGCCGTCAGCCTGACCTTCACCGTCGGACCGAAGGCATCCATCAAGATTCCCGTGGCCGTGGTGCTGGACTTCCCGGAGCAGGTGTACATCGACGGCACGAAATTCGAGCGCAAGTACGTCAAGGGCTTCGCCGACCAGCAGGCGCGGACGGTCGACATGGCCAGGCTCGCCCTCGACAGCTATCCCCAGTGGTGGGACCGGACCGTCGCGATTCAAAAACGGGTCTTCGACTCGATCCAGGCCAGCCCATCCTATAAGGGCGACCGGGCCGGCGCCCTGCGCCTGACCCGGCTGATTCTGAACGAACTCCATTTCCCGCTCTCGAACGCCATCGTCTGGGTCGAGGACGAAAAGGGAAATCAGCGCGCGCGGTTTCTGGAATGCTTCGATTACGCCTACATCGATCCTTCCGACGTGGATTGGTATTCGATGGTGCTTCTGATGCTTTTCCCGGAGATCGAGAAGGACCTGTGCCAGGGTTTCATCGACTCGATCCAGGCCGAGGATCCCACGCTGCGCTGGTACCACCATCACGCCTCGAACGTCGAGGCCCGGAAACATTTCCAGGAGCATCCCGAGGCGTACGAAGGCGTCTCCATGACGCAGATTCGCGATGCCTTCAAAACCAAGGGCAGTGTCGCCCACGATCTGTGCGCCATGCCCAAGGGCCATCCCCTGCGCAACGTGAGCGACTACGCCTGGTACAACAACAATTACTGGGTGGACCTGTTCCCGAAACTGATGATGCGGGTGCTGCGCAACGTGAAATTCACGGGCGACCTCGATTTTCTGAGGAAGAACTGGGAGACGCTCAAATTCGGTTTGGAGTCTCTGCTCAAACTCGATTTCGACGATGACGGCCTGCCCGAGGGCTATCCGGACGAGGTGAAGAACACCTTCGACAACCTGGTCCTCTTCGGCGCCGACGCCTACGACGCCACGCAGTTCCTCGGCGGCTGCCAGGCCATGATCAAGATGGCCCGGATGCTCAAGGACGAGGCGGGCGAGGCGCAGATCAAGCAGGCGTTCGACAAGGGCTGGAGCAGCCTCGAGAAGCTGTGGCGGGACGGGAAGAACAAGAAGGGCGAGAAACTCCAGTACTATATCACCTGCTTCGATCCCAAGACCGGCAACGCCAACACCGATGTCTGGACCAATCAGCTTGACGCCCTGTGGTACATGATCTCCATCGGCGAAGAGCCCTGCATCCCCGAGGACCGCGCCAGGAAGATCCTCAGGACGATCTATAAGAACAACCGCTCCTTCATGGGTTGGGCCATGTGCAAGACGGAGAACGGCAAGCCGGTGGAATCCGATCAGGGAAAAGACGTTTACACGACCTCCAACTACGTCTTCGCGCAGCTGTTGGATTACTACGGGATGACGCGGGAGAGCAAGGAAGTCTACCGGTACATGGACCGGGTCGTCTTCGATTACGCCAATACCATGATCACACCGGACAACCTCCGGGCCGAATTGGAAAAGGAATCCGGAGAATCCAAGCCGGGGCCCCATTATATCGTCGCCGCGTACCCCCGGCCCGGGGCCGTCTGGACGCACCTGGTCATGAATCACATCAAGGACCTGCGGGCCAGGACCCAATCCAAGACCATTGAGTCGCCAGACCTGATCCCGTTCTACCCCGGGCTCCTGAAGGGTTCGTGAAACGGGAAACAGGGAACCGCCCGCTTAGCCATCCATCGATATGTCCGGGAAGTACGACATCACGTTCGTCGGCCACATGTGCTATGACGAGATCATTCCCTTCGGGGGAAAGCCCCACATCGCTCCGGGAAGCGCCGTGTTGTGCGGGGCCATGGTCGCCCCCCGCGTCGGGAAGAAAGTCGCCGCGGTCGTGAAGATGGCCAAGAAGGACGAACCCATCCTCCAGCCGATGAAGGATGCAGGCGTCGACACCTACCTCATCCCGAGCGCCGAGACGACCTTTTCGAGGGTCTTGCACTATTCCGCCAACGTCGACGAACGTAAACTCACCCTCGTCAAATCCGCCGGTCTTATCTCCATCAACGACGTCCCGGCGTTGACCTCGACGTGCGTTCACCTGGCCGGAATTTCGGACACCGAATTCGACATGGCGCTCATGCAGGGCCTGAAATCCCGCGGCTACAGCCTCTCGACCGACATGCAGAGCTTCGTCCGCCACGTCACCCCGGTGACCCACGACATCGAGTACAGCGACGTCGCGAACAAGAAGGAAATCGCGGCCATGATGGACAAGCTCAAGCTGGACATCGTGGAGGCCCGCATTCTGACCGGCACCGACGATCTGGAAAAGGCCGGCATCATCGTCGAATCGTGGGGCTGCCCGGAAATCCTCATCACGCACTCCCAAGGCGTGCTGGCCCGGGTGAAGGGCAGGACGTACTACGAGAAGTTCTCCAACCGCAACAGCTCGGGCAGGACCGGCCGCGGTGACACGACGTTCTCGGCCTACCTGTCCTGGCGGCTGGATCACGACGTGGCGGCCTCGCTCAAGTTCGCCGCCGCGCTGGTTTCGATCAAGATGGAGACTCCCGGCCCCTTCAAAGGAACCCTGGAGGACGTCACCCAGAGATTGAAGGAAAGACATTCCGCTCCCTCGAGCTGGAGCCCGGCCGGCTAGGCGCCGACCAGCACCACCATCCGGTAGTTCCGGGAGTGATCCCGCCCGCCGGTTCGCACCCCCCGCCCCTAAGAAAGACCCAACCCCATGAGCATCCAACGACTCTCCTTCCGGGAAAAAGCCGGCTACGCCGTCGGCGACATCGCGACCAACTTCTTCTTCATGTCGATGATCCTCTACCAGACCCGTTTTTATACGGATACGGTGGGGCTCTCGGCCGTGGCGGTTGGCTCGATGTTCCTGGTGCTGCGGCTGTCCGACGCCGTCTTCGACCCGATCATTGGGGCCCTGTCCGATCGCACGAAGACACGCTGGGGAAAGTTCCGGCCGTGGGTGCTGTGGACGGCCGTGCCCTTCGGCATGTTCTTCTGGCTCGTCTACGTGACGCCCAACGTCGGGCCCCAGGGCAAGCTCATCTACGCCTATATCACCTATTCCCTGGTGATGATCCTCTACTCGGCCAACAACACGCCGTATTCGGCCCTGATGGGCGTGATGACGCCTGACGCCAGCGAACGCACCAGCATCGCCAGTTTCCGCTTCGTCGCCGCCATGTGCGGGCAGTTCCTCATTCAGGCGCTGGCCCTGCCGCTCGTCGCGAAATTCGGCCACGGCGACAGCGCCAGGGGCTGGGCCGTCACGATGGGCATTTTCGGCGCGGGCATCGTCGTCCTGAATCTCATCGTGTTCAGCTCCACCAAGGAGCGCGTGCTGCCCAATCCGGCCCAGAAATCGTCGCTCGCCGCTGACCTCAAGGACGTCTTCACCTGCAAGCCGTGGCTGGTGCTGTTCATCCTTACGCTGCTGATCTTCACGACGCTCGTGCTGCGCGGCAGCGCCCTGAACTACTTCTTCGCCTACTACCTCGATCAGGGCGTCGTCCGGGATTTCCTCGACAAGATCGGCCTCGCCTCGATCGGCACCGGGCCGGTCACCGGCGGACGGGCCGCGCTCGATGCCCTCGGCCTCATCGTCCGGCCCGACGGCTCCAACGTCGCGGCGGTCGGCCTGAGCTTCTTCCTCGTGCTCGGCAGCGTGATCCAGATCGGCGGCATCCTGCTCTCGAAGCCGCTGTCCGACCGGTTCGGCAAAAAGGCGGTGTTCTTCTCGGGCATGGCCGTCGCGACCATCGCCACCGCCCTCGTGTACTTCGTCACGCCCACCTCGATGACCCTGCTGGTGGTCCTGAGCATTCTGTGGCCGCTGGGCTGGGGGCCGACCGTCCCGCTGCTCTGGGTCATGATCGCCGACGTGGCGGACTTCTCGGAATGGAAGCATGGTCGCCGCGCCACCGGCTTCATGTTCGCCGGCATTCTTTTCGCCCTCAAGGCGGGCCTCGGCCTCGGCGGCGCGCTCAGCGGCTGGCTGATCGC
>Ga0265334_10001847_pt1 | contig 10078 bp, 9 predicted proteins | sample 42023metaG_FD_192442 | JGI IMG/M metagenome (GOLD analysis project Ga0265334, IMG submission 192442) | Rhizosphere microbial communities from Carex aquatilis grown in University of Washington, Seatle, WA, United States - 4-20-23 metaG | ecosystem: Host-associated > Plants > Roots > Rhizosphere >...
AACGTCGCCAAGGCGGCCGTCGGCACGCGCGAAGTCTCCGAGAGCATCACCCTCGTGAGCCAGACGGCGCGTGAGGCGAGCGAGGCCGCCTCCGCGATGCTCGGCTCCTCCGGTGAACTCTCGCATAAGGCTGAAGACCTGCTCGCATCGACGAAGCGATTCGTGAACGTGGTGAGAGGATGAGGGACACGCGAATGCTGGACTGTGCGGCGGAGCCAGCCATGCCCATGCGGATCCTGGTTGCGGAGGACGATCCTGCATCGCGGATCCTGCTCCGGTCCGTGCTCGAGAAGTGGGGGTACTCGGTCCTGGTGGTGGAGGACGGCGAGGCGGCGTGGGACGCGCTCTGCCGCGAGGACGCTCCGGACATCGCCATCGTCGACTGGATGATGCCTCGCCTCTCGGGCGTCGACGTCTGCAAGCGGCTCCGAGCGCTCACGCGCGAGCCGGTCCCCTATGTCGTGCTGCTCACGGCGAAGGGGTTGAAATCCGACGTCGTGGAGGCGCTGGACGCCGGTGCGGACGACTACCTGGTGAAGCCGTTCGACTTCGGAGAGCTCGCTGCCCGCGTCAGGGTCGCAAAGCGCTCGTTGACCACCCAGCGCGAGCTGATCGCGGCACGGGAGCTCATCCGGCGACAGGCCACGACGGATCTCGAGACCGGTGCGCTCAATCGCTCCACCGCGGTCGCGGCGCTCGCTCGCGAGACCGGGAGGGGCACCGCGGCGGTGGCGCTGATCGCCGTGGATCGTTACGAGCTACTCGAGCAGCAGCTCGGCATCGTGCGGATGGAGGAAGCGCTGCGCGCGGTGGTGACGCGGCTCCGCGCGCTGTTATCCGGGCGTCGCGCTCGGCCGGTACGGGACGAGCGTGTTCATGCTGGTCATGCCCGGGATTGCGCTCGAAGAGGCGATGAATCGGGCAGAGCAGGCGCGCCGGGAAGTCTTCCGGACGCCGTTCGAGGTCGGCGAGCAGAGTATCGATCTGACCGTGAGCGTGGGCGTCACTGCCTCGGAGCCTCGCGAGGCGAGCACTGCAGAATGGCTCCTGTATTCGGCGGACACGGCTCTGTACGTGGCCAAGGCAGAAGGCAACCGGGTCGAGTCGTTCGGCATCGGCGCAGGCCCGGATGCTGCCCAGAACGTGAAGGAAGCAAACTGATGTACGGGATGGTGAACCGAGCCATCGTAGACCTCGTCGTCGAGCTCGTCGTGGCGGTGGCCTGAGTTGTCGCGCGAGGTCTGCCTCAGCGGCACGGAGCTCGGTCGCATCTTTCCGTTCCACGTGATGCTCGATTCGAGCTTCGCGATCATCGGAGCCGGCCCATCCATTCGCAAGATCTCCGGGGGCGACCTGACCGGGAAGGCCTTCACGGACGTGTTTTCAATGGTGCGACCGGCCGAGGTGCGCTCCTTCGGGGATCTCGCGCCGCTACAGGATGCGCTCTTCGTCTGCGACGTGCGGGGGCGAGCGCTCCGTTTGCGCGGACAGGTCGTGGTGCTCGCGCAAGGCAACGCGCTGTTGCTGTGGTCGCCGTGGGTCGCGGAGCTCCGTGAGCTCGGACAGGTCGGGCTCGCTCTCGGTGATTTTCCGCTGCACGACGCCATCAGCGATTTCTTGCTCCTGCTGCAGAACCAGGCGACGGTGATCGCCGACGCGACCGAGCTCGCGGCGAAGCTCGAGGGGCAGCGCGCCGCGCTGCGAAACGCGAACCGCGAGCTGATCGTCGCTCGCGAGGCCGCCGAGGCCGCGAACCGCGACAAGAGCGAGTTCCTGGCGAACATGAGCCACGAGATCCGCACGCCGATGAACGGCGTTCTCGGCATGCTCGCGCTGCTCGCCGATACGTCGCTCTCCACCGAGCAGCAGCGCTTCACGGACGTCGCCAGGTCGTCGGCGTCCGCGCTGCTCACGGTGATCAACGACGTCCTCGACTTCTCGAAGATCGAGGCAGGCGCCATGTCGCTCGAAGCGCGGCACGTGAGCCTCGAATCGAGCATCGAAGCAGCCGTGGCAGCCGTCGCCGGCACTGCCACCGCCAAGGGGCTCGACCTGGGCTACACGCTCGACCCGCGCATCCCGCCCGTCGTCGGCGATCCGGTGAGGGTCCAGCAGGTGCTGGTGAACCTGCTCGGGAACGCGGTGAAGTTCACCGAGAAGGGCGCGGTTCGAGTGGACGTGCGCCTTCAGAGGATTCACGACGACTCGGTGGTCGTGAACATGGTGGTATCGGACACCGGCATCGGCATTGCCCGGAGCGTGCTTCCGACGCTTTTCATTCCCTTCAAGCAAGGCGACGGGTCCACCACGCGCAGGTACGGGGGCACGGGCCTTGGCTTGACCATCGTCCGGAAGCTCGCGACCCTGATGAACGGGGAGGTAGGGGTGGACAGCGTGGAGGGGGCCGGGAGCGTCTTCTGGATGACCGCGACGCTCGCGCGGGATCCCGAACCGCCGGCGCCCGAACCGGTGCCGCAGGCGCTGAGGGACGCGCATGCGCTGGTCATCGCCGACGGAGAGACGAACAGGATCGTCATCGTCGGCCATCTCGCAAGGCTCGGCGTCCGGAGCGTCGCGCCGGCGACGCGCGCGGAGGGGCTCGAGCTGCTCGCCACGTGTCTCGAGAATGATCCCTTCGACGTCGTCGTCCTCGGCAACCGGATGCCGTCCGAGGACGGCGCTCCCGTCGCGCGGAGGATCAAGGCGATGGTGCGGGTCCCCGTCGTCATGCTGAACGCCATCGGTGCGACCTCGAGCGAGAACGCCGCCGCGGACGCCCTGGTGACGACCCCCATTTCACGGCGTGAGCTGTCGAGCGTCCTCGGCGACGTCCTCGGTGCTCCGTCGGCGCCGCTCGTGGCAAAGCCCTCGGAGCGAAGGCTCGAGAGCGAGCCGCGCGGCACGGTGCTGGTGGTCGAGGACAACCCGGTGAATCAGGTGGTCGCCCAGGGGATGCTGAACAAGCTGGGCTTCGTCGTTCACGTCGTCGAGAATGGTCGCGCGGCGTGCGATGCGGTCGCGGAGCGGCTGTACGACGTCGTGCTCATGGATTGCCAGATGCCGGAGCTCGATGGATTCGCCGCGACCCGTGAGATCCGGGCTCGAGAAAACGGGGCGCGGCATGTGCCCATCGTCGCGATGACCGCGAACGCGCTGCAGAAGGATCGCGACGCCTGCATCGCCGCCGGCATGGACGGCTACGTTTCCAAGCCGTTCAGCGCCGAGGAGCTTTCACTGGCGCTCGGGCCTTACACTGCGCCGAGCGCCCCTCCAGCCAGTCGGACGTCCGGCGAGCACGCGGGCGGGGTCGAGGAGCGAGAGATCGCGTCCCGCCTCGAGACGCTCACGCGCGAGCTCGGAACACGGGTGGTCGGCGCGATGACGCACGCCTATTGCGTGGAGGTGAGGAGGGTCGTCCCCGAGCTTCGACGCGCGTTCGACGCGCGCGATCCATCTGCCGTCGAGCGCCTCGTGCACTCGCTCCGCTCGGGGTCCGCAACCGTCGGCGCGCGGAGCTTCGCCGACTCCTGCGACCGCATCGAAGAGACGGCGCGAGCCGGTGGCGTCGTGGATGCCGTCCAGCAGAGCGCGCTCGAGTCGAGCGCGCGTCACGTTGCGGATATCGTGGAGCGTCTTTCCCCGCGTCCGTGAACGAACGGCCCCCGCGAACCGCGGTGGCCGTTCGACGCCCGCGCGGTTCTCAATCCGTGAGCTGACGGACGCGCTCGCGCGAGAGCCCGAGGAGCGAGCTTGCGTCGCGCAGGCTGATACCGAACTTGCCGGTCAGGGTCGACACCACGCTGCGGGTGGCCTTCCGGAGATTCGCGACCTCCGCCGTGGCGCGCTCGCGGGCGTCCGCGTAACGCTCGAGCTCCTTCTTGGCGTTGCCGGGGAGGCGCACGTCCTCGACCAGCTCGGCCTTCTTGCCAGCGGTGCCGAGCGACTTCTTGATGCGCCGCCGCGCCTCCGAGAGGCTTCTCCCCCAGGCGTCGGTGTCTCCGGTAGAGGCGCGCCAGCCTGTGCCCTCTTGCTCGAAGACCACCTTCAACCGTGCTCCTGTCTTGCTCCTCGCCATTGCTTTCTTCCTCTTTGGGCTCAGTCTTCGGTTCGCCTTCGGCTCGGCGTCAGAGCTCCGCTGTAAAAATTACGGCGAAGCGGTCGATCGGTCAACCTGACTGGACGGATTTCGGATCTGGCCGGCCGCCTGGAAGCCGGATGGCCGACTCCTCCGTCCTGACAACCGGCTTGCGACAGACGAACAGAGCGTCGTCGAGCACGTAGAGTGGGCGCTCGGCGTCACCGCGGCACAGGTAGGGAGCACGAGAAATGGCCTCCACTTCGAGCCCGAGCGGCTCGAGAACCGTAGTAGCCAGACGCGCTACGGACGGCTCCCAGGAATCACGTGGCAGGTCGAGGCGCTCCACCGGATCCCTAGACGTCGCGCCGTCATAGAAGAAGGCGTCGAAGGGGATGGGTGTGGCAATGACGAGGCGCCCGCCCGGCGCGAGCGCCCGCGCGAGGTTCGATAACAGCGAGCGAGGGCGCTCGCACCGGTCGAGAACGTTCAGGCAGGTGATGAGGTCGTAGGGGGGATCCGGCACTTCTTCCCGAGCGAGGTCGCTCCGGAGGCAGCGAAAGCCGGCGCGCCGGAGGTTTCGCGCCATCATTTTCGACACTTCCGTAGTGACCGTCTCGCTTGCCAGGGGCGAGAGGGTGCGGGTGATCTCTCCGGAGCCCGCGCCGACGTCGAGGTGGCGCGCACCCGGGGTCTCGCCGAGGAGCTCCTTCCATTGTGACGTGCCGAGCAGGTGCATCGGGTACATGTCGAGGAGCCCGTTTGCGTCGAAGTCGGACATCCAGCTGCGAAGAACCCGATGGAGAGCCGTCTTCGCGCGCCCCGGGCGAGTCGTCAGCGCGCGCTCGAGGTAGTCCCGGCCCTCCTCGCCCAGACCGAGCCGCACGAACCGGCGAGCGAGGGTCGAGGGGAGGGCGGTGCGCTCGCAGCCGTACTCGAGCTCTAGCTCCCGGATCCTGGACGTGTCATCCGTCATGCGAGGTGGTCGCTATAGCGCGCTCGCTCCTCGCCGCCAAATCCCGAGTTCTCGTGGGACCGCTCGGGGAAGGTCAGGCGTTCCGGAAAGGGCCACGCACCGCGAGCGTGAGGCCGTCTCCATAGATGTTCAAGAAGAGCGTCCCGCCGTCGGGCGAGAAGCACACTCCGGCGAGCTCGCTGCGGCTCAGGGCATTGCGCCCGAAATCGGACACCTTCCCGTCTTTCGCCAGCACTCGGATGCGCTGCTCGCCGAGGACCGAGTCCTCCGCGAGAAAGAGCTCGCCCCAGGGCGCCATCGTGATGTTGTCCGGCATGTTCAGGACATCGGTGTCCGTCGACTCGGCGAGGAGGGTCAGCTGGTCGGGCTTCCTTCCGCGTCCCAGCGTGAGACGGAAGATCTGGCCGGCGGAGCGAGGCCCGCCGCTCGTCGAGCAAATGAACACATCGTCACCCTCGAGCCAGATCCCTTCTCCGCGCTTCAGGATGGCGGCACCCTTCGCGTGTCCCTGGTGTCGGACGGTGTCCTTCTTCGGGTCGGGCTCGTCGATGCCGACCCAGGTGACGTCGATGGGAGCGCCCACCCGGAGCTCGCGGCTCGTGTCTACCCGAGCTCGACCGCCGAGCAACATTGCCTCGAGCCGGCCGTCGAATGGAGTGTCCATCGAGCTCGGCACGAAGCGATAGACGCAGCTGTCGTCTTGATCTTCCGTCAGGTAAGCGACGAAGGTCGTCGGGTCGACGCACGCGGCCTCGTGACGGTACCTGCCGTAGCCCTTGATGGGTTCGGCCTGCGACACGCGACGCGCATCCGTGGGGCAGCGGAAGACGTAACCGTGCCCGGCATCCGTGGTCTCCTCGCAGCTGAGCCAGCCCCAGGGACTGCGCCCGCCGGCACAATTGCGTACCGTGCCCGCGAGTACGAGGTTCGTGGAGAGTACTTCCAGGTTGTCCGCCTTGAGCACCACGCGGGTCACCGAGCCGTGGGCGGCCTTGTCGAAGGCCTCCGGTGCCGGCGGCTGGCCCATGCGATAGGGCCCGGTCATCGGCAGCCAGAGGCACTCGTGGTTACGCATCAGCGTGAGCGTGCCGTCGGGTCCTTCGAAGCACCCCATGCCGTCGAAGCTCCCGGGGATGCGATAGCCGTCGTCGGTGGCGCCGCCCGTTCGCTGGACGACCTGGTAGGTGAACCCCGCGGGAAGATCGAAGATGCCCGCCGGGTCTCGCACCAGCGGCCCGAAACGCCCCGCGTTGCCGGCTCGAGAGCGCCCGAAGAGCTTCGTCAGGGGGAGCGCCGCGCCGACGAGAGCGGCGCCTCCGATCAGCATCGACCGTCGGCTCAGTGCCATCGAGCGCCTACCCTAGCGTGGCGAGCGGGGTCGCGCTCGCGCAGCCCGAACGCGATGCGCGTCGCCATCGCCATGATGGTTTCCTGCGGATTTACCCCCAGGCTCGTCGGCATCACGCTGCCGTCGGCCACGAAGAGGTTCTCGAGCTCCCAGCATTCGCCCGACGGGTCGACCACGGCGTGCTCGGCCGAGACGCCCATCCGGGCCGTGCCGAGCGGGTGCTGGGAGCTGCACTCGAGCTTTCTGCGCGGGACGCGCTCGAAGTCGAGGGCGCGGAAGGCATCCGCGTCGCACGGCTCGAGCCCGAGGACGGGAAGGAACAGCTCGCGCGCCCCCGCTGCGAGGAAGGTCTCGCCGAGGAGCGTGAGCGTGCGCGACACGGCTCTGCTGTCGGCGCGTGAGAGCCGGTACGTGATGAAGCGACGGCCGAGCACCTGGTGCACGCGGCCGCCGCCCTCGTCGTGAATCATCCCCCCGAACACGGCAAGGTGAGGGATCAGCGCCGCGCGCTCTCGGTGGCGTTCACCGATCCCCGTCATGGTGCCCGCGAGGATCCCGGGCGGGACGAAGAGGCCGTTCAGGTGGATCCGTTCGTGCTCGAAGGCGCGACAGTACGCGCTCTGCAGCGCGCCCTTCCACCCGTCGATCCGCTCGTCGAAGCGCGCCATCATGCGAAAGCTCGGATGCAGGGTGAGGTTCTTGCCGACCTGCCCCGATTGACGTCCGACCCCCGAGCGGAAGAGGAGCAGCGGCGTGCAGTACGCCCCCGCGGCCAGCACGACGCGCGGCGCATGGACGACGAACTCCGGGGCAGCCGCGCGCTCCGTCCGTCGCAGGTGCCCGGTGACGCCCGCGGCGCGCGCCCCGTTCGTGACGACGCGCTCCACGTGCGCGTCCGAGAAGATCCGCGCCCCGGCGGCGACGGCGCGGCGTAGATAGGTGCGATCGACGCTGAGCTTCGCGTCCTCCGGGCAGCCGAAGTTGCAACGCCCGCAGCCCTTGCAGCCGCGCGTGTTGCGGCGCATGGGCGAGAGGGGGTGGCCGAGCCGCTCTGCCCCGCGAGCGAAGGCGTCCGTCGAGCGCGAACGCAGCGCGATCGGCACTTCCTCGACGTGCACCGCGCGCTCCACGTCCTCGAAGTACGGCTCCATGGCCGCTTCCGACAACCCACGTAGCCGGAGGGAATCCGCCCAGTGCGACAGCACCGACCCCGGAGCCCGGAAGCACACGCCGCCGGTGAGCACCGACGACCCGCCGACGCACTCGCCCATCATCACGTTGATGACCGGGGTGTCGCCGAGCCCGACGGCGACGGTCGAGCCGCCGTCGCGCCACAGATGACGGAGCGACTCGCTCGGCCTCATCGCCCCGTAGCGCTCGTGCGGGACGTGAGGACCCTCCTCGACCACCACGACGCGCTGCCCCGCCTCGGCCAGATGCGCCGCGACCACGGCGCCACCGGCGCCGGACCCCACCACGACGACGTCCGCAGAGTCCTCGAGCGTCGTGAGCGTGCGGCCCTCGACGATCACGTGGTGCTCCGGGGCTCATGGCACTCGCCGTCGAACCCCACTTCCCGCGCCGCATCCGGGTGCTCGTAGTAGATGAGGCAGAGGATCGCCTTCACGGCGATCAGCGGGTCGCCGAAGCGGCGCTCGAGCCGCGTGAGGGCGCGGACGCGCTCCGGCTGAGAGAGCGCGAAGAGCGGTGCGAACCTGCCGACGAAGAGGGGGGCGAGGAGGGCCACGACCCAGATCAGCAGCGAGAGCATGCCGCGCGCGCGCGGCCCGGAGCGGGCCAGGAAGTCTTCCACTTCGCGCTCGAGGTAGGCGAGGCGCTCGGGGGGCGGCGCTTCTTCGCCGCGCGCGAAGAGCGCCGAGCCGATCGCGACGGCCGCACGGACCGTACCCGCTCCGACGAGACGCGCGCCGCCCAGGCCGCGCAGCGGCACCGTGTCGTGGGCGGACAGGTCGCCCGGGGGTTCGGCCATGCGCGGGCGACACTGCCGCGCCGTCGGCTCGCCGACAAGGCTCGAGCCTTTCTGTATGCTGGACGAAGCCGGCGATCATGGTACCGAATGCCCCCGTCCATTCGATGACGTCCCGGGTTCTTTCGTGCATCACGCCACGCCTGTTCTCGCTCGCACTGATCCTTCTTGCCACGCTGGCTGCAACCCCCACGCGGGATGACCAGAACACGGGGCTGCCGCCGCTCGAGAGCGACGAGCTCACGGCTCGCGCCGCCCAGCTCTTCGACGCGATCAAGACGGGTCGTCCGGAGCTCGGGCTCCCCTTCTTCTTCCCGCGCGAGCCCTTCCTGGCGCTGAAGGACGTCGACGATCCGGGGAAATATCACGCGGAGCTGGTCCGGGCGTACCGTCAAAACATCCGTGACCTCCACGTGGCGCGCCGGGGCTGGGACGACGCCGTGTTTCGCGGTTTCGAGCTCGCGGTCAAGCCGAAGCCGAAGCGAGTGCCGCCGGGTCGTGAATGGAACAAGATTGGTTACTTTCGCACCATCGGCGCGAAGCTGAAGTACGAGGTCGGCGGACGGCAGAGGTTCATCGAAGTCCACACCCTCATCTCGTGGGACGGTCGCTGGTACGTGACACACCTTGCGCAACTCCGGCGCTGACTGCTGGCCGACCCGTTCCATCGAGCAGCGCCGGGCGACATTTCCTGCTGAAGGCAGTCCGCGCCGGCCCCGCCGGGCGCCCCACTCGCCTCACTTCGGCGGATCGTGATCTGGTCTGCCACGACCGAAACCTCGTGGCGTCGCCCGGGCCGACTGGCCTGAGCGCTTGCATCGAGCTTGAATTTGGCTGCGATCTGAGAGGGATGCGTGAGTCGAGATCTCTCTCGATTGTTGCGAATGGGCGTGCTTTCTATGTTCCCCGGCGTTACAGCTCAACGCGGTTGAGCTGTATCGAGAAAGTTCCTGGCGGTGACCACACCACCAGCAACGAGCAAGCCCGATTCGGCTCTCACTCGCTGCGAGCCGAATCGGGCGACGGCTCCCGAAGGGGAACCGCCAGTGCTAAAGACGAGAGGACAAGGAGACAATCCAATGAATTTCGAAGTTGCCCCGCTTCCCTACGCGAAGGACGCCCTTTCGCCCGTCATGTCTCCCGAGACATTCGACTACCACTACGAGAAGCACCACAAGACGTACATGACGAAGCTGAAGGGCCTCATCGAAGGCAAGCCGGAAGCTTCGAAGACCCTCGAGGAGGTCGTGAAGAGCTCGTCGGGTGGCGTGTTCAACAACGCGGCGCAGGTGTGGAACCACACCTTCTTCTGGGAGAGCATGAAGCCGAGCGGCGGCGGCGCTCCGAAGGGGGAGCTCGCGGATCTGCTTCAGCGCGACTTCGGCGGCTTCGACAAGTTCCGCGAGGCCTGGAAGACGGAGGGCATGGCCCGCTTCGGCTCCGGCTGGGTGTGGCTCGTCGTCGACGGCGGCAAGGGGAAGATCGTGACGACCCCGAACGCCGAGACGCCGCTCACCACGAGCGCAAAGCCCCTCATCACGTGCGACGTCTGGGAGCACGCCTACTACATCGACTACCGCAACAAGCGCGACGGCTTCCTGGAAGCATTCACCGACAAGCTCGTGAACTGGGACTATGCCGCGAAGAACTTGAAGGGCTGAAGCGGTTAAATTTTCCACCGAGCCATCCAGA
>Ga0265334_10001850_pt1 | contig 10075 bp, 6 predicted proteins | sample 42023metaG_FD_192442 | JGI IMG/M metagenome (GOLD analysis project Ga0265334, IMG submission 192442) | Rhizosphere microbial communities from Carex aquatilis grown in University of Washington, Seatle, WA, United States - 4-20-23 metaG | ecosystem: Host-associated > Plants > Roots > Rhizosphere >...
GCACCTCGAAGGCGCAGACCAGGTCGAAGAACGACCCCGGCGTCACCGCGTCGATGTCCCCCCGGAGCACCCGGCCCCCGGCGGCGGTGATCCGTGGACCGGCCACCGCGAACGAGGTCGGATCCGGCTCGACGCCCAGGTAGTCGCACATCCGGGCGAGCCGGGTCCCCACGGCACCCTGGCCGCACCCCAGTTCCAGACACGTGGCCGGGGCGAGGGCCCTCACCTGCCGTTGCACCAGATCCCACCGCAACCAGGCACGGGGGGCCAGCGGCGGCGGAGCGTGGACGTCACTCATGGTCGGTTCACTCCTGAGGGGGCGCGGTGTTCCCCGTCTGCGGGTCCCCGGGCCGGGTCGCCGCACCGCCCGGGTCCTGGGCATGCGGACGGCGGGGCCGCGACGGCGGCCGGGGTGCTCCGGCCGCGAGCGCGGTGCGCAACGGGACGACGACCTGCTCGGCGCCAAACGCGGCCACGGCCCGGGCCCGGGCGGCCCGCCGCAACCTGGCCAGCTCCGCCGGTTCGGCGACGAGGGCACGCAACGCCTCCGCCAGGGCCCGTGCGTCGCCCGGTGGGACCAGGACCGCGGCCTCGCCCAGGGCCGCACGCTGAGGCGCCGTGTCCGAGGTGACGACGGCGCAGCAGCAGGCGGCCCCCTGGTAGACCTTGTTGGGCACGACCCGCAACGCCTTGGCCCCGGTGCCGAAGATGCCCAGGCAGATGTCGTGCTCGGCGACGAGGTGCGGCAGTTCCTCCGCCCCGATCCAGTCGAGCCAGGTCACGCGCGGATTGCCGGCCGCCTCGGCCCGGGTCCGGGCCAGGTCCTGACCGTTGCCGACCATGGTCACGGACAGTTCCGGGAGGTCGGCCAGCAGGCCCAGGGCGGCACCGATCACCGGGGCACCCTGCAACGGCGTGAAGAGCCCGAAGAAGATCACCCGCACGGAACGGTCCCCGGGGCCGGTCCAGCCGCCCACGGCCCTTTCCCCGGCCTCGAACCAGGCCCGGGTGGCACCCACCCGCACGACCACGGCGCGCTGGGCGGGCGAGCGGGACAACGAGGCGAGCAGCGACCGGTGCTCCGGCGTGTCGATCACCACGAGGTCCGCCGCGCGGACGGCGCCCCGATCGAGTCTCCCGAGCAGCCATGCCTTCCAGGCCTGGCTCTGCCCCCGGTCGGCCGCGGTGTCCCGCGCGAAGATCAGCTGGTCCAGCACGATCGCGGCCCGCCGGAAGAGCAGCCGGGCCAGCCGGACGTCGAAGTGGCCCAGGTAGCCGACGAGCACCGCGTCGGGGCGTTCCCGTAGATAGGCCCGCCGTCCATGCACCGCGAGCCAGGTCCAGGTGCGCAGCACGCGGGCCGCCAGCACCGGCAGGCGCCACGGCTGGTCGAGGATCGCGACCCGCGTGGCGGTGTCCAGGCCCAAGGGTCGATTGACCTCGACGACCCGATCCCCGTGGGCCCGCAGTCCCTCCAGGAGTACCGCCACCCGCGGATGCGAGCGCGCGTCGTAGCTGCCGAAGGCGAGGATCTTCACGACACTCCCCGGCAGCGCACGCGGCTGGCTGGCACGCGCGCAGCCTATCGGCCCGGGGACCTGGTCGAACCATCCTCGGACCAGACGAACTCCCCGCGTCCTGACCGGACGCCGGTACCCACGGGAGACGGGCGCACCGACCCTGCGCAGTGCCCCCCGACCCTGCGCAGTGCCCCGCGGCCCGTAGCTGTGCCCGGCATACGGCGCCGGGCCCGTCCGCCGACGGATAGGGTCCTCGGGTGAGGCTCAGGCCGGTCCCGCTCCGCTCCCTGCTGCGGGTGGTGCTCCTGTTCGCGGCCGTGGCCGGGGCCGGATTCGCCCTGTGGGCGCAGTGGGCGCAGGTGCGGCACGCGCTCACCGGAGTGGGGCCAGGACCCCTGGCGGTCTCCACGGCGGCGGCACTCGCGGCGAATCTCGGGATGATGCTCGCCTGGCGTTCGCTGCTCGCCGACACCGGATCCCCGTTACCCCTGCGCCCCGCCGCCCGCGTGTTCTTCCTCGGACAGCTCGGCAAGTACGTGCCCGGCTCGGTGTGGTCGGTGCTGGGACAGGTGGAGCTGGCCCGCGATCTGCGGGTGCCCGCACGCAGATCGGCGGTGGCGGCGCTGCTCACCCTGGCGGTGAGTCTGGCCACGGGGATCGCGATCGCGGCCGCCACCCTGCCGGTGGCGCTCGCCGCGGACGCGGCGCGCTACCTCTGGGTGGCACCGGTCCTGCCCGCGGTCGCCGCCTGCCTGCACCCGCGGGTGCTGAACCCGCTGGTGGGACTGGCCTTCCGGCTCCTGCGCCGGCCGGCGCCCGAGCAGCGGCTCAGCGGTCGTGGCCTGCTGCGCGCCTGCGGGTGGAGCCTGGCCGCCTGGGGTTGCTACGGCCTGCACCTGACCGTGCTGGCGCAGGCGGCGGGCGGACACGGAGCAGCCCTGGCCCTGGCCGGGACGGGCGCGTTCGCCCTGGCCTGGACGGTCGGGCTCCTCGTGGTGATCGCCCCCGCGGGGGCCGGGGTGCGGGAGACCGTCATGGTCCTCTGCCTGGCGCCCTGCCTGCCCCGGGCGGCCGCGCTGGTGGTCGCCCTCGTCTCACGGCTCCTGCTGATCCTCGCCGACCTCGCCCTCGCCGCGGCCGCCGCCTGGGCGGGGCACCCGGGACGGAGAGGGACTCAGCCCAATCCGGGAGCGACCTCGACCGTCTCGTAGGCGACCCGGTTCACCGCGTCCGCGATCTCCTGGATCACGCGTTCGGCCTGGTCGTGCGGCACCTGGCAGGTACCCGCGTTCTGGTGGCCGCCGCCGCCGTACTCGAGCATCAGCGCACCGATGTCGAAGGGCGAGCTGCGGTCCAGGATCGACTTGCCCACGGCAAGAACGGTGTTCTGCTTCTGCTTGCCCCAGATGACGTGGGCCGAGATCCGGCACTGCGGGTAGAGGGCGTAGACCATGAACCGGTTGCCTGCGTGGATCACTTCCTCGTCCCGCAGGTCCACGATCACCAGGTCGCCCCGCACCGAGCAGACCCGGCGCAACTGGGCGGTGAACAGGTGCGACTGCTCCCGGAAGAGCTCGACGCGCTCGTGGACGTCGGGAGTGGCCAGGATGTCCTCGACCGACTCCTGCTGCAGCACCTCGTCGATGAGCTGCATCATCAGCTGGTAGTTCGAGATGCGGAAGTTGCGGAACCGGCCCAGCCCGGTGCGACTGTCCATGAGGAAGTTCAACAGGGTCCAGCCGCTGGGACGCAGGATGTCGTCCAGGGAGTACTGCGCCGAGTCGGCCTGGTCGACGGCGTGCATGACCTCGTCCGAGACGCGCGGGAAGGCCTCGGCTCCCCCGAAGTGGTTGTAGACGACCCGGGCCGCGGACGGCGCCTCCGGATGGATCACATGGTTGGCGGCCAGTCCCCCGGTGCGCAGGCTCTCGCTGTGGTGGTGGTCGAAGACCAGATGCGCGTCGGGCGCATAGGGCAGGTTGGTCAGGATGTCCCGCGCGGTCACCGGGACCGCACCGTCCTGGACGTCCTTGGGGTGCACGAACGTGATCTCGTCGATGAGATCGAGCGAGCGAAGCAGGACGGCGCACATCAGCCCATCGAAATCGCTGCGTGTGACCAGTCGGAACTTCTCCGCGCTCATCCGGCGTCCCCTCCCAAGTCCTCGGGGCGATCGCCCACCCTGTCTGGATCGGCCGGGGGCCACATCTCCAGCGATCCGCCGAACGGGTGAAGCACTGCCGGACGACGGCTCGGTCGAGCCTTCCGACACCGGCCGACAGCACCGATCAGCCGTGCAACCGCCACCCGGTGACCAGGGAGAGCCCGCCGTCCAGCGTCCCGACGGCGATCCGATCCCGCCCCTGCTCCTTCGCCCGGTACAGGGCCCGGTCCGCCGCGGCCACGAGCATGTCCGGGGTGGTTCCCGGGGAGGGGTGGGTCACCGCGATGCCCACGCTCGCCGTCACCACGTCCGCCACCGGCGAGGCGTCGTGCGGGATCGCCTCGGCGGACAGCGCGGCGCGGAACCTGCGCGCCACCGTCAGGGCCGCCTGCACTCCCGCCCGCGGCAGCACGACCACGAACTCCTCCCCGCCGAACCGGCAGGCGAGATCCTCGGACCGGGTCGCGGCTCGTTCCAGGCACGAGGCGACCGCCCGCAGCGCGTCGTCCCCGAGCAGGTGTCCGTAGCGGTCGTTGTAGGCCTTGAAGACGTCCACGTCGACCATGAGCAGAGCCAGCTCACCGCCGTCCGCCACGTGTATCGCCCACTGCTTCTCGAGGTGCCGTTCCAGTGCCGTGCGGTTGGCGATCCGCGTCAGTCCGTCGCGGGCCAGGGAACGTTCGAGTTCCAGGTTGATCCGGGTCAGCTCCAGCTCGGCGTGGCGGCGGGTGCGGACCTCGTCCTCCAGCTGGCTGGTGCGCTGGGCCACCAACTCCTCGAGCTCGGCCGAGTGCTCCTCGAGCCGGCGGGTGTTGAACACCGCCTGCAGGGTCCGGCTCAGGTCGAGGCGTAGCGGTTCCACGACGGGCACCGGCCCGAACGGGTGGTCCGCGAGCAGGTGGCCGAGCACATTGTCACCGACCACGAGCATCTGGAAGCCCAGGAAGCCCTGGGCGAGCTCCCCGCGGAGGTGCGGGGGCAGGAGGTCACAGGAGGAGTAGGTGTCCTCGGGCACGGGATGCGCCGTCCCCCGCCGGTAGTCCAGGACGAGCCTGCTGGTGTGGTGCCAGGTGCCGTCGGCGTTCCGGACCGGGTCCCCCTCGTACACCGCCAGGAAGCACCGCACGAGCCCGAGCGGTTCGAGGCACGAGACCAGGGCCTCGCGGAGGTCGTCCAGGGTCCTCGAATCGATCATGGCCCTGCTCAGGCGCAGCACCGCCGCCTGGGAGGCCAGATGTGCCTGGGCGGCCTGGGCCACGATCTCCCCGGTCATGGACTCGCCCGGGCTCGATGCGCCGGGAGGTGCGGTCGTCCCCCGCACCACCACGGTGCACGGGGTGAGGGACTGCGCCGCGACCGGGTGCCCGGCCAGGCGTTCCAGGAGCAGTTCAGCGGCCGTGCGGCCCTGCTCCTGCAGGTTCTGGTCGACGGTGGTCAGGCCGGGCCAGACCAGCGAGGACAGCGGGTAGTTGTCGAAGCCGGTCACCGCGACGTCCTCGGGCACCCGCAACCCGGCTTCCTTGAGCACGTCGATGGCGGCCAGCGCGCACCAGTCGTCCGTGGTGACCACCGCGTCCATGTCCCGGCGGCGGGCGAGCAGGGCACGCATGCGCCGGTGGGTGATGTCCCGTTCGGACTCGCCGTCGATGACGAGGTCCTCGTCCATCGGCAGGTCACGTCGGGCCAGCTCCGCCCGGAATATGGCCTCGCGCTGCACGTGGTCCGGGTGGTGACGCAGCCCGCGCACCAGCACCGGCCGGCGGGCTCCGCGATCGTCCAGCAGGTGCCGCATGAGGGCGGTCATGCCCTGCCCGTTGTCGGCCCGGACGCAGATCTCCCCGGGCAGGTCCTGTCCGATGCGCACCGCCGGCAGGACCAGCTCGTGGAGCATCGCGTTGAGCGCCAGCTCGTGCTGGTCCGACAGCGAGTTCGTGGTGATCACGCCGGCCGGGTGCAGGTGGCGGATCGCACAGGTCAACGACGACTCCAGGACCGGACCCCGCTCACAGCTGATGTGCGCGACCACGGAGTACCCCCGGGCGTGCAGCACCTGGCACATGCCGTCCAGCAACGGGGTCTGGTACGCGTCGAGCCCGGTCATGACGACGACGACCACCCGGTCCCGTACCGTCGTCATGGTCACCACCGTCCCGTCACCCTCGGGTCTGGCCGCACTTCCCACTCCCGCACCGGAGGGTCATGACCCTCCCCGCGCCGACCGGGCACACCGGGAGCGCTGCCCGGGCCGGTGTGTGTGGTGCGCGAACGGGGCTCAGACCGGGGGAACGACCCGGAACGCCACCGGAAGCGTGCGGAAGCCTGCTTCGACGACCCACCCGGCCGTCTGCCGTCCGCTGCTTCGACTCCCTTGCGACACATCCACCTGCGACACGCTCCCAACGAACGACGGGACCGCACCGTCTGATCCCTGGCCACGATCGGTTGAGATCCCGACACGCTACTCCACCCGGACATCCCGCGCAGAGGCGTTCAATCGACTCGTGACCTTCGGGCCGCGCCCTCGCCCCTTCCGGGCCGCCCACCCCCTCGACGAGACGCGAAAACCCCACCCCGGGGGTCTCTCGCCCCGTCGAGGACACCCCCTCAGCTCATCCGGGTGGCGGTCACGCTCGGGTGGCCGGCGCCCAGGAAGAAGACACCTGGATACCCCGCGGTCTCGAATCCCGCGCTGCGGTTCGAGCGCAGCACGGAGGAGGCGAACGCGAGGTGCCCGGTGCGGTCGTTGCTCACGAAGAAGACGGCTCCCCCGCCCTCGGTCGCCTTGTTGTGCTCGATCCGGCAGCCGGCGAAGCGCACCGTGAAGTCGTTGCCGTCGGTGTACAGGGCACCACCACTGCCCCCGCCCGCCGTCCCCGACCGGGCGGGATTGGCGCCGTGCCCGATCGCCGCGTTGTAGCTGAAGAGACTGTTCAACACCACCCACGAGACCCCGATACTGCTCAGCGCCCCGCCGTTCGAGCACCGGCCACCCTGTCCCGAGGCACCCCCGAAGGTGCTGTTCACGACGTAGACGGGCAGACCCTGGTACTGGTCCAGCACCCGGATCGCCGCCCCGCCCAGGTCAGGCCCGCTGCTGTCGCACCGGTTGCGCAGGAACACCGAGTTCACGACCTTGAACCGGCCACCCCGCACGAAGATCGCACCCCCGCCCCCGCCCTCCATGGTCTCCCCCGTGGAGTTGCCGTCGGCGAAGGTGAGGTTCTGCACCGTCAGCCGCGGTGAGCTCTGGTCCTGGCAGTGGGAGGTGGTCCAGCCCTGGGCCTGGTCGCAGGTGTCCATGTACAGGATGCGGTGCTTCCCGCCACCGCTCAGGGTGACCTTGCCCCCGCCGTCCAGCACCACCACAGGACCGTGGGCGTTACGGACCTTCGCGGTGCGGGTCATGGTGATCGTCACGGGGTTCGGACCGCAGGAGAAGGAGATGATGCCGCCCGCCGCGACGGCGGCCACCACAGCGGCCGAGGTACAGCTCGCGGCCGTGCCGTGGCCGACCACCCGGGTGGGGTGCGAGGTGTCCACCGCGGTGGCCGCGTCCGGGATCGCGGCCCCGCCGTCCGGGTTGCCGGCCCGGAACGCCGCGTGCGCTGCGGTGGTCACGGTCGTCGTCCGGGTCGTCGTCGAGGAGGCGACGGTGGTCGAGGCGGGGACGGAGCGGGTGGTCGTCGTGGGGGAAGCCGGTACCGTGGGACTCACGCCCGACGCGATGTCGCCCGTGGCCGCGGTGATGCCCGCGCCATCCCGTGCCCCCTGAGGGCTCGACCCGCAGGCGGCGAGGAGCCCCGTCCCCAGGACGAGGACGACGAGCGGGGACGACAGCCGTAGGCGAGGCGACATCCCGCCACCCTAGGCGCCCGTCCCCCCGCCCGGGGCGAGAATGCAGAAACCCCTCCACCGCATCAGCGATTCGCCACGCACAAACGTCACCGCGCTCCCGGGATAGCCACGCACGGTGTCAGCGGTCCGGCTCCGTGACGGGCGGGGTGGATGTCGGAACCGCCCCTCGCCACTCCGACGGCGGGTGGGAATCCGGCTCCCTGCTGCTACAGTCCGGGGCCGTGACCAGGGAGTCCTTCCTCCGGCGACACCAGGACGCGGTGTTCCTGACCGGCGTCCTCGCGCTGACCCTCCTGGTCTATCTGAACTCCCTGCGAAACGGATTCATCGACTTCGACGACCCCGAGAACATCCTGGACAACTACGCTATCCGGGGCCTCTCCTGGGTCGACATCCGTCATTTCTTCGGCACTCCGCTGGAGTTCATGTACACCCCGCTGGTGTCCCTGTCCTACGCGGTGGACTACCGGCTCGGCGGACTGCATCCGGGCGTGTACCACGCCACGAACCTGGTGCTGCACCTGTCGAACGTCGTCCTGGTGTACCTGGCGTTCCGGCGGCTGACGCGCACGCCGTTCGTCGCCCGCGCGGTCACGCTCCTCTTCGCGGTGCACCCCATGAACGTGGACGGCGTGGCCTGGATCGCCACCCGCAGCAGCCTGCTCTCGACCTTCTTCTTCCTGGGCGCGCTCGTCCTCTACGACCGGTACGCGCGGAGCGGGCGCCGAGAGTTGTTGGTCCTGTCCGTGGTGGCCTTCGCGTGCGCCGCCCTCTCGAAGTCGCCCACGGTCGTGCTCCCCCTCGTGCTGCTCCTGTGGGACCACCAGTTGGGCCGCCGGCCACGTCCCCGGGTGCTCCTCGAGAAGGTGCCGTATCTCGTCATCTCCCTGGTGATCGGGATCATCGGGCTGCACTTCCGGGTGGACACCACCACGACCTACCACTACTCCGTCCTCGACCGCGTGTTCCTCGTGCTGTCGTCGATGACCGTCTACCTGGTCAAGCTCGTGGTGCCGTACCCGCTGTCCTTCGCCTACGCCTATCCGGTCCCGGAGCACGGCCACCTGCCGTGGTGGCTCTACCCGAGCGGTCTCGTGCTGATCCCGGTGATCTGGGCACTGCACCGGATCGGCGTGCCCGGCCGGGTCCTGGTGCTCGGGTTCGGTTTCTTCGCCGTGACCATCGTGCTGAGCCAGAGCGTCCTGCTCGTGGACAACTTCCGCGCCGACCGGTACGCCTACCTGCCCTATCTCGGGCTGCTGTACGTCGTCGGTCACCTCGCCGAGCAGGCCTGGCAGTGGGCCAGGTCGCGCAGACAGGTGCTGGGGGCCACTGTTCTCGCCGCGGGCGCGGTGCTCGCGGTGGTCTCGCTCGCGGTGACCGCCGCCGTGCGGGTGGGCCAGTGGCACGACACGCTCAGCATCACGAACGACGCGATCAGCCACGAGCCCGGGATCCCGTTCCTCTACAACAGCCGCGGTATCGCGGAGTACCAGCACGGCGATCTCACCGCGGCCCAGCGCGACTTCACCAAGGCCGTCACGCTCGACCCCAGCTTCAGCCTCGGCTACTACTACCTGGGCGTGCTGCGCGCCGACGCCGGCGACGCCAAGGGCGCGATCGCCCAGTACGACCTGGCCCTGTCCCACTCCTCCGGGCTGGTGGCCGCGTACACCGACCGGGGGAAGGCGGAACTGACCCTGGGCGACCCGGCGGCCGCCGAGCAGGATCTCTCGACCGCCATCGGCATGAACGCCTACGCCGTGGACGCCCTCTACAACCGCGGCATCGCCCGGTTCGACCAGGGCCACTACGCCGACGCGATCACGGACTACACGGCGGCCCTGCGGCTCAAGCCCGACTACGCCGACGCCTACAACAACCGCGGCAGCGCCGAGTTCGAGCAGGGCATGGTGCAGGCGGCCGGTGAGGACTTCCAGAAGGCGATCGTCCTGGATCCCGGCTACGGCGACGCCTACTTCAACCGGGGTGTCGTCCGCATGCGTGAGGGCGATCGGACGGCGGCCTGCGCGGACTGGCGCACGGCCTCGACGCTGGGCGCATCCGCGGCCGCGGCGTCCGTGGCCAAGAACTGCTCGGGATAACTCGGCAGTCACGGCACCGGCGGCTGAGCACGGTCGGAGCCGCGCACGCCTGCGCCCGCGAGATCCGCAGGGCGCAGGCGTGCGGCGGTCAACCTCAGACACGCGGGCGGGGCTGTCGGGCGCGAGGCCCGCCCTGCCGTGGTGCGGTCAGCGCCGAACCGTCGGGATGATCGCCGCCAGATCGCCGGACGGATCCCCCGACACCCGGGTGTAGTAGTAGAGCCAGAACATGCCGCCCTTCGACCCGGGGAAGACGTACACCGTGCAGTAGACGGGCGCCTCCGAGGTCGCGGACGGGTTGAGCTTCTCCACCGCGGTCAGCCTGACCGCCGCGGTCCCGTCGACCTCGCTCTGCTCGCCCCGGATGTCGCTCATGGCCTTCTGGGAGCGGAGCCCGGCCATGAGCTGCTGGACCAACTCGTCATTGACGG
>Ga0265334_10001856_pt1 | contig 10057 bp, 8 predicted proteins | sample 42023metaG_FD_192442 | JGI IMG/M metagenome (GOLD analysis project Ga0265334, IMG submission 192442) | Rhizosphere microbial communities from Carex aquatilis grown in University of Washington, Seatle, WA, United States - 4-20-23 metaG | ecosystem: Host-associated > Plants > Roots > Rhizosphere >...
GCCAACGAAAAAAGCGCCCACCGAACATTCGACTCAGGATTTTGGATATAAGGCATGACGACTTTGAGGGATTTGTTAAATTCAACCAATTCCGCCATCTGACCGAACCGAATAGTCAGTCCAAAAGAAACCATCCACAGGATATTGAAGACCATGAGTGAAGACCAAGCCCAGAGCTTAACTTTGATCAAGCCAACCCCAATAATCAAAGACAACACCGCAAGGATTACATTCACCAACATAGCAGGGTTTTGATATAGCACTGTTCCAAAGAAGGTATGACTACAGTGTGGCGAAAACACATCGAAAAATTCCACTCCCCCGGTAACTAGGCCCACCAGACCCCAAATCAAAACGGGTGTTGGACAATGATCAAGGACTTGAAACCTTTTATCCGACCAACCAATGAGCCAGTGGGTATTGTCACGGATTAATATACCGAGATGAAACAAGGAATAAATAAACGCCAACTTGGTGAAAAATTCGAGCCCCATAGCATGGGAGTTTCTCAGTGCATCTTTTGCAATCGTCCGGGTTTCAAGCGGGACGCACAAAAGGAGACGATGGTCTGTAACGGCTCGGTCCAAAATCCAATACCAGCCTGAAATAATCCAGATCAAATCGAATAATACCGCCAAAAACCATCCCCATTTCTTGCAAGTCGAAACTCCCCATCCCAATAATAAAAACAATATGGCTAATAACGGAATCACCAAATAATGATGCGCAGGGGGACCGATAAAAGTGGTCGCCCCCTTCATTTGGGCCCATTCGTCAGGGATCCAATAAAAAATGACGTAAATCGCCAACAGCAAACCAATCAAGAAATGGGGGATCCCTAAATACCATAGTATTTTTTTAGTCGTTGGCGCCGAGAACTCTTTCATTTCTCTCCATATCAAGCCTGAATGAAGACGCATCCATTTTACATCAGGCTAAAGGAATTTCCTTCGCCCGGATCTCCGTCAGTTCCCGGTTCTGGCCGTCCAGGTCCATCCCGTAGCCGTAAAGCCAGAGGTCCTTGAGGCCCCGCTTCGCCAGGGTTGCGCGGTCCAAGCCCATCTCGATCCCCACGAAATCGGCCAGGCCGGGCGAGTCCTTGAACTTCCGGACCAGGACCACCGCCTTCACCTCGGCGGCACCCGCCCCCAGTAGGCTCATTTTTAAAAACGAAATCGTCTCCCCCGAGTCCAACAGGTCGTCCACCACCAGCACCCTCGCGCCCCGGTAAACCGCCGGGTCCCAACCCGGGTTGGTCACTTTCCGCGCCAGGGACAAGGTGGTTCCCATCGTCGCCTTTACCTTCACCTCGCGGATGGAGCACTCGAGCCCGGGCCTCAGGCGTTTTTGGAGCCCGGCCGTCAGGGGCTTGGCCCCCTCCAACACCGACACCACGTTGAGGGAACCTGACTTTCCCGCCCAGGCCGCCACGGCTTTCGCCAAGCGGCCCACGGCTTCCCGCACCTGTTCGGAGGTGAAGACCAGCGGGTCGCGGTAGGCGTTCAGGTCATCCCTCATGGTTTCGCCCGCCGGTCCCAAAAGGCCCCGTCCGCCCGCTCAAGGGATTCCAATATCCCATCGGCGATCCCGAAGCGCTTGTCTTTCCGCTCGGCGGCGGCCGGGACCGCCCAGCAGGCGATCCGCGCGGCCTTGGCGGCGAGGACCCCACTCACCGAATCCTCGAAGGCCAGGCAATCCGTGGGGTCCACCCCCAGTTTCGCGGCGGTGGAGAGGTAGACGGCGGGGTGGGGCTTTCCGAAGGCTTCCCGCTCGGCGGAATGGATGACGTCGAACCTGTCCCGGATCCCCAAGGAGGCGAGGGCCTCCTCAATGAGGAACATCGGGGAGGAGGAAGCGAGCCCCACCGTTTTGCACCGGGTCTTGGCCGTCTCGACGGCCTGGACGGCGCAGGGCAGCGCCTTCCCCTTCAGGCGGAACAACCGGGCCACTTCGGCCACCACGTCCTTCTCCACCCGGTCCGGGGAGGGGCCCTTCCAGGGCCGGCGTTTGAGCCAATACAGGACCACCTCGTTCTGGCGCATCCCCTTGGTCTCGGCGCACATTTCCGGCGTCAGCTCCACCCCCAGGGTCCCGAACACGCGCATCTCCGCCTCCACCCAGAGGGGCTCGGAGTCGATGAGAAGGCCGTCCATGTCGAAGATCGCGGCTTGGATCAAGGGTCACCCGGAAATCTGTTCACGGCTTATGGACCAGCAGGATACCTGAATCGGGGGATAAATAGAAAAGCCGGGCCCTTTGGGGGGCCCGGCCTTGAAACCTCGCCTACCGGTTGTCATCGTCCCGGTGGTCGTCCTTCTTCCAGCCGCGGTCCTGTTGGTCCCCATCGCGCTGGTCACGGCGGTCATCCTTCTTCCAACCGCCGTCCTTTCCATCCCCGTCCTGACGGTCCCGGCGGTCGTCCTTCCGGACATCCTTCCGGTCGTCGCGGCGGTCCTGTCGGGCGTCCCTCCGATCCTGATCGGCCACGTTCCGCATCAGGGGCCGGTTGGCCGGCCGGTAGAGGTCCCGGTCCATGTCGGAGAACCGGCGCCCGCCGGCGCGCCATTGCACGATCTGGTCGGGTGTGCAGTGGTAGTGCTCCGAGAGGAACCGCAGGTTCACGAAATTGACGATGTCCGCGTCCTCCAGCCGGACTCGGCGCCATTGGTCCCTGCGGTAACGGCGGAAGCGGCCGTAGGGCCCATCCGCGCGGGTGGTCTCGACGTAAAACGCGTCCGCGCCGATGCCGTAATGACGGGCCACGTCCCTCCAGGGCATGTGCCGCGAACGGAGAGCCACCACGTCCTCGGGCGCCACATGGGCCTGACGGGCGATGAAGAACACCACCGGCATCTCCTCCTCCGGGATGTTCCTCTGCCGGATCACCTCCACGCGCGCGGGCGGCACTTGGTAATAGTCGCCCACGGCGACGTCGAAATGGTTGCCCCCATCCCCCACCGACAGGCCCACCGAAACCGCAGCGGCCGCCGGGTTCCCGACGGCGGCCAAAGCCGCCGCCAACGTCAAGGCTTGGATCGTCCTTTTCATGGTCCTTTTCCTCCCCGATATTTTCCAACCACGCCCTTCGGACGGCCGGTCCCACTAAAAGTTGCGGACCGCCTTCCGACCCGGCAAAATAATTCCGCGTCACCCAAGACACAAATTCCGACCCGGATCGTCACTCCTTCACGCCCGCCGACCCGGTCCGGACGGCCGGTTCGACCCGGAGTCCCGATACCCGGGCGGCCGGTCCCAAGGGGATTTTCAGGCCCCCAAATGAATAAGGCTGGGCCCCCGGGGGGGCCCAGCCTTGTTCCAAACCCGTCAGCGCTGGTCGTCGTTCCGTTTGTCCTTCCGGTCATCCCGGCGGTCCATCCGGTTGTCCTTCATGTCCTTCCGGTCGTCCCGGTTGTCCTGGCGAACCACCTTTTTCATCAGGGGCCGACCGACCGGCTTATAGAGGTCCCGGTCCATGTCCGCGAAGGGGCGGCCGCTTGCGCGCCACTGCACGATCTGGTCGGGGCTGCACTTGTACTTCTCCGAAAGGAACCGGAGGTTCACGAAGTTCACGATATCCGCGTCCTCCAGCTTGACCTTGCCCCACTTAGCGCGCTTGTACCTGCCGTAGTTGGCGTAGGGGCGGCCGTAGGGACCGTCCGCCTTGTTCAACTGCACGTAAAAGGCGTCGGGGCCGAGGCCGAAATGGCTCGCCACGTCCCTCCAGGCCTTGTGCCGCAGGCGGTACGCCACCACGTCATCGGCGTTCACCCGCGCCTGTTGGGCGATGAAGAACACCACCGGCAGTTCCTCGTCGGGGATGTTGCGCTGCCGCACCACGGCCACGCGGTCCTGAGGCACCTGGAAGAAGTCGCCGACGGAAAGGTAAAAATGATTCCCATTGTCGCCCACCGAAACACCCGCCTGCACCCCGGCGGACGCCCAACGCGCCCCCGCGGCCAGGATCAAGCCTAAAACCGCGACCTTCAAAATCCGATTCATGGATGATTCCTCCCCAAAAATTTTCCCTCGCACTTGGGACGCGAAGATTCACCAAAAGTTGCGCGGTATAAAAGTTTTCGCCCCAATGACCCGTATCCTACCATTGGAATGGGGCCCCGGAACGCGCCCCTCCCGCCGCCTCCCAAAAACCCAACCAGGAGGGCGGTTTCAGGCCGACACTTTCTTTCCCCGCCCGCGTCCAATGGGCGCAAGGCAGTCACATGAAAATACCGGAGGGTGCTGATGAAAATCAAATGGGTGCCGATGATGGCGTTGGGTTTATTGGCGGGGCTTTCCACCGCGGCCTTCGTTTACGCGAAGGGCGACGACGCGGAGGGCCCCAAGGACCGGGACCACAAGTCCGGCATGATGGGCGAGAGGATGAAGGAACGCCTGGGGCTGACCGATGAGCAGGCCGCCAAGCTCAAGGAACTGCGCGGGTCGAACAAGAAGGAAATGCGGGCACTCCAGGACAAGGTCCAGGACGAAACCACCGCGATCAAGCGGAAACTCCGCGATGGGGCCGGCGACGATGTCCTGAAGCCCCTCCTGGATAAGCTGGCCGCCGACCACGAGGCCCTTCAGGCCAAACGGAAGGCCAACATGGACAAGATGCGCGCGATCCTCACCCCGACCCAACAGGCCAAGTTCCTCGTGGGGATGATGGGCCGCATGGGACGCGGCGGTTGGGGCGGACCCGACGGCAAATGGGACCGCAAGGACGGCCGTAAGGGCGGGGACAAGATGGCCCCGAAGGGTAAGGACGACGACGGCGGTCCCGCGAAGGACAAGGGCGGGGACCAGTAAGCCCTTTTTCCCACCCACACCGTTGAACAAGCCGCCGGGAAATCGGCGGCTTTTTTATTCCCCCTTCGGAGCGATCAAGGCCGCCGGAGGAAACCAGCGGCCTTGGGTGGGGGGATCGCTTGGGGGGATTTCGCTCAATAAACCGCCGTCGCGCAGGAGGTTGAAGGCGGGACGTAAAAAGCCGTGGTGGTCGTACATACCGTCAGGTTGATGGGAAGGTTGGTCTGGGGGACGGCGATCGCCAAATTCCCGCAGAAGCAGGGGCCCAACTGCATAGGCGCCATGATGGTCGAGCTGTAATTGACCTGAAGGTTGACCTCCAATTGGTTGGATAATAGGCATGCCGAAGTAAAGGATCCCGATGTGCGCGGATCGGTCGCCCCCTCCACCAAGGCATAGACCAAAATCATCTGGACGGAGAAATCGGGGATCGGAACCGCCTTGGACCCCGCGCAGGAGGTGGGGCCCACCAGGGCGTTCCAAGTGGCCGCGTCCCGGATCACGGTCACCTGCTGGGTGAGGGCCCCGCAGGGCAGGGACGGCAGGACCGTGAAGCCGCAAGCCGGGGTGGGGGTGGCGACGGGGACCGGCGCCGAAAACGGGCCTACGATGGCGGGCGGCAAGGTCTTGGGCTTGTTGCAGGCCGAAGCCAAGATGACGAGAACGACGCTGAGGATCGCTAGGTTGAGGCGTTTCATGGTCCACTCCTGGGGTAGGGCACCACACCCTCCGCTACCTAATAGAGGAAACCGGCCCTGGGTTTATTCCACCCATCATGAACGGACTGGACCCCATAAGGCCCTCATCATCCCGCTAAACGCAGTACTGGTAGGCGTTTGGGGGAAGCGGAACATAGGTGTTGTTCCAAACCACCGGGAGGTCGCTCCTGGGCACGACGATGCAGAGGCTATAAGCCTGGTTGAAGGGGTAGGCCGGCGGGTTGCCGCAGCAAAGGGCCGTCGAGGTCGTGGATACCGTGATTTGTCCGGCCCCATAACAGACTTGGTCGAAGGAAGAGTTCTGCGAACACATCGCGCCCGCGTACCCGATCACCAACAGCATTTGGGTGTTCGGGTTGAAGGGGAGGGGTTCGACCAGGGCCGGTTGGGTCGAGGTGGCGACGTAGGCGTTCCAATCGGCCTGGTTGCGGATCACGAAGTTCCCGGTGGTATTGGCGGGGATGACCCCGGTGATTGGGGTCGCGGTGGCCGTGGGGCTCGCGGTACCGGTCGGCGTGATTTGGATCTGGAAGCCCGGCGGGAACAGTCCCCCGCCGGTCGGCAAGGTCGTCCATTGGGTGGAGGTAAGGCATCCCAAGGTCGCCGTGGCGGTCGGGGTGGATTGGCTCACGGGTTTCGGTGAGGTGATCGGGTGTTCACACCCGATGGACAGGGCCAGGAGCCCCACGATCGCTGAAAACGGCAACCAATATTTCATCCAATTCCCCTGATTCGACCTGTCCTCACCACTACAGACTGCTCACGTGGGGCCTTTATTCCCGGAAATCTCGCGGCTAAAGCCCCCTTTTCTGGCCGCTTATCCCTCGAACCTTACTTTCCCACCGCGAGGGTCACCTCCGCGCCGTCGTAAGCCACGACAGTCGTGGGTTTCGCGTCGGGACGGTAGCCCTCCGCATGACCCAAGCCGGCCCGGATGATCCGGAAGGTCCGTTTCTCCAGCATCCCCGGGAAAGTCCCCTTCCGTTCCCCCAGGGTCAGGACGCCCTTCGCGTCGTCCCAGTTCATGGGGATCTCGGCGGACTGGCCCCGTTCATACCCGTAACTCACGCCGTCATCCTCATACAGCGTGAAGGACCCATCGGCCCCGCTATACAGATAGAGGGTCGTGGGGTCCTGGGGTTTCTCGGCGACATACTGGAGGTCCGGGCCGAACGGCACGATGGACCCCGCCTTCACGAACAGGGGAATCCGGTCGTAAGGGGCTTTCGCGCCGAACCGTTTCCCCGCCGCCGCCTCTTTCCCGGTCCAGAAATCGAACCAGCGGGTTCCCCCCGGCAGGTAAACCGACCGGGACCGGGCCTGGTAGGCGGTCACGGGCGCCACCAGGAACGAGGACCCGAACAGGTACTCATCCGTCAGGTCCCTCGCCCCTTCGTCCCCGGGGAAGTCCAGGACCAACGCCCGCATGAAACTGCCGCCCCGGTTCGTCACGTTCCAGGCAGTTGAGTAGATATATGGAAGCATCCGGTAACGGAGCCGCGCGTATTCCAACTCCGTCCGGTAGGCCTGGGACCGGTCGCCCCCCAGGGTCCAGGGCTCCCGGGGCCGTTGGTCGCCGTGCACCCGCAGGATCGGGCAAAAGGTCCCGAACTGGAACCAACGGACGTTCAGTTCCTGCCACTCGTCCTCGGCCGCCTTCGTGGGTTTGGGGTCCATGAACTTCCCGGGGATGGAGTATCCCCCCACGTCCATCGTCCAATAGGGCAGGCCCGAGAGGCAGTAGCCGACCCCCTCGGGGACCTGCTTCGCCAGCGCCGTCCAGGTCGAGCTGATGTCGCCCGACCAGACCGCAGAGGCGTCCCGTTGTTCCCCCAAGAAGGCGCAGCGGGTCAGGATGAACACCCGCTTGTCCGGCGCGGAGGCCCGCTGGCCTTGGTAGACCCCCTCGCTGTTCTCCAGGGGGTAGGCCAAGCGCGTCCTCGCGGCGGTCCCCAGGTAGGTGGGGTTCATGCGATCCGCCTGTTCCCCCCGGTCCGGCGGGGAGGAGGTGAGGTCCGGCTCGGTACCGTCCATCCACCAGGCGTCCACGCCCTTTTGGAAGAGGTCCCGGTCCACCTGGTCCCAGAAGAGCTTGCGGCCGCCCGGGTTGAAGGCGTCATAGAAGGTGAAGACCTTCTTCAACCAATCCTCATAGCCGTCCTTCAGGTTCCGGGGGTAGAGGAACCCGCCCTTTCGCATCGCGTTGTAGTTGTCAGTGCCGGGGTAAAACTTTCCCCAGACCGAGACCATGAGCTGGGCGTGGAGGTCGTGGATGTTCTTGATCCAACCCGCGGGGTCGGGGAAGCGGCCGGGATCGAATTGGTGCGAGCCCCAGGCGTCCGGCTTCCAGTACAGGTAATCCTGCACGATGTTGTCGAGGGGGAACCCCCGCGCGCGGAATCCCCCGACTACGTCGAGGCTTTCCTGGGCCGCGCGGTAGCGGTTGCGGGACTGCCAGAACCCGAAGGCCCATTTCGGCATGAGGGGCGCGGCGCCCGTGAGGTCCCGGTATTGGGCCGTGACCCGGTTCAGGTCGGGGCCGTACACGAAGACGTAATCGGTGCCGTCGCCCACCTCGGACCAAAGGGACGTGGCGGGGTCGGTCACCGGGGGCTTCCAGAGGAACCGGAGGGACCGCCCCTGGTCGGTATTCCACTCGATCCGGATCGGCACCCGTTCCTGGGGTTTGAGGGACACTTTCGCGATTTCGTCCCCGGTGAGCCAACTTTGGCGCCAATGGTCCATGACCAACCGCCCCGCGATCCAGACCCTGACCCCGCCGTTGAACCGGCACTTGAACAGGTGGTCCCCGTCGTATTCGGACTCCAGGAAGCCGTCCCAGACCCGGTTTTGGACCGGCACTTTCCAAGCCGGTTCCTTCGAGTCGTAATACAGTTCGGGGGTGTGCGTCACGGTCTTGGAGGGATCCTCGATCCGAAGGGTCAAGCCGCCCCGCTGGTTGTGCTCGTCGTAGAGGTTCAGGGGGGAGACCGGCAAAAAGTCCCCCAGGTCCCCGAAACGGGTGAAGGAGGTGTTTTCCCAGAGGAGGCCGTAGCCCTTGCTGGACACGAGGAAGGGCACCGCGGCGCAGGTGTTGTGTTGCCAAAGGTCCAGGTCGTAGCCCTTGAGGTTCAGCAGGCCGTCGGGATGTTCCCCCAGTCCGTAGAGGGATTCCCCTTCCTGGGGAACCCATTGCTGGCGGACATGGAAAGTCTCCTCGCCCATGACCTGGGCGGCCTCCAGGGTCCGGCCGCCCTCTTTCTCCTCGAGGATCGTCTTCCCCGCTTGGTCGATGAAGCGGACCCGGCCCTCCGGGTCCACGATGACCTGGATCTTCGCGGTCCGCACTTCCCATCCCATGTCGGTCTTTTGGGCGGTCCAATCCTTGAAGGGCGTGGGGCGGGGCAACAGGTCGAGGGAGGGCTGGGCGAAGAAGGCGGGTTGATTCGAGAAGGACACCCTCACCATGGAATCGGACAGGACCCGGAGCCGGAGGGTCCCGGTCCTGAAGCGCAGTGAAATGCCGTCCGGGCTTTTTTGAAGGGCCGGTTCTCCCACCTCGGCCAGTACGGGAATCCAGATGGAGAGGAGCAACGAAAGGGCCAGGAGGTTCTTCAGCAAGGTTTTCAACTAGGGTGCCTCGCCTTGAGGTGGTGATCGCAAGCCCAATATTACAATAAAAGGGGTCGGGTCCCAGGGTTCAGGCACCAAGAGCTGCGAATTTACCCACTTTCAAATTCATCCTTGTTTACGGAGCCTATCAAACCTTCGCAACCATCGCTCTTTTCTTTTGCCGAAACCAATTAAAGCCGTTCTCAACTCTTCATTTTCTTTGACTAATTTTTCCACCTCATCATCCTTTAATTCCTTTTCTTTTATAGCATCTTCCAACAAATCCGAGGTTTTATAACCCAAACCACGCGCAGCTTTTATTAAATCGTAATACTTCTCATCTTTTACCGCCTCCTCGACTTCTTCATTTTCGGATTTTCTAAAATTATTAATATAATCATGAAGCTTTTGCTCAACATCAAATCTCAATCTAGTTAATTTCTTATTTCTCATTTCAAGTCCCGCAGCAAGCAATACTTTGATTTCGCCGAAACAACCTTCGACCGTTTTTTGCAAAATAGGATTTTCAAAAAGCCTAACATATTCTCGGCTATCAATTTGACCTTGTCCTATCAAACCGAATAGGGTCGCCAATATATGCGGCCTTGTTGAAATTGTTTCAATTCCACCAGCCCTTGATATTGCACTTATAAATACTCCTGAATCTGTAACTACATATATATCTTCCCCAAGAATTTGTTTACTTTCAGTTCTCCCTGTTGATGTTTTATAAAGTCTAATTGACGACAATATTTTAGCGTCAACACGCGCCAGTTCCTTCCATTGATCTTCGCTTCGAAGACCTTTATTTTTCTTATATTCTGAAATTTTTAATATCGCCTCCTGATATCTTCCAACTTCTGCAGGATCCAATTTTATTTTAAGCAAGTCCTCCAATTCTCCAACCTCTACTTTTGGTA
>Ga0265334_10001858_pt1 | contig 10052 bp, 3 predicted proteins | sample 42023metaG_FD_192442 | JGI IMG/M metagenome (GOLD analysis project Ga0265334, IMG submission 192442) | Rhizosphere microbial communities from Carex aquatilis grown in University of Washington, Seatle, WA, United States - 4-20-23 metaG | ecosystem: Host-associated > Plants > Roots > Rhizosphere >...
TGAAGTCGCCCGCGCTGAAGGTTGTCGATCCGAACGTGGCGATCGTGTAGGTGTTGCCGGCGGCGAAACCGGGACCCGGCGTGAGGTTGACGGCAAAGGTTCCCGGCGTGCCCTTGACCAGCGTCCTGGCGAGGGTCAGCTGGCCGGAAACCCCGTTGGCGCCGAGGCTGATGGCGAGACGGCCGCCGCCATTCCACGTCAGCGACGCGCCGTTGAGCGCGAAGCTCGAGGAATCGTCGGGCGCGATCGTCGCGGAATTGAGCACGACCGGGCCGCCGATCGCGCCGGCGCCGGCGAGGGAGCCACCGTTCAGGTTGACGGCCCCGCCGCCGGCGAGGCTGCCGGTGACCCGGAGAATTCCCGCGTTCAGATTCAAGGCTCCCGTGAACGCGTTGGCGGCCGCGAGCGTGAGCGTGCCGGCGCCGGTCTTGGTGAAACCCCCGGCACCGCCGAGCGGCCCGTTCAGCGCGACGTCAAAGGGATTGCTCGAAGCGTCCTCGGTCTGGAAGGTCACGTTGCCGCCGGCCGGCAGGTTGATGGGAAGCGCGGTGGACCAGGCGGCCTTCGCCCCGACCACGCCGCTGCTGAAGTTCAGGTTCGTCGCGAGTCCGGCCGCGCCGTTCTTCACGATGCCCCCGGCTCCGAGATACAGCGTGCCGCCGTTGACGGTGATCGTGGCCGAGCCGGCCGTCACCGTTGCATCGAAACCGAGCGTGAACTTCTCGACCGTGCTGGTCCCGCCGCTGAAAGTGGCGCTGGCGACGTTGTTGGCGTTGGTGCCGTTGTTCCGGCACATGAGGATGCCCGTCGCGGCGTCGGAGGAGGTGAACGTCGCGTTATTGAGCACGCGCATCGCGCCGCCGCGCGCGCTGGTCGCCTGGTTGGCGATCGTGATCGGACCCGACACGGTCAGCGAACCGCCCTCGACCGACAGCGCGCCGGTCGAATTCTGGGATCCGAGTTCAATCGTCGTCGCGGTGGCGGTGCCTCCCGCGACGATGAATCCCGACGTGAAATCGGGCGCCGCCCCGCTGTTGCGCCGGATGTTGACGTCGCCCACGGTGAACGTTCCGCCGTTCACGCGGCACGCCGCGCCGAAGTCGGAGTTCGTGCGGAAGCTCGCCAGGGCCGCCGTGCCGCCGTCGACGACGAATGCGCTGGTGCTTGCGCTGACCAGGCCGCCGGTCGAGAACGAGCCGCCGGCGACGTCGAGCTGGGTGTTGAGGCCGAGGTTGACGGCGTCGGTGCCGAGGGTGAGCGACCCGCCCGGGGCGAGTCTGAGCACCCCGGCGTTGACGTTGAGCGGGCCGGTCAGCGGATTGGCGGCCGCCAGCACGAGCGTGCCCAGGCCCGCCTTGGTGAGTCCGCCGGAGCCGGCGAGCCCCGCGGCCGCCGTTGCGGTGGCGCCGGTGCCCAGGGCGGTGACGGTGATGGTCGGCGTCGTGCCGCCGAGCGTCAGCGTATTGGCGGCGACGCCGGAGTTGTCGAGGATCCAGCTCGCGGGAGTCCCCGCGCCGGTGTCACCGAAGACGACGCTGTTGATCGTGCGCGGCGAATCGAGATGCACGGTGTTGTCCGCCGTGATGTCGAGCGTCGCGAAGCTGGCGCTGTTCGCGGCGCCGTCGGCGACGACGGCATTGAGCCAGTTCAACGGCTGGCTCCAGAGGCCGCCCGACGCGGGTTGCAGCCACGCGCCGCTGCCCGTTGTCGGCACCACCAGCGTGTACGATTCGCCCGCGTGGTATCCGGGCTCGGGATTGCCGCCGCTGTCGAGGACGCCGCTTCCCGCGACCAGATCGAGCCGCAAGGTGCCCGTTCCGGACACGCTGCCGACCGTCACGTCGAAAACGGTCCCGCTGCCCGCGGAGACGCCCGTGACCGTTCCGGCCGCACTGCCGGTGGTGGACAGGGTGAAAGCGCCGGGCGTAACGCCGGTGACGGCGCCAGCGAAGGTCGCGCGGAAGATGACGCCACCCACTGTGTCCGGAATCACCTCCTGAACCGGGTTCAAGCGCGTCATCGTGATGCGCGGGGCGCCGCCGATCGTCAGCGTGAAGATCGCCGACGAGGGACCATTGGTGCCGCCGGTCGACGCCGTCGCGTAGAAGCTGTTGCCACCCGCGGGAAGGGCGACGCCGGTGTAATCGAACGTCCAGTTGCCGCCGGCGTCGGCGACCACCGTGCCGACGGCGCCGGCACCCACCCGGGTGAGGGTCACCGAGTTGCCCGCGCCGGCGGTGCCGTTGAACGTGAACGTCCGGTCGGAGGTGGTGGCGCCCCTGGTGAACGTGCCCGAGTCGCCCACCGCGTTGGTGATCGCCGGGGTGGCGACGCTGGTGTCGATCGAGAAGGGCGCGGACGCGGAGCTGCTGTGGCCATTGTCATCGCTGGCGACCGCGGTGAAACTGTGCAGGCCGGCCAACGGCGGCGGGCCGCCATAGGGGACGGTCCAGGCGCCGCCAGCCGACGCGACCGCGCTGCCCGCGGGAATCGAGCCATCGAGCGTGATCGTGATGTTGCGGAACGGCTCCGAGGTGCCGCTGATCACGAGCGGACTCGACCCGACAAAGGCGATGGACGGCGTCGCGATCGGGCCGTCGAGCTCGACCGCGTCGTAGGCCCAACTGGCGCTGAGCCAGGTGCCGATGTCGGTCGAACCGCTGGCCGGGGTGATCGTCATCGTGTTGGTGCCGACGACCAGGGCGCTCGCCGGGATCGCATAGGTGTAGAGGACGTTGTTGCCACGGTAGGTGCCGATCGTGATGCTGCGTGAGTCCGGCTGCGTCGAGGTGGCGGGTACGGCCGAAGTGAAGCCATTCACGGTGATCTGCGGTCGAGCGCCGCCCTTGGGATACGAGCACGTGATGCCGATCCGCAGGCTGAGGGCGACGATCTGGTTCGCCGCGAGGTTGAACTTGATCGTCGTCGGACTGTTCGCGCCGCGGAACTGGACGGCCGGAAACGCGCTGGGAACATCCACGCCGACTGTGTAGGTCACGGGCCCCCAGCTGGCGTTGCGCACGTCCTGGGGATGCATCTGCACGATGTTGCCCGCGTTAAGCATGCCTGCCGGCGTGCCGTCCCAGTCGCCGATGCGGAAAATCACCGACGGCGCGGGCTCGGCCGAGGCGAGATTGAGCGTGGTGGTCGCGCCCGCGGTGACGGTCGCCGAAGCCGTCGCGACGGCGAGTTCGCCCTTGTAGAGCGTCGCCGTGTAAGCGCCGGGCTTCACGCCTGGACACGAATACGTCCCGTCGGCCGCGATCGTCGCCCAGTACTGGGCAGTGGCATTGGCAAAACCAACGACACCCTGGAAGGCGGCCGGGATGCCGGTGGCGGTGCCGCTGACGGAGCCGCGGCCGGACGCGGGAACCCAGCCATTGAGTCCAAGGCTGCCCATCCAGCTGAAATCGAGGGGCAGCGCCGGCGGGGCGCCGGTCGTGAACACCAGCGCATACGGGCCGTGCAGGACGTTGAGGCGGTAAGCCGCGTCAGTCTGGTTGTGACCGGAGTTCATGTAGTTGTAGACCTCCTGGTCGGAGCCGGCGCCGTCGCCCTGGTTCTCGATGTCCCGGAAGAACGGCCCGCCGGAACTGCTTTCGCGGTTGCCGAACACCATCCATACGCCGACGTTGCTTCCGGTGGCGCCGCAATAGGTGAGGTCCATCGCGCGATCCTTGGCGTGGGTGATCGCGTCGCCGTAATACTTCGAGGTCGTCGTGCCGTCGGCGTGACCGAACACGTCCGTGCTTTCGATCGCGCCCGTGGTGCCGTTGTTGTTCGATGGCGCCGGACCGTTCGGCAACAGGTCGAAGGAAAGCCGGGTGATCCAGCGCAGCTCGCCGACGTTGGGCTCCTGTCCGGGAAACGTCGCCATGTAGATCGTGTTCTCGCCATTCCGCACGACCAGGTACTGCGTCATGTTCGGGTCGGCCGTGCCCGAGGTGCCGGTCTGCAGCGTCATCATCACATAGGTCGACCCATCGGTCTGCGGTGTGACCGTCGCCGTGCCCAAGCCCGACGAGAGGTGGGAGCCCTTCCCCGAGGGGCCGTTGTATTCAGTCCCATTGAAGACAATCGACGTCAGCGTCCCGTCAGTCTTGCTGACCTGGAAGACGAGGCCGGCGCCGGTGTCGACGACGTACGCCGTGCCATTATCGGTGTAACCGAAAGCCCCGAACAACGAGGCAGGGGCGACAAGACTCGATGCGAACGCCAGCAGGCACGCGACCGTGCGTCCGGCGGATTTGCAGGTATGGATGGCAGACAGGGGCTTGCAGTTCATGGACTTGCAGAAGGCCAACTTTTCGGTTTGGCCATCGACCGGTTTTTTGGGGGCAAGGGGGGAGTAATTGGCGCGACTGGCGTCCGGCCTGTGGATCAGGTCGGACGCCGTGCAGACCTGACTTTAGTTCTGTAGTTCGCCTTCGACAACGGACCCCGGACTCGGACAGTTCGGCCGGCCGGCCGCCACCGGCAGCGCGCACGCCTGCGCCGGCCATCGGACCGTCCGCCAACGCAGGATGGCGAGCACCGCTATGGAGGCTCCCCAATCGCAGCAGCAGAATTCGGAGGACCCATTGACAATGGCAACAGCAGATGCCAGATCCGGTGCACCCCGAAATGAAACCTCGTTGGTTTCTCCATGCCCCGGTCGTCGTTTTCCTTGCCCTGAATATCGCGTCGACCGGCAACGCCCAAATCCTGATGCAGGCCCGCTTCGAGGGCAACCTGTTGCCGGTCGTCGACTGCGACATCCAGAACCTCTATGTCCTGAAGGACGGCCGACGGATGCAGACCGACTATGCCGACTATCGGATGAAGCCCGCGACCGCCTTCGGCCCGGGCTTCATCGACATCCTGAACGTGCAGACCGATCTCGATCCGCTCCGGAATTCCACCGCCGTCGAGCGAACCAAACCGGATGCCGTCGGGTTCCGGTTCGACGCCGACGTCGCCAGCGACCGCGATCTCAAACACTGTTACGCCCTGCTGACCTTCGTGGCCAACGGCTCGGTCGGCGCCTGGTTCGTCCATGTCGGCAACCTGAAGGCGGGAGCCAAAAGCCACGTCAAGGTCGCCTTCCGCGATCACGTCGACGCGGTCGGGCCCCTCCACCTCTTCTCCGAGTCGATGGAAATTCCCTCGACGCAGCTGCCGAAGGCCTACGACTTCCGTGAACAGTACGCCGCCCTGGTCCGCGGCGCGCCCGGCCTGCCGGCACTCGAGCTGACCAAGTTGGACCGGATCTTCCCCCACGTCTTGTCCCCCGACGGCCGGCTGCTGGCCACGACCCGGGATCGGGGCGACCATATCGCCATCATCGTTTATGATCTCCAGGCGACGAAGCTCCTGTGCGACCTCCCGGCCGGAGATTTTGATGACGATGCGTACGACCTGACCTGGATTTCCGATCACGAAGTCGCGTACATCCGAATCATCCGCGGCGTCGACGCGAACGGTTGGCCTGAAGATAGAAGGGAACTCACGCTTCTGGATGTTACCACGGGGAAGACCCAGGAGATCCGGATGCGGGTCACGGTGTTCGGGATCATCCAGGCCTTGTCGAAGCAGTCCGGGGTCGCCGTCCTGCTCATGGGCCGGGACTACCTCGGCGCCTGGACCGAGAAATACGACTTCCACGCCCGGCGTTTGCTCAACTGGACCAATCTCGATTCCGGCTACTTCCTGGTCGACGACGCCGGCGAGCCGCGGGTGCACTACGAGTACGACGGCAGCAAGCTGGAATACGACGCCAGGCCCAACCGGGATTCGTCCTGGAAAGGCCTGGACGGCCGCGTCAAGGAGCCGGGACTGAAATTCAACCTGCGCGGGGAGGATCTGATCGATCGCGTCGCCGACATCCTGTCGATTGGTCCGGACGGCGACCTTCTTTACATCGCGTCGCGGCTGCACAGCGATCGGTTCGAGCTGGCGGCTTACAGCATGTCCGAAGGGGTCATCAAACAGACAATCGCCTCGCATCCGCGCTACGATCTCACCAATGCCGATGGCGGCTCCACCCGTCTCCTCTTCCGGAAGAACACCTCGCAGTTGATCGGCATGGTCTTTGACGCCCAGAAGCCGACGGTCGTCTGGCTGGACCCGGCCTTCAAGGCGGTCCAACAGGCGATGGACAAGACCTTTCCCGACCACGTCAATCTGCCGATGGACTGGTCCGAGGACGGACGCACCTTCATCTATTTTTCGTTCAGCGACAAGGATCCCGGCACTTACTACGTGTTCCGCCCCCTCGAATCCCGCCTCATGCCCCTGCTGGTGGTCGGGGAACGCCTGAAAGGAAAGGAACTGGCGAGCACCGTCCCGCTCGAATTCGCGGCTCGCGACGGCACGCCGATCCACGGTTACGTGACCTATCCGCCGGGGCCGCGGTCGAAGCAGGCGCCCCTGGTCGTCTCCGTTCACGGCGGCCCGACGGTGCGCGACCGATGGGGATTTGATCCGACGAACCAGTTCCTCGCGACACGCGGCTACATCGTGTTGCAGGTGAACTATCGCGGCTCCTCCGGCTACGGCGCCGCCTACCAGCGTGCGGGCCTTCGCGCCCGGCTCGACACCGTCATCATCGACGACATCGCGGACGGCACGCGGTATCTGATCAGCAAGGGCGAGGTCGATCCGAAGCGGATTGCGATCATGGGCGGGAGCTTTGGCGGCTGGGCGACCTACCTGGGCCTAATCCGCTATCCGGACCTTTACTGCGTCGGCATCGCCCAATCCGCGGTCTCCCACTGGCGCACCACCCTCACCAACGATCGGCGGGGGTATATCAAATTCGGCTATGCGTTCTGGAAAGCGTTGCTCGCCCGCCAGGGCTTCGCGACCGAGGAGGCGTCCATCGACCCGTACCTGAGGGAGAAGGAGATCACCCAGCCGATCCTGATTCTGCACGGGCAAAGCGATGAGAATGTCCGCGTCGAGGAGGCCCAGCTGATGATCAAGGCGCTGCGGAGGCATAACTCGCAGGTGGATGCGATCATCTTCCCGCACGCCGGGCACACCTGGAACGAATGGACGGATGATGACCGGGTTCGCCGCCTCAACGAAATCAGCGCGTTTCTCTCCCGCCACCTCGGCGGCGACGCAGCCGATTCCGGCGCGAAACCGGCGGCGGCGACGCCTGCGAATCCGCCGCCCCGCCCGGCCGCGGTTGGCGGCGCCGCGACGCCGGCCCGCGCACCCTGACGATCGTCGCGCGGGCGGCGGTACCGATGGGGCCCCGTACGCCTGGCGGCCTGCCGGGCGGACGGCGACCGCCAAAGTCTACTGCAGCGCCCGCTCGATCTCGAAGCTGGCCCGGCCGCCCGTGAACTCCCCCACGTTCTTGTCCTTGTTGAACGGCGACGGCTTGAATGGGATCTGCGCAACGATGGTCTTGATGACGCTGTGGTCGCTCCGGCGGTACAGCCTGATCTCCACGTTCACCCGGCCGATGCCGTGGCCGAATCCACCCTTGTTGTAGCCGGTGAACGTGCCTTCCACCACCATCGAGTCCGCTGCCTCGGCCTCGGGCACGACGGCCCCCTCCTCGACGATGCGCTCCGCGAGCTTCTGCTTCGGCAGCACGGTGCGCAGCCCGTCGTAGAAGAAGTTCACGAAGTCCTGGGAGATCGGCACTCCCTCCGCCACCGTGAAATGCTTCACCTCGATCGTCTTGAACCGCGGCGGGGCATCCTTGGCCGTCAGGATCGGGGTCAATGCCAGACCGCACGTTAGGAGCAGGAACGGAATGAGCCTTTTCATGAGTCACCTCGCAGAATCCAGATTGGCGTGAGGCTGGACGGGCCATGACGCCGGCCGGCCAATGACCTCGTGAGAGGAGCCGCACGGGGAACGGGGGTACCTGCCTTTCAAGTCGCTCCTCTGCCGTCTCCAATCGAACGACACCGTCCCCGAGTCAAGGGTTTCCGGCTTCGAACTTGCCCTGTCCTTTCACCACAAAGACGCGGAGACACAAGGGATCGGGCGCCTGGACGCACCCCGCGGCGAAATTTCCGGCCGTCCGCCGGCCGCCCATGGCTCACATCGAAATATCGTCGAGCAGGTCGGCGAGCTTCGTGTAGCGGGCCAGCCGCTGGCGCGCGGCGGCGCAGCGCGCGGCCGGAACCAGGCCCGTGTTCTCGGCGAGGAAGATCAGGTAGGCCGCCACCCCGCGGGCGTAGTGGAGCCGGGCCTCCGGGCTGATCGCGTAGAACCGCGCCCGCTGCACGTAGCCGGCCGGCGAGTGATCGCCGAGCGCGGACTTCTCCGCCCGGCCGCCCGCCGCCAGCACGTAGAGGAAGTTGTATTCGAAGAAGAACATGGCATCCGGTCCCGGCGGCAGCGCCTCGAGCGCGGCGCGGCAGACGGCGGGCGAGTCGAAGACCTCCGCCGGACGGCCCGCCTTGGCGAGCGCGTCGGCGACGAAGGTGCGCGCCATCTTTCGTTCGGTCGCATCCGCGCTGAACGCCCCCGCCAGCGCCAGCTCGAGCGTGAAGCGATACCAGTCGCGCGCGAGCGCCTGGTCCGATGGGTGCTTCGAACGGAAGACGGCCGCCCCCATTTCGTAGGTGTACCGTCCGCTGGTCTTGATCTCGAGGTGCCCTCCCGTCACCGCGCCCATCGCCTGGTAGTTCTCCGCCGATTTCCCCGAGCCGGAATGGAAGCCGATGCTCGCGCCGAACTGCCGGGCCACGGTCCATTGCCGTGAGATCAGCGTGCGCAGCCCCGCGTTGTCCGGATACGGCATGTTCTTCTGGAAGCCGAAGGCCGGCGCGATGAAATTGACCGGCATGCCCAGGACCTCGCACAGCGCGAGCATCACGGCCGTGGTCTCCGGCGTGGTCAGGCCGGGCAGTTCGTCGATCGACAGCTCGCGCAGGTAGCGGCGCCCGGCCTCCGTCGTGAAGGCCTGCGCCCGCGCCGCCGTGTATTTCCCGTCGCGGCGCTTCATCTTCTGAACGGCCGGCCACACGGTGCACAGCAGCGGGGTGAACGCCGCCGCGTCGAGCGCCAGCCCCGCGGCCGCGACCCGCGCCTGCACCCGGGCGACCAGCGCGGCATCGAGGTCCGCCGGGCGGGCCGGACGGCCCAGCGCCAGCTCGGGGGAGAGATCGAAGGTGATGTAGCTCGCGAGCAGGCAGCCGCGCACGAGCGCGTCCTCGCGCGCGTCGAACTTCCCGCCGATCGGCTGATGGTCGGCGTTGAAGCTCCACGGAATCCGGCGGCGATGGAAGCCGGTCTTGAGCTTCGAGAGCACGCCGCCGTGGCTCATGCCCTCGACGCTCTGCCCCTGGTGGCCCTCCGGGACGCTCGTGCCGATGAAGGGAAACGGGACCGTGTCGAGGCCGCCGCCGAGCATGGCGTCGACGTCGTAGACGAGCTCGCGCGGGATGCTGTTCTGGTTCGCGGTCATGCCCAGCTCGAGGGCGCTCATGGCCCATTCCACCGCCGGCCAGTGCAGCGTCGTGAAACGCGCCCCCACGCCCAGCGTCCCCTGCCCCAGGCTGCCGCCAGCCGTCGGGAAGATCGTCGAGTCGGGGTCGTGTTCCTGCACCAGGTTCTTCAGGCGAAGCAGGTTCTCCCACGTCGCGGGAAACGCCGTGCGCGCCCCGCCGAGGGCGACTCCGTCCGCGGGCAGCCCCGCCGCCCCGCCCCCGACGCGTCCTTCGAGGCTCCACGCGCAATCGCCGGTGTCCGCGTCCTCGACCAGCGTCCAGGCGCCGGCGGCCGTCTCGAATCCGCTCTTGACCCACCGCTGGACGGGCGCGCCCGCGCGCAGCTTCGCGGCCAGAGCCGGCCAGTCGAGGCAGAAATCGGGGCTCACGCACGGATTCTGCGCGATGCGCAGGCCGTGGCGGAGAAGGAATTCGTTGATGGGGGTCATTGGGCGCTGCGGAAGGTGATAAGGGTCAGCTTGCCGCGCGTCCTGGGCGGACGAGCCGCATGCCGGTGCAACGATAGCACGACGAACCCTACGGCGGCGCGGAGCCCGCGAAGGCGCTGCACCGAGTTTCGCCCGGAGCCAGGCGACCAGGGCATCGGGATAACCG
>Ga0265334_10001859_pt1 | contig 10051 bp, 2 predicted proteins | sample 42023metaG_FD_192442 | JGI IMG/M metagenome (GOLD analysis project Ga0265334, IMG submission 192442) | Rhizosphere microbial communities from Carex aquatilis grown in University of Washington, Seatle, WA, United States - 4-20-23 metaG | ecosystem: Host-associated > Plants > Roots > Rhizosphere >...
ACCTCGACGTTCGTCCTGAACGTTCCAGGCAAGGTGACCTTGACCTCGACGTTCGTCCTGAACGTTCCAGGCAAGGTGACCTTGACCTCGACGTTCGTCTTGAACTTCGGAGCCAAGGTCACCTTGCCGTGCTCGTTCGTCCTGGACGCGCTGGACAAGGGTAAGGCCTCGCCGTGCCCCGTCGTGAACCCGCCCCTGGGCGTAGTAGCCGCGCCCGGGCTCGGACTGACGTCATCTGCCAGGGGAACAGCGTCTCGCACCCGTCTGCGGCGAGCACCGCCTCGAGCAGATACTTCGCTGGGCGGGCGCCGTGGAGCTTCGCGGTCTCGGTTGTGGCGGCCTACAGCCGCCCGCCGCCGGCCGCGATCTCGCTCCAGAGCTCGGGCGTCAGCGGCGCGTAGCCGCGATCCTGACGGACGTACAGGCGGCCGGCCTGCTTGACGGGGTCGATCCCCTCCTTGCGGAGGGCGACCTTCTGGATCTTGAACGTCGCGGTCGTGTCGAAGCTGTCGATGACGCGGACGAAGCGGGGCTGAGCGTAGGACGGCAGCTCCTGGGCGATGCGCCAGAACGTCTCCGGATCGAACTTGCCGTTCTCGAGGACGACCGCTGCGAGGCCCGCTTGCCCTTCCATGCCGGGGACCTGGACGCCGCACACGGTCGTCTCGCGGATTCCGGGCGTCTGCGAGAGCACGTCCGCGACCTCCGCCGTCGAGACGTTCTCGCCCTTCCAGCGGTAAGTGTCGCCGATGCGATCGACGAAGTAGAAGAAGTCCTCCTCGTCGTAGCGCATGAGATCGCCGGAGCGATAATAGCGGTCGCCGCGCTTCATCACGTCGTGGACGATCTTCTTGTCCGTCGCGCTGGAGTCCGTGTAGCCGCGAAACTCCGAGGCCGCGCTGCGCGGCTTGTCGTCCAGCCGGATGAGCAGCTCGCCCACCTCGTTCGGCCGGCACTCGATGCACAGCCCGGCCGCATCGCGCACGTAGTCGTCGGTGTCCACGTTGTAGCGAACGACCTTGAGCTTCGAGATCCGCCGCACGGGGATCCGTCCCACCGCGCCTGGCTTCCCGCTCAGGTTCACGATGATGCCGGGCGCCTCCGTCGCGCCGTAGAACTCGCGGATCTGCTCGATGCCGAAGCGGCGCTGGAAGGGCTCCCAGACGTCCGCGCGCATACCGTTGCCGAGCGCGACGCGGATCGGATTGTTCCTCTCTGCCTCGGTCGGCGGCGTGTTCAGGAGGTAACGGCAGAGCTCGCCGATGTAGAGCATCGCCGTCGCGTTGTAGCGCTGGACGTCCTCCCAGAACGCCTTCGCGCTGAACGACGGGCGCAGCGCCATCGGCGTGCGCGTCATGATGCAAGCGCCGGTACCGAGCAGCAGCGCGTTCGAGTGATAGAGCGGCAGCACGTTGTAGAGCTTGTCGCCTGGGCGGAACCCGAAGAAGAGCGGACCGAAGCTCGAGCCCGCGACGAGCCCCCGGCCGTGAGACACCCGACAGGGCTTCGGCAGCCCGGTGGTGCCGGAGGTGTAGATGAAGACGTAGTCGTCGCTCGCCTTCATCGGGACGCGCGGGAACGGCCGCGACGTCGCCGCCGAGAGCTTCTCCTCGAAGTCACCGGGACCGAAGGTGAAAACGTGCTCTAGCTGCTCCCCGAGGTCTGGCCGCGCGCGGAGCGCCTCGGCGGAGTGCATGTCGACGATCGCGACACGGGCGCCGCACGCCTTCACGGCGTGCGACAGGGGATGCCCCTCGAGATGATTGTTGACGAGCGCGGTCGTGCCACCGAGCCGCGTCACTCCGAAGATGATCGCTGCGTAGAGGGGCGAGTTCTGTCCGATGAGCGCGACGACGTCGCCGGGGCCCACGCCGTGCGCCGAGAGCACGTGAGCGATCTGCGACGTCTTCTCGTCGAGGATGCCCCACGTGTAGCGCTCGTCGCCCATCTCGAACGCGAGCCCGAAGGGATCGACGCGCGCGTTGTCGAGGATGACCTTCAGCAGGCTCTCGTCGTTGTCGCCCTTCGCCTTCAGCAGCCACGGCACGGTCTCGAGCAGAGCTCTCGGGACGACCGAGAGCTCTGCCTTGATGGCGGCCCGGTAGGAGGGCGAGCGTACGCCCTCCGCGATGTCTTCCAGCCCGTGCCGAACCTTGTCTAGCAGATGCCCGTCAATCGCACCCAAGACTCATTCCAATCGTCAGCAGGCGTGGTTGGCCGGCGCCTGGCGAGGACTCATTCCTCGCCAGCGACCGACGACATCTCCGAAGCGGCCGGGCGCGTGTACGGCGCCGGCGGGGCCACCCCCTGCGGCTGATCGTCGACGATCATCTGCAGGCGCTTGTACGGCGGCAGGCCAGTGCCCGCCGGGATGAGGCGGCCCATGATGACGTTCTCCTTGATGCCGCGGAGATCGTCCGTCTTGCCGCAGATCGCGGCCTCGGTGAGGACCTTCGTCGTCTCCTGGAAGGACGAGGCGCTGATGAACGACTCGGTCGACAGCGACGCCTTCGTGATGCCGAGGAGCATGGGCTCCGCGACGGCGGGCTGACCGCCGCGCGCGATGACCTTCGCGTTCTCTTTCTCGAAGATGTGCTTCTCGACCTGCTCATCGACGAGGAAGTTCGTGTCGCCGATCTCCTTGATGCGAACGCGGCGGAGCATCTGCCGCACGATGGCCTCGATGTGCTTGTCGTTGATGCCGACGCCCTGGAGCCGGTAGACCTGCTGGATCTCGTTCACCAGCCAGGCCGCGAGCTCCTTCTCGCCCTTCACCCGGAGGATGTCGTGCGGGTTCGCCGGGCCGTCCTGCAGCGGATCGCCCGCCCGGACGTGGTCACCCGTCTGCACCTGCACGTGCTTGCCCTTCGGGATCAGGTACTCGCGGGACTGATCGTTGAGCGGAGCGCCGTCCGTGCCGAGCGGCGTGAGGACGATCTTGCGCTTGCCCTTGGTGTCCTTCCCGAAGCTGACGATGCCGTCGATCTCGGTGATGATGGCGTGATCCTTCGGCTTGCGAGCCTCGAAGAGCTCGGCCACGCGCGGGAGGCCGCCCGTGATGTCCTGCACCTTCGTGGTGTCGCGGGGGATCTTGCCGATGGCCTCGCCAGGGTGAATCGTCTCACCTTCCTGCGCGACGATGTTCGCGCCGACCGGGAGCAGGTAGCGCGCCTCGAGCTCCGTGTTCGGGATCTTCATCGGCTCGCCCGTCGCCGGGTCGATGATGGTGATCCTCGGGCGGAGCTCTCCGGCGCGCGACTCGATGACGATCTTGCGGGACAGACCCGTTACTTCGTCGACCTTCTCCATGACGCTGACGCCCTCGACGAGGTCGCCGTACTGGATGATGCCGCCGACCTCGGTGAGGATGGGCATCGCGAATGGATCCCACTCGGCCAGGGTCTGCCCGGACTTCACGCGGTCGCCGTGCTTGGCTCGCAGGATGGCGCCGTACACGAGGCGATGGTGCTCGCGCTCGCGGCCGGTGTCGTCCATGACGACCAGCTCACCGTGGCGGTTCATCACCGCGACGGTGTCGTCCTGCTTCTTCACGAGCTGAGCGTTGCGAAGCTGCAGGATGCCGTCGGTGCGCGCCTCGAGCGAGCTCTGCTCGATCTTGCCGCGCGCCGCCGCGCCACCGATGTGGAAGGTGCGCATCGTGAGCTGCGTACCAGGCTCGCCGATCGACTGCGCCGCGATGATGCCGACGGCCTCGCCGATGTTCACGCGGAACCCGCGTGCCAGGTCGCGGCCGTAGCACATCGAGCAGACGCCACGCCGGGTCTGGCACGTGAGCACCGACCGGATGACGACCTCCTCGATGCCCGCGTCCTCGATCTTGCGCGTGAGCGCCTCGTCGAGCTCGGTGTTCGCCTCGACCAGGACCTCGCCGGTGAGCGGATCGACGACGTCCTCGAGCACCACGCGACCGAGGATGCGGTCGCCGAGGGGCTGGATGACCTCGCCGGCCTCCTCGAGCTTGGCGACGCGGATGCCGTCGAGTGTGCCGCAGTCGTACTCGGAGACGACCGCGTCCTGCGCGACGTCGACGAGCCTGCGGGTGAGGTACCCGGAGTTCGCCGTCTTGAGCGCGGTGTCGGCCAGACCTTTTCGAGCGCCGTGCGTCGAGACGAAGTACTGCAGCACCGTGAGGCCTTCACGGAAGTTCGCCGTGATGGGCGTCTCGATGATCTCGCCGGACGGCTTCGCCATCAGACCGCGCATGGCGGCGAGCTGGCGCATCTGCTGCGTCGAGCCTCGGGCGCCGGAGTCGGCCATGATGTAGACGGGGTTGAAGCTCGACTCCTCGCTGGATTTTCCGGTCTCGGGATCGGTGACGTTCTCCTTCCCGATGACCTCCATCATCTCCTCGGTGACGCGGTCGGCGACACCTGCCCAGATGTCGACGATCTTGTTGTACCGCTCGCCGTCGGTGATGAGCCCTTCCTGGTACTGGTCGACGACGCGCTGCAGCTCTTCCTGAGCGGCGTCGATGAGCTCCTTCTTCTTGTCCGGGATGACCATGTCATCCATGCAGATGCTGACACCGGCCTTCGTGGCGTACTCGAAGCCGAGCGACCGCAGCCTGTCCGCGAGGAGAACGGTCTCCTTGTTGCGGTGCTTGCGGTAGCAGACGTCGATGAGCTGCGAGAGGGCCTTCTTGTTCAGCACCTTGTTGCAGTAGTCGAAAGGGATCTCCTTCGGCAGCACCTCGGAGATGAGCACGCGCCCGACCGTCGTCTGGAGCATGCGCGTCCGCGGGTTGCCGTCCTCGTCCTTGTCGGTGATGCGCACCTTGATGCCGGAGTGCGTGTCGACGACGCCGTTGTCGTACGCCATGCGCACCTCCCCCGGGGAGGCGAACACACCGCGCAGGTATCCCTCGACGCCGTCCCCCTTCGCCTTGAGACTTCCGTCACGGAAGCAGCCGCGCGCGTACCTTCGCTCGCGGGTCGCGTAGTAGAGGCCGAGCACGATGTCCTGCGTCGGGTTGATGATCGGGCGACCGTTCGCCGGCGACAGGATGTTGTTCGTGCTCATCATGAGCACGCGCGCTTCCATCTGCGCCTCGACGGAGAGCGGCACGTGGACCGCCATCTGATCGCCGTCGAAGTCGGCGTTGAACGCCGTGCAGACGAGGGGGTGCAGCTGGATGGCCTTGCCCTCGATGAGCACCGGCTCGAACGCCTGGATACCCAGGCGGTGCAGCGTCGGCGCGCGGTTCAGCATCACCGGGTGCTCCTGGATCACCTCGTCCAGGATGTCCCACACCTCGGGACGCTCGCGCTCCACCATCTTCTTCGCGCTCTTGATGGTGTTGACGTAGCCGCGCTCTTCCAGCTTGTTGTAGATGAACGGCTTGAAGAGCTCGAGCGCCATCTTCTTCGGCAGGCCGCACTGGTGCAGCTTCAGCGTCGGGCCGACGACGATGACCGAGCGCCCCGAGTAGTCGACGCGCTTGCCGAGCAGGTTCTGACGGAACCGCCCCTGCTTGCCCTTCAGCATGTCGGAGAGGCTCTTCAGCGGGCGCTTGTTCGGGCCGGTGATGGTCTTGCCGCGGCGGCCGTTGTCGAACAGCGCGTCGACGGCCTCCTGCAGCATGCGGCGCTCGTTCCGGATGATGATCTCCGGAGCGTTGAGCTCGAGGAGACGCTTCAGGCGGTTGTTGCGGTTGATGACGCGGCGATAGAGATCGTTGAGATCGCTCGTCGCGAAGCGGCCGCCGTCGAGGGGGACGAGCGGGCGCAGATCCGGCGGCAGCACCGGGATCACCGTCAGCATCATCCACTCCGGGCGATTCCCGGAGCCACGGAACGCCTCCACGACCTTCAGACGCTTGGCGTACTTCTTCCGCTTCGCCTCGCTGGTCGTGGTGCGCATCTCGAGGCGCAGCTCTTCCGCGAGCGCGTGCACGTCCACCCGCTTGAGCATGTCGAGGACGGCCTCGCCGCCCATCCCGGCCGAGAAGCGGTCGTCGCCGTACTCCTCGATGAGCTGCGCGTAGCGCTCCTCGGACAGGAGCTCACCGGCCTGGAGCCCGGTGTCCTTGCCGTCGATGACGATGTACGCCTCGCAGTAGAGGACGCGCTCCAGATCCTTCAGCGTGATGTCGAGGATGTTGCCGATGCGCGAGGGAAGGCTCTTGAGGAACCAGATATGCGCGACGGGCGTGGCCAGGTTGATGTGGCCGAGGCGCTCGCGGCGGACCTTCGACTGGATCACCTCGACGCCGCACTTCTCGCACACGATCCCGCGGTGCTTCATGCGCTTGTACTTGCCGCAGATGCACTCGTAGTCCTTCACTGGGCCGAAGATCTTCGCGCAGAACAGGCCGTCCCGCTCCGGCTTGAAGGTCCGGTAGTTGATGGTCTCGGGCTTCTTCACCTCGCCGTGAGACCACTCGCGAATCTTTTCGGGGCTCGCGAGCGAGATCCGCATCGCGGAAAAGCTGAGCGGATCCTTGGGCTTCTCGAAGAAGGAGAAAATGTCACGCATGTTGGTTGGTCTCCCGTTTCGTCGACCGAAGCGTCTGACGCCTCAAAAACACGTTCATTGAATCTGATGTCCCGAGCGCGATCGCGAAGACCGCAGCCTCAGGACCTGGCGGTGTCCCTGGCTCGATTGCGAAGACCGCGTGCCCAGATCGGTGGGTGAGGCGCGGAGCCGTACGCTGGTACGGCGAGCACCGAGAGCACCGAGATGGGCGCGTGCTCGAAGCAAGCGGGCCAGGGACGGGCATCAATCCTCCGCCGCGGTGGAGGTGGCCGTCTCGACCAGCTCGACGTTCAAGCAGAGGGACTGGAGCTCCTTGATGAGGACGTTGAAGCTCTCGGGTAGCCCCGCCTCGAGCGTGTACTCGCCCTTGACGATGGCTTCGTACATGCGCGTGCGGCCCTGCACGTCGTCGCTCTTCACCGTGAGGAACTCCTGGAGGGCGTACGCAGCGCCGTATGCCTCCATTGCCCACACTTCCATTTCACCGAGCCGCTGCCCGCCGAACTGAGCCTTTCCACCGAGTGGCTGCTGGGTGACGAGGGAGTACGGGCCGATCGAGCGCGCGTGGATCTTGTCGTCGACCAGATGGTGGAGCTTCAGCATGTACATGACGCCCACCGTGACGTCCTGCTCGAAGGGCTCGCCGGTGCGGCCGTCGAAGAGGATGGTCTGCCCGGACGGATCGAAGCCCGCCTTCGTGAGGGCGCGCTTGATCTCCGACTCCTCGGCGCCGTCGAACACCGGCGTCGCGAAGTTCAGGCCCTTGGAGAGCTTCTTCGCGAGGAGGTGCAGCTCCGGCTCCGTGAGGTTCTTCACGAGCTTGTTCATGTCCGCGTCGTTGTCGAAGACGTCGATCACGACCTTCTGCAGTCGCTCGCGGTTCTGCAGGGCCGCGGACGCGACCAGCTCGCCGAGCCCCTTGGCGCCCCAGCCGAGGTGCGCCTCGAGGATCTGACCGACGTTCATGCGGCTCGGCACGCCGAGCGGGTTCAGCACGAGATCCACCGGACGACCATCCGCCATGTACGGCAGATCCTCTTCCGGCAGAATTCGCGAGACGACGCCCTTGTTGCCGTGACGACCGGCCATCTTGTCGCCGACCTGGAGCTTCCTCTTGATGGCGATGTAGACCTTCACCATCTTGATGACGCCGGGCGGGAGCTCGTCGCCCTTCGACAGGCGGTCGATCTTCTCGTGGAAGTGTTCCTCGCGTGCTCGCACGATCTCCTCGAGATCGTGAATGAGCTGCGTCGCCTGCTCGCCACCCTTCGCGACCTGGAGCTCGCCCCAGTACTTGCGAGGAGCGCCGTCGAGCAGCTCGTCGTTCAGCTTCTGGCCCTTCTCGATGAGGACCTTGCCCTTGTCGTCGACGAGCTTCGCCGTCGTCTCCTGACCGCGGAGGATCTCGCGGATCTTGCGGAAGAACGAGTCGCGGAGGATCTTCACCTCTTCGTCCCGCGTCCGCTCGAGGCGCGCGCGCTCCTGGTCCTCGATGGCCTTCGCGCGCTCGTCCTTCTCCTGGCCCTTGCGCGAGAAGATGCGCGCGTCGATGACGATGCCGCTGACGCCCGGGGGCACCTTCAGCGAGCTGTCGCGCACGTCGCCGGCCTTCTCGCCGAAGATGGCGCGGAGCAGCTTCTCTTCCGGAGAGAGCTGGCTCTCGCCCTTCGGCGTGATCTTGCCGACCAGGATGTCGCCCGGCTTCACCTCGGCGCCGATGCGCACCACGCCGGCCTCGTCGAGGTCCTTCAGGGCCTCTTCGCCGACGTTCGGGATGTCGCGGGTGACCTCTTCCTTGCCGAGCTTCGTGTCACGCGCGATGCACTCGAACTCCTCGATGTGCACCGAGGTGAACACGTCGTCCTTGACGATGCGCTCGGAGACGAGGATCGAGTCCTCGAAGTTGTACCCCTGCCAGGGCATGAACGCGACGACCACGTTCCGGCCGAGCGCGATCTCGCCCATGTCGCACGCGGGGCCATCGGCGAGGACCTCGCCGGCCTTCACGTACTCACCAGGCCGAACGATCGGCTTCTGGTTGTAGCAAGTGCTCTGGTTCGAGCGCTGGTACTTGATCATCGGGTAGATGTCGGGCACCTCGCTGCCTTCGCCGGACGTCGCGCGGACGACGACGCGGGTGGCGTCGACGCTCTCCACGAAGCCCTCGCGCTGGGCGATGATGCACACGCCGCTGTCGACGGCGACGCGACGCTCCATCCCGGTGCCGACGAGCGGCGCTTCCGTGACGACGAGCGGCACGGCCTGGCGCTGCATGTTGGCGCCCATGAGCGCGCGGTTCGCATCGTCGTGCTCGAGGAACGGCACCAGGGCCGCCGCGACGCTCACCATCTGGTTCGGCGCGACGTCGATGAGCTCGATCTGCTCGGGGAGCGCCATGCGGTACTCACCGTTGTATCGGGCGCTGACCAGCGCCGAGGTGAAGCGGCCCTTCGGGTCCATCTCCGAGCTCGCCTGCGCGATGTAGCGACCTTCCTCTTCCAGCGCCGAGAACCAGTGGGTCTCGTCGAGGACGCGGCCCTCGGTCACCTTGCGGTACGGCGTCTCGACGAAGCCGTACTCGTTCACGCGGGCGAAGGTGGACAGCGACGCGATGAGTCCGATGTTCGGACCTTCCGGCGTCTCGATCGGGCAGATGCGGCCGTAGTGCGTGGTGTGCACGTCGCGCACCTCGAAGCCCGCGCGCTCACGCGTGAGGCCGCCTGGCCCGAGCGCGGAGAGGCGGCGCTTGTGCGTCACCTCGGAGAGCGGGTTCGTCTGGTCCATGAACTGCGAGAGCTGCGAGCTCCCGAAGTACTCCTTCACCACGGCGCCGACCGGCTTCGCGTTGATGAGGTCGTGCGGCATCAGGGTGTCGATCTCCTGCGACACGCTCATGCGCTCCTTGATGGCGCGCGCCATGCGCACGAGGCCGATGCGGTACTGCACCTCCATCAGCTCGCCGACCGCGCGGACGCGGCGGTTGCCGAGGTGGTCGATGTCGTCGACCGAGCCCTTGCCGTTCTTCAGATCGATGAGGTTCTTCACCGTCTGCAGGATGTCCTCGCGAGAGAGCGTGGTCTGGTTCAGACCGGGCTTCTGCTCGTCGGGCAGGTCCTTGTAGAACTTGTAGTTCAGCTTCAGGCGGCCGACCGCGGAGAGGTCGTAGCGCTCTGCATTGAAGAACAGGTTGTTGAAGAGCGTCTTGGCCGTCTCGAGCGTCGGCGGATCGCCCGGGCGGAGGCGGCGGTAGATCTCCATGATGGAGTCTTCCGTCGTCTGCACCTTGTCGGCGATCAGCGTGTCGCGCAGGTACGGACCGACGTTCAGGCCGTCGATGAAGAGCACCTTGATCTCGCCGACGTCGGCTTCGCGGAGCCGCTCGAGGGTGACCTCGGTGACCTCCTCGTTGCAGCCGAGCAGGACCTCACCGGTCTCCTTGTCGACGACGTCCTCGGCGCTGACCTTTCCGATGAGCTCGGGGAGCTCGATCGGGAGGCGATCGACGTTCGAGCCCTTGAGCTTCTTGATCGCCGCGCGAGTGAACTTGGTGTTCTTC
>Ga0265334_10001860_pt1 | contig 10049 bp, 13 predicted proteins | sample 42023metaG_FD_192442 | JGI IMG/M metagenome (GOLD analysis project Ga0265334, IMG submission 192442) | Rhizosphere microbial communities from Carex aquatilis grown in University of Washington, Seatle, WA, United States - 4-20-23 metaG | ecosystem: Host-associated > Plants > Roots > Rhizosphere...
TTTCTGGGTCTTCGGGCTCCCAGATGGCCGCCACGTCGAGGTATTCGGCGACGGCTACCCCGGCAAGGAGCATTTCAGCACCGGCCCGGTGGCCGGCTTCGCCGTGCGTGACCTGCCGGCGGCCGTCACCGAGCTGGGAAGAGCCGGCATCGAGCTGCTGGGCGAGCCCGGGCCGACCTGGCAGCACTTCCGCGGGCCCGACGGCAACGTATACGAGCTCATCGCCGACTGAGCAGCCCGCGGCGAAAGCGCCCGGCGCGCCCGGCGGCAACAGAGGACGTTCACCCGGAGCATCACCATGCATTAACGTACGATCCGGCCACCAGGCTTCTGTGCAGCTAACCACGCGAAGCCCGGGCGGGTGTCACAGCGTCCGTGCGACGTCGAAGTGCGTGACGGTGGTCTCGCGGTCAATAAGGTAGTCGTCATCCTCCGGGTAAAAGACGGCGACGTCGATGTCCTGGCCCGCGAAGCCTTCGATGTCCGTCCGCGACGACCACCAGCTGACCGTCATGACCTCCGTCCGGCCGTCGCCGAGGTCTGTCGTCCACATCTGGGCCCCCAGGTTGCCTGGCGTGTTCCCGTACGCGCTCAGCCCGGTCCTGGTGATGTACTCAACGTAGGCCGCTGCCTGCTCGGTCCTGACCCAGCCCCGCCACGTCCGGGCTATCACCGGCACCCCTTCCCGCACCCGCAGGTGCCGCATCCCGACCTGGACCCGCGCCTACCCAGCATCAGGGATCCGCCGCGAATGTTCAACGAAGGCCGGGCTTCAGCTGGCCTGGTCCAGCCCAGCCGCGGAGTTCGAGCTCATCGGCAGGCGCGGTCGTCCTCGGCGTGGCCGGGGATCACCAGATCGCCCTGATCTGTACGCAGCAGATAGACGAGACCGCTAAAGACGCGGCCGTGCAAGTAGGCGGTTACGCTTGTTGGTTGGCGTACCTGGTCGGCGTCAGCCGGGGCACTGGGGGCGTCCCCCGGAAACTACTGCGGGCCGGACTCGATCGCGCGGCGCAGCTCGGCGTCGTCGAGGGCGGGCGCGCCGCGGCGGAACCAGACGAAGTACTCCACGTTCCCCGACGGCCCGGGCAGGGGGCTCGCGGTTACCCCCCGGACGCCGAGCCCAAGCGACCAGGCGGTGTCGCATACCGCGCGGACGGCCGCGGCCCGGTCGTCCGCTGAGCGCACCACGCCGCCCGCGCCGACCCGGCCCTTCCCCACCTCGAACTGCGGCTTCACCATGAGCGCGAAGTCGGCGTCCGGCGCGGCGCACGCGGCGAGCGCGGGCAGCACCAGGGACAGCGAGATGAACGACAGGTCGGCCACAACCACTCGCGGCGGCGGCGCCACCAGCGCCGGGTCGAGTGAGCGCACGTTCACCCGGTCAAGCACGGTCACCCGCTCGTCGGTGCGCAGTGACCAGGCGAGCTGGCCGTACCCGACGTCCGCCGCGACCACGTGGCCGGCGCCCGCGCGCAGCAGCACGTCGGTGAAGCCGCCCGTCGACGCGCCCGCGTCGAGGCAGCGCTTCCCCGCCACGTCAAGGCCCGTGAAGGCGGCGAGCGCCCCGGCCAGCTTGTGGCCGCCGCGCGATACGTACTGCGGCCCCACGGCCGCGTCGCCGGCGACGGTGACCGCGATGTCCCTGGCCACCTGGGTCGCGGGCTTTGACGCGACCTGGCCGCCGACCGCCACCCGGCCCGCGGCGATCAGCTCGGCGGCCTGCTCTCTTGACCTGGCCAGCCCCCGCCGGACGAGTTCAGCGTCCAGCCTGGCCCGGGTGGTCACCGCGGTACCGTCATCACCGGGGCGCGGTGCCGGGCGGCAGCGTGTACTGCTCGCCGCGCCGGCCCGGCTCACCGGGGTGCCCGGGCTCGCCGGGGGGCGCGTCGCCCAGCTCCCCGAGGATCTCGCGCAGCCGGTCGTGGACGTCCTCGAGGACCTCGGGCCGGTCCGCCAGGTCCATGTCCTCGATCGAGGCCAGTTGCTCGATGGCCGCGTCAACGCGCGGGTCACCGGTGGGGGCGGGCGCGGGACGCTCCCGTTGCGGTTCCATCATGTTCGTGTCTCCTCCCGTGCCGGTCACCCGTTGGTCCATCTCGTGCGCTACCCTCCCGCGTGAACGGTACCGCCCAACCAGGAGCGAGGCGCACATGAGTTCGGCCGAGGAGTGCCGCGCGGCACTGCAGAAGCTGGCGGGTCGGCTGGCGGAACTCAGCCCCGCCGAGCGGGAACAGTACTTTGGCAACCGGACGATCAGCGTCACCATTCCCGATCTTGCCGTCACCTTCGTGACCCTGCTCGGGACGGGGAACGACCCGGTGCGGGAGGCGGCCCCCGGCGAGCGGCCCGCGGACATCCGGATAACCGCCAAGAGCGACGAGGCAGTCGCCCTGGCGGAGCAGCCGATGAACATCGCGCGGGCCTGGATGACCGGGCGGGTCAAGATCGAGGCGTCGATGAAAGACCTGTTCCGGCTGCGCAGGCTGCTTTGACCGCACGGGAAACGGCGCGACGTCAGGTCTGAAGGCCGTCAGGCCGGGGAGGAGTGGTCGCATGGGAGTGAGGAGTGGTCGCATGGGAGTGCTGATCGTGCTCAGGCACGGCGAGACCGAGTGGTCCAAGGCCGGCCGGCATACCGGGCGGACCGACATCCCGCTGACCGCGCACGGGGTCGCCATGGCGACCTCGCTCGGCCCGCTGGTGGCGCGCCTGGCCGCCCGGGACGGGCTCGCCGCGGTGTTCACCAGCCCCGCGCAGCGGGCCGTGCGGACCGCTGAGCTGGCCGGCCTCGGCGGCCCGGGCGTCCCGGGCAGTCTCGGCGGGCCGGAACCGAAGCAGGACCCTGACCTGTGGGAATGGGACTACGGCGGCTACGAGGGGGTCACCACGGCCGACATACAGCGGCAGCGGCCAGGCTGGTTCCTGTGGCGGGACGGCGTCATACCCGGCGATGCCGCCCATCCGGGCGAGAGCGTCGAGCAGGTCGGCGAGCGCGTCGACCGGGTGCTCAAGCGGGCCATGCCGCTGCTGGGGCGCGGGGATGTCGTCCTGGTGGCGCACGGCCACGTGCTGCGGGTGCTCACCGCCCGCTACCTTGGCCTGCCGCCGGCCGACGGGCGGCTGTTCCGGCTGGACACCGGGACCGTCTCCACCCTCGGCACCGAGCATCACGAGCCCGTGATCCTCAGCTGGAACCGTCCCGCCGGGTAACTGACCGCGGGCGGTCCGCCGGGCCGGTCAGCCGGGCAGGTCAGAAGGGCTCGGCAGGCCGGCGGCACGGGGGCGCGGCACGTCCGGCTCGCCGGCCGCGTCGGCGTCATCGAGGCCGGGGGGCAGGTCGGGGTCGCGCAGCCGGGTCTCGTCGGCGATCCAGGCGAGGAACGACGGGGAGCCGGCCACGAACGGTGTCGCGAGGATCTCCGGCTCGTCGTAGCTGTGCCGCTCGGCGATGAACGCGGCGAGGTCCTCGTAGCGGTCGGCCGGGAGCTTGAAGAAGACGAACCACTCCTCGGTCCGCTCAAGCTCGTCGTTCCACCAGTAGGTGGACGCGACCGGCCCGGCGACCTGGCCGCACGCGGCTAGCCGCGCCTCGACCGCCGCCCGCGACAGCTCGATCGCCTCGGCGCGCGAGTCGGTTGTCGTCTGCACCTGCAGGTATGCGCCGCTCTCGCGGCCAGCGTCGTTTCCTGCCATGCCACCTGATCGTACGCCGGCTGCCGATAGTACGCTTGCCGGGCTCGGCTGATTACGCAGCGTCCGGTTACGCACAGCGCCTGATGAGCGCAGGAGGGACCCACGTGGAGCTGATTCACTCGGGCAAGGTACGGGACGTCTACGCCGACGGCGACGACCTGCTGCTCGTCGCCTCCGACCGGGTTTCCATCTACGACGTGGTGCTGCCGACGCCGGTGCCAGGCAAGGGCCACATCCTGACCCAGCTGTCGCTGTGGTGGTTCGACCGGCTGGGAGACATCGTTCCCAACCACCTGATCTCCGCGACCGACGTGCCGCCGGAGTGGGCCGGCCGGGCCATCCGCTGCCGGCGCCTCGACATGGTTCCCGTGGAGTGCATCGCGCGCGGCTACCTCGCGGGCCTCGGGCTGGCCGCGTACAACGAGACCGGAGCGGTGTCGGGCGTCCGGCTGCCGCCCGGCCTGGCCGAGGCATCGCGGCTGCCCGAGCCGGTGTTCACGCCGACCACGAAGGCGGCCGTGGGCCACGACGAGCCCATGACGCAGGACGAGGTGGCCCGCGTGGTCGGCGCGCAGACCGCGGCCGAGCTCAAGCGGGTCACCCTGGAGGTCTACCAGCGCGGCGCCGACCTGGCGCGCGAGCGAGGCATCATCGTGGCGGACACCAAGCTGGAGTTCGGCTTCGACTCCGGCGGCACCCTCATCCTCGCCGACGAGGTGCTCACCCCTGACTCCTCGCGCTTCTGGCCGGCCGATTCCTACGCCCCAGGCCGCCCGCAGCACTCCTTCGATAAGCAGTACCTGCGCGACTGGTCGGCGTCGATCGGCTGGGACCGCACCGCGCCGGGCCCGGAGATACCCGACGACGTGCTCGGGGTGCTGACCGCCCGCTACGCGGAGCTTTTCGAGCGGATCACCGGGCAGCCCGCGCCCCTCTAACCAGCGGCCTGGCCAATACGCGGGCCAATAATGCGGGGAGCCGGCCGGCGGCACCCGGTAACATTCGGGCATCGGGACCGCTACGGTGCGGACCCGCACCCATGACTGCGATCACGATCGGGGAGGCCCACCGTGGTGTCTCAGGCGAGCCGGCTGGCCGATGTCCGTTATGACATTCGCGGACCGGTGCTACGGCGAGCTCGTGAGCTTGAGGCGGCCGGGCACGAGATCATCAAGCTGAACATCGGCAACCCGGCCTCGTTCGGGCTGTTCACCCCGGACGCGGTGCTCCTCCGGGTCACCGCGTCGATCGCGGACTCGCAGGGGTACAGCGACGCGCGCGGCATCACGCCGGCCCGGGAGGCGGTGGCCAGGTACTTCGGCGCCCGGCTCGGCGTTACCGGGGTGACGCCGGACGACGTGTACCTCGGCAACGGCGTCTCCGAGCTGATCGTGATGTCGCTGCAGGCGCTGCTCAACCCCGGCGACGAGGTCCTCGTCCCGTCCCCCGACTACCCGCTGTGGACCGGCGCGGTGAACCTTGGCGGCGGGCGGGCGGTGCACTACCGGTGCGCCGAGGAGCTGGACTGGAACCCGGACGTCGAGCACGTCGAGTCGCTGGTCACCCCCCGCACCAGGGCCCTGGTGATCATCAACCCGAATAACCCGACCGGGGCCGTCTACTCGCGCGAGACCCTGATCGCGCTGCTCGACGTGGCCAGGCGGCACGAGTTGCTCGTCCTGGCCGACGAGATCTACGACCAGATCCTGTTTGACGGCGCGGTGCACCACTGCGCCGCGTCCCTGGCTCCCGACCTGCCGGTGCTCACCCTCGGCGGCATGTCGAAGACCTACCGGCTGGCCGGCTTCCGCTCGGGGTGGCTGGTCGTCTCCGGCCCGCGCGAGCCGGTCGCCGAGTACCGCGAGGGCCTTGAGCTGCTCGCCAACATGCGGATGTGCCCGAACGTCCCGGCGCAGCACGCGATACCCGCCGCGCTCGACGGCGGCATCGACATCACGCCGCTGCTGCTGCCCGGCGGCCGGCTGCGCGACCAGCGGGACGCCGCCTGGGCGCAGCTGACGGCGATACCCGGCGTCGACTGCTACCGGCCGGCCGGGGCGCTCTACCTGTTCCCCCGGCTCAGCCCCGACGCGCACAAGATCGTCGACGACCAGCGGATGTGCATCGACCTGCTGGAGCAGCAGCACGTGCTGCTGACGCACGGCACCGGGTTCAACCTGCCGTCCACCGACCACATCCGGGTGGTGTTCCTCGCCCCGGTCGAGGTGCTGTCCGACGCGATCACCCGGCTCGGCGAGTTCCTGGCGACGTATCGTCAGTAGGCAGCCTGCGCGGGCAGTTGACTCTCCCCCAGGGGGAACGCTTCAAGTGGATGGCGTGAAGCTGCTGACGATCGGCGAGTTCGCTCGCCTGGCCCGGCTGTCGCAGAAGGCCCTGCGGCTGTACGACGAGCTCGGGCTGCTGCGGCCGTTCCGGGTGGACGAGTGGTCCGGCTACCGGTATTACGCGCCGTCCCAGCTGGAACGGGCACGCCTGGTGGCGTGGCTGCGCCGCGCGGGGATGCCGCTCGCCCAGATCGGCGCCGTGCTCGGTGCCCCGCCGGCCGAGGCCGCCGCGCTGGTGACCGCCTTCCTGCGGGTGACCGAGGCCGAATTCGCCGAACGTCAGCGGCTTGCTCAGTTCCTCATCAGTTACCTCCGTGAGGGAGCAACCGCCATGCCAGATCCCGCTACGCCCGTACCGTCATCCTCCCCGGCGCCGGGGCCCGTCGGCCCGCCGCTCGCCATCCGCTACGCCGCCGCGTCCGACGCCGGCCTGATCAGGGAGCGCAACCAGGACGTGGGCTACGCCGGCCCGCGGCTGTTCGCCGTGGCCGACGGGTTCGGCCCGGCCGGCGAGCGGGTAAGCGCCACCACCGTCGACGCGCTGCGCCGCCTGGAGTCGGAGCCGGTGCTCCAGGGTCCCTTGGTGGCCGCCGGGCCCGCCTCGCCAGAGGCGCTGGGGTCGCCCGCGCCCGCGTGGTCGCCCGTGGTGGTGCCCGCCGACCTGCTCAACGTGCTGTCCGACGTGCTGTCCGACGCGAGCGCGTCGGTGCGCTCGATCGTGGAGTCCGACCCGGACCTGGCGGGCAGCGGGTCGACGCTCACCGCGATGCTGCTGTCCGGCTCACGGCTCGCGCTGGTGCACATCGGCGACACGCGCGCCTACCTGTTCCGCGACGGCGGCCTGTTCCAGCTCACCCACGACCACTCGGTGGCCCAGTCGATGATCGACGCGGGCCGGCTGACGCCTGAGGAGGCGATGTCGCACCCGCAGCGTTCCCTGCTGCTGCGGGCAGTCGGCGCGTCCGCCGCGGAGATGGCGCGGTCCGGGCTGCCGGAAGAGCAGGCGCGGATGGCCGGCACGGCGGACCTGTCGCTGCTCGACGCCCAACCCGGCGACCGGTACCTGATCACCTCGGACGGCCTGACCAACGTGGTGCCCGACTCGGTGATCAGGCAGACGCTGTCGGCCGCGGACCTGTCACCCACGGAGGTCATCCGGCGGCTCATCACCCTCGCCAACGAGGCCGGCGGCCCGGACAACATCGCCCTCGCCCTCGCCGACATCGTCGAGGCCGCCTAAGCGCCTGCCCGCTCCGCACGCCTCCCCCACGGACCTTCCCGCACGCCTCCCCCGCCCGCCATTCCACACTTCTTGCTGTTATCGAGCTCAGAAGGCGAGCCAGCGAAAGATGGTGGATAGTTCTGCACACCCGGGTGTGCAGAACTATCCACCATCCCGACCCACCTCGAACACCTTGCTGTTATCTCTAGGACGGGATCATTACGTCATCGGACTTTTTGCTGTTATCTCCTAAGGTCATGAGGGGGCGTGACGTTACCCCGGGGTTCCTCCGGTACAGCTCTATTGGTCCTGGGACCCCGGACCAAAACGGACCTGTCGCTGAGGAGCCCCGGGCCAATACGGGGCGTGTTCCGGGGTCCCGGGGGCGGGGGTCCCGGGCCACGACGACAACGCGCGGTGGTGGAGCGGAGCGGGACCAAGTCGGGGTGGGGCCGGGGTGTGCGAAAACGGGAGCGGATCACGCAGCGCCAGGGAACAATGGCGCCATGGCCACGCATGTCGCGCTGCTGCGGGGGATCAACCTCGCCGGCAGGAACAAGGTAGCGATGACGGACCTGCGGGCGCTGGTCGCCGGGCTCGGGCACACCGGCGTGTCGACGTACATCCAGAGCGGGAACGTGCTGTTCACCGCGCCGGACGACGCGGACTCGGCGATGACGGCGCGGGTCATGACCGAGGCGATCGCCGCCACGCTCGGCGTGACGTCGCCAGTCGTCGTGGTGACGCGCCAGGAGCTCGCGCAGATCCTCGCGGACAACCCGTTCCCCGACGAGCCGGACCCCCGGCGGGTGCACGCCGTCGTGCTCAGCGAGCCGCCCTGGCCGGAGCTCGAGGTCAAGCTGGACGCCGCGCGCGCCAAGTCCGCCAAGGCCGGCGGGACCGACGAGGTGCTCGCGGTCGGACGCACGCTCTACCTGCACACGCCGGACGGCTACGGGCGCAGCGTGCTCGCCGAGGCCCTGCTGCGCGTGGTCAGCTCGCCGAAGTCGGGCGCGACCGGCACGGCGCGGAACTGGGCGACGATGACCAAGCTGCTCGAACTGTGCGACGCCACTTAGGGCAGCAGCAACTCTCAGAGCCCGCCCGCGTCCGGGCTGCGCAGGCCATGCCGGGTAGAGTCACGCAGGTGAGGCGTGCTGTTCTTGTTACCGGCGGGTCGCGCGGGATCGGGGCCGCGATCGCGCTGTCATTCGCGGAGCGCGGGGACCGGGTGGCGGTGCATTACCGGGACGCCGTCGACGCGGCGGACGCGGTGCGGGACTCGCTGCCCGGCACCGGGCACCTGACCGTCCAGGCCGACCTGGCCGACGCCGCGGCGGTCGCTGCGATGGTCGACGATGCCGCGGGCCGGCTCGGCGGGCTCGACGTCCTCGTCAACAACGCGGGGATCTACGTCGGGCACCCGGTGACCGACACCTCGTACGAGGACTGGCAGGCGGCCTGGGAGGCCACGCTCGGCGTGAACCTCTTCGGCGCGGCGAACGCGACCTGGTGCGCGGTGCGGCACATGATCGCGGGTGCCCGCGGCGGGAAGATCGTCAACATCGGGTCGCGCGGCGCCTACCGGGGCGAGCCGGCCCACCCGGCGTACGGGGCGAGCAAGGCGGGACTGCACGCGCTCGGGCAGTCCCTCGCGGTGGCACTGGCGCCGCACGGCATCACCGTCACCTCGGTCGCCCCCGGCTACGTGGTCACGGACATGACCGCCGAGGAACTCGGGACGCCGGCAGGCGACGCGATCCGCGCCCAGTCGCCATTCAACCGGGTCGCCACCGCCGCGGAGGTCGCGGCGGCCGTCGTCTACCTGGCCTCACCGGAAGCCGAATGGGCGAGCGGCGCCGTGCTCGACCTCAACGGCGCCTCCTACCTGCGCTAAGAGCCGCGTCGGGCCCGCTCAGCCCGGGTCGGGCAGGTCGACGGGGTAGGTGACCTCGATCTCCTTGATCGACTGGCCGAAGTCCTTGCTGTTATTCGTGATGAACCGGCGCGCGCCCATCCTTATCGCCGTGGCCAGGTGCGTCGCGTCCGGTGCGTGCAGCTTGTACTTGGCGCCGAGTACCGCCGCGTGGGCGGCGATGGAGCCGTCAGCGGGCCAGAGGTTCAACTGGCCGAGGAACCTGCTGAGGGTCGTGACCGTGACCGCATCTTCTTCACGCAGCGGCTTGCTGAGCAATTCCGGCACGAGGAGCGCCGAGCCTACACCGATCTTGGCGGCGGCAAGCGGGACGGCCGTCGCCGAGAAGAGCGCCGCCACCCGGCGGCCGAGCGGATGGTCAGGGATGGCCGCGTAGATCAGCACGTCGGCGTCGAAGGCGTCCATGGTGTGCCCGCGCTGCCGCCGCTAACGGGAGTCCCGGCCGGCGCGAATGTCCGCGACCAGTTCTTCCGCGTACTCGACGCTGAGCCCGCCGGGAGGCATCTCCCGCTCCCCGGCCAGCTTGATGATCCGTTGAAGCTGCTCCGCCTGCGCAGTGAGGTCGTCGGCCGCGGGAAGGTGCCACAGGATGTCCGGGCGCACCACGACCGCGACCGCCCGGCCGTGCCGGGTGACCGTCACCTGTTCGCCCGCCTCGACGCGGTTGAGCACCTCGGGGAGCGCGGCCCTGGCCTCACTGACTGTCATCACTGCCATGGGCTCATTGTACGCCAATGTACCATGATGTACAAATCGGCCGGCCGGTATACCGGCCCAACACCCTTCCCGCGGCCGCGCACTCGCATCTAGCGCTGGGCCGTCGCCGCCGGTAGGGTAATCGGTAATGGGT
>Ga0265334_10001862_pt1 | contig 10046 bp, 6 predicted proteins | sample 42023metaG_FD_192442 | JGI IMG/M metagenome (GOLD analysis project Ga0265334, IMG submission 192442) | Rhizosphere microbial communities from Carex aquatilis grown in University of Washington, Seatle, WA, United States - 4-20-23 metaG | ecosystem: Host-associated > Plants > Roots > Rhizosphere >...
CGGTCGGGGGTACGCGGTTACCGCCGGTCACGGTTCCACCGCATAGCCGACGCCGCGGACCGTGCGCAGCCGCAGCGCCGCGCCGAGCTTGCCGCGCAGCTGCGCCACGTGCACGTCCACGGTGCGGGTGGGGGTACCTGCCGGGTAGCCCCAGACCTCGGTGAGCAGTTCCTCGCGGGGACACACCCGGCCGGGACGCCGCAGGAGATGGGCGAGCAGATCGAACTCGGTGGTGGTCAGGTCCACCGCCCGACCGCCGGTGGTGGTCCGGCGCGTGGCGGGGTCCAGCACGAGCTCCCCGGCACGCAGCACGCCGCCCCCGTCGGCGGGGCCGTGGCGACGCAGCACCGCCCGCACCCGGGCGACCAGCTCGCGCGGGCTGAAGGGTTTGGTCACGTAGTCGTCGGCCCCGAGCTCCAGGCCGAGCACCCGGTCCACCTCGTCGTCCCGCGCGGTCACGAACAGGATGGGGGTCCAGTCCCCGGCCTCCCGCAGCCGCCGGCACACGCTGACCCCGTCCAGGACGGGCAGCCCGACGTCCAGCAGGACGACGGCGGGGCGCAGGGTGCGGACGGCGTCGAGGGCGGCCTCCCCGTCCCCGCGCACCTGGACGGCGAACCCGTCCCGTTCGAGGTACCGGCGTACGAGATCGGCGATGGCCTGCTCGTCCTCGACGAGGAGCACGAGCGGGGTCCCGGGGGCGTTCACCGGTCCATCGTGCCGTGCCCGAGGGGCCGCGGCACGCATCCCGGCGGACCCCACGGCGAGCATCACCGGGGACCCCGTGGCGGACCCCTCCGGGGACCCGACGGAGGGCAGCACCGCGCCCGTTCCGACGGGCCCGGAATCCGATCTACCGACCCGGGACCACGGTCACTCAAGGCGGACGTCATTCAGGACGAAAGTCACCCCGAATGAGAGTTCACCCGGAGATGCCGCCACACCGGGTGAGCGTGGACACGATCCGGCGCGGCGTCGCTGGCGACAGACGCTCTGCCACGAAAGACTGGACACATGCCCGAGAACGTGACTTGGGCCGGTGAAAATCCGGCCGTTACCATCGTGCCCACCCATCCTCCCGTGCCCGTGGACACTGACGTCCTGGCCCGCGTCGCCTCCGGCGTTCACCACGATCCTCACGGCGTACTCGGTGCGCACCCATACGAAGGCTCCGTCACGATCCGGACACTGCGTCCTTTCGCCACCCGCGTCGAGGTGATCCTCGCGGACGGGCGGAGGGCAGACCTTGAGCACGAGCACGACGGAATCTGGGTGACCACCTTCGACGGCGAGGTCGGTGACTACCGCATCGGGGTGAGCTACGAGGGATTCCCCCACGTCGTCGTCGACGATCCCTACCGATTCCTGCCCACGGTCGGGGAACTCGATCTGCACCTGATCCGGGAAGGCCGCCACGAGGAACTCTGGCGGGCGCTGGGTGCCCACCTCCGGCACTTCGACGGCCCGCTGGGTGACGTGCACGGCACCGCCTTCGCCGTGTGGGCGCCCAATGCCCAGGCCGTGCGCGTGGTCGGTGACTTCAACTACTGGGACGGTCGCGGCCACGCCATGCGCAGCCTCGGTGCCGCCGGGGTGTGGGAGCTCTTCGTCCCCGAGGTCCTCGCCGGCGCCCGGTACAAGTTCGAGATCCTGGGGCGGGACGGCAACTGGCGGCAGAAGGCCGACCCCATGGCGTTCGGGACGGAGATCCCCCCGGCGACCGCCTCCGTGGTGGTGGACACGTCGTACACGTGGACCGACCAGGAATGGCTGGAGCACCGGGCGGTCACCGATCCGCACACCGGTCCGATGAGCGTCTACGAGGTGCATCTGGGCTCCTGGCGCGCGGGCCTGAACTACCGCGAGCTCGCCGACCAGCTCGCCGGGTACGTCAAGGACATGGGCTTCACGCACGTGGAGTTCATGCCGGTGGCCGAGCACCCCTTCGGCGGCTCCTGGGGGTACCAGGTCACCTCGTACTACGCGCCGAGCTCGCGTTTCGGTCATCCCGACGACTTCCGCTACCTGGTGGACACGCTGCACGCCGCCGGGATCGGCGTGATCATCGACTGGGTGCCGGGACACTTCCCCAAGGACGACTGGGCGCTCGCGCGCTTCGACGGCGAGACGCTGTACGAGTACCAGGACACCCGCCGGGGTGAGCACCCCGACTGGGGAACGCTGGTCTTCGACTACGGCCGTACCGAGGTGCGCAACTTCCTGCTCGCCAACGCGGTGTTCTGGCTCGAGGAGTTCCACATCGACGGCATCCGGGTGGACGCCGTCGCATCGATGATCTACCTCGACTACTCGCGCAAGGACGGCGAGTGGGTGCCCAACATGCACGGCGGCCGGGAACACCTGGAGGCGATCAGTTTCCTGCAGGAGATGAACGCCTGGGTGTACCGGCGGGTCCCGGGCATCATCACCGTGGCCGAGGAGTCCACCGCCTGGACGGGCGTCACGCGACCGGTCCACGAGGGCGGCCTCGGTTTCGGCCTGAAGTGGAACATGGGCTGGATGCACGACTCCCTGGAGTACGTGAGCAAGGAGCCGATCCACCGGCAGTACCACCACAACGAGTTGACCTTCTCGATGGTCTACGCGTTCAGCGAGCACTTCGTCCTGCCCATCAGCCACGACGAGGTCGTGCACGGCAAGGGTTCCCTGCTGTGCAAGATGCCCGGCGACCGCTGGCAGCAGCTCGCGAACCTGCGCGCATATCTCGCCTTCATGTGGGCGCACCCCGGCAAGCAGTTGCTGTTCATGGGCTGCGAACTCGGACAGCAGCCGGAGTGGTCGGAGGCGACGAGCCTGGATTGGTGGCTCGAGGAGGTACCGTGGCACCGGGAGCTGCAGCAGTTGGTCCGGGATCTGAACGCGATCTACCGTGACCGCCCGCCGTTGTGGACCTATGACTGGGACCCTGCCGGGTTCGAGTGGATCGACGCCAACGACGCCGCGCGGAACACGTTCTCGTTCGTGCGGTTCGACGCCGACCGCCGCCCGTTGGTGTGCATCACCAATTTCGCCGGGATCCCACACGAGGACTACCGGCTCGGTCTCCCACAGTCCGGCGCCTGGACCGAGTTGCTCAACACGGACCAGGAGCGCTATGCGGGATCTGGTGTGGCGAACACATCAGCGATCAAGACCGAGGAGGTCGAGTGGCACGGCAGACCGCAGTCTGCGGTGATCCGAGTGCCACCGCTGGCCACCGTATGGCTGGTGCCCGAGGAGTGACATCCGGGCCCACCGCGGTAACCGTCAGTGGGCCCACCGCAGGACGGCTCACGCCCCTGCCCGGCAATCGAGTCATCACGGCCGCCCGGCGTCATGCCGGGCGGCCGTTCGGTCGATATCCAGGCATGCGTGCGATCGAGGGAAGCGTCCCTTCCTACCGAAGCGCCGCGGGTCACCCGACCTCCTCGTCCGGTCGTCGGGCCAGCAATCGCGTGTCCCGTGGTGTCCATCTCTGTCACGGTGCTGTCACCGTTCTCGCAGCCGCCCTGCTCGTCCCCGTGACGAGCAACCTGCCTGCGGCCGGTGCCAGTACGGTCTCCGCGGTCACGGCCGAATCCGTGTCCGCCTCCGCGTCCGGTGCGCCGGCCGCCGCGCCGCAACAGGTGCAGGGCAAGGTCATGCTCGGCATGTACACCGACCTGCCCTATCTCAACCAGACCAACAGCTTCGTCCGCCGGCAGAGCCAGCTGGGCCGCAACCTGCGCATCCAGCACTGGTACTACACCTGGTGGGACACCTTCCTGTGGCAGGGCGCCCCGGCCCAGGGAGTGATCCCGATGCTCTCCTGGCCCATGCCGGGCTCGTTCGCCTCGGTGGTGAACGGCTCCCAGGACTCGGTGATCCTCGCCCACGCCCGCACCCTGCGGAACTACGGCCGGCCCGTGTTCCTGCGGCTCGGCTGGGAGATGAACGGCAACTGGTTCCCCTGGGGCACCGCGGACGCCAACGGTTTCATCAAGGCGTGGCGGCACATCCACGACGTCTTCGCCTCCCAGGGCGCGACCAACGTGGCCTGGGTGTGGTGCCCCAACTACAACTCCGCTCCCGGGCGCTACAAGGCCTCGACCTACTACCCGGGTGACGGATACGTCGACTGGGTCGGCGTGGACGGCTACAGCGTGGACAGCGACGGGGACAAGTCGCCCAGCACGCTGTTCGACCCCACGGTGAGCGTGTTCGGCTCCCGTAAGCCGATCATGATTGCCGAGACCTCGGCCGGGGAGTCCCCGGGCAGGCCGGACCGCAAGGCCAACTGGATCCGGGCGTTCCAGGCCTGGGTGAAGGCCACGCCGTCGGTCGGGGCGGTGGTCTGGTTCGACACGAACAAGGACGGCGGCCGCTACGACAGCCGCGTGGACACCTCCAACAACTCCTGGGGTGCCTTCTGGAACCTCGCCCACGACGGGCGGTTCTACGGCTGATCCGCAGGAGGCAGCGCGACGGTTGACCCGCGCCAGAGGCGGAGAGGCCGCGGCCTGACCGGCGGGTCCGCCCGCCCATGCCCCACCGGCGGGTCCGCCCGCCCATACCCCGGGACCGGTGGCCCGGCACCCAGTGCCGGGCCACCGTGCCGTTCCCGGCGGCTCCGGTGCCGGGAATTCGGTGCCCGCGGTCAGCGTGCGGCGGCGCCGTCCTGCACGGTCGTGCCCTCCCCGCTGGGGAACTGCCGGCCGCGTGCGGCCTCGCGGGCCATGGTGGGGGTGAACCGCCGGAGGCCACGGCGCAGTTCGACCTGGCGCAGCAGACGCGTCGCGGTGTCCTCACCCGCCCACCAGCGGGCCAGTCCCGCGCAGGTGGAGATCGCGGCGAGCAGGCCGCCCACCACCGGGGCCAGCACCGGTACCGAGAGCAGGTCCACGAGCAACGCCAGGTGCCCGGGCAGTTCGCGGGTCGCGTCCCTGACCGGGGCGAGGTCCGGGTATTGCACCGCCAGCCAGCACCGGGCCTCCCCCTGCTGCCGGCACTCCGCGCGGAACGCCCGCAGGGTGCGCCGATGGAGGTGCGTCGACCCCAGACGCCGGTCGAACACGGGCTCCAGGTGCTCCCGGGTGCACCGGAACCCGAACTGCTGGTCCTCGTGGTACCGCAGGCCGCCGAGCGTCCACAGGCCCACGCGGAGCGCGTCCGCGCGCCGCATCGAGAGGTTGCCGGCCCACAGGCGTTCCAGGACGCACGCCGCGTCCCGTTCGTACGCCGCGCAGACCTCCTCGTAGGACGCCGAGTAGAGCCGGGTGGTCGCCTGCCCGGGGCGCCGGCGCACGGGGAGCTCGACCGGCAGGTACCCCAGCACCAGGCGGTGCGTGCCCGGGACGTGCCAGGCGGCGTGCCCGGTGATCATCCCCGGGGAGGCCACCACGTCGTCGTCCAGGACCACGACGATCTCTCCACGCGCCAGGTCCACCCCGTGCTGCCGGGCCGGGCCCTGCCCCGCGTTCTCCTGCCAGACCGGTCGCAGCCGCGGCTCGTCCCGCGCCCATTCCCGCAGCAGATCGAGGGACCCGTCGTCGCACCCGTCGACCACCACGATGAGCTCGGTGGTCGCGGGGTCGGCGAGCACGGGGGCCACGACCAGGGGCAGCATCGCCCGACGCCGGTAGGTCGGCATGACCACCGAGACGCCCGGCAGGGGCTCAGCCATTGCTCACGCCCAGCGCCGGCGCCGGGGCCGTGCCCCGCAGGACGACCGACCGCAGCGGTACTGCCGGCCCGGACGCCGTACCGCCCGAGGTGCCGTGCGCCCCGGCCGACGTGACCTCCGCGGAGAACAGGTCCACCCGCACGACGCCTCGGCGGGGCACCGTGACCTGGAGCCCGGCCTCGGCATGTCCGGCCAGCACGAGGATCCGCTCCTCACGGTGCCGGCCGGACGTCGTGACCAACCGGTAGCGGGCGGTCGACGGGTCCCGGTTGACCACCTCGATCCGCGGGGCACCCGAACCGATCACCTGCAGGACGACGCCCTGCGCCCGCAGGTCCTGCCCCGCCGCGCCGTCGTCGACGCCGAGGGCCGCCACGACCGCCGCGGCCCCGAGCAGCGCCATGCCCGCCGTGGTCCCCAGCCGGCCGGAACTCCCCGGCCGCGACGCGCCCGGACCGGCCCGATCCACGGTGCCCACGCCGTCCTCCCGGTGTCCCCGGGGCAGGGCGAGCGCTGCCGCCGGCAGCATGCTCGCGAGCGGGCAGAGCGTCGCCGCGTCCGCCGCCCGGCCGAAGGCCCCGGCGAGCAGGCCCGCACCCACGAGCCAGCCGAGGGTGACGAGCCCGGCCAGGGTCGCGGCCTCGCCCACTCCCCTGCGCGGTGACCAGCGCCGCGTGAGCAGCACCAACGCCCCACCGAGCAGGCCGGTCGCCCAGAACCCGGTCACCACGGCCGGCACCATCGGCGAGGCGGCCAGCGCGCTCGCACCCACCACGAGGGCCGCTGCCACCAACCCGTGCCCGCGGGCACCGGCGTCCCCACTCACCCTGCCGTCACCACGCACCGTGGACCCCCCGCACGTCGTAGACCCGGTACTCGCCGTCGTCGTAGACCCGGTCGACCCGCGGATCGTCGTCGAACTTCGTCAGCGCCCTGGCCGCGATCGGCCCGCTCGCGTCCGGCCACGAACCACGAGGGTCGTTGCCGAAGTAGAAGCCGGCCACCGGCGCCGTGCGGCCGAGCTCCACGTTCACCACCACGTACTGGACGTCGTGCTCCCGGACCGCCCGGTCGGCCACCGGCCCGAACGCCGGCGCGTAGAAGAGCTCCCCGGCATCGGCCACGGGCACGCTGCGGGCGAAGGCCCCCACGAGGGAGCAGGTCGAGGCGTCGCAGGCCACCCGGTCGTCCGGGCCCAGGGTGCCGTTCACCCACCGGGCGAGCGCGACGCCGTTCGCATCCACCCCGGCGTCGAAGCCGTCGATCCGGAAGGTCCCGGGCAACCGCTCCCACGGTGGGGGCCAGCCCACGCACAGACTCCCCAGCACCACGAGCAGCGAGGCGCCCCAGGCGAGGAAGCGCCCGCGCCCGGCCCCCGCCAGCCGGACCACCGCCACCGCCATCGGCAGCGCCGCCAGCACCATGACGTAGCTGAGGCCGCGGGTGGACAGTTCGGCGCCCCGCGCGGTCAGGAACCGCACCGCGACCACGACCAGCCAGGTCAGGCCCCCGCAGCCCAGCGCCATGGCGGCGCTGCGCGGCCGCCACCGGAACAGGGCCACCACCCCCACCAGCAGCAGGACCATGGTCAGGGACATGCCCGCAAGGATCAACGCCTGCTCGCCGAGACCGCGCTGCACGCCGCCGGAGGCCGAACCGCCGCCGCTCGCGGCCTGTCCGCCGCCGAGGAACCCGGCGAACACGTCCCGCACCGGCGAGGCCAGGTAGCCCACCGCCGAGCGGGCGCACAGACCGACCCAGGTCGTGGCGACGACCGCGCCGGCGCCCGCCGCCAGGGCGCACCGCAGGCTCAGCTCGCGCCGTCCACCGACCAGGCGCACCAGCACCGCGAGCAGGGCGACGAGGCAGATCGCCACGAGCGCGGTGAGCGGGTGGCTCACCACGCACACCGCCAGGGCCGCCGCGGTGAGGGCGACCGCCGGCCAGGACAACCGCCGGTCCGACCCGCTGGTCACCGCGCGCAGGGCCAGGACGAAGAACGGGAGGGCGAACGTGCCGTACGCGTAGTAGCTGTTGAAGGTGAAACCGTCGGGGCTCGTCGTCGCGAACACCGCGGCCACCCCAGCCACCCGGGAGTGACCGGTGAGCTCCAGGTAGAGCCCGTAGGCGACGGTGGCCAGCAGCAGGTGACAGGCCACCGTCACCACCGTCGCCGACCACAGCGGGGACAGGTGGACGGCGCGGGTCAGGAACGCCGTGGTCAGCTCCATGCCCGGGAAGCGCGGACTGACCGGCAGGGTCGGGTTGTCGGTGAACAGCGAGCCGGTGCGCAGCAGGTCGCCCAGGGTGCGCCAGTGCTGCGTCTCGTCGGGGAAGGCCCGCACCCGGGGGCTGTAGGCGTAGGTGACCAGCGCCTGACCGGCCCCGACCAGGCACACCACGGCGAGCCGTTCCCCCGCGGTGCGCCGCCTCGTCAGCAGCCCGGCCAACGCGGTCCCGTAGACGCCCAGCTGTCCGATCCAGAACATGGCCTCGGCGCCGGGGATCCGTTGCCGGGCCGCCGCATAGGCGAGGACGACGAGGGCGAACGCCCCGCAGACACCGGCGAGCACCGCACCCGCGGCCCAACGCCCGGTGGGGGGCAGGTCACCCGCGGGTTCCCGATCGAGCGAGGGCTCGGGCCAGAGATCCCGAGACGCCCCCAGCGACGTCCCGCGGCGGGCGCCCACAGCGACCGTTCCGTCAATCACCACTACCGCAACCGTCCAATCCGTGCATCGATCCGTGCTTCCCGGCCGCCCTGGCCTGCGGTGAGGGGACATCCCGACCGCGAGGCCTGTCGTGGGACGCGGGGCGGCCCATGGCCCGGCCCCGTCCGCCCGGAAAGGCGCTGCTCATGCCGTCACGTGCGCTGCTCGTCCCCGTGTCCGTCCCACCCCGTCGACGCCAGGAACCGCGCCGCCGGTTCGGGGTGCTGCTCCGCCAGGTCCACGTACTGCTCCGCCAGGTCCACGTACTGCTCCGCCAGGTCCCGGTCCTGCTCCGGGAGGTCCACGTAGATCGCAGCCGGGTCCCGGTCCTGCCCTGCCGGATGCCGGTCCTGCCCCGGGAGACCCGGGTACCGATCCCCCGGGTCGGCCGGGGGTGCCGCGGCCTCCGCGTACTGCGTGAGATCGGCCCGCGCCCGGGGAAGGGAGGGAATGTCGAGGCGCCCGTGCAGGGCCCGCCAGACTGTGGGCGCGAACACGACCGCCTCCAGGCACTGGGCGAGGACCATGCCGACGGCGAATCCGGTCAGGCCGCCCCGGACCCCACCGACGGCGGCCGCCAGCACCTCGGCCCCGGCCCCCAGACTCGAGGTCCACGCGGCCCGCGAGAGCAGGCCCTTCACCCGGGAGACCGCCACGTAGTGCGACTTCACCGCCATGGGGAAGGTGGCCAGTCCGAGGACGACCAGGGCGGGAGCCGCCACCGTGTACCCGTGGCCGAACACGCTCAACGTCCAGCCCGCCCCCACGGCCAGGAGCAGGCCGCCGACCACGGCGAGTCCCGCGCTCACCGTGAGGGTGAACCGCATCTCGCGACGCAGACGCCGCTCGTCCCCCGGGGCGATGGCGAACAGGACGGTCGACAGGTGGAACGGGACGACGTTGACGAAACTCACGATCATCACCGCGGTGTAGAGCGCCGCGGTGGACGCCTCGCCCAGTAACGGGACCGCGAGCACGGGGAGCACGAAGCGGGGCGCCAGCACGGCGACGTTCAGCCAGTGGTGCCGGATCGCCGGCCCGGCGATGGCCCGCAGCAGCGCCCGGTCGACGCGGCGGCGGGCGGTGCCGACCCGGGCCAGGGGGCGCACCGCGGCCAGCGAACCCAGCGCCCCGATCGCCCAGGCCAGCACGAGCGCGCAACCCCGTCCGGCGGGCAGCAGCAGGGTCGTGACCGGCAGCAGCGCCAGCTTGGCCACCGCGAACACGGCGTTGCGCCGCAGCTGCAGGCCACTGCGCAGCAACCCCACGCAGGCGTCGTCCAGGACCAGGGTGAGCCCGGTGACCACCACCGCCAGCACGAAGGCGGCGATCCGCAGCGGTGAGCCGAACATCTGCTGGTAGCTGTCCGAGGACAGGGCCAGGGCACCGGCGACCCCCAGGGCGCCCACCGTCCCGGTCACCGCGACCGTCGCACAGGCGCTCGTGAGCAGGGTCGGCGCCCGCTGAGGGTCCTGCGCGAGTTCCCCGAGCAGCAGGGTGTTCAGGCCGACGATGCTGAGCGTCGCGACCAACTGCACCGCGGAGAGTCCCGCCGAGCCCAGTCCCACCTCACCGGCCGGCAGACTCCGGGCGGCCAGCCACCAGAAGGCGAACCCCAGGGCACTGGTCACCAGGGTCGAGCCGTACAGGCCCAGGGCGTTGCCGGCGACGAC
>Ga0265334_10001865_pt1 | contig 10023 bp, 7 predicted proteins | sample 42023metaG_FD_192442 | JGI IMG/M metagenome (GOLD analysis project Ga0265334, IMG submission 192442) | Rhizosphere microbial communities from Carex aquatilis grown in University of Washington, Seatle, WA, United States - 4-20-23 metaG | ecosystem: Host-associated > Plants > Roots > Rhizosphere >...
CCAAGGGGGCGCTGGCCTCGGCGGAAGCGTCGGAATCGCTGGCCAAGTTGACGGCGCAGCGCTGGACGACGCTGGGTCAGAGCAACACGCTGTCCAAGCAGTCGGTCGACGAGAAGACCGGCGACCTCAGCGTCAAGGAGGCGAACACCAAGGCAGCGAAGGCCAACGTCGATCGACTGGAAGTGCTGGCGGCGTTCAAGAAGGTGACGTCTCCGTTCGACGGCGTGGTGACGGTCCGCAACACCGACGTCGGTGCCCTGATCAACGCCGGTTCGAGCGCCGGCCTCGCGCTGTTCGTGGTGTCGGACACCAGGAAACTGAGATTGAACATCAACGTGCCGCAGAGCTACGTGCCGGTCATCAAGCTCAACAGCAGGGTCGAGATCACGGTGCCGGAGCATCCGGGCAAGGTCTATAGCGGCGTGGTCGAGGCCTCGGCCCGCGCGGTCGAGGCAGCGTCAGGGACCACGCGCATGCAGGTCGTCATCGACAATGGCGCGGGCGAACTGATGCCCGGCGCCTTCGCCAATACGAGCATCGAACTGCCACTGGACATGCAGGCGCTGGCCGTCCCCTCGAGCGCGCTGATCTTCGGCGAGAAAGGTCTCCGCGTGGCCGTGGTCGATGAGGCGGGCAGGGTGACGCTGAGGAGTGTCGTGATTGCGCGTGACCTTGGGCAAACGGTGGAGATCGCAAAGGGAGTGTCGCGCAGCGACCGGATCGTCGAAAGCCCGCCGGACGGGCTGGCCGACGGCGACATGGTCCACGTGGTGACGGCGCCCAGCACGACGCCGGCGACGAAACGCTGAGCTCCTCACGGCCGGCCTGCCGTGGCCAGCCGATGAAAGGCGGAGGCGTTCAGCCTTTGCGAATCTCGGTCAGGGCGACCCCTGAGTCGATGAGCTTGTCGATTTCGGCCGCCGAATAACCGCACTCGGCCAGCACCGCGCGCGTGTCGATGCCGTACTTGCGGGGCTTGCTCCGCACGCCCGGTGGTGTGCGCGAAAGCTTCACCGGGTTGCCGACGTTGCGATAGCCGTCTTTTTCCCAGACCATGTTGCGATGCTTCGTATGGGGGTGCTCCATCACGTCAGGCACCTCCTGCACTGCACCCGAAGGCACGCCGGCTTTCATCAGCTCGTTGGCGAAAGCTTCGCCGTCGCGGTCTTTGGTCAACGCCCGCAGTTCCGCCTCCATCTCGGTCTTGTGGGCGAGGCGATCCTTGTTGGTCTTGAAGCGCGGGTCGTCGGCCATTTCCGGCTTGCCCAGCATCTGGCAAAGCTTGCGGAACTGGCCGTCGTTGCCGGCGCCGACCACGATGTTGCGGCCCCTGGTCGGGAAATTGGCGTAGGGCGCCAGGTTTCCGTGGCTGTTGCCATAGAGCTTGGGCTTCATGCCGGCCATGAAGTAGTTGGGCGCATGCGGCTGGTGCAGGGCGATCGCGCTGTCGTACAGCGTGGCATCGACGAACTGGCCCTTGCCCGACCGGTTGCGTTCGTAGAGCGCCATCAGGATGCCGATGCAGGCATTCATGCCGGTCGACAGATCAACCACCGGCACGCCGATCCGGACCGGCCCGCCGTCGGGCGAGCCGTTGACCGAAACCAGGCCGGCCGAGGCCTGGACCATGGCATCGTATCCCGGGAAGCCGCCCAGCGGACCGTCGGCGCCGAAGCCCGAGACGCGGGCATGGACGAGACGCGGGAGTTTCTTCGCCAACTCGCCGTAGCCCAGTCCCCATTTCTCCATGGTGCCGGTCTTGAAGTTCTCGATCAGCACGTCGGCATCCTCGAGCAGCTTCAGCAGCACCGTGCGGCCGTCGGGCTTGGCAAGGTCGAGCGCGATTGTCCGCTTGTTGCGGTTGATGCCGGCGTAGTAGGCCGAGATGCCTTCGGCGTCGAACGGAGGGCCCCACAGCCGCGTCTCGTCGCCCTGTGGCGGCTCGACCTTGATCACATCGGCGCCGTGATCGGCCAGCATCTGCGCGCAATAGGGTCCACCCAGGACGCGCGACAGGTCGACGACTTTCAGCCCTTCCAAAGCGCCCGGCATTTCGCTTCACTCCCTGAACCGTTGCGCCGGTTATAGCGACGGCCACAGGAGACAGCCATGCTGAACGGCATCCATGGACATCAGGACATCGAGCGCGTGGTCTATGGTCGGCCGGCAGGGGCGGCGCTGAGGGCCGAGGCCGAGCGGCTGGGCGCGCGCCGGGTGTTCGTCACCACGACCCGATCCGTCGCGCAGAGCGCGCTGCTGGCCGATGTGATCCGTGAACTCGGCGACCGCTATGCCGGCGTCTATGCCGGCATCACCGCTCATTCGCCGAGGCCCTGCGTCATCGAGGGCGCGGCGATGGCTCGCGAGGCGAAAGCCGACCTTCTGGTGGCGGTTGGCGGCGGATCCGCCATCGATGCCACCAAGGTCATGCTGATCGCGCTATGGCAGATCGCGACCCGGATCGAGGACCTCGACCTGTACCGCGCCGGTCGGCCCAGGGAAGGGGCGGCGCCGCCTTCCGAATCGATCAAGCCGCCGCCCGATGCGATCCGCATGATTGCCGTGCCGACCACGCTGTCGGCAGCCGAGTTCAACGCTTTTGCCGGCATCAGCGATCCGCGCCACGGCATCAAGGAGAGCTTCGGCCATCGCCTGATCGTGCCGCGGGTTATCGTGCTCGATCCGGCGGCAACCCTGGCAACGCCGATGGATTTGATGCTGTCGACAGGACTGAAGGCGGTCGACCATGCCGTCGAGCGGCTGTGCTCGCAGCAGGCCAATCCCTTCGCCATCGGCACGTCGACCGAGGCGTTGAAGCTGCTGGCGCGGGCCCTGCCGGCCCACAAGGGCAAGCCCGACGACCTCGCGACGCGGCTCGACCTGCAATTCGGCATGTGGCTTTCGATCGGTGCCGGCACCTCCGGCGTGGGCGTCGGCGCCAGTCACGGCATTGGTCACGTGCTGGGGGCTGCCTGCCACGTGCCGCACGGCCACACTTCCTGTGTGATGTTGCCCTCGGTGCTGCGCTGGAACCTGCCGGCCAATGGCGAGCGCCAGAAACGGGTGAGCGAGGCGTTCGGCCGACCGGACGCCCCGGCGGCCGATCTGGTGGCCGAGTTGGTCGGAGCGCTCGGCCTGCCGCGGCGGCTGAGCGACGTCGGTGTGGGCCGCGACCGTTTCCGTGAAATCGCCGAGAAGTCGATGCACGACCGCGCCGTGCTGAACAATCCCCGACCCATCAACGGCCCCGCCGAGGTCATGGAAATCCTCGAACTCGCCGCCTGAGGCCCAAATGACCTCATGAAATCTTCTCGTGAGGGCGTTCCCTTGGCGCGCGTATGCTGAGGCCTCACTTCAAGCCGAGCAGCCTTAGCCCTGCAGAATGGGTGTCGTCATGCCTGATGTCCGTCTTCCCGAGCTATCCTTGGCCGGCCGCGTCGGCCTGACCTACGTCGATGCGCCGATGAATTACCTGGCCGATCTCAGCGTCAAGCCGATGACCTTTAATCCGCCGCCGGGCACTGGCGTGCCGCGGCGCGAGGGCAACTACCAGAACTTCGTGGTGCGCCTCCATAACGCGCGGCCCTATGCCGACGAGCTGTCGCTCGATCGCCAGGCTTTCATCCTGATCAATCACGACACCAGGGTGCGCGATTTCTACGACGAGCACGACGTCAAGACGGCCTACTACGGGGAGGTCGAGGACCTCATCAAGCGCGAGACCGGGGCGGCCAAGGTCGTCGTGTTCGACCATACGGTGCGCACTGCCGACCGTGCCGTCGAGCGGGGACTGCGCACGCCGGTGCGCAGCGTGCACAACGACTACACCGAGAAATCCGGACCGCAGCGCGTGCGTGACCTGCTGCCGCCGGACGAGGCCGAGGCCCGGCTGAACAAGCGCTTCGCCGAGTACAACGTATGGCGCAACATTGCCCACGAGCCGGTCGAGATGACACCGCTGGGCTTCGTGGATTCGCAAAGCATCGCGCCGCGCGATCTCGCTGTCTGCGACCTCGTCTATGCCGACCGCACCGGCGAGATCTACCAGGGCGTCTACAACATCGACCACCAGTGGCACTACTTCCCGGCGATGACGCGGGACGAGGCAATCCTGATCAAGTGCTACGATTCAATGAAGGACGGCCGCGCCCGCTTCTCGCTGCATTCGGCCTTCGACGACCCGACCTCGCCGGCCGACGCACGGCCGCGCCAGAGCATCGAAGTCCGGACGCTGGCGTTTTTCGACTGATGCTGGGGCGCGCGCCACCTGGCGCTTGGCTACAAGCGCGCGAGTGGCGCGCCCCGCGCATCAAGACTTTGCGATCGCTTCCAGATGCTCGGCCAGCTCGTCCGGCTGGCTGTAGAACGGCGTATGGCCGCACTCCATGGTGATCACCTTGCACGGCATCGCCTTGACCATGGCGCGCTGGCGGGCGATCCGCACGGCATTGTCGTGCAGGCATTCGACGTACCAGCGCGGCACCGATCCGAAGCGTTCCTCGGTGAGCGTCACCGGCGTGGTCGAGATCGCGATCGGCTGCGGACGTAGCCGCTCCATGGCGCGATAGCGGTCCTCCGCCGACACGTCCTCGTAGAACATCGCCGGCAGTGTCGAGCGTGCGAAGGAGTAGGTGAGGCCGTCGGAGCTGACCTCGCGCGAACGGCGGAACAGCATGTCGGGATCGCCTGCCGTCAGGTCTCGGCTGGCCGTTCCCGGCGGTGGCATGAGCCCGCACACATAGACCAGCGCCTTGAGCTTGCGCCGCCGTGCTTCGGCGACCTGACTGATGGTGACGCCGCCCAGGGCATGGCCGACCAGCACCACCGGCTCCTCGATCTTGTCGAGCAGGCGGGAGATCTTCTCGACATTGTCGGCCAGCGTGACGTTGGCCGGCGGCGTGTGATCCTTGCCGAGTCCGGGCAGATCGGGGGCGTGAGCGGTATGGCCGCGCGCCTGCAGGATCGGAACGACTCTTTCCCAGCACCAGCCGCCGTGGCACGCGCCATGCACCAGCACGAAGGTCGCCATCTGCAATCAGCTCCGGCCGACGACGGTGCGCGCGCCGGGCGCGGGCACGAAGAAGTCCGGCATCAGGGGCGTGCCGGGCGCATAGGCATACTTGTCGAGGTCGGTGATGCCCTCTTCCGCGAGGACCTCGTCGTCGATGAAGAAGTTGCCGGTACAGTTCTTCGCCGGACGATTGAAGATGGAGTAGGCGGCATCGGCCATGATCTCGGGCTTGCGGCAGCGCTTCATGCCCTCCTCGCCGCCCAGCACGTTGGCGATGGCCGCCGTGGCGATTCCGGTGCGCGGCCACAGGCAGTTGAAGGCAATTCCCTTGTCCTTGAATTCGGCGGCCATCGCCCAGGCGTAGATCGACATCGAGTACTTGGCCAGAGTGTAGGCCGGGTGGCCGGCGAACCACTTGACGTCGAAATCGAGCGGCGGCGAGAGGTTCAGCACGTGCGGGTTTCCGGCCTTGGCGAGGTGCGGCACGCACTTCTGCGAGACCAGGAAGGTGCCGCGGGCATTGATCTGGTGCATCAGGTCGTAGCGCTTCATTGGCGTGGCCAGCGTACCGGTCAGGCTGATGGCGCTGGAATTGTTCACCAGGATGTCGATGCCGCCGAACCTGGCCACCGTGTCGGCCACCGCCTTTTCGACACTCTGCTCATCGCGGATGTCGCAGGGAAGAGGCAGCGCCTTGCCGCCCGCCTTCTCGATCTCGTCGGCGGCGGTGAAGATGGTGCCGGGCAGGCGGGGATCGGGTTTCACGGTCTTGGCGGCGACGGCGACGTTGGCGCCGTCGCGTGCGGCGCGCAGCGCGATGGCAAGGCCGATGCCACGGCTCGCGCCGGTCACGAACAGCGTCTTGTCGGCCAGACTCATCGGGTCCCCAAGTTTGCCCAGCGCTCTATAGCCGGGCGCTGGGTGCGCCGCTAGAGCATAGTCCGTCAGGATGGAATCGGCTGGACCGCTGCGCGGTTCCATCTTGTCGGAAGCCGCTCTAGTCTCGACTTGCTGCAGGGGAGGCATGCAATGGACCCGTGTTTCCAGACCGCGACGCGCCTCGGCGGCGCCATACGAAAGGGCAAGCTGAGTTCGGCCGAGGCGACTGAGGCTCATTTGCACCGCATCGCGACGCTGAACGGGTCGATCAACGCCCTGGTGGTGGTCGATCACGAAGGCGCGATCAAGGCCGCCCGCGCGGCCGATCGCGCGCGTTCCCGCAAGGGCGCCAGACTCGGGCCGCTGCATGGTGTGCCGATCACCATCAAGGAAGCGTTCGACGTCGCGGGCCTGCGTACGACGGCGAGCCATCCGCCCCTGAAAGACAATGTCGCCGCATCCGACGCCTCGCTGGTCGCCAGATTGCGGGCGGCGGGCGCAATCATCATCGGCAAGACGAACGTGCCGGAGCTGTGCGCCGACTTCCAGACCGATAGCCCGCTGTTCGGTACGACGAAAAACCCCTGGGATGTGCGGCGCTCCGCCGGTGGCTCGACGGGAGGGGGCGCGGCCGCCGTGGCGGCCCGCCTCTCGCCGCTCGAGCTGGGGAGCGACATTGGCGGCTCGGTGCGCAATCCGGCGCACTACAACGGCATCTTTTCGCTCAAGCCCACCGAGTGGCGCGTGCCTGCCCACGGTCACGTACCCGACCTGCCGGGCGTCACCCGAGCGGTGCGCTACATGGGAGTGTTCGGCCCGCTGGCGCGCTCGGTCGAGGATCTCGAGACGGCGCTGCACATCATTGCCGGTCCGGACGGCAACGAAGCCGAGGCGCCGCCCCTGCCGATCGGGCCGACGCCTTCGCTCAAGGCGAGGGATCTGCGCATCGCCGTGCTCGACAGCAACCCTTTGGTCAAGGTGTCGGCCGACACGGCCAGGGTCGTCCAGGCAACCGCGAAACTCCTGTCGAAGGCCGGTGCCAGAGTGAGGCGGGCCGAACCCGAGGGCCTGGACTGGCGTCAGGGCTGGGACGACTGGTGCGACCTCTGGAACTACATGAACCGCGCCCTGCATCCGCTGTCCGAGCGCGAGCGCCTTATTGCCATGGCCGGTTCGAGCGATCCGTCGGCGCAGTCGGCGGGCCGCGCCGCACGGCTCGACATGGCGGAGTACTTCGCCGTGCTCGACCGGCGCGACCGGATGATCAGGCGCTGCGAAACCTTCCTCGACGATTACGACGCCTGGCTGATGCCGGTGATGCCGGATGCCACCTTCATCAGCCAGAAGCAGAGCGAGCCGCTGATTGTCGATGGCGTGCCGCATCCCTATTTCTTTGCCGGCACGTCCTACAACTTCCTCGCCAACCTGACGGGTCAACCCTCGCTCGTGTTGCCTTGCGGCTTTTCGAAAGAGGGTCTGCCGATCGGCCTGCAGCTCACCGGCAAACGCTGGGGCGAAGCCAGGCTGTTCGCCGTGGCGAAGGTATTGGAGAAGCTCCTGCCACCCTGTCCGGTGCCGCCGGACTTTTCATAGGCTCATGCTTGCTGGACCGCGGAACTCCAGCTCCTTCACGGCCGAAGGAACGTGCCACTCCGGCTCCAGCCTGGAACAGGCGCGATTCGGAAGATCATGAGCTATTCGATCTTCACTCTCGCGGCCTCCAGAATCGCCTTCCAGCGCGCATATTCAGCCTTCTGGAATTCGGCGAAAGCGGCGGGCGCCATCTCGGCCGCGGTCGGCAGATCCTGACCGAGATCCTCGAGCCGCTTGCGGATGCCGGGATCCTGCATGGTCGCCACCGCTGCGGCCGTCAGCTTATCGATCACGTCGCCGGGCGTGCCCTTGGGCGCCCACAGGCCATGCCAAATTGAGACGTCCATCGGGAAGCCGGCTTCGGCGGCGGTCGGGATCTCGGGCGCGGCCGCGCTGCGCGCCTTGGCGGTCACGGCGTAAGCCTTGATCTTGCCGGCGCGGACCTGGGGCAGGGAATTCGACGACTGGTCGACCATGATCTCGATCTGGTTGGCCACCAGGTCCTGCATGGCGGGGCCGGTACCGCGATAGGGAATCAGCTGGTAGCTCGTGCCGGTGGCGGCGAAGAACGCCAGCGCACCGAGGTGCGAGGCGGAGCCGATGCCCGCCGTGCCGCCGGGAATCTTGTCAGGGTTGGCCTTGAGCCAGGCGACCAGCTCCTTGAGGTCCTTGGCCGCGACCTGGTTGGACGTCACGACCAGCATGGGATTCTGCGGCAGGCGCGCGATCGGCACCAGGTCGGTCAACAGGTCGTAAGTCAGGTTCTTGTAGATGATGCCGTTGGCCACGTTGGTGCCGACATGGCCGATCTGGATGGTATAGCCGTCGGGTGCGGCGCGCGCGGCCTTGCCGACGGCGATCGAGCCCGCGGCGCCGGTCACGTTGTCGATGATGAATTGCTGGCCGAGCTCCTTGCCCATGCGCTCGCCGAAGATGCGGGCCATCAGGTCCGTCGGCCCGCCGGCGGCGAACGGCACGATCAGGTTGATCGGCTTGTTCGGATAGGCTTGCGCCATGATCGGCCGGGCCGTCACGGAGGCCATGCCCGCCGCCAGAGACGCCAGCGCGGTTCTTCGCAACATCGGCTTCTTCCCCATTACTTCACACCGTCGCCGCCGGCCATAATCCGGCCCCGCGGCGTCGATCCCTTCTATTTCGACTCCATGGTCACGAGCACCGTCCGGTTGGACACCTGCTCGCCTTCCCGCACTGCCACCGATTCGACCTCGGCGTCGAGCGCTGCCTTCAATTGATGCTGGATCTTCATCGCTTCCAGGACAATCAGAGTCTGGCCGCGCGCGACTTTGTCGCCGGCCGCGACTTTGACCGCGACGATACGCCCGTCCATCGGTGCCCTGAGCTTGCCATCGCTGCCTGCGGCCGCGGCGGTGGGAGCCGCGTAAGTGCGGTCCTCGAAGCGGACGGTCAGGCCGTCGAGATCGACCACGATTTCCGTGCCGTCGATGTGAAATGGCAGGCTGTCCGCAGCCGTGTCGCCGGCGCCCAGCTGGATCGTGCGTTCGTTCGCGCCGACAGCAAGTCTGAAGGGGGTCGCCTCGGGATTTGAATTGCGCCAGCCGCGCAAGCCGGCAGGATAGCGTACCGCCGATTGTTGCCAAAGCAGCGCTGCCGCCAGTCGCCAGTGGCGGTCGCTGACGTCGGGCGCCGGGAAACGGTGCTTGTCGATGAAGGCGGTGGTTGCCTGACCGGCCACGAACTCGGGATGCTCGAGCAGGCGGATCAGGTAGTGCCGGTTGGTGGTGGGGCCCAGCACGATGGTATCGCGCAGAGCCTGGAGGAGGCGCTGGCGTGCCTCCTCACGGGTTTTGCCGCGGGCGATCACCTTGGCGATCATCGGATCGTAGAAGGGCGAGATGGCGAGGCCTGCCTTGATGCCGTGGTCGATGCGCACGCCCGGACCGGTACCCGGCCGCCAGACCGCGACCCGGCCGGTCTGCGGCAGGAAGTCGTTGTAGGGATCCTCGGCATAAAGCCGCACTTCGATGGCGTGACCCTGCAGCTTCACCTCATGCTGTGCGAGCGGCAGCGGTTCGCCACGTGCCACGCGGATCTGCCATTCCACCAGATCGAGGCCTGTGATTTCTTCGGTGACCGGATGCTCGACCTGCAGGCGGGTGTTCATCTCCAGGAAGTAGAACGCGCCATCGCCGCCCAACAGGAACTCGACCGTGCCGGCGCCGCGATAGCCGATCGCGCTGGCCGCGGCGACGGCGGCGGCGCCCATGCGTGAGCGCAGGCCGGCGTCCACCGCGGGCGAGGGCGCCTCCTCGATCACTTTCTGGTGGCGGCGTTGCACCGAGCAGTCGCGCTCGCCGAGATGGATCACGTTGCCGTGGGCGTCGGCAAAGACCTGGATCTCGACGTGACGCGCGTCGATCACGGCCCTCTCCAGGATCAGCTCGCCGGATCCGAATGCGCTCTCGGCTTCTGCACGGGCCGTTCGGATGGCCTCCAGAAGATCGCCGTCGCGCTGGACCAGGCGCATGCCGCGCCCACCGCCGCCGGCCGCGGCCTTGACC
>Ga0265334_10001867_pt1 | contig 10016 bp, 8 predicted proteins | sample 42023metaG_FD_192442 | JGI IMG/M metagenome (GOLD analysis project Ga0265334, IMG submission 192442) | Rhizosphere microbial communities from Carex aquatilis grown in University of Washington, Seatle, WA, United States - 4-20-23 metaG | ecosystem: Host-associated > Plants > Roots > Rhizosphere >...
GTCGAGCTGCCGTGCGGACCGGCGACGCGGTACCAGCCGACCGTGGCCCAGCTCGACGCCCTGGAGGAGCCGGTGGCCGGGCTCGTCGTCGCTGGCCCCGCCAACCCGACCGGCACCCTCGTCGACGGTGCCGGCCTGCGCGAACTCGTCGACTGGTGCGCCGAGCACAGGGTCCGGTTGATCAGCGACGAGATCTACCACGGCATCACCTACCCCGACACCGAGGGGGGCACCGCACGTCACCACCGTGCTGGTGCCCCTGCCAGCGATGGCGCCGGTGCCCCTGCCCACGATGGCGAGGCCGGCGACCGGTGTCTCCCTGCCGGTTCCCCGTGGGCTCCTGTCAGGGCGGGTGCGCTCTCCGCCGGTTCCCCGTGGGCTCCTGTCAGGGCGGGTGCGCGGCCGGGAAGTTCTCCGATGGCTCCGGCGCGGCGGAGCGGGTTGCCCGGCGAAGGCGGTCCCGCGGGAGCGCCCACGGTGGCCGCGGCCCTGGGGGACGGCGCGGTGGTGGTCAGCTCCTTCTCGAAGTACTGGGCGATGACCGGGTGGCGTCTCGGGTGGTTGCTCCTTCCCGACGACCTCATCGCCCCGGTGGATGCCTTGGCCGGCAACCTCGCGCTGTGCCCGCCGGCCCTGGCACAGCACGCCGCGGTGGCGGCGTTCGACGCCTCCGCGTATCGGGAGGCCGAGGAGAACGTCGCCCGGTACGCGCAGTCCCGACGGCTGGTGCTGGATCGCCTTCCGGAGCTCGGATGGGCGCAGGTCGCCCCGGCGCAGGGTGCGTTCTACGTCTACGCCGACATCTCGCCGACCGGGCTCGATTCGGGGACCTGGTGCGCACGACTGCTCGAGGAGGCAGGGGTCGCGCTGACCCCCGGCACCGACTTCGACCGCGCGGGCGGACGTGACTGGGTGCGGCTGTCGTTCGCGGCCGACCCCGCAGTGGTGGCCGAGGCCGTCGACCGGGTGATCATCTGGCAGCAGGGGCTGTAGCCGGGGACCGCCGCCCCGGCGAGGTGCTTCCCGGACGAGTCCGGTGCCCTCCGACGAGCCCGGCGCCCTCCTCGGGTGACGGACGGTGTGCCGGGTTCCGGAGGGTGTGTGGCGACATCACACCACTGCTTTCGTGGACATGCTCGAGGTAGCGGCCTGTGGCGGATAGGGTGCCGCGCGTGACCAATGACGCGCGACAGCCTCGCCTGGCAGATGTGATCGCTGTGCTGGAGGGCATGTACGACCCTGCGTGGGCGCGCGATTGGGACTCGGTGGGCCTGGTCGTGGGCGATCCCGAGGCACCGATCCGGCGGGTGCTGCTGGCGGTCGACCCGGCCCCGGCCGTGGTCGAGGAGGCCGTGGCCTGGCGGGCGGACCTGGTGCTGACGCACCACCCGCTGCTGTTCCGCGCGGTGAACTCCGCGGCGGCCACCACGCCCAAGGGGCGGGTGATCCACCAGCTCGTGCGCGCAGGATGTGCGCTCTACACCGCGCACACGAACGCCGACGCGGCCGCGCCCGGGGTCTCGGACGCCCTCGCCCGGGTGATGGGGCTGACCGACCTCGTGTCGCTGGCCCCGGACCCGGCGGACCCCATGGACAAGATCGTCACCTTCGCCCCCGAGGACGCGACCGACGTCGTGATCGACGCGATGGCCTCGGCCGGGGCGGGGGAGCGGGGGAACGACCGCCGGTGCGCCTGGACGACGCCGGGGGCCGGCACCCTCGTGCGCCCGGTGGACCGGGACGGGCTCGAGCACCTGGAGCAGGAGACCCGCAAGGAGCAGCGGATCGAGATGGTCCTGCCACGTCACCGCAGGGCCGAGGTGCTCACCGCGCTGCGGGCAGTGCACCCGGACAGCCGTCCGGTGATCGACGTCCTCGAGCTCGCCGAATGGCCGGGGCCCCGGGGCATCGGTCGGGTCGGGCGCCTCGGTTCGACGACGAGCCTGCGGGAGTTCGCGATGTTGGTGGCCGAGGCGCTGCCGGCCACGGTCGGTGGGGTGCGGGTCGCCGGGGATCCCGGTGCGCCGGTCTCGCGGGTGGCCGTGTGCGGAGGTGCGGGCGACTCGCTGCTCGACCAGGCGCGGGCGAGCGGCGCCGACGTGTACGTGACCAGCGACCTGCGGCACCACCCCGCCCTGGACGCGCGGGACGCCGCCGGAGAGGCCCCGCCCTACCTGGTCGACGTCGCGCACTGGGCCGGGGAGTGGCCCTGGCTGGCCGGGGTGTCGAACCGGCTCGCCGGAGCCCTGGAGGCCCAGGGGACGCCGGTCGAGGTGCAGGTGTCGGCGAAGTGCACCGATCCGTGGACCTTCCGGGTTCCCAGCCCCGGCGGCGTCGTAAGGTGACGAGCACGTCGTAAGGTGACGGGCACGGCAGTCCAGCTCGACCCCACCCGTTCCCGTCGCCGCGGCCCAGAGTCGCGCGGAGGAGGTCCCACGTGGTCACCGCGGTTCCGCAGGATCAGTGGCGGCTCCTCGACGTCCAGGCGCACGACACCCGTCTCGGGCAGATCGCGCACCGGCGGCGCACGCTCCCCGAACACGCCGAGCTCGAACGCCTGGCGGAGCGGGCCCGGGCCACCGCCGACGAGTTGGTGGCCGCCCGCACCCGGGCCGCCGACGTGGGGCGGGAACTGGCGAAGGCGGAGTCCGACGTCGAGCAGGTACGTTCCCGGGCGTCCCGCAACAAGGCGCGGCTCGACGCCGGACAGGGGGCGGCCAAGGACCTCCAGGCGATTCAGCACGAACTGGACAGCCTGCAGACCCGGCAGTCGATCCTCGAGGACGTCGAACTGGAGGTCATGGAGCGGGCCGAGACCGCCGCGGCCCGGATCGCCGAGATCGAGGCCGCCCAGGCGGCCCTGACCGCGGAGCAGGACGCGCTGGTGGCCCGTCGGGACAATAGCCTGGCGGCGCTGGATGCGGAGGCCGCGGTCGAGACGATGGCCCGTGCGGGTGCCGTCGCGGGGTTGCCCGCGGATCTCCTGGCGCTCTACGAGCGTGTGCGTGAGCACAACGCCGGCGTCGGTGCCGCCCGGTTGTACCAGCGGCGCTGCGACGGCTGCCGCCTGGAGCTCACCGCGACCGAGCTGGGCCGGCTCCGGAACGCCGCGCCCGACGAGGTCCTGCGGTGCGAGGAGTGCGGACGGATCCTGGTCCGTACCCCCGACTCCGGCCTGTGAGGTGACGGCGCAGCCGGACTCCGCCCGGGCGCCCCGCAGCCCCGATCTCGGTGCGCCGGTCACGGTGCTCCTGGTGCGGCACGGGCGTACCCCCTTGACCGAGCAGCGCCGGTTCAGCGGGCGTGGTGGTCCCGATCCCGAGCTCTCGGACGGCGGTCGTGCGGACGCGCGGCACGTCGCCGCGGCGCTCGCCCCGGTGCCGGCCGACCCGGGTCGCCGGGGCACAGACGTCCCGGGCACAGCTTCGCCCCGGCACCCGCGGGACCTCCCCGACCTGCCGCCGATCGAGGCGGTGCGCTGTTCCCCCCTGGCCCGCACCCGTGCCACGGGTGCCGCGGTGGCCACCGCCTGCGGGCTGTCGGCCACGGTCGACGAGGGCTGGGCCGAGGCCGGGTTCGGGCTCTGGGAGGGTCTGGGCTACGCAGAGGTGGCCGAGGGGTGGCCGGACCTCCTGCGCTCGTGGCAGGGGTCCTCGACGGTGGCCCCGCCGGGCGGCGAGTCGCTCGTGGAGGTCATGGCCCGGGTCGAGGGTGCACTGGCCCGGTTGCGCCAGCAGCACCCGGGTGGCACGGTCGCCGTCGCCACGCATGTCACGCCCATCCGGGCCGTGCTCCGCTACGCGCTGGAGGCAGGCGTGCCGACCATGTGGCGTGTCCGCCTCGCCCCGGCCTCGATCACCGTGGTGCGGTTCTGGTCGGACGGGGGCGCGGAGGTCCGCGCCGTCAACGTGACGGCGCACCTTGGGCACGACGCCGTCAACACCTGACGCCGTCGGGCCGTCTGGACGGGCGTTGGTACCCCGGGTACGGACCCCGGGGCACCTCCACGAGTTGCAGCCAGGCCTCCCGCGGGACCGTCGGCCGCGGTCTGCCGCGACTCGCCGTCAGAGGCCCGCGAGCGACTCCTCGACGATGTCGAGTCCCTCGACGAGCAGCGCCTCGGGGATCACCAGCGGCGGCAGGAAGCGCAGCACGTTGCCGAAGGTGCCGCAGGTGAGGGTGACCAGTCCGGCCCGGTGGCAGGCCTGGTTGAGGCGCGCGGTCAGGGCCGGAGCCGGCGTCCGCGTGCCGGGTTCCACGATCTCGACGGCGATCATGGCTCCCCGACCGCGTACCTCACCGATCTGCGGGAACCGGCCCGCGAGGTCCCTCAGCCGCGCGGTCATCACCTCGCCGATCCGGCGCGCGGCCGCGAGCAGCCCTTGGCTCTCGATGGTCTCGATCGCGCCCAGCGAGGCCGCGCAGGCCAGCGGGTTGCCCCCGTAGGTCCCGCCGAGGCCCCCGCCGTGGACGCTGTCCATCAGTTCCGCCCGGCCGGTCACCGCGGACAGCGGCAGGCCGCCGGCGATGCCCTTGGCCGTCGTGACCAGGTCCGGGACCACGCCCTCGTGCTCCACGGCGAAGTACTGGCCCGTGCGCCCGAAGCCGCTCTGGATCTCGTCCGCCACGAACACCACGCCCTGCTCGGAGCACCACCGGGCGATCGCGGGCAGGAAGCCCGGCGCGGGCACGATGAAGCCGCCCTCGCCCTGGACGGGCTCGACCACCACGACCGCGGTGCGCTCGGCGCCGACCTGCTTCTCGATCATCGAGATCGCCCGCTCAGCGGCCTCGGCCCCGGTCATGCCCTCGGGGTCGCGGAACGGGTAGGACATGGGGGCGCGGTAGATCTCGCCCGCGAACGGGCCGAAGCCGTCCTTGTAGGGCATGTTCTTCGCCGTCATGGCCATCGTGAGGTTGGTCCGCCCGTGGTAGGCGTGATCGAACACCACGACGGCGTTGCGGCCGGTCGCGCGGCGGGCCACCTTCACCGCGTTCTCCACGGCCTCGGCCCCGGAGTTGAACAGCGCGGACCGCTTCTCGTGGTTCCCGGGGGTGAGCCGGTTGAGGGCCTCGCAGACCTCCACGTAGCCCGGGTAGGGCGCGACCATGAAGCAGGTGTGCGTGAACGCGGTGAGCTGCTCCTGCACGCGGGCGACCACTGCGGGCGCGGAGTTGCCGACGCCGGTCACCGCGATGCCCGAGGCGAAGTCGATGAGGTGGTTGCCGTCGAGGTCGACGAGGACGCCGCCGCCGGCCTCCGCCACGTACACCGGGAGAGTCGCGCTCACCCCGGCCGCGACCGCGGCCTGCTTGCGGGCCGCCCACTGCGCGGACGTCGGCCCCGGCAGGGAGGTGCGCAGGAGGCGTTGCTGGCGGACCCCGGAGATGACCTCCGGAGCGGGTCGGGGGGCGACGGGGTCGGACACGGGATCCTCCGAATCGGGCCGGGCTGGATCGAGCCGGGGTGGCACTGGCGCTCACGGTAGCCCCGCTCCGGCCGGTGGCGCCGTCCGTGACACCACCGGGTTCCGTGACGATGCGCACGTCCTCGCAGGACGATGCGCACGCCCCGCACGGACCGAGCGGGACGGCGTCCTGATCGGTCCGGAACGGCCACCGGCCGAACGACGGACGGCCCGGTCGGGTGGCCGCGTCGGCGGCTTCTGGAATGCTGGCTGCGATGTCTCGCGGACCCCGCGGCGCCCGGTGGGCGCTCCCGGGGGCGAGGCCCGGTGGAAGGAGGATCCCCACGGTGACGCAGGAGAGGTTGCGCTACCGCTTGCTGACCGGTCCGGACGACCGCAGCTTCTGCGAGCGGGTGAGCCAGGCGCTCGCGGAGGGCTACCGGCTGTACGGTGGCCCGGCGGTGACCTGCGACGGCGAACGCGTCGTCGTGGCGCAGGCGGTCGTGCTGGACCAGGCACCGTCCTCGGTGTCGGGGTCGTCCCCGGAGCTGGGGGAGTCCGCCGGGCAGGGGTCCGTCACCGACCGGAGCGGGGGGGAGTGAACGGTGGGCGGTCATGACGCGATGCCTATTACCGGTGAGGTGAGCCCCATGGGAGCCTGGGAGGTCCTCACCACCGATCCACGGGCGCGGCTGGTGGATGTGCGGACCCGGGCCGAGTGGAACTACGTCGGGGTGCCGGACCTGTCGGCGCTGGGAGGCGAGGTCGCCCTCGTCGAGTGGCTCACCTTCCCCGACGGGATGCTGAACCCCTCCTTCGTCGAGGACCTGCGTGGCCTGACCGAGGACCTCGACGCGCCGTTGTTCTTCCTCTGCCGTTCCGGGGTCCGCTCCGCCGCGGCCGCGCAGGAGGCCACCGCGGCCGGTTTCTCCCAGGCCTACAACGTGCTCGACGGCTTCGAGGGATCCCCTGACGAGTCCGGGCACCGCGGCCTTCTGGCCGGGTGGAAGGCGGTCGGCCTGCCCTGGCGTCAGTCGTGAACGCGGACGGTGGGGAACACCTGCGACCGGACACCCTCGCCGTGCGGGGTGGCCTGTCCCGCAGCGACCGGGCCGAGACGGCCGAGGCGCTGTTCCTGACCCAGGGCTACGTCTACGACTCGGCGGCCCAGGCCGAGGCTGCCTTCGCGGGCGAGGTGGAGCACTTCGTCTACTCGCGGTACGGCAATCCGACCGTGGCGATGTTCGAGGAGCGCCTGCGCCTGATGGAGGGTGCCGAGGCCTGTTTCGCCACCGCCACGGGCATGGCCGCGGTGTTCAACGCGTTCGCGGCCTTCCTGGTCGCCGGTGACCGCATCGTGGCGGCCCGTGCCCTGTTCGGCTCGTGCTCGGTGATCCTCCAGGAGATCCTGCCCCGCTGGGGAATCCACACGGACTTCGTGGACGGGCACGACCTCGGGCAGTGGCGGGCGGCCCTGGGCCGTCCGGCACAGGCGGTGTTCTTCGAGTCGCCGTCCAACCCGATGCAGGACCTCGTGGACGTGCGGGCGGTCTGCGACCTCGCGCACGAGGCGGGTGCGCGGGTGGTGGTGGACAACGTCTTCGCCACCCCGCTCCTGCAGCACCCCCTGGAACTGGGCGCCGACATCGTCGTCTACTCGGCGACCAAGCACCTCGACGGACAGGGACGGGTGCTCGGCGGGGCGATCCTCGGCTCGCGCGCCTACGTCGACGAGCAGGTGCAGCCCCTCATGCGGCACACCGGACCGTCCCTGAGCCCGTTCAACGCATGGGTGCTGCTCAAGGGTCTGGAGACGTTGCGGCTGCGTGTCCTGCACCAGCAGGAGTCGGCGCTCCGGCTGGCCGGCTGGTTCGCGGACCACCCGAAGGTGCGCGCCGTGCGCTACCCGTACCTGCCTGAGCACCCTCAGCACGAGTTGGCGCTGCGCCAGATGTCCGGGGGAGGCACCGTCGTCACCTTCGAGCTGGCCGGGCGCGGGGACGGGGGTGGCCGGGCCGCCGCCTTCGAGATGCTGGACCGCCTGCGGGTGATCGACATCTCGAACAATCTGGGGGACGCCAAGTCGCTGATCACCCATCCGGCCACGACGACCCACCGCAGGCTCTCGCCGGAGGAACGGGCCGCGGCCGGGATCACCGACGGCGTGGTGCGGCTCTCCGTGGGCCTGGAGGACGTCGAGGACCTGGTCGCGGACCTGGACCGGGCGCTCGCGGGCTGATCGCCGGACGGGCCGCCCGGACGATCCGCGGCGGCGCCCGGGGAGTTCAGCCCGTGGTCGTGTTCGTGGGATCAGTCCGTGGTCGCACCCCTGGGACCAGCCTGGTCTCCCGTCAGTCCGTGGTCGCACCCGCGGGAGCAGCCAGGCGTTCGGCCTCGCGACGCACGATCCGCCAGAGCGCCTCGACGTCCGCCTGCTCGGTGGGCTCGGCGCCGATCGAGATCCGCGCCACCCATCGACCGTCCAGGGTGATCGGGGTGAGGAAGGCTTCGCCGGTCGCGTTGACCGCCTCCACCCAGGCCAGGGTGTGCGCGTCGAGCGCCGACCCGTCCAGCATCGTCCCGTCGGGGCCGACCAGGCCGGGGGGCTCGTGGCGCAGGCAGAGCGTCTGCAGCGGCACCGGGGCCAGCAGCCGCCACCCCGAGGTCTGCTCCACCTGGTCGGTGAGCCACCGGGCGTTCGCCAGATCCCGCCTCAGGCGAGCGCGGATGGCCTCGACGCCGTCCAGGTGCAGGTGGAACCACAACTTGAGGGCCCGGAACCGCCGTCCCAGCGGGATGCCCCAGTCCTTGTACTGGATCACCGCACCGTCCACCGCCGAGCGCAGGTAGCTCGGGTCGGTGGAGAGCACCCGCACGAGCTCGGCGGGGTTGCGCACGTAGAACAGCGAGCAGTCCAGGATCGTGCCCATCCACTTGTGCGGGTTCCAGGACAGCGAGTCGGCGCCGTCCAGGCCCTCGACCAGCCACCGGTACTCGGGCAGCAGCAGGGCCGAGCCGGCCATGGCGGCGTCCACGTGCAGCCACAGGCCGTGGGCGCGGGCGATCGGGACGATGTCGGCGAGGGGGTCCACGGCGGTGGTCCCCGTGCTGCCGATGCTCGCCACGATGGCGGCCGGCCGCAGCCCGGCGGCGAGGTCGGCGCGGATCGCGGCGTCCAGGGCGGCCGGGTCGAGCGCATAGGTCTTCGGGTCGGTGGCGATCTCGCGGAGGTTCTCCCGCCCGTAGCCGGCCAGCAGCACGGCCTTGGCCACGGACGAGTGGGCCTGCGGCGAGGCGTAGACCGTCAGCGGAGCAGGGGCCTGTTGCAGGCCTCCGCGCTCGGAGCCGTGCCCGGTGGCCCGTTCCCGGGCGGCGAGCATGGCCACCAGGGCCGCGGTGGACGCGGTGTCATGGATCGTGCCGTGCCACTGCTCGGAGAGGCCGGTCAGCTGGCGTAGCCAGTCGGTGACGACCTCCTCCACCTCGGTGAGAGCCGGTGCGGCCTGCCAGGTGATGCCCAGTGCACCGAGCCCGGAGCTCGCCATGTCCCCGAGCACCGAGGCCAGCGAGGCGTTCGAGGGGAACCAGGCGAAGTTGCGCGGGTGCTGCACCTGGGTGATTCCCGGGACGATCGTGCGGTCGAGTTCGGCGATGAGGCTCGCGATGTCCCTCGTGCTGCCGGGTGGCTCCGCGCCGAGGGCGGTGGCCACGGCCCCGGGGGCGACGGTCGAGCGGACCGGCAGACCGGCGATGCGGGTGCGGTGGTCGGCGATCCAGTCGACGAGCACGTGGGCGGCGGCGCGGAACTCCTCCGGGGTCATGTGCGCACGGTACCCGGGCCGACCGGGCTCCCCGTGGGACCGGTCTGCCGGGACTTCCCGACGCGCCGTGTCCGGACTTCTCGGTCCGTCGTGTCCGGCATGCCACGATGCGGTGGCGGTGGCGGTCCGCCTCCGCGTGATCGTGAACGGCGCAGCGATGAAGGGGACGACGTGACCCAGGGCATCACGTATGTGGAGATCGGCATCACCGACCGGGAACGGTCGCTGGAGTTCTACCGCGGGCTGCTGGGGTTCGCCCCGGTGCCCGCCCCCGGGCCCGAGCTGCCCGGGACGCACTGGCTGGCCGCGGGTCCCGCCAGGATCAAGCTGGTCGAGGTGGCGGACGGCGCCGGCCTGGGTGGCTGGATCGGCGACGACCTCCAGCGGGGCATCCGCCACGTCGGGCTCAAGGTGGGCGACGTTCCCCGGCAGGCCGAGCGGCTGCACGCCGCCGGGGTGCCGTTCACCGTCGAACCGGTGCAGGCGGTCGGGGACGTGCGGCTGGCCTTCTTCACCGACCCGGACGGCACGCTGCTGGAGATCATCGACGGGAACCTCACCTACCACCACGTCCTGACGCCCGAACTGGCCGAGCGTGAGCGGCAGGCAGCTCTGGGCCGGCCCGCGGACGCGGCACCGATCTTCGACCACGTGGCCGTGACCGTGGCGGACCTGGACGCCACCCTCGCGTACTACCGGGACTCGCTGGGGTGCCGTGTGATCGGGCAACTGGTCCACTCGCAGGACCCCCGCGGTTTCCTGATCACCTACCTGCAGGCCGGGGACG
>Ga0265334_10001868_pt1 | contig 10013 bp, 2 predicted proteins | sample 42023metaG_FD_192442 | JGI IMG/M metagenome (GOLD analysis project Ga0265334, IMG submission 192442) | Rhizosphere microbial communities from Carex aquatilis grown in University of Washington, Seatle, WA, United States - 4-20-23 metaG | ecosystem: Host-associated > Plants > Roots > Rhizosphere >...
GATGACGCCGTTGGTGAGGCTGGCAAGATTGACGGCGTAAAGCCCATTAGCGGCAATCGAACTCACCTGGACGCTGTTGGTCCCGTCGGTGAAAATCGCCGTTGCGGTGGCGTCGGAATCCAATCCTGCAACCGTGAACGACACCGTTCCTGCTTCCGCGGCATTGATGATATGATCGGCGGTGTCGTTGACACTGAGCGTTGCCGCAGGATTGGCGTCGGCCGTGGTGTCGAGCACCACATCGTTGCCCGCCACATTGGCCTGATTGCCGGCGCGATCGGCAATCGCGAGCCGGGAATGAATGACGCCGTTGGTGAGGCTGGCAAGATTGACGGCGTAAAGCCCATTCGCGGCAATCGAACTCACCTGGACGCTGTTGGTCCCGTCGGTGAAAATCGCCGTCGCGGTGGCGTCAGTGTCCAATCCCGCAACGGTGAACGACACCGATCCCGCTTCCGCGGCATTGATGAGATGATCGGCGGTGTCGGCGACGGATAAACCGGCTGCCGGCGCCGAATCCGCCGTGGTGTCAACGGTCAAGACAAGCGCCGGGAAGACCAATCCGATGTGGCCCGAACCGTCGGTTGCGGCCGCAGTGAAGCTGTGGACTCCGTCGGCGAGAATGCCGGTCTGGTAGCTCCAGGCGCCCGCGCTGTTCGCCGCCGCCGTGCCGATCAGGTTCGCTCCGTCGAAAATATCGATGCTGGAGAAGGCCCCACCCGTGCCGGAGAGAAGCAGATCGTTGTCGTTGGTGATGTTGTCGCCCGGGACTCCACTGTCAGCGGAAAACCCGGTAATCGCCGGAGTCACCGCGAGGGCGGGAGTGATCCCGAGCACATCGGAAAAGGACAGCGACTCGATGCCTGCAATCGTATCGGCGCCGTCGGGCCAACCGTCGCGGATGTCTTTGACGGAATACGTGTCCGCTCCCATCTGGGCGACCTGGTAGGTGGCCCAGGATGCGGAGAAGACGGCCGTGTCGTTTCCCGACGCTCCGTCCAGGGAATCGTTGCCCGATCCGCCGATGATCACATCATTGCCGCTGCCGCCGTTCAGCGCGTCGTTCCCTCCATTGCCGATCAGTGTGTCGTTTGTCCCCGCCCCCGTGAGCGTATCGCCAAAGGAGGATCCCAGCGCCTTCTCGATGCCGCTGAAGGTATCCGTACCGCCAAAACCGTTGCTGCCGCTGCCGGACAGGAAACTGATGCTCACAGCGCCATTGGCGGCGGAGTAATCGAGCACATCGTTGCCCGTGCCGCCGGAAATGCTGTGATTGCCCGCGCCGCCGGTGAAAATGTCGTCCAGATGCGTGCCGGAGATGACGGCGTGGCTCGTGTCGAGCCCTATCGTATGCGTGACGGCGTACTGGACCGCCTTGTTCGCCTGGATCAGACCGAATCCGGTCGCGTTATCGAACCCCGTGTCGAACCCGCTGGTGACGGCATTGTCCATGTCGGTTGCGGAATCCTCGAGCAGGTTGAGGATGTCCGCCTTGTTGAGCGCGCCATTGGCTTGCAGCATGAGCGCCGCAACCGCCGCGGCGTCAGGTGCAGCCGCCGAGGTGCCGTAGAAATTGGGCTTGCCGTCGGCGTCTGAGTCAGAACCGAAGAAGCTCGTGTCGCCGCCATCGGGCGCAACGATCTGCGGCGTTTGCCTGATGTCGGGCGTCCCCAGCGCATTGCCCGCCGTATCGAACAGAATGGTCGTCGGACCGTATGACGAATAATTTTCAGCCACCGGCGGGGAAACCCCGTAGGCCGGTGTCTGGTTGTAGGCCGCAGCGCCAACGGCGATGGCCCCGCTGGCGGCGGCATGGCCATAGACCGTTCCGTTGTTGGTGTTGAGGACGGAACCGCCAAGTGTCACGCCCGCGCCGTTGTCGAGCGCCATCAGCTTGAAATCGGTGGGCGCAGGACCGGCAAAGAGGCCGACCGCCAGATTGTCGGTGACGGCAAACGAGCTGCTGTTGGTGAACTGTAGAACCTCGACCGGATCGCCGCTCGCGATATTGTCCGAGATCGATTCCCCGACAACGGTGGTTTTTGCGGAATTGTAGAGAAACAGATCGACGTCGCTTTGAGATCCGACCGTGCCATCGACCGAAAGGGCGGGCTGATTCCATTCGAGGACGAACGTCACGGTCGCGTGCCCGGGAATCGTGACCGGAAGAAATTGCTTGCCGGTGGCGCCATTGGTGAGCTTCGCCATCGTCTCGGTATAGGTGTTGGGAGATGTCCCGAAGGTGCCGGTCACGCCGCTCGAAACAAACCCTGCCTCGAAGCCGTTATGGCCGTCGTTCCCGGCCGCTGAGAAATACACGGCTCCGTTCGCCACCACCTGATTGATGGCCTGCGCGACCGGCCCGTCCTGATAGGCAGTCTCGGCGAAATAGGTCACATCGTCGGCAATCACCCGGGCCCCGGCATTGAAGAGCGCGATGATGTTGCTGGCGAAGCTCGCCATACCGGTGAAGGCGGTGGCGAATTCAATGGAGGCCCCCGGCGCGATGTCATGCGCCAGTTCGGCCATGCCTCGGCCTTCATCGGTGCCGCCGCTGGGGAGATCCTGATAGATCGTGGTGTTGGCGGGCAGGTCGCCGTTGGCGATCCCCGTCGCCATTCCTCCGAGATTGTTGAAGGAATCCGAGAGGATGCCGATTTTGATGCCGCTGCCGTCGACGCCATAGGCCGAGCGGGCGGCATCGGCCAGCATCGCATGATCGCCCTGGTTCATCGCCGTGCCGGCGCCCGACACATATCCCGATTCGCGCGCGAAGGAGAGATCGGCGACGGTGACGAGTTCGGACAATCTGCCGATCGGGAGAAGACCCGAGGCCATGGAGCCGAACGATGCGCCCTCCTGTAGTCCAATTGCCTGCAAGGCGGCGAGCAGGGCCGCGCCGTTACTGTCCTTGGCGGTCGCATCGATGGTGACATAGCCGGCTGCCCCATCCACGGCGCCGGAGAGGGATTCGACGGTCGAGGTGAAGGGCGTGAGCAGCCCCGCATCGGGCGTCTCGCCCAGATAGAGCGCGGCAAGCTGCGAATCCAGAACCTGGAGCGAGCCGGATTTCATGGCCTGGAAGGCGGCCGAAATGGCAGCGCTTTGCGCGGCGCTCGCCGCCGCCATTTGCGCAGCGGTTTCGGCGATCAATTGCGCGCTTGCCGCCAGCGCATTGCCGAGCAGCATCGACGCGTCGGAGTCCGCATCCGGCCCATAGCCGGGTTCGGATGTGTCCTCGGTATCCGACGTCGGTGTCGTCATGGAATCATCTTCGTGAAACGTCTCTCACTACGCGCCGGCCGAGACGGCCAGCCATCCAATGCCTAACCCAAAGAGATCGCCCCACCAAACCAATCCGCCTACAACCGAATGATAACACGGTCAAATCCGGGGGCGGGCCGGAAAACCATTTACGCTTAACGGTCTCTGATCATTTAATCCAACTTCGCCCGGAATCGCGTAGAGGGCTGCGTGGCACTCCGCTCCCATTGTCCAGACTCGTACGATCGGCAAGCGGGATTCCGGCCCAGACGAAGGTTAGTACTGCAGCCTTCGGACGTGTGGTCGGACACGCTAAGCGCTCGCGAACTTTCGGGTTTTCAACACACAGGGCCCCGCTTGAACTGTGCACAAAATGAGCATTGGAGGCGACATAATTGAGCAGGTGCAAGAAAGTCACACGAATGTCAGATTTCATCTAACAGTTAAAATACCTCCTTTCGCGGATGCGAACTTCGCAGATAGCCTTGTGTTAATTCGGTCGTCTCGCGAGGGGGGTCGAAGCCCCTCAAGGGATGACTTGCTGCGAGCCCATACCGGGCTCGACGGCAATCCTTTGAAAGGGGGTCTCCCGTGATTCAGCACAATGAACGTGGATTTAGGGCTGCACTCATGCTCGGCAGCGCCGGAGCTGCCGTCATCGCGATGACGGGCTCTGCCGCCGCACAGATGGCGGCGCCTGAAACAGTTACCATCACCGGTTCGCGACTGCCGGTGCAGGGTTTGGTGGCGGCTTCGCCTGTCGCGGTGGTGAACAATGAAGACGTTAAGATCAACGGCACGATCAATGTCGAGAATCTTCTTTCCAACCTGCCGCAAGCCTTTGCCTCGCAGGGCGGCGCGATCTCGAACGGATCGAGCGGCACGGCCACGGTCAATCTGCGCAATCTTGGCGCCAACCGCACATTGGTGCTGATCGACGGCAAGCGGCTGCAGCCCGGCGATCCCAACACGGTCGGTCCCGACACAGCCGCACCGGACATCAACAACATTCCCGCCGCCTTGATCGATCATATCGAAGTGCTGACCGGCGGCGCCTCGGCGGTGTACGGGTCGGACGCCATCGCGGGCGTCGTAAACTTCGTGATGCGCAAGGACTTCGAGGGCGTGGAGTTCGACGGCACCTGGAGCGCGGGGCAGCATAACAACGACAACTCTGTGGCCCGCGACACCATCGCCGCCAGCGCCCAGGGCTTTCCGCAGGCGCCCAACAGCGTCTTCGACGGCCGCAATATCGACATCACCGGCATCATCGGTACGAACAGCCAGAACGGCAAAGGCAACATCACGGCCTATCTCGGGTTTCGCAACACCCAGCCCGTTCTTCAGTCGCAGCGCGATTTCTCCGCCTGCTCGGAAGCGACCGATTTCGCGGGCGGCTTCTTCTGCGTTGGATCGAGCAATGCCGCGGTCGGCCGTCTCTCGCCGCAGCAAAATCCGGCCAATCCGAACAACGGTTTGGCCTTCCGCACCAATACCAACGGCACCATCACCCCATATTCGAGCGCGCGCGATGCCTTCAATTTCGCGCCATACAATTATCTGCAGCGTCCCGACGAGCGCTATCAGGCGGGAGCCTTCGGCCATTACGAAGTCACGCCGATGTTCGACTTCTTCACGTCGGTGATGTTCATGGACGATCATACGGTGGCGCAGATCGCGCCATCGGGTCTGTTCCGCGGCGCCGGCAAGGATGTGGGCCTCTACGACATCAATTGCGACAATCCGCTGCTGACTCCTTCGGCCTTAACCACGCTCTGTACGGGTCTCGGGCCAACCGACAATGCGCGCGTGGATATCGGCCGGCGCTTCGTCGAAGCCGGTCCGCGGCGAGATGACCTCCGGCACACCGCCTACCGGATGATCGTCGGGGTGCAGGGGCAGATCACCAGCAACTGGAGCTATGAGCTGTTCGCTCAATACGGCACGACCGTCTACCAGGAGGAATATCTCAACGACGCGTCGGTCCGGAACATCGCCAACGCTCTGCAAGTGGTGAACTCCGGCGGGACGCCGACCTGCAAAGCGGCCCTGCCGGGAGGCAACGATCCCAATTGCGTGCCGCTGGACATTTTTACCCTCGGCCATCTCACGCCGGCCATGATCTCGTATATCTCCACGCCTGGGTTCAAGGAGGGCGACAACACCGAACAGACCGTCGGCTTCAACATCACCGGCGATCTCGGCGACATGTTCAAGAGCGCAATGGCGATGAATCCGATCAGCGTCGCGCTCGGCGCCGATTACATGCGCGACCACCTCGCCCTGCGCGTCGATCAGGAATTCGCCAGCGGCGATCTGGCGGGCCAGGGCGGTCCTACGCCATCGGTCGAAGGCGCCTATGACGTAAAGGAATACTACGGCGAAATCGGCATTCCGCTGATCGAAGGCCGCCCATTTTTTGAAAGCCTGCGCCTTGACGGCGGCGCGCGCTACTCCGACTACACCCAGGCCGGAACCGTGTGGAGCTGGAAGATCGACGCAGAATGGGCGCCGACGATGGACTTCAAGTTGCGCGGCAGCCTGCAGCGGGCCGTTCGCGCGCCAAATGTGATCGAGCTGTTCCAGCCGAACTCGGTCGGCCTGTGGGGAGGCACCGATCCTTGTGCGGGCAGCGCTCCTTCGCTCACCGCCTCGCAATGCGCGCTTACCGGCGTATCGTCCGCGCAATACGGACATATCGATCAGTGCCCCGCCGCGCAGTGCAGCGCCTTGTTCGGCGGCAATCTCGCGCTCAAGCCGGAAGACGCGGACAGCAAGACGGCGGGCGTCGTCCTGACTCCGTCATTCTTCGAGAACTTCACCGCCACGATCGACTATTTCAACATCAAGGTGAATGGCCTGATCGCGACGCTGCCGCAGTCCGACGTGCTCACCGGCTGCGCCACCGGGGTCAATCCCGGCGCATGCGCTCTCATCCATCGCACGCCAGGAACCGGTTCCATATTCGGCCTGTTCGGCTATGTCAGTTCTCAGAACATCAACACCGGCTTCCTCAGCACCAACGGTGTGGACATCGCGGCGAATTACCGCCGCAGCCTGGACGATTTCGGCTTCATGAATGCGGGCGCGATTTCGCTCAGCCTGAACGGCACCTGGATCGATACCTACAAGCAGCAAAACGCGCCGGGCGAACATGTGTACGACTGTGCCGGACTGTTCGGCCTGACCTGCACAACCGGCAATGCCTCCGCGCCAATTCCCACTTGGCGGCATACGCTCCGCGTCACATGGGATGCGCCTTTTGACGCCAGCTTTTCGGTCACATGGCGCCATCTCAGCTCCGTCAAATTCGACGGCAACACCAACGATCCGGTTCTTGACGCACCGTGCGGCGCCCCCTGCGGCGACCTGTCGGATGCGATAATCCCCTCTTACGATTATTTCGACCTCGCCGCGCGCTGGACGCTGCGCCCGGGCGTCGATCTGCATTTCGGGGTCAACAATCTGTTCGACAAGGATCCGCCGCTGATCGACACCAGCAATCTCGGGATTTCTGGACCGCCCTACGGCAACGCCAACACCTTCCCGCAAACCTACGATTCGCTCGGCCGCGTGTTCTTCGTCAATGTCACGCTGAAGTACTGATAATCTCTCCAGGCGCACAGAGGCGGCGGTCGACAGGACCGCCGCCTTTTGCTTTTGTTACACCCATGCCGGAAGCACAGGGACCCGAGACCGTCTCTCCGCTGGTTCAAGACGTCGAGCAGAGCCTCGCCGATTTGCCGCGCGCGATTACGCTCGCGCGCGAGGCGCTAGCCAAAGGTGTGGTGCATCCCCTGCTTCTGAACCTGCGCGCCTATTGGCTGGAGAGCCAGGGCCGCAATCGCGAAGCGCTTGGCGATCTGCAAGCGGCCCATTCTCTCGCGCCCAAGGATGCCATGGTGCTGAATGCTCTGGGGCTTTGTCTCGCCAAACTCGAGCGGCCATTCGAAGCCGCCAACGCGTTTGAAGAGGCTGCCGCGCTGAAGCCCAATTTCGCCTCGGCCCATTTCAACCACGGCTGGGCGAGCGAAGCAGCCGGCGAGCTTGCGGCGGCCGCGCGGAGTTTCGAGACCGCGTTCAGGCTGGAGCCGCGCGCCGAGCCGTTGGGGAGGCTTGCCTGGCTGGCCACGCGCCGCGCCGCATGGCGGGATGCGCGCGATTTTGCGACCCGTGCGCTCGCCATGGATGAGCGTCAGACGCACGCCATCTTTTCCCTGGTAAGTGCCGATATTGCGGAGAAATCCTTCGCGTCTGCCGGGGCCCGCCTTGCGCGCGTGTTGGAGGAACCCGCCCTCCCGCCGCCTTACCGGGCGCTGGCCCATGGCCTCATGGGCGATGCGCTCGACGGCGAGGGGCGCTATCGAGAAGCCTTTGCTTCCTATGTCGCGGCGAATGCCGAACTCAAACGCATCCACGGCCCGCAATTCCCGGAGAGCGCGTCGGCCGCGCACGCGCTGAACTGGCTCAAGGATTGGTTCAGGACGTCGCCGCCTTGGCCGCGTGATTCCTTGCGCCGCGTCTCGCCCGTTGCCGCCCATGTTTTCCTGGTCGGCTTTCCGCGCTCCGGCACGACCCTGCTCGAACAGGTACTGGCGAGCCATCCCGATGTGGTCAGCATGGAAGAAAAGGAAGCCCTCTCCGACGCCACACGCGCGTTCATGACCGAACCCGCAGGAATGGTGCGGCTGGCGGGGCTTGGCGACCCGGAACTGTCGCGCTACCGCGACCTCTATTGGAAGCGCGTGCGGGAATTCGGCATCGAGCCGGACGGAAAGGTGTTCCTGGACAAGCTCCCCTTCAACGCAGTGAAGCTGCCTTTGATCGCGAAGCTCTTTCCGGAAGCCAAAATCCTGGTCGCCATGCGCGATCCGCGCGATGCCGTCTTGAGCTGCTTCCGCCGGCGGTTTCGCATCAACGCGTTCATGTACGAGCTTCTGACACTCGAAGGGGCGGCCCGGTTCTACGATCTGTTCATGCATCTGATGGGGCTTTATTGGGCGAAATTGCCCCTCAATCTCAAATCGGTGCGGCACGAGGACCTGGTGGCCGATTTCGAACGCGAAACGCGTGCGATTTGCGCCTTCCTGGGCATCGCCTGGACGCAATCCCTGAGCGGCTTTGCGGAACGCGCAAAAGAGCGGCCGGTTGCAACCCCGAGCGCGACCCAGGTGGCGGCAGGTTTGAGCCGGGAAGGGCTTGCGCAATGGCGCAACTATGCCGAGGAGATGGCGCCCGTTCTGCCGCTGCTCACGCCGTGGGCCGGCCGGCTCGGCTATCCGCCGAAACCGGAAGACGCCTCTCCTTAACAATCGCGGAAGGTGGTCAGCCTTTCCGCCGTCCGCTCGCGCTCGGCCGCCATCGTAGCATGGGTTTTTCCCGTGCGATTCACGGGCGATGAACTACACTTGCGGCCAATGCCGGATCGCGGAACCGCGCCCACGCCTGCAAGCCTCGCTCAATGGGCGAAGGCCGATCCCGTGCGCGCGCTCGCACAGGCTGAAGCGCTCGAACGCGCCGGGCGCACCAGCGATGCCGCCGCGGTCTATGGCGCGCTGCTGCAGCATTTCCCGGCGCATCCGGGCCTCCTCAACAGTTTGGCGCTTCTGATGAAGGGACAAGGCAAGCTGGTCGAAGCCGAGGCCTTGTTCCGGAGCGCGATTGCGGCCGCCCCCGGCGACGCGGCGCTGCACAACAATATCGCCAATCTTCTGCGGCGCGCGGTGCGCCTTGCGGAAGCCGAGGAACACCATCGCAAAGCGCTGGCACTGAAGCCTAATTATCCCGAAGCCGCATACAATTATGGGCTTACACTGGAGGAGATGGGCCGCGCCGATGCAGCCCTTGCCGCGCACGCCCAAGCCGTCCAATTGCGGCCCGGCTACGCGCAGGCGCTGACGCGCATCGGCGCCATCCGGATGCAGCAGGACAGGTCGGAAGATGCGCTCGGTGCCCTCGACCGCGCGGTCGCGGCCGAGCCGTCATCTTTCGATGCAAATTATTATCGCGGCTGGGTGCTGGCGCGGCTCGAACGGTTCGATGAGGCGCTCTTGGGTCTCGGGCGTGCCGCTGCAATCGCACCCGAGCGGATCGAAGCGCTCCTCGCCATTGCCAATACCCTGCGCGATGCCCAGCGTTACGACGAGGCGCTGGCGGCCTACTGGAAGATTGTCGAACGGCAGCCCGCCCATGTCGATACGCATATCGAGATCGCCAAGCTCACCCACGTCCAGGGCCGCGCCGATGTCCTGAAATCGTTCGAATACGCGCGGACCCGCCTCGGCGATCAGCCCGATCTGCTGTTGGCCGAGGCGCGGCTGCGCTTTCGCCGCGACGAATTGGCGGAGGCCGAGGGCCTGCTGCGGCGGGCGGCGATTCTTGCACCCGGGCGCGGCGATATTGCGGGATTTCTCGGCACTGTGCTGGCAAACCGCCGAAAATTCGACGAAGCCGCCGCATTCTTCCGCACCGCCATCGCGGCCGAGCCCGATTCCGCGTTCCATCGCCACCAGTTCGGTTTTGCGCTGCTTTCGGCGGGTGCCGCGCCGGACGCGCTGAGCCAATTCGAGGCCGCGCTCGTGCGGGGACCGTTCGATCAGCTGGCGCTGGGCGGGCTCGCGCTAGCGCTGCGCCAGGAACACGACGGCCGGTACGGGGATCTGGTCGATTTCGGCCGCTACGTGCGCACCTATGAAATCGAAACGCCGGCGGGATATGGAGATCTCGGATCGTTCAATCTCGCGCTCGCG
>Ga0265334_10001871_pt1 | contig 9993 bp, 7 predicted proteins | sample 42023metaG_FD_192442 | JGI IMG/M metagenome (GOLD analysis project Ga0265334, IMG submission 192442) | Rhizosphere microbial communities from Carex aquatilis grown in University of Washington, Seatle, WA, United States - 4-20-23 metaG | ecosystem: Host-associated > Plants > Roots > Rhizosphere >...
TCAAGGAGGCGGGCGTCGCCGTGCTCGTCTTCGACAGCCATATGAGCGTGATGGAGGGGAGCCTCGGCGTGCTGCCTCGCCGGCTGATGGTGGCGGACGATGATTTCGCGCGCGCCAGGAAAATTCTCGCCGACGCCGAGCCCCCGGCAAAGGAGTGAGCGGCGAGGTCACGCTCGATGGGTTTCTGGGCGGGCGTCTGACGATTGCACAGCCCAAGCGCGGGTTCAGGTCCGGTCACGACACGGTGCTCCTGGCGGCCGCCGTACCGGCAATCGCCGGGGCACGGGTGCTGGAACTCGGGTCCGGAGCGGGAGTGGCGGGCCTCTGCCTTGCCGCGCGCGTGCCGGGCGTGGATGTGCTGGGAATCGAGATCGATCCGGAGCTGGTTCGGCTGGCGGCCGGGAACGCCGCCCGCAACGCCCTGCCGGATCGCGTGCGCTTCGCATGCGGCGACGCCCTCGCCCTGAGCTTGCCGAAGGTTGACCACGCCGATGGATTTGACCACGTCTTCTTCAACCCGCCATTCCATCCGGAAACCGGCCAGGAATCCCCGAATGCCGCGAAAACCAGGGCCACGCTGGACAAGGACGCCGCCGTGCGCGGCTGGACGCGCGCGGCTCTTGCATCGGCCAAAAGCGGAGGCACCGTGACCGCCATCCTTCGCGCCGACAGGGCCCAGGACATGCTGGCCGCCGCCGAGGGGCATGGGGCCGTCCTGATCCCGCTGTTCCCCCATGCGGGCGAAATCCCCAAGCGCGCCATCGTCCAACTTATGAAGGATGCGGCTTCGGGTTTGCGCGCCGCGAGCGGCCTCGTCCTGCACGAGCCGGACGGGCGGAACACGGATGCCGCCGAAGCCGTTCTTCGTCACGGGGCGGCACTGAGGCTCGATTGAACTCACTGACCGATGCCATCGGATGGACGGCCGCCGCCATTCTGCTTCTGACGCTAGGGCGGCAGGTCTACACCCAATGGCGGGACCGTACGTCAAAAGGCGTCTCGCGCTGGCTGTTCGTCGGCCAATGCGGGGCGTCTATAGGCTTCGTTGTCTATTCGTGGCTGCTGTCGAACTGGGTCTTCGTCGTCACCAACGCGCTGATCCTCTTAACCGCGGTCACCGGCGAGATCATCTTCCTGCGCAACCGCAGAGCCAAACCCCGTGCTTGACCGCCCGCCGCGGCCACGGCTATCTGCGCCAGACCCCGCGCACGAGCCTCCCTTGCCCGACAGCCCCTTATCGACCGCCACGTTCCAGGGCCTGATCCTGACGCTGCAGAATTTCTGGGCCCGGCAGGGCTGCCTGATCCTGCAGCCTTACGACATGGAGGTGGGGGCGGGGACCTCGCATCCTGCGACCACCTTGCGCGCGCTCGGACCGAAACCGTGGCGCGCGGCCTATGTGCAGCCCTCGCGCCGGCCCAAGGACGGCCGTTATGGCGAGAACCCGAACCGGCTGCAGCATTATTACCAGTACCAGGTGATCCTGAAGCCTTCGCCTAATGACGTGCAGGAGATCTATCTCGAAAGTCTGAAGACGCTCGGCATCGATTCCAAACGCCACGACATCCGCTTTGTCGAGGACGATTGGGAGAATCCCACGCTCGGCGCTTGGGGCCTGGGCTGGGAAGTCTGGTGCGACGGCATGGAGGTGACGCAGTTCACCTATTTCCAGCAGGTCGGCGGCTTCGACTGCGCGCCGGTGTCGGCGGAAATCACCTACGGCCTCGAACGGCTCGCGATGTATGTGCAGGGGGTCGAGAACGTCTACGACCTGAAGTTCAACGAGCACTTCCTCTACGGCGAAGTGTTCCATCAGAACGAGATCGAATATTCGAAATACAATTTCGAACATTCGACCACGGAGATCCTGTTCCGGCATTTCGCCGATGCCGAAATCGAGTGCAAGAATTTGCTCGGCGCCGGGCTTGCGCTGCCGGCCTACGACCAGTGCCTGAAGGCGAGCCACAATTTCAATCTTCTGGACGCGCGGGGTGTGATTAGCGTGACCGAGCGTGCGGCCTATATCGGCCGTGTACGGACGCTCGCGAAAGCCTGTTGCGAAGCCTGGCTCGCCAGCGGCCAGGGCGACTACAGCCCGAGGCGGCCATGACGATGCGTGGGCTCAAAATCTTCTTCCACCTTCCCCTTGAGGGAGGGTAGGAGTGCAGCGTGGTGTTGCCCTTGGCTGATCTTCTGCTCGAACTCTTCTCGGAAGAAATCCCCGCGCGCATGCAGGTGCAGGCGGGGAAGGATTTGGAGCGCCTGATCGTCGGCGCGCTGTCCGACCGTGGGCTTCTGTTCGAAGCTGTACGCGCCTTCGCGGGCCCCCGCCGTCTGACGCTTGCCATGACCGGCTTGCCGTTCAAGCAGCCCGACGTCTCGGAGGAAAAGAAGGGCCCCCGCGTCGGCGCCCCGGAAAAAGCCATCGAGGGGTTCCTGAGATCGGCCGGCGTGACGCTCGATCAATGCCAGACGCGCAGCGACGGGAAAGGCGAATTCTACGTCGCCATCATCGCGCGAAAGGGCCGCCAGACCCTCGACGTGCTGGCCGAAATCCTGCCCGAGCAAATCGCGAAACTCCCCTGGCCGAAAAGCATGCGCTGGGGCGATGGCGCCTTCCGCTGGGTAAGGCCGCTGCATTCCATCGTCGCCACCTTCGACGGTGGGGTGATTCCATTCGAAATCGCCGGTACAGGGTCCTCCCCCGTTTACGGGGGAGGGGGACCACGAAGTGGTGGAGGGGGCGCGATCGCTGCCGGTAACAAAACGTCGGGCCACCGCTTTCTTTCATCCGGTCCGATCACCGTCCGCCGTTTCGAGGATTACGAGAAGAAACTGAGCGATGCGCGTGTGATCCTCGACGGCCCCGAACGCCGCGAGATCATCCTGCACGACGCGAAGCAGAAGGCGTTCGCGCTCGGGCTCGAACTGATCGACGACGAGGGCCTCGCCAACGAAGTCATGGGGCTGGCTGAATGGCCGGTTGTGCTGATCGGCCAGATCGATCCCGCTTTCATGGATGTTCCGGCGGAGATTCTGCAGACCTCCATGCGGACGCATCAGAAATATTTCGCGTTGCGCGATCCGGCGAGAGGCAAGCTCGCCAACCGCTTCGCGCTTGTGTCGAACATGGCGGCCGACGACGGCGGTTATGAAATCATCGCCGGCAATGAGCGGGTCTTACGCGCGCGTCTCTCGGACGCGAAATTCTTCTGGGACCAGGACCGCAAACGTACGCTTGAAAGCCGCGTCGAGGATTTGAAGGACATCGTCTTCCACGCCAAGCTCGGCACACAATTTGAGCGGGTCGAGCGCATCGAGGCACTGGCGGGCGAAATCGCCAAGATCATCGGGGCCGATGTGGACATGGCGAAACGCGCGGCGCGTTTATGCAAGGCCGATCTGACCACGGGCGTGGTGGGAGAATTCCCCGAGCTGCAAGGCGTGATGGGCCGCTATTACGCGCTGCATGACGGCGAGCCGCCGGAAGTCGCAGACGCGATCCGCGATCACTACAAGCCGCTTGGCCCGTCCGATGCGGTCCCGACCGCTCCGGTCTCCATCGCGGTTGCGCTGGCGGACAAGCTCGACACGCTTGTTGGTTTCTTTGCGATTGGCGAAAAACCCACCGGCTCCGGCGATCCTTATGCACTGCGGCGAGCGGCGCTAGGTACAATCCGCACGCTGATCGAGGGCGCGCTTCGATTGGGCCTTTTGGGAATCTTGGAGACAGGTTCGTTCAACCATCTATTATTTCATAAGCGGTATTTGGTGAACGATGCCGTCGATCCCGAAATGCACGATTTTGTTGGAATCGTTAAGTCGAATTATTGGGCGACAGGTCATATAACCGTTCCTCACTCACATTACGATGTGAAGAAGGATGAAATAGAAGCCTATGCGAATGAGACTTATGGTAACGTCATACCTGATTTACGCTTTTTCTTTACTGACCGTCTCAAAGTCGCGCTGCGGGAAAAGGGCGTTCGCCACGATCTGATCGATGCAGTGTTTGCGCTGGGCGGCGAGGACGATCTGGTGCGCCTCGTGCGGCGCGTCGAAGCACTGCAGGCATTCCTCAAAACCGACGACGGCGCAAATCTTCTCATCGGCTATCGCCGCGCCGCGAACATCCTCAAGATCGAAGAGAAAAAGGACAAACGCGACTATCGCGGCATTCCCGACCACCTGCATCAGGAAGAAGAACAGGAACTTCAGGCCGCACTCGTGCGCTGCAAGGTCGAAGCCGCCAAAGCCCTGTCATCCGAGGATTTCGAAGCCGCAATGAAGGCGCTGGCCGCATTGCGCGTGCCCGTGGATCGCTTCTTCGACAAGGTCACCGTCAATACAGACGACAAATCCTTGCGCGAGAACCGGCTGAAGCTGCTCTCACAGATCGTCGAAACCGCATATCAAGTGGCGGACTTTTCGAAGGTGGAGGGGTAACCAACCGTGTCATGGCCCGGCTTTACCGGGCCACCCCGCCGCCGCGCGTCGGCGCGGCGAATGAGTCCGTCACCCACCTGGATGGCCCGCTTTCGCGGGCCATGACAACACCCTTCGAATGCTTCAGAAATCAGGCAAGTCCGCGTGGGGGAGCGGATCGAAGCCGAGATTGAAACGGTCTTCATTGCCCGCCGCACAAATCGTCTCGCCTTCGCTCAATGGCTTGTTTTCCGCCAGAAAGCGAGGCCGTCTGCCTCCCCAAGGCTTATAGAACGTGCCCGGATCGTCCACCGTGAAGGAGATGTCCAGCCCCTTTCCGCTGTTGACGATTCTGAACCGTTCGACCACATGCTCTTGCGTGGTGTGCGGCGTGCGAAAACCGTCCACGAAGGTCTTGTCGTTCAAACCGATGGTATCGACCACAAGCGTGTCGCCTTCATAATGGCCGACCGATTCTCCGTACCAGGACGGATCGGGATTCTTGGAATGAGGAACATTCATATACACGTGACGCGTCCGCTGGCCCTGATACATCACGACTTCCTTGGGCGTCTGGATGAAATAAAGGGTCTGGGGCGCCTCATGGATATCGGGAACGCCGGTCTCCCAGCACCTGGCCTGGCGCGTCTCGCCGTTCCTTTCGGCAAGCGCCAATGCGTTCTGCTTCTTCAGCGCTTCCACCGCCCAGGGCATCAAATTCTTGGCAGCCTCGCTGGTCAGGTCCGCGATCCGCCAGGTCGGATTCTTGCGTATGACCCGCGGCGATACTTGGGTGTTGTAAAAGGGATGCTCGGGTCCGTCGGAAATCGGGCCGATACCACTGACTGGGGGAATGTATTCGTTGAACGCGCGGGCGATCAGATAATCGCTCACTTTGTCCGCCGGCACACCGAATGCCTGTGCGCGCTCCATGCTGGCGGGGCCATGAAGATAATCGTCGGGAAGGTAAATGTTGGGATCGTAGCCCGGCGCGATAAAGCCCGACCAGCCTTGGTCGTAACGCAGCATCAGGTGCGGCACGGAATCTTGCACGGAATCCGCCCCGCGGGCCGGCAAAAGAAAAACAGAGGCGCACAGTATGGCGGCCAAACCGGCGGCCACGGCCGGACGCACCGGCAGGAATTGCAGCCGTTTGCCCGCAGGTCCGCGTTTCAACATTGGTGTTCCTCCCGAACGGTCGAACTTAGATAAACGCGAGTGAAAGATCAATTTGATCGAGGGATTAGCCATTTTGGTACGATCTGTATCCGGCTCTTGTCGGGATGAAATCCGCACGTCAAACTGCTAAACAAGGGATGAAACGCCCCCGGCGGGGACATCAACCAAGAAGGAACCGGGGCGATGACGAAATGGGTCTACACATTCGGCGCGGGGAGCGCCGAGGGTGGCGCGGACATGAAGGCGCTGCTCGGCGGCAAGGGCGCCAACCTTGCCGAGATGAGCAATCTCGGACTTCCGGTTCCGCCGGGCTTCACCATCACCACCGAGGTCTGCACCTATTTTTACAAGAACGGCGAAACCTATCCGGCCGACCTGAAACCGGCGGTCGAAGCCGCGCTTGCGCGCGTCGGCGAACTCGCGCATGGCCGTTTCGGGGATGCCAAACGGCCTCTGCTCGTTTCCGTGCGGTCGGGCGCGCGCGCTTCCATGCCGGGCATGATGGACACGGTGCTCAATCTCGGACTGAACCCGGAAACGGTCGCAGGCCTTGCCGCGCAGACGGGGGATGAGCGTTTCGCCTATGATTCCTATCGCCGCTTCATCCAGATGTATTCCGGCGTCGTGCTGGAAGTGGATCATTCCCATTTCGAGGAAATCCTCGACAACGAGAAGGAAGACAAAGGCATCGAGCTCGACACCGAACTGGAAGCCGAAGACTGGAAGCGCATCGCCGAACGCTACAAGGCGAAGGTCAAACAGGTCCTCGGGCGGCCCTTCCCCGACGACGTGCACGAGCAATTATGGGGTGCCATCGGGGCGGTGTTCGGCTCATGGATGGGGGCGCGCGCAAAAACCTATCGCCGTCTCAACAACATCCCCGAGGATTGGGGCACCGCCGTCAATGTGCAGGCGATGGTGTTCGGCAATCGAGGGTCGAATTCGGCGACCGGCGTCGCCTTCACGCGCGATCCCTCGACCGGAATGCGCGCGCTCTACGGCGAATTCCTCATCAATGCACAGGGCGAGGATGTGGTCGCGGGCATCCGGACGCCGCAATCCATCACCAAATATGCCCGCGAAGCGTTGGGCTCCAAACGTCCGTCGATGGAAGAATCCATGCCCGATGCGTTCGCCGAGCTTTCGCGCATCGCAGCGAAACTCGAAGCCCATTACCGCGATATGCAGGACGTGGAATTCACCGTGCAGGAAGGGACGCTGTTCATGCTCCAGACCCGCACCGGCAAGCGCACCGCGAAGGCCGCCTTGCGCATCGGCACCGAAATGGTGCGCGAAGGGCTGATCGGCGAGGACGAAGCGATAATGCGGGTCGATCCCGCCGCACTCGACCAATTGCTGCATCCGAGGCTCGATCCCGCCGCGCCCAAGGAGCTGATCGCAAGCGGCCTTGCCGCCTCTCCGGGGGCGGCTTGCGGCGAAGCGGTGTTCACCGCCGACGAAGCCGAACGGCTCGCGGAAGAGGGCAAGAGCGTCATCCTGGTGCGACTCGAAACCAGCCCCGAAGACATCCATGGCATGCATGCGGCAAAGGGCATTCTCACTGTTCGGGGCGGCATGACCAGTCACGCGGCGGTCGTGGCGCGCGGGATGGGGCGGCCTTGCGTGACGGGTGCCGGCTCCCTGAAGGTCGATGTCGAACGCGGGGTAATGACGGCCGGAAACGTCACGATTTCGCGCGGCGACATCCTCACGCTCGATGGCGCGGCGGGGAAGGTCTATCGCGGCCGCGTCGCCATGCTTCTGCCGGAAGTCTCGGGCGATTTTGCCGCCCTGATGCAATGGGCCGATGCCCGGCGGCGGCTTGGAATCCGCACCAATGCGGACACTCCCGTCGACTGCGAAACGGCCCTTCGCTATGGCGCCGAAGGCGTGGGCCTCTGCCGCACCGAACATATGTTCTTCGAGGCGGAGCGGATCCTCGCCGTGCGCCAGATGATCCTGGCCGACGACAAGAAAGGGCGCGAAGCGGCCCTGGCGAAGCTCCTTCCCATCCAGCGGGGCGATTTTACGGCGATTTTCCGGATCATGGCGGGATTGCCGGTCACCATCCGCCTGCTCGATCCGCCCTTGCACGAATTCATTCCGCACACGGACGAGGAAATCGCCGAAGTGGCGGAAGCGGCCGGTTCGGAACCAGCGAAACTCAAAGCCCGCGCCGTTGCGCTCGCCGAATCCAATCCCATGCTCGGCCATCGCGGCTGCCGGCTTGGGATCACCTACCCCGAGATCTACGAGATGCAGGCGCGTGCGATTTTCGAAGCGGCGCTCGACGCCGAACGCGAGAGCGGAAAAGCGGTCGCGCCGGAAATCATGATCCCGCTTGTCGGCTTCAAGAGCGAGCTCGACTTTCTGAAGGACCGCATCGCCGATGTCGCCGCCATGGTGGCGCGCGAACGCGGGAAGAAGCCGAACTACATGATCGGCACCATGATCGAGCTGCCGCGCGCGTGCCTGCGCGCCGGCGAGATCGCCGAGACGGCGGAGTTCTTCAGTTTCGGCACCAACGATCTGACGCAGACCGCACTTGGCGTCTCGCGCGACGATGCGGGAAGTTTCCTCAGCGATTATATCGAGCGGGGACTGATCGAACGCGATCCTTTCGTCAGCATCGATCGGGGAGGCGTGGGCGCGCTCGTGGAAATCGCGGTCAAGCGCGGGCGCGAAGCCCGTCCGAAGTTGAAGCTCGGTATTTGCGGCGAGCATGGCGGCGATCCCGACTCCATCCGCTTCTGTCACGAGGCGGGGCTCGATTACGTCTCCTGTTCGCCGTTTCGGGTTCCCGTGGCGCGTCTAGCGGCGGCGCAGGCGGCGGTTGCAAGTGCCCGTGAGAAAGACTGAATCTTTGCGATGTATACGGATCATCCGTCAACGGATTAAACGCTCATCGTGACGCAGCGTCATCATATACGCCATTTTTATTTGACAGCCGCTGCAAAACGCTGATAGCAAGATTCAACAGGGTGGGGCGCAATCGTGCTTGAAAGGGAAGCAACCTTGCATGAGGAACGCAGTGAGAATGGCCCACCGGCGCGCGGATTGCGTGGTTGTGGGAGCGGTGGCTCTTGTTGCGGTCAGCGGCGTTTCGGCGCACGAACTTAATCTTTATACGTATGACTCTCAGTTGCGGGCGGCTTTGCCCGATGCTTTCGCGGTGACGGAATCGCCCATCTCAAGCGACCGCGCGATGCGGGGCTTGGAAGCCGATTGCCTTGCGGAAGTGATCTATTACGAAGCACGCGGCGAAGCGGTCGACGGACAAAAGGCCGTCGCCGAGGTCGTCCTGCAGCGTACGCAGGATGGGAATTATCCCGAAACGGTGTGCGGCGTCGTCCATGACGGCGTGCAGCCGGGCCACAAGGAGTGCCAGTTTTCCTTCGCCTGCGACGGCTCGTTGAACAAACCGAAGGACACGCGCACCTGGCGCCGCGTCCAGGCTCTCGCTGAAAGAATCATGACCGGAGCGGTGAAGCTTGCGGGGGCGACCGGGCATGCGATTGCCTATCACAGCCTCGATGTGACGCCGGATTGGGCAGAAACCATGATGAAGACGGCCGAGATCGGCAACCACGTCTTTTATCGGCGCGATCCAAACTTGCGGATGCGGCTTGCGCAAGTGGCCGCGACTCCCATCGACACGCTGACGGGCCTGCTCGTGCCGCCCGTGGAGCTCAAGCTCGAGATCGCTGCGCCGTTACAGGAAGTCCAGCCCGAGGTCCAAATTTCGGGCGCTGTGGGTGATGGCACCTGAGGAAATATAGTCCACCCCGGATTCCGCTATTTGCCGCACGCGCTCCAGCGTAACGCTGCCCGAAGCTTCCAGCTTGGCGCGGCCCGCCGTAATGGCCACGGCGCGCATCATCGTCTCGGGCGGCATATTGTCGAGCAGGATGGCGTCGACGCCGAGCGCAAGTGCGGTTTGAAGCTGCTCCAGCGTGTCGACCTCGATCTCGATCTTCACCATAGGCCCGATCCGGTCGCGCAAGGCGTCGACTACGGCTTCGATCCCGCCGGCCGCAGCGATGTGATTGTCTTTGACCAGCACCGCATCATCGAGCCCGAAACGGTGATTGAGACCGCCGCCGCAGCGCACTGCGTATTTCTCCAGCACGCGCAGGCCCGGAATTGTCTTCCGTGTGCAGATGATCCTGGCCCTCGTGCCGTTCACGCGCGAGACGAGCTGGTGCGTCGCCGTCGCCACGCCCGAAAGATGGCCGAGGAAATTAAGCGCAACGCGTTCGGCGGTAAGGATAGCGCGCGCAGGTCCTTCAAGGCGGGCAATGATATCGCCCTTGGCGATTTCGCTGCCGTCCGGCGATTCGGGCACGAACTGAACCGATAGGTCGATCAGCCCGAAGACAAGTGCAGCCG
>Ga0265334_10001873_pt1 | contig 9987 bp, 10 predicted proteins | sample 42023metaG_FD_192442 | JGI IMG/M metagenome (GOLD analysis project Ga0265334, IMG submission 192442) | Rhizosphere microbial communities from Carex aquatilis grown in University of Washington, Seatle, WA, United States - 4-20-23 metaG | ecosystem: Host-associated > Plants > Roots > Rhizosphere >...
ATGGGGGTTGGGGGTGCTGCGCCCGTAGTCGCGAAAAGCACTGCTTTCGATCGCCGCATCGCGGAAAAATTACGCCACGCCCCTTCAGCCCGCAATCGTCACATACTCATGACGCATCCGGGCTAGCTGTCACTGGCACAAAGGCGGAACCCCGTTCGAGAAATGTTGATGCTGCGCAAAATGAGTACTGCACTGGATTCAAGCGCGGGGCTTAGTGCAGCGACTATGTGAATTGCCGGACATCGCCGGGAGCCTCGCTCCCGGCTAAAAGATTCCATCTCGCGTGTCTGGTATCCGCAGCGTGGGTAGTGCGATGCTTTCGACCCGGGGCTATTTCTCGACAAAGGCTCGTTCAAACACGTAATCGCCAGGTACGCCTTGGTGCTCTGAAACCTTGAGGCCATGCCGGTCTAGCATCGCGCGTGTATCGGCCAGCATCGAGGGGCTGCCGCAGATCATCGCCCGATCCGTTTCCGGGTTGATTTGCGGTAGACCAATGTCTTTGCAGAGCTTGCCCTGCTCGACTAGATCGGTGAGACGGCCCTGAGTGCGGAAAGCCTCGCGCGTCACGGTGGGGTAGTAGATCAGCTTTTCGCGCACCAACTCACCGAGGAACTCGTGCTTCGGCAGATCATCGATAATGTAATCGTTATAAGCCAGCTCACTGACAAGACGCACACCATGAACCAGCACGATCTTCTCGAAATGCTCATAAGTGTGAGGATCGCGAATGATGCTCATGAACGGCGCCAAGCCGGTGCCGGTGCCGAATAGATAGAGATTTTTCCCGGGTCGCAGGTCGTGAGTGACCAGCGTGCCGACCGCTTTCTGGCTGACAAGCAGCTCATCCCCGACTTTCAGATGCTGTAGGCGCGAGGTCAGCGGCCCGTCCTGCACCTTGATGCTGAGGAACTCCAGGTGCTCCTCGTAATTCGGGCTGACGATGCTGTAGGCGCGCATCAGCGGTCGCCCGTTGACGCTCAAACCGATCATGACGAAATGTCCGTTTTCAAAGCGCAGCCCGGGATTACGGGTGGTCGTGAAACTGAACAGCGTATCGTTCCAGTGGTGCACGCTCAGGACACGCTCGGAATTGTTAGCAGCCATCAGCCAGTTTTCCTCAATCAAACCTATATTGATACTTCAACCAATTCGCGCGGTTGTTTCCTCACCCGAATGCGCTGTTTTGAGTCTCGAAACCCATTCCGGCGCGGTATCAGGGCAGCCGAGTTGTTCTATTCATCTGATTCCCGATGCTAAAAGCCATGCCATCCCGGTTCTGGGAATGACGCTAAAGCTGGGAAAGAAATGCTGACCGCGAGCTTCAACGCGATTTTTCGGCAGATCCGGCGAATACCTGAGTGAGTTGTTCAACCAACAATGCCGGTAACGATCGCGAGTGGGCCACCGCAATTGTGCATATAACCCGTTGAAAAGAATGGTCGGGGCGACAGGATTTGAACCTGCGACCACCTGCCCCCAGCCAAGTACTTTTAGGATTTATTACCCTGCGCATAACAATTATCTTATTGTTTTTATTAAATAAGAACAAAAACCAGACTCATTGATCCTAACGCATATTTGTGCCAATTCTCTCCACCGTGCAGATAGGTTGCAGATGGAATTTCGAGGGACAACAGCGGGCAGACTCGCACTGAATGACTCCAATAGAACGTAGCCTCCAAGGACGAAACCGTCGGCTACCCGAGCAAGCTTACCTCACGAGAGGGCAAAAGGTCAGTCATTCAAGTCTCGCCGAATTCTTCTGCGCCCTTCCCGCGCGCGACCTGCTCGGCCTGCCACCGCTCGAATTCGTTGATCTGCTCGACCAGCCACTGCTTAAGCGCTTCGAACTCGATCGGCACGTCGGGATATGCATCGGCGACCGGGTTGACCGGGGGGTCGTCAGCCCGCTGCCTGGCCCGGAGCACCTTCATCGTCAGGTGGTCCGGAGATAGTCCCAGGTCCACAGCCTCCCGGAATAAATCCCGAATGGTCCGATTGTTCCGCGACAGCATGACGCGCAGGTCGAAGAAATCGCGAACCGTGGTGCGCTCATCGAGCACCTGAGCCTTGAGGGAGAATACGCAATCTTCGGTAACGACACGGATATGGCCGGTATCCACTTCCGGGACCGGTGCCTCGGAAATCTTGGCGGCCACATCGTACTGCTTGCCGCCACGGCGGATCTGCTTGGAGAAGAAATCCAGCTTCACGTCGTCAACGCGGAACCGCAAGCTGTAGTCGTCGGGGTTCCCCCCGCCCTCGAATTCCAGCGCGGCTTCGAAGTCTCTGATCTGCTTGATGGTGCTGCCGCGGCGGCGCAGGGCTCCCAGGATTTCGTTAATGGCCGGGCGGTTCAGCTTGCCGGTCGTCATGAAATCCAGGTCTTCGCTGTATCGATGCTGCAGACGCAAGGCCAGCGCCGTACCACCGACGAGGACGAAGTTCTCGATCGGTTTAAGAACCTTGATCTTCTCGAACAACTGGGAAGTCTTATTGGGCAGCGCGCGCAAAGCCAATCTCGATATTGCTGAGGATGCGTCCGGACTCGATCGCCGCCCAAGGTTTGAGGTCGCCTTGCTCCAACATCCGACCGTAGACATCCCGCACCCTGTCCAAGCCATAATGCCTGGCGCACTTCAGGACGTCACCAAAAGTCGGCTCGGCCAGGACGCTGGCGATCAGCGTACGGTCACCGACCCCCGTGACCGGTGAACTCCAACTCCGGCTGTACGACAACTGGGGCTGAGCCGGTGGCTCGGGAGGAACCTTAACCACCTCGATAGTCGAATGCCGACGGCCCTCGTTGTGGGAAGGCGATAGCTTCAGCAGGCCTGCCTTCTGGAGCACCTTGACGTGGTCGAACACGCGCCGATACGGGCGGCTCAACAGCTTGGAAAGCGTGTAGACGCTCTCCACCCGCCCATGCTCGGCGACGAAATCCAGCAAGCCCTGCTGCTTCGCGGTGAGGGTTTTTGTCATATATGACATTCTAGTTGCTGGCGCCATATATTTCAAACCAGGAAGGGGTTTAACCTGCAGCGCCACCTGCGCGGCATTGCGGAGCTCGGCGGCCATCCGAGCTGCATTGGCGGTGGGCGGCCGAAAATGCTTCGCTGGAACTCGGGGGCGGCTCATTGGACAAAAGCAGCCCAAGGACTAAATCGCTCGCGTGATAAGGGCGCTTCGATTCAGCTTTAGTCCAGCGAATCATGGGTGAGGAAGGCGAAGTTCGGAAGGAAATACATTCTGTTCCCCCAAGTGTTCCCCTGAATCGAAAAAGCCACCTCAATCGGTGGCCTCGTATCATCCTAACTCACTGCTTTTAAATGGTCGGGGCGACAGGATTTGAACCTGCGACCACCTGCCCCCCAGGCAGGTGCGCTACCAGACTGCGCTACGCCCCGACTTAAAAATCAATAACTTACAATCGGTGCTTTTGGGTTGGCAAAATGTTGGCAACGAGTTGGCAACATTCCGACACGCTTCAAGCCCGCGTATCATATCCGAAATCGGAGAACACGGAATGGCTGGATCACGGTCACCCATGCGCCGAAAATGGCCGCCGAACCTCTATCCCTCGGTCTCAAAAGGCCGCACCTATTATCGTTATAAGAATCCGAAGACCGGGAAGTTCGTCAGCCTGGGTTCCGACTTCGAAGCCGCCAAAAAGGTGGTGCTGGCACAGAACGCAAAACTGGTCGAAGACCCTGTTGCTAGACTTATGGCAAAGATCGAGAGGCCGGCGCGCACGCTCGGTGAACATCTGATCTGGTACGACGAAGAGGTTCTTGCGAACAAGACGCTCGCAGAAAAAACGCGCAAGGATACAGCGCAGATGATCACGACTATTGCACGTCGGATTGGAGTCCATCGGGACATCGGCGTCATTGATCGACGCGCGATTGCTGAGTTCCTAGGCAGTTTTCCGCCGCGTATGTCGAATCGATACCGCTCACTGCTCGGACAAATTTTCCGGCACGCCGTTGCACAGGGCCTGCGGGATGACAATCCTGTTGACATGACGATTAAGCGCGATTTCGAGGTGAAGCGTGAGCGCCTGCCATGGGAGCACTTCGAACGGATCTACGCGGCGGCGGCGCCATGGTTCAAATGTTCTCTCGATTTGGCGCGCTGGTCGCTGCAGCGGCGCGAAGATCTAACTTTGATCGAGGCCTCGGCCTGGACGGACGGAAAACTCGCAATCCGACAGAAAAAAGTTGAAGGACACGGAACCGGTCTCCTTCGTATCACGCCCGGTCCGCAGCTTCGCATGGCCATCATCGGCTGCCTAAACTCCGCAGAGCGCGGCGATTGTCCGTTTCTGATACATAAAGTGCCGGAGCGGATCGTCAAAGCGGACTGGAAGCGGCACCACAAGCAGGTGGCTCCGGAAATGTTGACGCGAACATTTGCCGAGTTGCGCGATCAGGTCATTCCTGAATATGCTCGGATGGCACCGGGCGAGCGCCCATCATTCCACGAAATCCGCGCCATGGGTGCAGACCACTATCGCGAAACGCTCAAGTGGCCCGAGCCAAAGATTCAATTGCTGCTCGGACACTCGTCGGAGCAGATGACCCGCGTCTATCTCGATCGCCACGGCGAGCGCTGGACCGAAGTGGAGGCCGCGTAGGTGCTGCTGCATTCTCTACTCGATCGACAAGGACGTCGCCGGTGGCGGGCTTATCGAGCCAACTCTGTTCATCGACATATGCCCGCTTTCCAATCACTTTCCCCGGTACTTCGCCTGACGCAATCCACGCGCGGACGGTGCGAAGGTCCGGTCTGCTGCCGGGCTCGAAGTATTTCTCAGCCCAGCGCGAGGCGACGATAAGCTTCATGTCGTCGTCAGCCTCTATTCCGGTAGTTGATCATCTGGCTCTAGCTCGCGAGCGCGATTAGCAAACGTGAGCTTAGCGTCCCAAATAATGAGTAGTGATGGCCTCGCGGCTACCCGACTTGGCCATGCTGAAATTTCCTGACTGTTGTATTGACAGCGTCAACGCTTACGCGCCAACACGATTAGCATTGCAAGTCCGTCAGCTTCAATCAAGACGTTCTGAAAATAAACGGATCAATGTATTGAACCATTTATTTCGAAACGTGTTGGATGCCGTCATCATCACGCGCGCAACTGATTCTCACTCATGATGAAATGACGCTGACCAAAGCTGAGTTGGCACAGACGCTGGCGGACGAGATTGGCCTCAATGGCCGCGAGGCCAAGGATTTCGTTGACCTGTTTTTCGAGGAGATCCGCGCACAACTGGAGCAACGTGAACCGGTCGGCCTCTCTGGCTTCGGGAATTGCGAGCTATTGGATGCGCTTGCGGCGGGCCTAACAGATATCAAGGTCCGCAAAAGCCTGGGCCGCATTGTGAAGCAACGGTTTCAGTCAAGCGAGGATCCTGTAGTCGGCGGTTTTTACCTGAGTGCGCTGTTCGTTATCGATCCAGATTCCGCAACCAATGGACTGATGGCGAAGATGGACGCCTTGGGCAGCCCCGAGGAAAAGGCAGCGTGGTCGCAAAAGGTTATGCCGGATCTGTTTGGTGACGGCTTCTGGTCCAATCGCGGATGTCGGCTCATGGCACGCTACGTCAACGGCCGTTCACTTAATCGTGATCGGCGCTGTCCGGAATTCCTTCCAATTTAGCTCGACGGTTTGTTGGTAGCTTCGGCTGTAATCGGCAACACGTCGCATCCAGCCATCCTTAGTGGCAAATTCGATCCAGTCGTCGGCAGTTGCCGACCCCTGCCGGCCACCGCTGCGCAAATGCGACCACGCTGTAAGTTGCCCCATTGTTTCAATCGTTTCTTCGAGCTGGCCATTTTTCGCCAGATCGTCTAGGTCCAAGCGATCCTCCAGCGGTTGCAGCTCGCGCAGCACGAAATATTTTCCACCCACTTCGATGGCAGACAGAAATGCGGGTGACACGGCTTGGGCACGACGTTGCAACTCGACGACTCGATGTGCTTCGCTGTGCCAACGCGGCTGCAACTTGCGCAGCGAACGGCCAACCTCTGATGGGATCGCGAGCTTGAGATCGATGAGGTGGTTCTGGTCCGGCGAGCCCTTTCCTTCGACAAGTACCATGTAACGATCAACCCCTAGGCTGCCGACGCCAGCCACGCGCCGCGCGACATCCAGAACCTTGAAAAATTTCGGGCGCCCGAGATTCCGCCCGAACTGCTGAGTCGCTGTACGGACCTCCGCGCGTTCCGTCGTCGACAGCGGAAGGGTATGTTCTGCGTCGATCCGGATCTGTCGTACCCCAGCTTTAATGGTGGTGCGCCGATCGAGCAGTTCCACATGCGTCCTGGTGGTGGCATGATCGAGCAACGATTTGATAGCGCCTTGTACGACCGCGCGCTCAAGCCAACGTGCTTTACCTGCAATCAGTGCTTGCTGATAGGCCGACAGATAGGCAGTAACCAGTTTCCGGGAGGCAGCAGCGGACAGGCCCGCTTCGGTCGAGGCCAGCAGCACACTGGTGCTGAAGCGCGCGAGTTCCCATGTGCACGGCGCCAGCGCCGCCTCATCGAAATCGTTCAGATCGAAATAAACCTGCCGGTTGTCACCCTTGTACACGCCGAAATTCTCTAGATGCAGGTCGCCACAAATCCAACCGAGCGGCGCGTGATTCAGCTTTCCGCGCGCCGGCCAATCCTCGTAAAACAGATGACAGGTGCCACGAAAGAACAAGAAGGGGCTCTGGCGCATGCGTTCGCATTTGCGCTGAAACAGATCCGGCTGGCGCCCGCGGTTGTGTTGGGCAATGCGCTTGATCACGTCTCGGGTCATTTCGCGTTTCAATGAGAGGACGAAGGGGCGACTTTATAGCTCAATCCGGATGCGTTGAGAAACTCCGTCACCATCGGCAGGATAGCTGTCTACTCGCAAGGACATTTCGTGATGCCCATTGATTTGAACTTGGTACTGCGTTTGTTCATGGCTACCGTGATTGGCAGTCTCATCGGGCTGAACCGGGATTTGCATGGCAAGCCGGCCGGCGTGCGTACCCATGCACTCGTAGCCTTGGGCTCGGCGCTTATCGTCATGGTCAGCGGGCAACTATCCGGTGCCGAGGGCGCGCATATTGCGGACGCACAGAGTCGTGTCATCCAGGGTTTGATCACCGGCATTGGCTTCCTCGGCGCCGGAGTGATTCTGCACAGCGTCAACGAAAAGCGAATTCATGGCCTTACCACGGCAGCGGCGATCTGGGTTGCCGCGCTTTTCGGCGCATCCTGCGGCGCGGGAATATTTAAGCCGGTATTTGTGGCGTTCGTGCTGCTGATATTCGTTCTCACACTCGGCGGAACTTTCGAACGCGCCGTTCACCAGCGGCTCCATCCTGAGGACGATCACACCGTGCCGCCGAATTTATAGTGGTCGCCCGGTACTGGACAGCCACGTCATGATTTGCGTGTCCGTATGCGGAATGATGTGGCCGCGACTTCAGGTGGCCCACTGGCTGCTTCCGGCACGCTGCCGACGAAGTCCGCAACCGGCGGGGGCAGCCCGTTGCAGTCGGTGACGACCGTCAGCTTTCGGGTTGTTTGATCCCTTCTGCTTCCTAGTTTCTGAAATGTGGAAATTGGCAATGGCCACAATGGCAGCGGGCAACTAAGGATGCAAAAATCCAGAATACGGCTGGGATGGATTCTTGTCGTAGGAATAACTTTGGCGACGCTGCTACTCGTCTGGTGGTCCGGAAAGTCTTGGCTCGTGCGAGATTTTCTAACGGAGGCATTCAACGGGTTTTCAGTGGGGAGTGCTGAGACGCGTCGCCACGATATCCTCCTTATAGAAGAAGGCATGGCGCTTCGTGCCGCGCTCGAACAGAAATACAAACAGATCGACGCCTCTGGGTTGATTCCGGCAACTGGCCCACCAGGGACAGACCTGAGCGAGTTCATGTCGACGGAGCTGGCCGAGGGAATGCCCATTAGCGATGCTACGAAGAAGCTTGTTGCTGCCGGATTTGAAGTAACTATTGGTGACGTTGAACATTCAATGGCGATGATCAAGCTTCAAGGCTCAATCGCTTGTGCCACAAAAGTAAACGTCTCTTTGACTTCGAAAGTAGATGGTGGAGTTGATAAGATTGCGAAAATCTCTGCGACGATAATGACAACATGCCTTTGATCGCATGTCAGTCCCAGCCCTTTTGAGACATTCACGAGTGACTGCTATCGGGCAATGAATATCCGTGCGGTAGTTCTATTCCGTCCAGCAAGTCGATAATTGAAACGCACTACTGTTCGGTGATGTCTGAATTCTGAAACACTTCCCAGTAAATATGAAGTAAGCGGCAGGAACTTCCTGAGTGGTAGTCAATTTCCCGGGATATTCAAGTGGATTTGCTCAAAATTGCTTCTACCGCGTTTGTGGGCGTTTGCCTGCTAGCAGTGACCGCGTGTGGTGGTGGCGGGGCCAACGCTCCGCCCACGCCCGAGTTCGCTTATGTGACGAATTCTGGCTCCAACAACGTCTCTGCCTACACGATCGATGCGAGCACCGGTGCACTCGCGGCCGTGGCTGGCTCGCCGTTTGCGGCTGGGACGCAGCCTTCCTCCATCACGGTCGACCCTACCGGAAAATTCGCCTACGTGACGAATTCTGGCTCCAACAACGTCTCTGCCTACACGATTGATGCGAGTACCGGTGCGCTCGCGGCCGTGGCTAACTCACCGTTCCCCGCGGGGATGCAGCCATCCCCCGTCACGGTTGACCCTACCGGAAAATTTGCTTACGTGGCGAATGCGGGTTCCAACAATGTATCCGCCTACGCGATCGACGCAAGTACCGGTGCACTGGCGGCCGTGGCTGGCTCGCCGTTCGCGGCGAGGATGCAGCCGTCTCCCATCACGGTTGACCCTACCGGAAAATTTGCTTACGTGGCCAATGTGGGTTCCAACAATGTATCCGCCTACGCGATCGACGCGAGCACCGGTGTACTCGCGGCCGATGCGGGCTCCCCATTCGCGGCGGGGACGCTGCCCACCTCCGTCGCGATTGATCCTTCCGGAAAATTCGCTTACGCAGCGAATTCTGGTTCTTACAATATTTCTGCGTACACCATCGATGCGCGTACCGGCACACTCACGCCCATGGCGGGCTCGCCCTACGCGGGGGGGACGTCGTCCTCTGTTACGGTTGACCCCACCGGAAAATTCGCTTACATGGCGACATCTGGTCGCTCCCCCGGCGCATTTGCCTACACGATCGATGCGGGCACGGGGGCATTCACAGCCGTCGTAGCGGGTTCGCCGATCGTGGAACTTACTGCCATAGAATTCAGCCCCATAACTGTCGATCCCACTGGAAAATACGCGTACGTCGTGGGCGTGGCTGTTGTCACCCAAACCGAGGCCGTCTTCGCCTACGCGATTGATTCGAGTACCGGTGCACTCTATTCCGTGGCCGGCTCCCCGTACTTTCTGCCGGGAGATTATTCTTATGTAGGCTCCATCACCATCGATCCCACCGGAAAATTCGCTTACGTGGCGGATGATTTCGGCCTCGCATATGCATACACAATTGATGCGAGTACTGGTGCCCTTACGGCCGTGACAGGCTCATAATTCACGGCGGGGACGAATTCTAGCGCCCTGGCAATCAGGAGCGCAGTTCAGTAAGGGGCCTGCCGATTACTCTGGCTATGGAAAACCACTTGCTTATGCACCGTCGCCACAGTTTCGATAATTTGTCGGCCCCAGCCCCTTTCTGCAGTTCACGAATGTCCGGTATCCGGAAGCCAATTGAGGATGGACAAGGACGGTCGGTAGTCTGCCACCCTCTCCGGTGTCGAAACGAGGTCCCGATTCTCGGTCCGGCTTTGGCGCGGGACGCCCTTGTATCGGTCAACATAATTTGACAAAGCGCGTTAGAAGTTTTTAACCAGTTGGCTCGGCGCATGCAGCATCGTTTTTTGGTCTATGGCCACTCCGATCGCCAGAACGATTTATTAGGGC
>Ga0265334_10001874_pt1 | contig 9985 bp, 9 predicted proteins | sample 42023metaG_FD_192442 | JGI IMG/M metagenome (GOLD analysis project Ga0265334, IMG submission 192442) | Rhizosphere microbial communities from Carex aquatilis grown in University of Washington, Seatle, WA, United States - 4-20-23 metaG | ecosystem: Host-associated > Plants > Roots > Rhizosphere >...
AGGGGTCGGGCGGCGTTGAAGAGGACTTCGCCGTCGCGCCGGTAACAGATGCCGAGCACGTTCTCCCAATCGGACTCGCCGCGTTCTACCTTCTACAGGATCTCGGGCCAGGTCTCGAAGGCCTCGCCGATCACACCGATGTCGACTTGTGGCAGCCAAGCCATGACCTCGACGGGCAGGCTCGTCAGCACGCCGCCGCCGATGACGATCAGGGATTTGGGCGAAAGCTCGCGCGCGAAGCGCACGATCTTCTTGACGTAGCCGTAGGCCGTCGTGATGCCGCCCGTGGCGACGACGTCCCACTGGTCGGCCTGAAGGGCTTCCTTGAGGATCGAGTCGTCGGGGCGCCAGGCGTTGCAGTCGAGTATCTGGACCTGATGCCCGGCCTTGTCGGCCAGGCGCGCGGCGAAGGCGATGCCCATGTGGACGTGCCGGGGCGAGTCCTCGGCACGGATGACCGGCACGACGAACAGGATTTTCGCCATGAGGACGTCAATTTTACCAAATAGTTCAGGGGCTGAACAGGCGGTCTCCGACGGGAGACGCTGCGGACTCAACTCTCCCTAAAGGATACTTTGGCTTTCAACTTAGGCCGGCGTGAGTCGAAAACTCCACCATCGCTGGAGATAGTCGAGTTCGAATATCGATCCAAAAGAGCTATTTTAGCGCGATGGCTCGCTTCGACTATGTCGTGATCGGCGGCGGCGTCGTGGGCTTGTCGATCGCCCGCGAGCTCAAGCGGGCCGAGCCCCAATGCTCCGCCCTCCTCCTCGAAAAAGAGCGATCTTGCGGTGAGCACGCGAGCGGCCGAAACAGTGGCGTGCTGCACGCGGGCTTCTACTACTCGGCCGACAGCTTGAAGGCGAAATTCACGCGACAGGGCAACGTCGCGCTGTCAGCCTATTGCGAGGCCAAAGGTATCCCGCTCAATCGCTGTGGCAAGCTCGTCGTCGCGAATGGTCCGGAGGACCTTGCAACTATGGATGAGTTGCTGCGCCGAGGGAAGGCCAACGGCGTCCCGCTCGAAAAGATCCCCACCGAGGAAGCGGTCAAGATCGAGCCGCGCGCAAAAACGCACAAATACGCGCTGTGGTCTCCGTCGACGGCGTCGGTCGACCCCAGGCTCGTCGTCGCGGCGATGAAGCAGGATGCCGCCGACGAGGGTGTCGAGGTGAGGGAGGGGGTCGCTTACGAAGGGCGCCGCGGCGACAAGATCCGAGCCGGAGGCGAGGAAATCTCGGCGGGCTACGTCGTCAACGCGGCAGGCCTCTACGCCGACAAGATCGCGCGCGACTTCGGCTTCTCACGAAACTACCGCATACTTCCGTTTAAAGGCTTCTATCTTTATTCCAGTGAGTCGTCGGGCGCGCTGAAGACGAACCTCTATCCGGTCCCCGACATCCGCAACCCGTTTTTGGGTGTCCACTTCACCGTCACGGCGGCGGGGAAGGTGAAGATTGGGCCGACGGCGTTGCCGGCCCTTTGGCGCGAAAACTACGGTGGGCTGTCGAACTTCTCGCTGCCCGAGTTCATCGAGGTCGCCTGGCGTGAGCTCAAGCTCCTAGGCGGCTCAGGCTTCAGCTTCGCCTCGCTCGCCGCCGACGAACTACGTAAGGGGTCGCGCAAGCGCTTAGTCGAGCTCGCGTCCGCGCTCGCTGCAGGCGTGCGATTAGAGGATTACGACCGCTGGGGGCCGTCGGGCATCCGCGCGCAGTTACTCGACATCCGAACCAACAAGCTCGAGATGGACTTCGTGCTGGAGGGAGACGGGAAGTCCCTGCACGTCCTCAACGCCGTGTCGCCGGGATTTACTTGCGCGCTGCCGTTTTCGGCGCACGTGCGCGAGAGGATCGCGGCGCTGCGCTGAACTTCTTCAGGAACTGCTCGAACGGCGTGAAGTGGACTTTTTCGCCAAACAAGATCCCGCCTTCGCTGCAGTTGTGCACGGCCGTGTCGTCGTCGATCGCATCGATGAGCTTGAGGAAGCACGTGCGGTACCAGTAGTAGGCCGGGTCCGTGAACCAAGTCTCGTCGAGGTGAGGGTTGTAGATCTTGATGTAGGCGTCTTCGGGGTTCGGATAGAGCTCCTTCATCTCGCTGATCACGTCGTAGTATTGCGTGCGGATGAGCGGCGTGCCGGGAGCGTAGGAAAAATCCATCCCTAAGAGCCCGATCACCTTCTTGCGCAAGACCGCGTAGGCGAACGAGAACGAGCTTGCCCCGACGTTGCCGCCCGTGACCAAGCACGGCGCCTTGTTCATGTCGTAGAGCCTGCTCGTCAGGCTCTTCGGGTCATGGTAGTCGTCGTAGATCGGGTTCCACCAGTAAATCTCCATCCCGGCTTCCAGGCAACGCTCGGTGATGTCCGGGCTGACGCTGGTGGCGAGGATGGCCTTGATTTTCTTGCCGTGCCGGTTGACGAGCTTGATGAGTTCGGTGTTCGCTCGTCGATTGTCGCGCGCCACGGTCTCATCGAGATCTTGGTTCTTGTAGTAGTCGTCCGGCGGCCGTTGGTCGATCTTAGTGTCGCCGAACCAGCGCACGATCCTGTGTGGGTGGGGGTCGACGCAGACGACGTAGTTTGGAATGATGTCGTTGCGCAGGCAGTTGCCGAGCGCGCCGTCGCAAGAGACGATGGCGCCGTTGAAGCCATGCTTTTTGAGCTTGCCGATCGGATCGCGCAGGTGGATCGTCGGCCCGCCGGAGACGACGATCGCGGCCGGAAAGCCGTCGTCGACCGGGACATCGGCGACCGTCTTCATGATGAACGGGAGGTTCTTCTCGGCGTGCGCGAAGCCGATGTCGGCCGTTTTTCGGTAGGTCGCGGCCGCGAGGGCGTCGAGCTCCTGTTGCGAAAGCTCTTTCACGCCTTCGGGGATTCGGGCTTATCGGCCTTCTTGTCGGCGTCCGGCGTCCAAAGGAATGTCTTCGACTTCATCACGAACGCGATGCTGCCTCCGAGGCGCTCGAGGGCCTTCTTCTCGAACTCAGGCGTCTCGTCCTTCCGCGCCTCTTCCTTCGAGGTGATCTTAGGCGACTTGTAGTTTCCCTTGAGATAGTCAGGCATGCGATCTCCTTGCAGCCGTTCATTTTAGCATATTGCGGCTCCTTGGCGGCTCGGGCGGGCAAATGGTAGATTTATGTTTCCATGCGTGCTTTTTCGTTCTTCTTTATCGCCGTGCAGGCCGCCGCCTGCGCCCTCGGAGGCTGCTTTTCTCGGGACCCGGGCGCGCCGCTTCTCTTCGCTAAGTTTTTCGCGTTGGGCTCGTTATCGGCGCTGCTGCCGCTCGCTCTCTTCGAAGGGCCGGTCGGGTTTTCCTGCGGGTTCGTCGGTTATTGGGCTGCACTCGCGGGCTTGGGCTTCGCGCCGGTCTTGCGCGCGCACGACGCGCCCGCGTGGGCCTGGGCCGTCATCAGTCTCGTTTGGGCGGTGTCCTTTGCCGCCGCCGCCTTGCGGCGAAAAAAAGCCGTCTTAGGGAGCCGGGCATTGCTCGCCGCGGCGTTCCTCGTCTGCGTCCTGACGACCGTCTCGTCGTTATGGTCGACGGGTTATGTGAGCCCTTCGAGCTTGGATAAGATCATCGCGGGCTCCACTCACCAGGACACTTACCAGCTCGCGACGATGGCCGCGACGACACGGCGCTTTGGCGTGCCGTCGATCGCCTTGGACGGGCTGAGGCTATACCACTATCACTATCTGTCGGTGGCCGCTTTCGCGGCGGTTGAAAAGCTCTCGGGCTGCTCTGCTATCCAATGTTACGCGTTGTTCTATCCTGCGATCTGGCCGTCGCTTTTCCTGCTGATGATCTGTCTGGTCGCGCGCCGGATCACGGGCGGAGAACCGCCGGCGGCCGAGGCTGCGCTAGCGGCGGCGGTGCTGACGTCCGGGATCATCTACGCGAAACTGCTCGATTACATGGTCGCCTGGGAGCCTCTGCAATCCGAAAGCTACGGCTTCGCCGTGGTGCTGTTCATGGCCGGCTTGCTCGCGCTGCCGCTGCCGGTTGATAAGCGCGGCCCGGCCATCGTGCGCGTGGTGTTGTGGGTCTTGTGGCTCGTCATCGTCTCTCTCTCGAAGATCTCCATCGGAGCTTTGGCCTGCGTCGTCCTTTGCGGCGCCGCGCTCTTGAAACGCTGGAGGACGCCTCGCGCCTGGGCTGAGGCCGCGGTCGTCGTCGCGGCGTTCCTGCTCTGCCATAAGACCAACGTCGATCCGCTCCAAAAGGAGGCCAGTATGGGGTTTTCCCTATTCTGGTTCCCGCGCAAGTTCGCGCACGGCGGCATCAAGATCACGCCGGTCTGGATGATCGTGCATTGGCTGCCGATGTGGGTCGCGGTCGGCCTTTACGCGTTCAAGAAGAGGATCAACGACGTGAAAATTCTTTTGGCGAGCATCGCGGCCGAGCCCTACGCCTTGGTTTTGGGGCCGGCCCTAGGCTTCGGCTTGCTCGGCAGCTCATTGACGATCACCGGCGGCAGCGGCTTCTATTTCACGAACCAGCCCGCGGTGTTCGCGCTGCCATGGGCCGTGGCTTTGTTCCTGTCGATGACGGCGGCCGAGCGCAAGCGCCTCAAGCCGGCTATACTCGCCGTGCTCGCCGCGACGGTCGTGTTCCAGGGCTATCCGCGCCTGCGGGATTTCAAGCGCTACGTGGTCGACGATCGGCCGCGGCAGGTGTACGGGACCGAGGCGAGCGAAGAGATGCGATTCCTCATCGACACGCGAAGCCGCCTCTCGGAAGAGCCCCTCTGCGGCCTGCGCGTCGGCCACGACTGGCTTTGGCACGGCCGCTTCACCGACACGCTTCCTTGTTGGGCCGTGCCCAACATCATCACCGCGGTGCTCGAGAGGCCTCTTTACGGGAGCTTCATGCGCCCCGAATGCCGGCACGATCGCCTTAGCTACCTCAAGAACCACCCCCAGAGAGACGAGCCGGCGCCCGAAACGCTTTGCCGAGAAGCCGTCGCCGACGGCCTTTCTTGCGTCGAGACGCTCGAGGGTAGACAAGTGAGCAAGAGTGACTGCCGATGAAAGTGGGCCTCGGGCTTCTTCAAGACGAATTCGCGCTGACGGGCGAGTTCCAGATCTTTCAGGGTTGGGCTGCCAAGGCTCGCGCCAGCTCTCTGGAGACCCGCTTGTTTTCACCGGCTGGTGAAGGCCTGCGCGGCGACGGACTGGTCCGCCATGAGACCGGGGAGTCCCTGCTGAAGACTTTTCGAGAGCAATGGCAATTTATCGACCGGGCGGCCGCGCTGGCCGCGGACGTCGACGCCCTGCATCTTTTTCTCCCGACGCCGAACTTTCTTTGGATCGCTGACCGCGCGAAGCGCCGAGCGCGCAAGCCCGTCGTCGTCACGTGTCTGGGGGAGAAGGCCGAGATTCGGCGCCTCGGCGGCGTTCGGACGCTGGCCGGCGGGTTTCGGTTTCATCTGATCCGCCTGGCGGCGGCCAAGGTCCTGTCGGAGGGCCGCTTCTTGTGCGATCGCTACGTGGCCGGCACGGAATCGGTCGCTGAGCAGCTTCAGCGCTCGGGCTGTCCGGGCGAGCGCGTCACCGTGCGGCTGCCCTTCTTGCCTCCCGAGTCGGAGGCGGACGAGCGCTCGATCCGAGCCGCCGAGTCGATCGACCCTTCCCGCACGTTCCTTTATTTGGGGCATTTTCTCGCGTCGAAGGGCGTCGACGTCCTCCTCAAGGCGTTCGCCGCGCTCAATGACCCGGAAAGCCGCCTGGTCTTGGCGTGGAGCGGGATCGGAGACCGCGGCGCGGTGGAGCGGAGCCTGGCGGGACTCGGGATAGCCGAGCGGACGTCGATCCTCGATTTCCCGGTGCACCGCACCACGGTCATGAACCGCGCGCTCGCGCTCGTACTCCCCTATCCGGTCTCCTACGGGCAGACGTCTCCGCCGATGGCGCTGCTCGAGGCGTTTCGCGCCGGCGTGCCGGTGATCGTCTCCGGGCTTGCGCCCATGCCTGCGCTCGGCGCGGAAGGAGAAACGATGCACCGCGTCGCGCCCGGAGACTGGCGGGGTCTGTCGTCCAAGCTGCGCGAGCTGCGGTCCGACGGAGCCTCGGCGGAGGCGATGCGGCGGGCCCAGCGCCCGCGTTATGAAGAGTCCTGCGGGAGCGCCGATTTGCGCGCATTCTACGAAGAGGTGGTGGCCCATGGCCGTTGAAAAGAAGGGGTATTATCGCCGCGACGACGTCGCGGGCAGCTACGACGAGATCCGCTTTTCGTCCGAAGGCGGCCGGATGACGCACGAGAGGGAGATCGCGGTCATCAAGGATTCATTCAAGCCGGGCGAGCGCGTCCTCGAGATCGGCTGCGGGACGGCCCGCCTGCTCAAGGCTCTCAACGCGCAGGGCTGGGACGTCATGGGCATGGATCAGTCGGTGGCGATGCTGCGCGCTGGCGGGTTGGAACCTGGCCCCAAGGTCTTGGTCGGCGACGTGCGTCAGATCCCGCTGCCCGACGCGAGCGTGGATGGGATATACACCTTCCGGATGACCAACCACTTCGCCGATCTGCGGCCGGTCTTCGCCGAGTGCAAGCGCGTGCTCAAGCCTGGCGGGAAGCTCCTTTTCGACACGATGCGCTGGAGCTTCCTGATCCGGGACTGGGCGATCTGGGGTGGGATGAACTTCCCGGTTTCCGACGAGACGATCCGCGCCTGGCTGGCGGAGACGGGCCTGGAGCTCGAGAAGTATCGTCCGCTCTTCCCCGTCGGGCCGTATCTGATCGGCCGGATGCCCGCGTTCCTCGGGAAGCTGCTGATGCGCGCGGGGAACTGGCCCGCTTCCAAGCACGCCGTCGCCTCCTGGCGGGTCCGAAAGCCCTAGTCAGCCGTTGACGGCTTCCTTCACGACGAACTGAGGCTTGCGGTTGATGTTCATGTAGCTGCGGCCGATGTACTCGCCGAGTACTCCGAGCGCGATCAGTTGGATCCCGCCCAACAGCGAGATCCCGAGCATGATCGAGACCCAGCCTTCGACGTCGACGCCGCGCGTGAACTTGACGAAGAGCACGCGCGCCGCGAAGAGGAACGCCGCGATCGAGACCGTGAAGCCGAACCACATCGACGCTCGCAAAGGAAGGATCGAGAAAGTCGTCGTGAAGTTGAGCCAAATCCTCGCCGAGCGGAGGATGCCGTGGTTGCCTTCACCGGACGCGCGCGCGTGGTGCTCGACCGGAATCTGCGAAATCGACGAAGTGATCTGGAACAGCAGCCCGTCGATGTAAGGGAACGGGCCCGCGTACTTGATCACCTCGTCGACGACCGGGCGCGCGATGACCTTGAACGGCGACAAATAGATGTCGCTCGGTTTCTTGATGATCACCCGCGCGGCGTAGTCGTTGAACGCGCTGCCCACATTCTTGACCAGCGACTGCTTCTTGACCGGAAAGCCCGCGTAGACGACGTCGCTGCCGGCCTCCGCAGCCTCCAGGAGCTTTTCGATATCCTCGGGCGCGTGTTGGAGGTCGTCGTCCATCGTGACGACCCAGTCGCCTTTGACGAAGTTCAGGCCCGCCATGATGGCGTTGTCGTAGCCGACGTTCTTGCGCAACAGGATCGGGCGGAGGTGCCGATTCTTTGCGGCGAGGTCCTTGAGGATCGCGAAGCTCCGGTCAGGGGAGGCGTCGACCGAGAAGATGACCTCGTAGTCGCGTTTTTCTAGCGTGGCCTCGAGGCGGCGGCAAAGCTCGGGGAGGATCTCCTCGCTGCGATAGACCGGGATGACGACGGAGATCACGCGCGGATCAGGTCGGGCAGGCCGTGTCGGCGGAAAGCTTGCCGCCTTCCTTGAGCAGGAGCTTGTTGTGCCAGGAGAGATTGTTGGAGAACTTTTCCATCAGATGCTTCTGCCAGTACTTGAGATCGGCGTTGCTGAGGTGCCGAGTCGACCAGTAACCGTTGGAGTACTCGTCGGTCGTCGACCAGTCGTAGTCTTTCATCGCCTTCGAGTCGTAGAGATCGCTGCCCGGATACGGGCAGATGACGGTGATGCCGAAGACGTCGGGCTGGATGCGCTCGACGAGGGCCTCCGTCATCTTGATGTCCTCGACGGTCTCGTTGGGCATGCCGATCAAGAAATAGGCGCGGCGCTCGATACCGATCTCCTTGGCCCAGTCGAAAGTCTTGATGATCGTCTCGACCTTCAAGCCCTTCTTGATGTCCCTCAAGATCTTCTGGCTGCCGCTCTCGCAGCCCGCGTTGATCTGCATGCAGCCGGCGGCCTTCATCGCTTCGAGCATCTCGCGCGTGACGAACGAGCAGTGGACGTTCGCCTCGAACGGGACCTTGAAGTTGCGCCGGATCTTCTCCTCGCAGAACGCGATGACCTTCTCGGGCGTCGTGTTCCAGGTGGCGTCGGCGAACTTGAAATAATCGAGGCCGTAGTTCTTATGCACCATCTCGATCTCTTCGAGCTGGTGGCGCGGGTCGCGCTCGCGCACCGGGTTGCTCGCGCGGTTGAAGATGCCGGTGACGATGCGCTCGGCGCAGAACGTGCAGCGGAACGGGCAGACGCGGTTGCTCATAAAGCTCGTCACGCGCTTGCCGATCATCTTCTGGCAGAGGTCGACGGCGCGGCGGTTTTTGACGAGCTCGCGGTCGGGGAATATCTCGTTGAAATGGTCGAACTGCTCGCCCTTCAGAATCGGCGTGCGGTCGCCGTTCAGGATCTTAATGAAGGCTTCCTCGCCCTCGCCTTGGACGACCTGGTCGACACCCTCCTGCTCCAAACAGTCCTGTGGAACGGCCGTCGGATGGAAGCCGCCGAAGACGGAGTGGATTCGCGGGTTGACCTTCTTGATCGCGCGCGAGAGTTGGACGGCGTGCTTGAAGACCGGGGAGGTGCATGAGAAACCGATGATATCGGCGTCCTTGGCCGCGGCGACGATCGTCTCGTCGTCGTCGAAGTAACCCTGGAAGTACTCGATGTCGAGCTTGCCCTGATATTTCTTCTTGGCGTACGCCCCGATGTAAGCCAAGCCGAGGGCTTCCCAGATGTTGAAGTAGCGCGGTTGGACCAGGATGACCTTCATTTCGCGCTCTCCTTCGCCAAGATGAGCTCCTCGTATGGATCGGGGACGTGGTGCGTGAGCGCCTTCCAGTCCTTCGGCAGCTTATGGACGATCTTCGGCTTGATCTGGGCCGCGTGCGCGCGACAGCGCTCGATCGCCTCACAGATCTTGGCCAGCTCGTCGACCTGCATGTCGGCGTAGACGGGCAAGCAGAGCACGCGCTGCGAGGCCCAGTCCGTGACCGGAAGGTCGGGCACCGAGCCTTTTTGCATCGACTGGCAGAGGCTCGTCCGGTGGACCGGCGGGTAAAAGTAGCAGCGCGTGACGATGCGGTCGTAGAGCAAGGCGAGATTGAGCTCCAGGCTCGTCAGGCCGAACTTCGCCGGGTCGACGAAGACGTAAAAATACGAATAGTTGTCCTCGATGTCCGGGTTGTCGTGAGGGAATTCGAGTCCCGGAATCTCGCGGAGGCGCTCCCGGTAGGCCTGGAACACCCAGCGGCGCTTGTCGATGTGCTTGGGCAGCTCGTCGAGCAGCTTAAGTCCGACGACGGCGTGGAGCTCGGACATCTTACCGTTCAAGCCCACGTCGACGCAGTTGAGATAGCCGTCGAAGCCGAAGTTGCGGATGCGGCAGACGCGCTCGTAGAGCTCGGTGTCGTTGGTGACGATCGCGCCGCCCTCTCCCGTGTGAAAGAGCTTCGTCGCGTGAAAGGAGAAGACCTCCGCGTTTCCGAGAGAGCCGACTGGCTTGCCTTTGTAGTGCGTGCCGAAGGCCTGGGCCGAGTCGTAGATGAGGGGAATATCGTGCTCGTCGGCGATCGCGCGCAGCTTTTTATGCTCACAGCATGAACCGAAGAGGTTCACGGCGAAAATCGCCGAGGTGTCCTTCGTGATCGCGCGCTCGACGAGCTTGGGGTCCAGGAGCAGGGTCTTCTGGTCGATGTCGACGAACTTGGGCTT
>Ga0265334_10001876_pt1 | contig 9975 bp, 7 predicted proteins | sample 42023metaG_FD_192442 | JGI IMG/M metagenome (GOLD analysis project Ga0265334, IMG submission 192442) | Rhizosphere microbial communities from Carex aquatilis grown in University of Washington, Seatle, WA, United States - 4-20-23 metaG | ecosystem: Host-associated > Plants > Roots > Rhizosphere >...
TGGATCTTCTCGAAGCGATCGATGCCATCCAGCAACCATGGCTAGAGCTCTTCCCCGACGTGGAGTCTCCGGAAGACTACCTGCTTCAGTCCTGCGTGCACGGGGGGCTCTTGCCCGACGGCCTGCTCGTGGCTTCGTTCGGCGACACGATGCTGCTCGAAGCGGGGCTCGCGGGAGTCGCGCTGACGATCCCGTCGATCCTCGATCATCCCGACGTCATCGCGTACCGCGCCCCGGAGCAGCTCGAGCCCGGGCGCACCATCGACCAGCGCACGGACGTCTTCACCATCGGCATCCTGCTGTGGGAGATGATCACCGGTCGCTCGCTGTTCGGGCCCTCGGTGCTGCCGCGCCCGAGTGCGCTGCCGCCGAAGGCCGGCACGCGCGCGGATCCCATCCAGGTGTCGGCGGCCCGTCGCAAGGTTCTCTCCCAGCCGATCGCCCGGCTCGACGCGTTGCCCCTTCTGAAGGGAAAGGTGCCGAAGGAGCTTGCCGATTGCGTCGCGCGATGTCTCGAACGCGATCCGTCGCTCCGGTTCCAGACCGTCCGTGAAGCCATCCGGGCCCTCTCGACTCTGGACGCTGCGGGCCTGTCGCGACACGACGCGGTGGTCGCGCTCATCACGTCGCTCGGCATCACGCAGAGTCGCGAGCCGACGGCCGAGCCCAGCGAGGGCCCGAGCTCCAACCGACCGACGGCGCCTCCGGTGGAGGGCGTCAGCAGCGTTCCCTCGGCGGGCATCAACGAGGGCGTGACTCGACCCGGATTCGCTCCTCGACGCGTCGTTGCGCGTGAGCCCGACACCAGGAACTCGCCCGACGCGACTCGCGATCTGGGCGAAGGTGCGGCCACCCACGCTGCCGCGATGCTCGCCGAGGTGGAAAGCATCCCGCCGAGCACGGACGTCGAGTCGCTGCCGCCCTCCGAGTCGAGCCCCCCGCTCGGGGGCATCGTGGACACCGTTCCCCCGTCGAGCGCCGATCTCGACACGCTGCCGCCGCTCGCAGCCGTGGCGGCAGCCAGGTCGGCGATCGTGAGCTCTGAAGGCAGTATCACGCTGCTGAGTGGAGTGGCGCCCCCCGAGCTGGAGACGCCTCCGGCGCCACGGGAATTCGCTCCTGCGTTTCCGGAAGTGACTGCAGTCGACCCCCGCGTGGGTTCGCCGACAGTGGAACGGGAGCCGCTCGCGGAAGAGCACACGTCGGCTCCCGTCGTGCGCCCGCTCGGCGGCGCGAGTGACGACGTCCGCTCCGGGAGCGACGCCCCCGTCGAGGACCCCGTGTTCTCCGAACGGCGCGACCGCAGCCGGAAGGTCGTGGTCGGGGTCATGGCCGGAGCGGCCGTTCTCGTGCTGATCGCGATCCTCCGGATCGCGTTCTCTCAGGGCGCTGCTCCCGCGGCGTCTGCCCCCATCGTGACAACTCCGGCGGTCGCTTCCGGAGCGCCCGGGTCGCCTCCCGCAGAAGCGCCCGCGACGGCGCCCGCGGAATCCACGACGGAGGAGCCTTCGGGCGCCGTACCCACATCGGCACCGGGTGCCGCCACGGGCGAAGCCGCCGACAACGCGCACCGGCCTGCGAACGTGAACGCGAGCTCGAGGAAGCGACCGTACCGACCCTCCGGGATCTGAAGCTCGGCGTGAACGCGGCGCTTCGAGCGCGGGCCACTCCGGGATAGTCCCCTGAATCCTTGATTCAGGGGACTATCGAGAAAGTCAGTCAACCGGATCAGAGCTTTGGCGACGTCCTGAATTTTCGAGGCCCTTGCCCCGTCAGGGGCCTCGAAAATTCTCCGACGAATCTTGGATCCGGGGGACTAGGATGAAAGGAATGCGACGCTGGGGTCGGTCTTTCTTGCTGGGCAGCGCGCTCTCCTTCAGCGCGGCCATTGCGTGGGGCGGTGACGTACAGACGGCCGAGCGAGATCAGCGCGCCGGAGCCCAGAAGACCTTCGAGGCCGGCAGCAAGCTCTACGACACGCATCACTTCGAGGAAGCGCTCGCGGCGTTTCGCGCCTCGTACCAGATCGTCAAAAGCCCGAACTCGCGCCTGATGATCGCGCGCTGTCTGCGCGATCTGGGCCGCAACGCGGAAGCCTACCGCGAATACGACGCCGTCGCGGCGGAGGCGACCCGCGACGGAGACCGCTACCGGAGCTCGGGGGAAGCGGCGACCGAGGAGCGCGACGAGCTGAAGGCGAAGATCGCGTTCCTCACGGTTCGCGTTCCCGACGCGCCACCCGACGTCACGGTGAGAGTCGGACAGAGCTCACTGACGGCGGCGGAGCTCGGCACGGCACTTCCGTTCGAGGCGGGTCAGGTCGTGGTCACCGCCGATGCTGCGGGCGGCGCGACGGCGCGCGCCGAGGTGACCCTGACGTCCGGAGCCGCGAGCGACGTGGAGCTCCATCTCGCGAAGCCGAACGAGGCACCGCCGCCGCCACCCGTGGTGACGCCAGCAGCGGTTCCCGTGACGGTACCGGTGCCGTCTTCCGCTCCGCCGCTCCGCACCTGGGCGTACGTTGCGGGCGGCGTAGGAGCCGCAGGCTTCGTCACGTTCGCGATCTTCGGCGCGATGACGTCGTCGAAGTACTCGAGCCTGCAGTCGGCGTGCCCCGACAACAGGTGTCCGTCCGGCAAGCAAGGCGACGTCGATGCGGGGAAGACGGACCAGCTCGTCGCCAACGTCGGGCTCGGAGTCGGCATCGCCGGGCTCGCAGCGGGCACTGCGCTCTTCTTCCTGAGCAGCGGTCGGCACGACGACAAGGTGCAGGTCGGCCTCGGCCTGGGCTCCGCGACCGTGAACGGGCGCTTCTGATGGCCGTGACGGTGCTCGCGCGCGTGGTGACGGCGGTTCTCGCCGTCTTCGTGGCTGCTGCGTGCACGGAGAGCTTCTCGGATTTCGACACGTCGGGTCAGGGTGGACACGGTGCGAAGCCGGACGCGGGCGCGTCGGGCGGGAGCGGCGCCGGCGACTCGGCGGGTGGCGATACCGCGGCCGACGGCGGCGTGAGCGGTTCCGGAGGCGGGGGAGGGGCGCCCGGCATCGACGCTGGTTCTGGCGGCGTGCAGAGCGCCGGTGGGAAGTCCACCGGCTCCGGCGGGAAGTCCTCGAGCGGCGGCGCTGCGGGCGCGGGTGGCGGTGCAGCCGATGGCGGAACGTCGAGCGGCGGTTCAGCCGTTGGCGGTGGCGCGGGCGCCGGCGGCGCCGCGGGTGCTGGCGGTGGATGCCCCGGGACGCAGAAGCAGTGCGCAACGGGCTGCGCGGCCAACGACTCCCCCGCGACGGGCTGCGCCGCGGCCTCGTGCGACCCATGCGTGCTGAACAACGTGAGCGTCGACGCCTGCAGCGCGGGCGCCTGCTCCGTCGGCGTCTGCCAGGCACCCTTCCGGGACTGCAACACGCAGGCGCCGGACGGCTGCGAGATCGATACCTCGAGCGACGCTGCCAACTGCGGCGGTTGCAGCAACCGCTGCACGTTGCAAGGCGGCCAGGGCTGCAAGGGCTCGCTATGCGGCTGCACCGCGGACGACCAGTGCAAGAACGGTTCGACCGCCCCGGGGCTCTCCTGCGACACGGCAGCGGGGCTCTGTCATTGCGGGCCCGCGGTCTGCGAGCACGGCGAGTACTGCAACCGCACCGGGGATTGCAGCTGCAACGGGGGACGCGCGTGCGCCGCGGGGCGGACCTGCTGCCAGACGCCTGCCGGCTGCGTCGATCTCACCAGCACCGCCACGAGCTGCGGCGCCTGCGGCCGCTCGTGCCCGAGCGGCTTCGCCTGCGCCGCTTCCCAGTGCGAGTGCAAGGTAGCCGACAACTGCAACGCCGGAAGCGCCGGCACGTGCACCGGCGGCCTCTGCAAGTGCGGCAACACGACGTGCGCGCACGGGCAGCGCTGCCTCGCAAACGGCGCGTGCGGCTGACCCCCGCTCAGTCGAACACGATGACGCCGCGGGCGTTCTTCTTCATGTCGTCGAAGGCGCGCTGCGCGTCCTCGATGGGGTAGCGCTGGGACACCAGCTCGTCGAGCTTCAGGCGCTTCGCCTTGTAGAGCCCCACGAGCTTCGGGAAGTCGACGCGCGGCCTCGTCGACCCGTACATGGAGCCGGTGAGGGTCTTCTCCGTGAAGGGGAAGTGCGCGGCCGTCAGCGTCACCTTCTCCGTCGACGGCCCGATGCCGACCACCACCGCCATGCCGCCCTTGCGGAGCATCGCGTACGCCTGCTGGATGGTCGCGCCGAAGCCGACACAGTCGAAGGCGTAGTCCGGCGCTCCCGCGCCCTTGCGGACCCGGTCGATGACGTCTTCCTTCGCGGCGTTGATGAGGTGCGTCGCGCCGAACGCCCGCGCGAGCTCGAGCTTGTCGTCGGCGGTGTCGATGGCGATGATCGCGCGCGCACCCGCGAGCACCGCGCCCTGGATGGTATTCAACCCGACGCCGCCCGCGCCGATGACGGCGACGATCGAGCCCGGCTCGACCTTCGCAGTGTTCAGCACCGCGCCGACGCCGGTAGTGACGGCGCACCCGATGAGCGCCGCGCACTCCATGGGCACGCCCGGCTCGAGCTTGATGACGCTCGTCTGATCGAGCGTCGCGTAGGACGCCATCACTGCGGCGCTGAGCAGATGATTGAGCTCCTTGCCGCTCGAATCGCGGAGGCGGGTCGTGCCGTCGCTCATCTTGTGCATCAGCTTCGCCGAGCGGTCGCAAAGCGCGGGGCGTCCCATGAGGCAGAACCGGCAAACGCCACACATGGGGATCCACGACACCCCGACAGGGTCGCCCACCGCGAGCCCGACCACGCGCTCGCCGACCTCGACCACCGTGCCCGCGCCCTCGTGACCGAGGACGGTGTTCACCGGAGCCGGGATCGTGCCGTTCGTCGCGGAGAGGTCGCTGTGGCAGACGCCGCACGCCGCCACCTTGATCATCACCTCGGTCGGGCCGGGGGAGAGGACCTCCACTTCCTCGACGGAGATGGGCTTGCCGAGCTCACGGTAAACGACGGCCTTTGCTTTTTTCGACATGGGCTTTCCTTCGGGCGGTCTGCCGCGCAGATATACCCGACGTTCACCCTGTCCACGAGCTCAGAATCACGAGACTTCTGCGCTCGACAGGGCCTTCGCCGACAGCGCGTCGCGCGCAATCTCGCTGACTCTTCCGAGCGCCTGGCCGAAGAAATGGTCGGTGCCGCGGAGGATCTCGAAGCGTGCCCCCGCGCGCTTCGAGAGCAGCGCGAGCTCCTCGGCCGGCGCGAAGGCGTCACCCTCGGCGGCGATGATCGTACAGCGGCCGCTGAGCCGCTCGACGGGACAGCCCTCGAGCAGTACCGGAGGCGGCGCCACGGCGATGACGGCGCGGACGCGCGCGTCGAGGGCTCCGACGCGCAGCGCCGCAGCGGCGCCGAAGGAGTAGCCCGACGCGATCACCGACGCCCCGGCGCGCGTCGCGAGCGCGAGCGCTGCCAGATAGTCGCTCGCGGCGAGCTCCGGGTCGCCGGTGCTCTCGCCCGAGCTCTCACCCACGCCGCGCCAGTTGAAGAGAAGGGACCGCGCGCTCGCTGCGCCGAACCCCATCGCCAGGGCCTGGACGACGGGGTTCGACAGCTCCCCGCCCATCAGGGGATGCGGCGGCGCCACGACGGCGATGCGTTCCCCAGCACCCAGCCAGACGGCCTCGAGAGACGGCTCGCCCTCTTGCCCCGAGATCGTGACGTGGGACATCTCTATCTATTGTAGAGCACTCGTCGAACTGGTGAATGCCGAGATTTTCGCCCCCCACTTGGGTGAGGGGCGAAAATCTCGTGACGTGGTCAAACCCCGGTTCGTGCGTTAAGACCTGATGTCGCCGCGAAGACGGAAACCATGACGATAGGCGTCGAGACACCGCCAGCCACGCGCCGCCGTAGCGCCCCGGAAGAGGCCAGGAAGGCCCTGGAACGCGAGCTTCGCACGCGCGGCTCGCGCCGCTGGGTCTTCCGCCTGGGGCTCCTCGTGGCGGCGGCGCTCATCGGGTGGGGTGGGTACCGCTACTACCAGCACAGGAAGCCGCCCCCGCCCCCCCGGTTTTCGACGCGCAAGGTCGAGAAGCGGGACATCTTCGAGGAAGTGCAGTCCACCGGCAAGGTGAAGCCGCTGAAGGAGGTGCAGGTCGGTGCGCAGGTGTCCGGGCGCGTCGTGAAGGTCTCCGTGGACTTCAACAGCCCCGTGAAGAAGGGAGATGTGCTCGCGGAGATCGACCCCCGGCTGTTCGGCGCCCAGGTGAGCCAGACGCGAGCGCAGATCGAGCAGGCGAAGGCGGCGCAGAAGCACGCGGAAGCAACGCTCCTCGTCACCGAGACGCTCCTTGCCCGCATGAGGCGCCTCCAGAAGGAGAACCTGTCGTCGCAGTCGGACCTCGATCAGGCGGAGGGCAACCGCAACGTGGCGAAGGCAGACGTCGGCTCCGCCGAGGCGAACCTCATCCAGCTCGAGGCGCAGCTCGCGAGCGCCTCCACCACGCTGCAGTACACGCGCATCACCTCGCCCATCGACGGCATCGTCATCACGCGCTCCATCGACCCCGGGCAGACGGTCGCGGCAAGCTTCACCGCGCCCGTGCTCTTCGTCATCGCGCCGGATCTCGAGCAGATGCAGGTGCTCGCCGACATCGACGAGGCCGACGTGGGAAAGGTGCACGACGAGATGCCAGCGACCATCGTGGTGGACGCTTTCCCCGGCGACGTCTTCCGTGGCAAGGTCATCCAGGTCCGCTACAGCCCGAACGAGGTGCTCGGGGTCGTCACCTACTCGGCCATCATCGACGTCGCGAACCCGGAGCTGAAGCTCCGGCCCGGCATGACCGCCACCGTGACCATCCAGACGCGCCGCGCGGAGGGAGCCGTGGCCATCCCGAACGCCGCGCTCCGCTTCCGCCCCGTCGTGGACCCGCCCCCGGGTAACGGTGCCGGCGCGCCCGCTGCGCCGTTCGCGACGGAGCTCAAGCCCGGCCAGGGTCGTGTCTACGTCACCGCGCCGGGCGGCAACGACGCCGTCGAAAAGATCGTCGGCATCGGCCTCACCGACGGACGCTTCACGGAGGCGAAGGGCGAGCTCGCGCTCGGCACCGACGTCATCACCGAGCAGCGCGACGCGAAGCGACCCGAGAAGTTCCTCGGGCTCTTCTGACGGGACGGGCGCCCTGCATGGCGATCGCGAGCGTGCCGGAGGAGGAGCCGTTCATCGTCGAGCTCGAGGGCGTCTCGAAGGAGTACGCCTCCGGCCCGGAGATAGTCCACGCCCTGGTCGACGTGGATCTCGGCATCCGTCAGGGTGAGCTCGTCGCCATCGTCGGCGCGAGCGGCTCCGGCAAGAGCACACTGATGAACCTGCTCGGCTGCCTGGATCGCCCCACGCGCGGCGTCTACCGGCTCGCCGGCGTCGACGTCACGAGCCGCTCGTCGGACGAGCGCGCCATCGTCAGGAATCGCCTCATCGGGTTCGTCTTCCAGGGCTTCAATCTCCTCGCGCGCACCACCGCGCTCGAGAACGTGGAGCTGCCGCTCGTGTATCGCGGCGTCTCCCGACGCGAGCGCCGTCGTCGCGCGGAGGAGGCGCTCGCGCAGGTGGGCCTCGCCGATCGCGCCGGCCACACGCCGAGCCAGCTTTCCGGTGGGCAGCAGCAGCGCGTCGCCATCGCGCGCGCCCTCGTCACCGAGCCGCCGCTGCTCCTCGCCGACGAGCCCACCGGGAACCTCGACACGCGCACCAGCGTCGAGATCCTCGCCATCCTGCAGCGGCTGGTGTTCGAGCTCGGCATCACGCTCGCCCTCGTCACCCACGAGCCCGACATCGCGGAGTGTGCGACGCGCGTCGTGACCGTGAAGGACGGGCGCATCGACTCCGACGTGAAGAACCCGGCCGTGCGCGACGTCCGCGCGCTCGGAGCCGGATGACCGCGGTCCTCTCCGCCCTGCGCGTCGCGCTCTCGGCGCTGGTCCGCGCGCCGCTACGCTCGCTCCTGACCGTGCTCGGTATCCTGGTCGGCATCGCGGCGGTCGTCGTCGTGACCGCGCTCGGCGAGGGCGCGAGCGGCCGCATCGGGAGCCGCGTGGAGAGCCTCGGGTCGAACGTCGTTTACGTCTTCGACACGCCGCGCGCGCGGAGCGGGGTGAAGCGCGCACGCGGAAGCGCCGCGGGGCTCACCGACGCCGACGCGGAGGCCATCCGCCGCGAGGCGACGGCGGTCGCGGACGTCAGCGTCTTCACGAGCAACACGTCGCAGGTCATGACGGCGTTCGCCAACGCGAAGACGCAGGTCATGGGCGTCGACCTCTTCTACTTCCCCGTGCGCGGGTTCGAGCTCGCCACGGGCCGCCTGTGGACCCGGACGGAGGAGCGGGCGAAGGCGCGCGTGTGCCTCATCGGGCCGAGCGCCGCGACGAACCTGTTCGGAAGCGCCGATCCGCTCGGGCGCACCCTTCGCATCGGCAAGCATCCCTATACCGTCATCGGCACGCTCGTCGTGAAGGGGACCTCGCCCTTCGGTGAAGATCAGGACGACCGCATCATGATGCCGGTCGGGACGTGGCGCGGGCACGTCCAGCCCACGCTCGGCAACCGCGTACACATGATCATGGCGTCGGCGAAGGGCTTCGAGCGCGCCGACCAGGCGGTGCAGGAGATCGAGTCCATCCTGCGGCAGCGCCACCGGATCCGCGAGGGCAACGAGGCCGACTTCGTGGTGCGGAGCCAGGAGCAGTTCCGCACCACGCAGGAGCGCATCCTGAAGGTGCTGTCCGTGCTCCTGCTCAGCGTCGCGGCCGTCGCGCTCTTCGTGGGCGGCGTGGGTGTCATGAACATCATGCTCGTGACCGTCACCGAGCGACGGCGCGAGATCGGCATCCGCATGGCCCTCGGGGCGCAGCCGCGCGACATCCAGCTCCAGTTCCTGATCGAGGCCGTGACGCTCACCGCCCTTGGCGGCGCGCTCGGGCTACTCCTCGCCGCGACGTTCGTCGCGGTCGCGCGCTTCGGGCTCGGCTGGGCGATGACGCTCGGGCCCACCGCCATCGTGCTCGCGGTGGGGACGAGCCTGCTCGTCGGTCTTCTGTTCGGCTTCCTGCCGGCGCGCCGTGCCGCGCACGTCGAGCCCATGGAGGCGCTCCGTCATGAGTAAGACCATCGGGTTCGTGCTCACGGCGTGCCTGCTCGCGTTCTCCGCCATCCGGCAGAGGCCGGTGCGCGCGGCGCTCACGGCGTTCGGCATCCTGGTCGGCATCGCGGCGGTGGTCGTGGTGGTCGCGCTCGCCGAGGGGGCGGGCAAGGTCGTGTCGAGCGCGATGGACATCCTCGGGACGAACTCGCTCCTGGTGCGCCCGCGGCCCTCGTCGAAGAGCGGCGTCCGCGACGACGACAAGCCGTCCGAGCTCGACGAGGACGACGCCTACGCGCTGCCCGTCGAGGTGCCCGAGGTGGATCGCGCCGCGCCGTTCCTGCAGTCCCAGCAGCAGATCGCGGGCCCCGGGACGAATGCGGCAACCGGTGTGGTCGGAACGACGCGGGATTTCTTCGCCATCCGGGAGTGGGCGCCTTCCCACGGGGAGGTCTGGACAGAGGCCGCGCAGGCGGCGCACGAGCGCGTGTGCCTCATCGGGGAGACGGTGCGCGGCGAGCTCTTCGGCCCGGAGGACCCGGTGGGGCGCACCGTCCGCATCGGGCGCTTTCCCTTCAGGGTGGTGGGGCTCCTCGCCGCGAAGGGGCAGAGCCCGTTCGGCGGCGACCAGGACGACATCGTCACCGTCCCCATCGGAACGTACCGCGGGAAGATCGCGCGCACACGACCCGGGCAGGTGCGCAACATCTTCTTCTCCGCGAAGACGGAGGGCATGGTCGCGCTCGCGAAGCAGCGCGCGACCGACGTCCTTCGCCAGCGTCATCACCTGGTCGAGCTCGCGCCGAACGATTTCGACATCCGCACGCAGGAGGAGTTCCGGA
>Ga0265334_10001877_pt1 | contig 9974 bp, 10 predicted proteins | sample 42023metaG_FD_192442 | JGI IMG/M metagenome (GOLD analysis project Ga0265334, IMG submission 192442) | Rhizosphere microbial communities from Carex aquatilis grown in University of Washington, Seatle, WA, United States - 4-20-23 metaG | ecosystem: Host-associated > Plants > Roots > Rhizosphere >...
CGAGACGGTGTGCCGGATAATCCCCGTGCGTGGCTGGTCAGCACGGGACGATTCAAGGCGATCGATACCATCCGCCGGCAGTCGCGCTTCGATCCTCTGGATGTGGACGTGCATGACGCGGCTGCCGAAGATGTGGCGGCACTGGAAGAGACCGATAGCGTCGAGGATGACCAGTTGCGGCTTATCTTTACTTGCTGTCACCCGGCGCTGGCGCCGGATGCGCAGGTGGCATTGACGTTGCGCGAAGTCTGCGGCCTGACGACGGAGGAGATTGCCCACGCTTTCCTGACACCGGCGCCGACGCTGGCACAGCGAGTCGTGCGGGCAAAGGCCAAGATCCGGGATGCACGCATTCCATATGAAGTGCCGGGGGCCGCTGAACTGCCGGAACGCCTGGATTCGGTGTTGCGTGTCATCTATCTCGTGTTCAACGAAGGTTATACCGCCAGTACCGGCGCTTCGCTGACACGCCACGACCTGTCCGCTGAAGCTATCCGGCTTGGACGTTTGCTCGTCGATCTGCTGCCTGAGCCCGAAGCGATAGGCCTGTTGGCCTTGATGCTGTTGCACGATTCGCGCCGGGCCGCACGCACGTCGCCTTCTGGCGAGCTGGTACTGTTGGATGAACAGGATCGTGCGCTATGGAACCTTACGCAGATCGAAGAAGGTACCGCGCGGGTGGAAACTGCACTCGCCTCACGCCGATTCGGACCCTATGCGCTGCAGGCAGCGATAGCCGCAGTGCACGCGCAATCGCCGAGTGCCGCGGCTACTGACTGGGATCAGATCGTGGGTCTCTACGATGTTCTCGCACGCTTGGAACCTTCCCCCATCATCGAACTGAATCGGGCAGTTGCCGTAGCGATGCGTGATGGTCCGGAAGCAGGCCTTGCACTGATCGATTCCCTGCTCGCTCGCGGAGAGTTGAGCGACTACAGACTGGCATACGCGGCGCGTGCGGATTTGTGCAGACGGCTGCGGCGAACCGCAGAGGCACGCGTGGCCTACGAGCAAGCGCTTGCTCTCACACAACAGGAAGCGGAACAGCGATTCCTGAAACGCCGGCTGACGGAGCTGGATGCGCCCTGATCGATACGGACATAACCATTCCGCAGATCGGTCAAATTTTTTTGAGGTCGCGATGTCGATTTAAAGCCCCGCCGTTCGACTAATCGATGAGAACCGCTGATTTCACCCCTCACATCCAGGAGATACGGCAATGCGTTTCATGATTATCGTCAAAGCAACCAAAGATTCCGAAGCCGGCGTGATGCCGGAGGAAAAGCTGATCGCCCAAATGGGAAAATACCACGAGGAGCTGGCTAAGGCCGGCATGCTGCTGGATGCCTCGGGGCTTCAGGCCAGCGCCACGGGCTGGCGTATCAAATACTCGGCGAGCAAGAGCCGTTTTGTGGACGGACCTTTCGCAGAGACCAAGGAACTCGTCGCCGGCTACACCCTCATCCAGGCCAAGTCGCGCGAGGAAGCCATCGAATGGACGCGGCGCTTCCCCAACCCGGCCGTGGATGGCAAAGAGGGTGAGATCGAGGTGCGGCAGCTATTCGAACTCGATGACTTCGAGCAGAACGATGCGGTGCAGCGCTTCCGTGAGCTCAGCCTCGGCACAGCAAACCAGGGCCTGTAGTCAAGGTCCTATTTCAACCCCAAACAAAGCGAAAGGAGATTCACATGTCAAAGATCAAGCCTATTCCTGACGGTATGCGCACGGTCACACCGCACCTGGTTTGCGCCGGCGCGGCCGACGCGATCGAGTTCTACAAGAAGGCCTTCGACGCCGTGGAATCGGGACGCATGCCAGGTCCCGACGGCAAGCTGATGCACGCACAGATCCGGATCGGCGACTCCGCCGTCATGCTGGTCGATGAGTTCAAGGAATACGGCGGCTATGGGCCGAAGTCGCTCAAGGGCTCTCCCGTCACAATCCACCTTTACGTCGAGAATGTCGATGCATTCCTCGCACGTGCGGTCGTGGCGGGGGCGAAGATCACAATGCCGCTCGCGGACATGTTCTGGGGCGATCGCTACTGCAGGATCGAAGATCCATTCGGCCATCACTGGTCAATCGCGACGCATGTGCGCGACTTGACAGCGGACGAGATGCAGCAGGCAATGCGGCAAATGAGCAGCCCAGCTTCCTGAGACACGCACCATGACCAGCAAGATCACACCTTTCCTGTGGTTCGACAGCCAGGCCGAGGAGGCAGCGAAGTTCTACACGTCGATCTTCAAGAACTCGAAGATCGAAACCATCGCACGCTATGGCGACGAAGGACCCGGCCCCAAAGGCACGGTGATGACTGTGGGTTTCGAGATCGAAGGACAGGCCTTCGCCGCGCTCAATGGCGGCCCGAACTTCAAGTTTTCGGAAGCCATCTCGTTCGTCGTGAATTGCGAAACGCAGGAGGAAATCGATTATTACTGGGACCAGCTTTTGGCGGGCGGCGCGGCGCAGCAATGCGGCTGGCTCAAGGACAAATACGGAGTGTCGTGGCAGATCGTCCCGACGATGCTGCCCGCACTGCTTACGGACAAGGATCCTGCAAAATCAAAGCGCGTCATGCAGGCGATGATGCAGATGATCAAACTCGACGTCGGCAAGCTGAAGCAAGCCGCAAGTTGAAACAAGCCTATAGGCAGCGATAATCCAAACAAAGCGGCGTTTGAGAAAACGTCGCGCGGAGCCTGATATGAAATACCTGTGCCTGGTGTACGGCGAGGAAGACAAAATTGCAGCGATGGACGATCAAGATTGCCTCGCCTGCGATGCAGCCTTGCGCGCCAGCGGTCACTGCGTTGCCTCGGAAGCACTTCAGCCTGTGGCCACTGCGACGACGGTACGTGTCCGCAACGGCAGGCTCTCGGTGTACGACGGACCCTTCGCCGAAACCAAAGAGCAGCTGGCCGGGTTCTATCTGATCGAGGCGCGCGATCTGAACGAGGCGATCCAGCTGGCGGCGAAAATTCCACCGGCCCAGGTCGGCAGCGTGGAAGTGCGGCCAATCCGACCCATTCGGGAAGAGCCCAGGTCAGGCACGCGCGGATAGCAGAGCCCTATATCCGCGCAAACTGCGCTTCGCGTCTAGTCAGGTTCAGTTGCGACGGCCACCGAACAGGCGCAGCAGCATCAGGAACAGGTTGATGAAATCCAGATAGAGCGTCAGAGCGCCCATGACGATTTTCTTGCCAGCCACGTCCCGCGCGTCGGCTTCAAAGTAGAGCGCTTTGATCTTTTGCGTATCGTAGGCGGTGAGACCGACGAAGACGATCACGCCCATGACCGAAACCGCGAACTGCAGTGCGCTGGATTTCAGGAACAGATTGACGAGGCTGGCGATGATGACGCCGAACAGGCCCATGATCAGAAATGAGCCCCAACGCGTCAGATCGCTCTTGGTGGTGTAGCCATACAAGCTCATACCGCCAAACGTGCCGGCGGTGATGAAGAACACGCGCGAAATGCTCTGCCCGGTATAGAGCATGAAGATCCCGGCGAGCGACAATCCCATTAGTGCGGCATATATCCAATACGTGACTTGAGCAGTGACCAAACTCATGCGCTGGATGCGGAATCCGAGAAACAGCACCATGCCCAACGGTGCCAGCATTACCAGCCAAATCAGTGGGGTGCGCGCGATTGCGAGATAAAATCCGGTCGAAAACGCGTAGTACGCGACGGCGCCGGTGAGCGCAAGCCCGCCCGCCATGTAGTTATAGATGGCCCGCATGTAATCCGATAGCCCAGCCTGGACGATTGGACCAGCGGTGGTCGCCAGCGTTGAGTTGCGTATGGGCTTGAGATCAATAGGCATGACTGGTTCCTCAATTGTTGCGTTAGCCAGAATACTGCATCCGCCCGAATATCACAGGCCTCGCCACAGCGTTCCAGCGTGTAGTTGGACAACCGTTCTCAGCGTTCGTCACGAATGACTTTATGACCGCGGCGGCAGGCGCCCACCGGGGGTCGAGCCGGAGATTTGCAGTTCTTCTTCGGTCATATCCACCGGAATCCCTTCGAATAGCGGTGTACTCAAATACCGCTCGCCGGTGTCGGGCAGCATGCACAGCACCGTTGCGGCCGCAGGGGCGTCCTTGCAAACCTGAAGTGCGCCGGCAAACGTCGCACCTGAAGTAATTCCGACAAAAATGCCCTCCTTCTGCGCAAGCTGCCGGCTCCAGTGCATGGCGTCGGCGTTCGCAATCGTCAGCACGCGATCGATGCGGCCGGTGCTGAGTGCGTCTTCGGTCAGTTTGGGAATGAAGTCAGGACTCCAGCCCTGCAGCGGATGCGGCTTCCATGCCGGATTGCTCGTCGTCGCGGAACCGTCCGGTCTTCTTTCCTGCTTGGCGCCGGAAGTCAGCATCGGCGCCTCCGCCGGTTCGCAGACGACGATCTTCGTCTCCGGTCTTTCCTTGGCGAGAACGCGCGATACACCCTTGAGCGTGCCACCGGTGCCAAAGCCCGTTACCCAATAGTCGAGCCGTTCGCCTTTGAAATCTTCGATGATCTCTCTTGCGGTGGTCCGGGAATGCATATCGGCGTTGGCTTCGTTCTCGAACTGGCGGGTCAGAAACCAGCCGTGCGCCTTGGCCAACTCGACGGCCTTGTTGACCATGCCTGTGCCGCGTTCCGCAGCCGGCGTAATCACAACCTTGGCACCGAGAAAGCGCATCAGCTTTCTGCGCTCGACGCTGAAGGTCTCGGCCATCGTCACCACCAGCGGATAACCTTTTTGCGCGCAAACCATGGCAAGGCCAATACCGGTGTTGCCGCTGGTGGCTTCGATAACGGTTTGCCCCGGTTTGAGCTGTCCCGAGCGCTCGGCATCTTCGATCACGCCCAAGGCCAGACGGTCCTTAACCGAGCCCAGGGGATTGAACGCCTCGATCTTCACATACAAATTCACGTCCGGGCGCCCGAATTTGCCGATCTTGACGACGGGCGTATTGCCCACGGTTTCGAGAATATTTGCGAATTTGTGTCCCATCCCATCTCTCCGTTTTGATTTCGAGGTGCGCACACCCGACGGCGCGGCTTCGGGCTGAGCGCCCCCTGCATTGGTGTAGCAGAGGACAGCGCTCGCCGTCATCGACGCCTCTCGGTTACTAACCACCCGGATTCTAATCTGAACAAGAGCCTGAGAGTCCACGTTGTCGCCTCACAGCGGCTCCTTTACGGCTGCCTCCATAGTGGCGAAGATTGGCACCGAAGATTTCCGATGTTCTTCCATAAAGTGTCAAGTCATTGCCTGTGTTGCGCAACGCCGGTGCCAACTCGGCGGCGTAGGGCCCAAGCGAAAAGCGATGGATCGATCAATACTATGCGCATAGCCGGGCAACTCCCGGTAACGGATGGATTTCGCTGTGCTTCGTCGACGAGCACGCGCAATTCCAGAGAATGACGCTCAGTGCAATTCCCTGCGCCGTCGGCGTGTACAGCGCATTCAGGAAGAACGACAAGCCCACAGCGAGCCTGAAGACGCCTGGTCCCGAGCCTTTCGCCATGCAAAAGACGAAGAAGCTGAACAACGCGCTGGCGCCCACCAGACCAAACTCGAATACGATCTTGTTGAGCGGCATTTCCGAGGCTGTCAGCACGAAATTTGCCGATGCGTCGGCGTAAGAGCCAGCACCATACCCGAAGAACGCGCGCCGCCAATCCGGCCATAGCCAGTCGTCAAACGCGTAGAAGCCGCCAATGAAACGTCCGAATGCGCTCGATTTCGTCGAGCTGAATTCGCCCGCGCGATTGATGAAAACATCGAGGTTGAGACTGTCAGAGAACAGGATCAAAACAATCAGCGCAGGTCCCGCTGCAAGCAGCAAAGTCCAGCGCCGCTTCGAGATGATGACGATCGGCATGCACACCGCAAGGATCATCAGACCGGTTCCGGAGTATGCGACGAACATCGCTACCGCGAATGAAACCAGTCGCCATAAGCGATTGGACGTCACCAGTTCGGCAACCAGAGCAACCGCTATAAGTTGACTGAATTGCGAAGGTTCTAGCAGGAAAACACCGTTCGCCTTGTAGGTATTCGTTCCGTAGCTAAGAGGATTCAGATAGTTGTAGTGCTGGATAAGAATGTCCTTGGGCAGGAAATGCTCGATCGGAAAAGCAAATCGGGAACCGATGACGAACTGGAGTAAAAACTGTGCGATGCCACACAGCGCGAGCAAGGTTGCCAGATTCAGAAAGAAAGCGAGTGCCATGCCCGCACGATGCGCGGGCACGGGCACATATACCACCATGGTGAAGAAGAGCGTCGTCACCAACAACATCGAATTCATCGAAAACGAATCACCCCCGAAAATCTGCATTGCCCACAGCAACGCCACCACCATCAGATACAAGCTTAGGCGTCCCGGATCGAAGCGCATGCGGCCCAGTAGCAGACCCACCAGAGGGATAGCGAGCAGAATCGGAATCGCAATCGTGAACGCGGAAGACAGTGACGATATCGCCACTTTCATAAATATTGTGGTAGCGATCAGCGGCGCGTACAGAAGTAATGATCCGAGCCGATCGCGAGCGCCGGCGTCCGTTGATCTTGAGTTGTCCGGCGCCACTAGCACGCCTCCGGTGTTCATCGCTCCAGCAGGCGTCATCATGATGACGTCCCTGATCGGATGCACAAGTCCAGGATTCGTTCCCCCACGGGCATTTTCACGAGTGATCCACCTGCACACCGTGCCAGACGCGGATATAGTCGATCGAGTAATCCCAGTCATGCTCTCCGCTGATCATGTCGTGCAGATCCACATTCGGGAACATCATGCCGAGTTGATTGGTGACGAGGATATGCGCAGGGGGTGCGTGCCACTCGTAATGCGTCTGTTTGACTTCGCGTCCGTCAAGAAGCCATACCGTTTCATTCTCCCGCCAGTCCAAGGCGAAAATACGGAAGTCTTTGGAAAAGTCGATACCGGACGTGTACTCCGAATGCTTGAACAAAGTGGACAGATTGCGCGGACGGCCGTACTTGTCCGGGCGTCCGTCGACCTGGACGTTATCTGTCATGACCAATGCCGCGGACGGTTCCGCCAGTTCATGAATTCATGAATATCGATTTCCGAGAGCTAATGAAGTCGCAGAAAACGTGCCGTCCAGAGGCCAGCACTCAGCCAGAACGCCGGCCAAGTGCCCAGCCCTCGCGGAAGCCGCGCGCACATTTCGATATGCATCCGGGGCAGGTCACCGGAAATTTCGCGCCTGCCTTGAGCGTCAACGCGTCGGCGGAAAATACGCGCAGGGAGCGCGGAGTGCGCTCGGGATGGTCGCGGTGATAAGCCCTTCGGCCGCAATTTCCCCATGTGCGCCGTGAGCGGACGCGGAAGAATTAACATAGGGACTCAGTGGTTGCTGAGCTGCTAACGTCTCGAATCGCGACGCCGGTCACGATCCGACAAGGCTGGCGGACACGTTGACGGCGAAACCGAACACGGCGGCGTTGAAAACGAAGGCAAGTACCGCCTGAGCAGCAACGATTTTTCTGATCGATACCGATCGCGTTGCGATATCCGCCGTCTGGCAAGCGGCGGCGATCGTGAACGAGAAGTAAACGAAATCCCAGAAAACCGGTGAAGCCTTATCCTCCGGAAAAATCAGCGGCCGTCGTTCCGGCGAATCGCTGTAGAACATATCCGCATAGTGCAGCGCGAACATCGTCGGCACCACCAACCAGGAGCCGAACACGGTTAATGCGGCAAGGAACAAGTGAAAATCCTTCGTCGGAGGATCGGCGTGCTTCACGGTCGCCAGCAGTTTAACGATGGCAACAAGGCTAACCAACGCGGTCGTGCTCACCAGAATCAGAATGATGGGAGCCGTTGCGTCTTCTTCCTCGTAACGTATCCGCAAATCTTCGCTGCTGCTGTTCGTCATCAGCTGCCAGACCAGTGCGAGAAACAGAAACACCCCGGTATTCCAGCCGACCATCATCCGCACGATCGGTGAACATGAGATCGGTAAGGCAGCCGCTGCCACGACACCCATCGCCAAAGCCATCAGAAACCGGCTATGCCGGCTTGCCATCTTTATCGCGCGACGTGGGAGCATTTCGACGATTCGGATCCGATTGGAAGCGCACAAAGGGCGAAAACATACGATCGAGCCCTGTCGATCGCCGCAAGACGGGCTCGAAGCATCACATCCTTACGAACGTACGGATATCCCTTTGAGCGCGAACGTCACGCGCCGTTCCATGATTCTAAAAAAGATGCGGGCGTACATATCGTCACGCCCGCACTATCCGTCATCGATGCTCGCGCTCAGAGAATACCGGCGACTTTCTTCCCGTCGGGACTTCCCAGGCCGGTGCAAGCATCCCAGCCGGTGGATGCCGCGAAATCACCGTTGTTGCCCTTCTTGATGTCACGCAGACTCGCTAGGTTCTTGTACAACTGCGGTTGTACAAAACCCACCGGTTTACCCTTGGCGGCATTGATGCGCGCAATCAGCCCGGCCCACAGCGGAGCAACGGCGCTGGTGCCGCCGATGACCATATCGCGACCGTCGACGCGCACTTCGTAACCGGTCTGGGGGTCGGCATCGCCGGATACATCGGGCACGCCACGCATCGTCAGCTTCTGCATCTCGCCGCCGGTACGGGTGACTTTGAGATCTCCCTGCCAGGCAGGCAGCTCGAAGACTCGGCTCACGCCGCCCCCGCCCGCGCCACCCCTGGAGCCGTTGTTCCAGACGACTTCGCTGGCGATGGTGCTATTCGACGCCTGCAGGCTGGTCCCGCCGCAAGCAAGACAGTGTGGGCTGGAAGCGGGAAAATCGACGTGATCGGCCCCATCATTGACACTGTCGCTGGAACCGCTATCGCCAGAAGCCGCGCAGATCGTGATTCCCATCGCGGCGGCGGCCTGGAACGCCTGGTCGAAGGCGTCCAGCGCTTGCTGGGTCCAGCCGGATTCGGCGCCGCCCCAGCTGATTGAGATCACCGAGGGTCTGAAAGTGGTGTCGTGGATGGCGGTGGTGATGGCATCGAGGAAACCAGCATCGGTATTGGGCGCGAAGTAGACTGCGATTGTGGCGGCCGGAGCGATGGCGCCAGCGACCTCGATGTCGAGCATCACCTCGCCATCCGGACCATTGGCATCGCCGGTGGGATGGTTTCTGCCATGATCGACGGATACGGATACGACCTTTGGCTTGGCAATACCCAGCTCCGAAAAATATTTCCTCAGGTCGATGTTGCGGTAGCCGCCGCCGAGTTCAATGATTCCGATGCACTCGCCCTGGCCAGTGCCGTCCGGAAAGTTGTACAGCGACGCGAGCTGGGTAGGCGTATAAGAGGTGGCGGCCGCCGCCGCCGCGTCCCAATGGACATTGCCCTGTGGCTCGCGGATGCGGAACCGCGGACGTGCTTGCGGGCGATTGTCCAGACCCAGCACGGTGTCGACGATGCCGGCCAGCTCATTTGGCATATTGAGCGGTCCGGTTCGGCCACGATAGGTACCACCGTCGTGCTCGAAAAGCTGAAGATCGACGCCAAAGATTTCATTGAACTGGGCCACGGTTCCAGACACAACGACAGTTCGGCGCGCAGCGTGTTCCTGGACCACCTGCAAGCCGTGCTTGACGGCAAAGGTCTTGACCTTCGCAAGGTCAGCCGGATCGGCACCGAACTGCTGAGCGAATTCTTCACGCTGGAGATGCCCCCCGGGCTTGCCGCCCTCCGCGAGCTGCTTGACGCGTTGCTTGAGCGCATCGGCGGCGCGATGTCGCACGAGCATGGTTACTTCCAGGCGCTCGTTCGGATCGGCTTTGCCAATGGATTGCGCCCCGGGCAGCGGTTGACGTTCGCTACCGGCAAGTGGATGTTTGGCTTTGGTCATGACTCAAATGCTCCTTGCAATGCCGCAAAAAGCGGCTGCCTATCCTAAGCCCAGGCGATCATCTTTTCTATGCTACGGGGTAACGTCTGACTTTGATGATTCGATCC
>Ga0265334_10001878_pt1 | contig 9973 bp, 13 predicted proteins | sample 42023metaG_FD_192442 | JGI IMG/M metagenome (GOLD analysis project Ga0265334, IMG submission 192442) | Rhizosphere microbial communities from Carex aquatilis grown in University of Washington, Seatle, WA, United States - 4-20-23 metaG | ecosystem: Host-associated > Plants > Roots > Rhizosphere >...
CCAGAACGGCGCCTTCTGGGTGGGCGATGGGAATCACAGAATCGCGGCGGCGACGCGCGCCGGTCGGGCGACGATCAAGGCTCGGGTGAGACGGGGGACGCGGCGCGACGCGCTCCTTCACGCGGTCGGCGCGAACGTGAAGCACGGCCTTCGCCGCTCGAACGCGGACAAGCGCCGCGCCGTTCGCCTCGTGCTCGACGACAAGGAATGGCGTGATCAGAGCGACCGTTGGACTGCGAATAAGTGCGGCGTCAGTCACCCCTTCGTCGCGTCTCTTCGGAGAGAGGGCGACGTTGTTGCGGCGTATGAGTCGGCCGCTCAGGCGCTCGAACGGCTCGATCGAATCCCCGATCCCGCGGAGATGGATTTGGAGCTGGCATACGAGGAGGTCCGGACGGCGGTCGTGACCCTAAGAGCAATGTCCGCCGTCATCAAGGCCGTCGAAACCAGCCTAGGAAGCGACCGCCAGCAGTCCAAGAAGCCCTTGGACGTCTGAGGCCGGGGAGCCGAGGACGCGCTTCGGCGGGCGAGCGGTCTCCGTGCCGCCGATAGGAAGACCTTGACGGCCGCCGACCGAGCGACTTTCCTTCGGCCCGCCCCCTGAATGGTGAACATTTGCCCGCTCGCTGATCTTCGCGATCGGAACGGTGAGCCCCGGCTTGGCCATGCCTGATGCCCGCACAGAGCTGACCGGACTCGACCTGACATTCGTTGTGCCCCGTCTGACGGCGAGCCGCGCCGTCGTTCGGCGGATGAGCAAAGAGCTCGATGCTGCCAATCCGAAGCGGGGCAGCGTTCGAGAGCCGACTGTTCTCCGTGAGGCGCTCCTAGCGGAGGACGATGCAGCGAAGTGGTACGTCTTCTTCCACGTCGACGAGACGAATGCGCCCAACGATGACAACCGGGAGCTTTACTTCGTCCACCTGCGGTATCAGGAGAGGCCGTCGGGCAAGCCACCCCCGTCCGTGCTACGCTTAGCGGAGTCCGGACACAGAAGCGGTTGGCTGCTGAAGAGACTGGTCCAGCTCTTGGCAGCAACGCCGGAGCCCCTTACGCTCGTGGACGCCTCCCTTGACCTCAAGGACTGGCAGCGGCGCCCCGGGTTGGTCGTCGCGTCGCCACTGAACATGGATGACGTGGTCCTGGTAGGCACCGGTGCTGAGTACCGCGCGAAGACCCCGGGACGCGGTGTGCGCAAGTTCCGCTGGTCGGAGCAGCGAGAGGGTCACATTCTTGCCTGGCTCAGCTACTTCGTCGAAGCAAAGTGGGATACATTGGATCTCTGGGCCGAGGAGCGACAGCGATGCGAGCGTTACTTGCAAAAGCTACTCTGACTGACGGGTGGGCTTGTGCCGACACGGATACGGACTTCGGCCGTGCCGCGTTCGGTCACGGCCCGAGTTGGTTACACGCTCGCTCAATTGCTCCCGATCGCCAGAACGAATTGCTCGCCTTAGTAGCCGCCTCCACGAGGACAGATCGCGTCCGTATTGCCGAGGAGAAAGCGGCTGCTGCGCTGGGCGCCGCGCAACAGCTCATCGCCTTGTTTGCGCGACAGGAAGCCGAGCGACTGGCAAGTGAGCGCTCACGTCGGACAGAGGAGAAGCTGCGGGTAGAGAGGCTTCTTGCCCTTTGTGAGGCTGAGGACGGCGACGACGACGACGCTCCGGTGCCAGGCGCATCGTTTAGCGAAGAGGATCTGGCCGAGCTGCTCGACACCGATTGATGCCGCAGAGCAGTCTTGCCGTAACGGTTCCGACGCCAGCGGACACGATCTATCTCGACACGTCTGCTGTGATGACTCTCGCGCAAGGGCGAGGTTTGTTCGAGGGGCTACCGGTGCCCCAAGAAGCTCCGCGGCGACTCAAGGTGCTCGTGCCATTTCTCGTGAAGGCGAAGGCGGCCGGTGCAGCTCTGCGGACTTCGATCCTAAGCGTCGAGGAGCTCGCGGCAGCCACGCGCAATCAGAAGCGCGCGTCTGAGGCTCAGAGTCGCGGGTACACCACTTGGCGGCAATTCAAGAGCCGCGACCCCGGAGCATCTGCCGTCGCCGATGCCACGGCAAAAGCGAACATGTTGCAGATGATGAAGTTTGCGGTAAACGCACTTGAGCTCTGCGGCGTGCAGATCCAGTGCGTAGGGGCCGTCGGTGACAGCATCGTCGCTGCCCGCGCGCGTCGGAAGGCTCACAAGCGACTCTTGGACCGTCACGTCGAGATAGATTCGATGGACGCCCTCCACATCGTCTTCGGAACGGAGCTTGGGGCAACGGGCTTCATTAGCTTCGATACCGGGTGGGGTGCCGTCCCCAGCGTCCGTACGCTCGGGCTATAGGCCCAAGCTGGCGACAGGCGTTTCCACTCCCCCCGCGGGGTCTTCCGTGTTTCGCGCCGCGCCGTCGTCGCGCTCGTAGTGTCCGCGTCGGACTCCGAGTCCTGAGCGAGAAGCGGGAAAGCCGCGAGATCGGCCTCGCTCGAGGTCGAGTGCCACATGGCGTGCCACGGCGACGAGGGCGCTGGTCCAGCAGCACCCGCTCCGTGCGTGCCGATTCCCACTAGGCAGGGCGCGGAAGGTTCGCATAGGGCGGCTCCAATGCCGCTCACTCACGATGGAGGTCGTACTCGCATCCGCGCCGCTCGAGTCGACGAGCTTCCCGTCGGTCAAGTGGACGAGGAGCGGCGCGCGGTGCTCGATAGCGTGCGGCGACTTCCCAACGGACGTGCCGCTTCAGCTGCGGATATGCGCAAGTTGGCGAGCCTGGGCGGGAAAGCGAACCGCGAGCGGACGCGCCTCGCATCCCGCCTCGGCCTCGGCGAGCTCGGCCCGTTGCCGAAGGAGCTCGCCGACGACGCCGACCGGTTCCGCCGCACCGAGTGCGCGCGATTGGCGCGGCTCGTCGGAAACGGTACATGCGGAGCTGCGCCGAGCTCGATGGTGGCCTCCGCCGCGCTTCAGCTTGCCGCGTCGCGATACGCCTTCGCGAAGGGCGAGTTCGCGCTCGCGAGTCGCCTCGCCGTGGACAGCCGGCAATCTCTCCTCGCGGCGCACGAGCTCACGGCTCGCGAAGCGGCGGCCCGTCGGCTGGCGAACGCGCCCCGATGGCCGTTCGTGCGCGCTGCCGAGCCCGACGACGAGCCCGAGCAGACCGAAGCGGCCGACGACCCGTCCGACGACGAAGACGCGCCACGGGGGCAGCCGGGCGCGGGGGATGACGAGCCACGGGAGCCAGACGACGAATGAAACCGCGCATCGCCGAGCTCGCGGAGCGGATCGAGGGCGTCCTCGACCTCCGGGTGATGGTCGCCGGCGCCAGAGTCGGCCGTGCCATCGCGAGCGTCGTCGATGAGCGCGTGCGCGACGGTGAGCGCTCGGGTCGAATCGAGCTCGGCGCGCTCGGCTGGGTCGTGTGGGCCCTCACCGACCGGCACGAGATCGCCCTGACCCACACCGACGTCGCCATCGAGGCGACCGCGCTCGACGTGGCGCCCGGCAGCGACAGCGCGAGCGAGAGGCCCGACCCCGAACGGAGGCTCGACTCGTGACCATCAAGACTTCGGCGCTCGCGGCGCTGCGTTGTGCGGCCTCACCCGTGCACGTGGGGGGCGATGGCCCTGAGAGTGGTTGCTCCGCCGCGACCGCCGGAACTTCTCTGGCGCGCACCGCGTGCGGCACGGGTTCTTTCTTCACCCCTGCCGCGGGGAATGGTTCCCGGGGTGCGTTGATGATCCCGCGGTGCGCGCCCGGGGCCTTTCAGAAGACTCGGGCCGCCACGCTTTGCGCTCCTCGAACAAGCCGCGCAAGCGTGGCGGCCGTGAGATTGGCGGTTGGTATACGGGCCCTACGGTCACGGTCAACAATCTTTGCCGCGGGGTGTGCGTCGTGACGAGCTTTCTCGTCGAGCTCCCGCCGGGCGTTTCCGCTGATGAGGTCGTCAGAAATCAACAGGGGCGCGGCGACATCGCTGTCACGGGGCCCGAGCATCCGAACCCCGACGTCGCGGCGGTCGAGGGCACCCCTGCGATCGCATTCGCGACCTCGGTCAGCATCGGAGGGCAGCCCGGGACGCTCGCGGTGACGGTCGAGACGATCGGCGACGATCACGCCCACGCGCCCCGCATCGCGTCGCTCGAACCGGAAGTGTGGGCCGATCAAGTCGACGCGAAGACGGGCGAGCCGATCGGGCATCGAATCGCCTCCTTCGTCGCGACGCTCGAGAACCCGGACGCGCTCTATGAGTGCCTGGAAGACGGCGACGAGATCGATTCCGCCGTGCTCACCGACGACGACGAGAACGACGACGAGCCGTTCATCGACGGAGGCCCGTTCTTCTTCCCGCGCGAGCCCCTTCCGACGGACGAAAGCGTCCTCCGAGAACACCCTCATTCGGCGCCACCCGTGGCGTCCTTCGACAGGAGAAACGACGTGCCCCAAGACGAGATGAATTTCGAAGAACTCCGCGCGGCGATCCTCGCCGAGCCCGGCCGTGACGTGGTTGAGCAATGCACGTCCCTCGTGCGGAAGCTCGAACCCCACCGCGCTTCCCACGACTGGGTCGAGCTCTCCCGGCGCGTGAACGAGGTGTTGAAGCTCGCGGCGTTGCCCGAGCCCGGGCCTGCGGATGGCGCGCGGAAGCCGGCGCGGAGCTCATCGGTGCGGCTCGTCGACCCGAAACAAGTTCCCCTCGCGACGACGAGCCGAGGCGTGGGAGGAAGCGGATCGGCCGCGGTTGATCTCCGGTACCTCGCAGGACGCAACAGAACCGAGAGAGCGATTTCCTTTCTCGAAAATCACAGGCCCGGCTTTCGTGACATCGACTGGGAGTCGAAGGTTGCCGGAGCCGCCGAATTTCTCCGAACCGCTCCGGGCGTGATCGACGTCGAGGGAGTCTGAACGATGGCCGCCGTCGTCTTCGTTCAGAAGGAGCTCACTTCCGTCGACTCGGTCCGCTCGGTTGTGAACCGGGACGCCATCGCCATCACGAGGAGGCGCATCGTCGCGCTCTCCTCGGCATCGACCGACGCTGTCGTGCTCGCCACGGGCCCTAGCGCCGTGCTCTTCGGCGTGAGCGAGTCGACCGCGCTCGTCGGAGAATTCTTCAACAGTCACCTGCGCGGGAAGCGCGTCGTCGATTGCGGCGGTTCTTTCTCCCGTGGAGCGGCCATCACGAGCGACGGCAGCGGTCGCGCCGTGTCGACGACGACGCCGGGAGATCGCATCATCGGGTACGCGAGCTCGGACGGGCAGGGCATCGGCACGACAGCCGAGATCGAGCTTTCCTGGGGGTGCCTCCGATGAGGACCGCAGCTCAGCGCTTCCGGGCGCCGCAGTATCGTTCGCCAGAGGAGCTCGACGCCGCACTCGACGCGATCGTGAAGAGCTCGTCGGCGCCGACGCTGGCTCAGATCAGGAAGGCCGGCGAGGCCGAGGGCGGCCTCGTTCACGGCGCGATCGTGCTGATCGCCAGCCATCCAGCGCTCGTCGGTTTCACACCGACGGACGTGCTTCGTGTCGCCGATCGTCTGATCAAGTACCGGAACACCGAAGAGAGTGCGGCCGCACAGAAGACAGCGAGCGACTTCAGCGCTCGTCGCTTCCGAGAGCTCGTACAGAGCCACCTGCACGCGCTCGAGGAGATCGCCACGGGACTTCAGGACGACGTGCAGAAGGCCCACGAGAGACAGCAGCACGCGGCAAAAAGGGTCGCGGAGCACGACGTCAAAGCCCATCGAGATGCGCTCCGGTCGGCCATCGAAGACGAGGCGATCGCGCAGGCGAAAGCGGCTGCCGCGAAGCAGAAGGCGCAGGCCTTCGCCGCATCGATGAAAGCTCGAAAGGCGGACTTCGCGCGTCTCGTGGAGCTCTGCGGAAAGGCCTCGTTCGGCGCCTTTCAACGGCAGACGGAGGCGCGTCTCCAGCTGTTCGAATCGAACATGCGGACGTGTTTGCAGATCGCCTTCGATCTCTACCGTGAGATCAGTGCGTCTCAGAACGCAGCGAGCGAAGCGGCCGAGCTCGCCGAGGAGCTCGGGATCCCGCGTTCGCACATGATGCCGTTGCGGCGCGCTGCGATCGACGCCGGCACGGTGAGGGGCGAGCTCAACAGAGCGGGCGCCCGCGCGCTGAAGGCTGTCGGCCGCACGACGTGGCAGCTGAAGGACTTGATCAACCTCGACTGGTGGGCGTGAGACGATGGCGGCGCGGAAGAAGAAGACCGCCGCGCCGTCGTTCCTCGCCTTCGTCGCTGACCTCGGCGTAACGCTCGAACCGGGACAACGCGTCTTCTGGAGCATCGCCGCGGACGGCGTCGAGCCGGGCGAGCTCCGTGGGGCAGACCGAGCGCTCGCGCGCGCATTCTTCGGCGACGTCGATACAATCCCGGCCGGCGCGAGGAGCGTCGTCGCCGCCGTGAAGGGCGCCGAGATCGGGTGGTCCTTCGTGCTCGGGCTTCGGCTGCTCTATCGCGCGCTCACCGCGGACATCTCGGACGCGGCGCCCGGCGAGGTGCGCTCGGCACTCTGCGTAGCCCCGGACGTTCGCACCGGTAGGATCCCGATCCGTGTTGCCCGCGAGTTTGCCGAGCGTCACCCCACGATCTCGGGCCTGATCGAGAACCCGACGACCGACGGCTTCATCATCCGGCGGGAGAACGGGCGGACCGCCGTGGAATGCCTCCCGGCGAGCGTCGGGGGCCGAGCGACGAGAGGCCGCCGCTTCGTCGAGGTCGCCCTGGACGAGGCTTCGATGTTCCGCGACGAGAGCGGCGCCGTCTCCGATCGAGACGTCTTCCGGAGTGTCGTCACGCGCTGCAAAGGCACAACCTGGCTCGGCTCGACCCCGTGGCTGCCGAGCAATCTGCTCTGGAAGCTCGTCGAGGACAACTGGGGACGGCCGACGAAGGCGCTCGCCGCGAGGCTCCCGACCGAGAGCATGCGGTCCAACAAGAAAGTCCTCGCCGACGTCGCCCGCGTGCGAGCGCTCGACCCGATCGCTGCGTCGGTCGAGTACGATTGCGAGCTCCCCTCGGCGTCGACGCTCTTCTTCGATTCGGTCGCGCTCGACGCGGCGATGGTCGACGAGCTCCCGGCGGTCGGCCCCTCTGACGCGCTCGGCGCCGGAGCCGACCTCGGACTGAAACGCGACGCGTCCGCCCTCGTGATCGCGTCGGCCACGCGCGGCGTGATCGTCCCGCGAGAGCTCCTCGAGATCAAACCGAAGCGAAACCAGCCCCTCAAACCGTCCACGGTCTTCGAGCGATTCGCCGAGACGGCCGGCGTGCACGGCGTCGACTCAATTCTCGCGGATCAGCACTACATTCTTTCCCTTCGCGAGGGGCTCGAGGGCGCCGGGATTCGCGCCGTCGAGAGCCCCTCGGGGAGCGCTGGGAAGCTCCGCGTCCATGAGACGGTGAGAACCCTCCTGAACGAGGGAAAGCTCCGCTTCGGGCCCGCACACCGCGGGCTCGTCGACCAGCTTCGGAGCATCGTCGCGCTACCCGTCGCGGGTGGCGGCGTCGTCATCCGTCAGCCTCGGAGCAAGTACGGCGGCCACTGTGATCTCGCGAGCGCGTTCATCCTCGCGGCGTACGTGCTCGCGCGTCGCCTTCGCCGGACTAATCAGCCGCGGGGCGTGCCGAGAGCGACGCCGAGGCCCGACTACACCTCGGCGCAATATCAGTTCGGGAACACTCGGCCCGTCGCGGCGTCGGAGCCCGTTCTCGAAGTAGTTCATGGCCTGGGCGTCGTGTTGAAGTGCTACCGAAAGCAGCGGCGTCCCGGCGACAGAACGTTCGGCTACGGAAACGCCTTTGGAGGCTATTGAAAGGGAAACAATGTTCACGAGAGTTTGGCCGACGGGCATCACGAACAACACGCCAGCGGGCGGCCCTCAGCTCACGCAGCTCGACATCAACGTCGCGTCGAAGCTGCTCGACGGCGGCGCGGGCGGTAAGGTGTCGCCAACGTCCATCATCAAGGTGAGCGGCGCGGGCCTTCAGATCAGCGAGAACGCCGACGACGCGGCGTTCGTCACTACAGGAGCTAAGTGGCTCGGAGCTGTCATGGATCTACGGCCGGTCGACTCGACGTTTTCGAACTTCGCCATTCGCCAGTTCGACGATATCAGCGGGCAAACGGACGGTCTTCTTGTTGCTGTTGACGGATCAGCCAACGCCTCGCTGAGGCTCTCGACCGATGGGGGAGCATCCTGGCAGCTTCCGTCTCCGCTCACGGGCTTCGGCGCAAACTCATTCGGGTGTTGTGCGGGCTCGTCGTCCGGAGCGGCGATCGGCGCGGGCGTGACCATCTTCGGAGGGACGAACGGGCAATGCCGGTACGCCGATCTCGCGACGTCTGCCTTCAGCACGTCCCTCGGCCTCGTCGCTTCGACTCTGACGCTCCCGGGATCCCCGACGAGAATCGACCGCATCGTCTACGACCAGGTGCACAACCAGTTCGTCGCGATCGGTGCAACGGCGGGAGCGCCGTACCTCTGCACGATCACGAACGCGACGATCCCTGTCGCGACTCAGAGGACCGTGCCGGCGGCGATCACCGGATCGAACGTTGGACTTTCAATCTCTCAGAACCCGGTCACAGGGCGCATGATCGCAACCTGGGCGAACCAGACGAAAATCGCGTACTCGGACGACGGCATCACGTGGACGGCGAGTACCTCGGCCCTCGCCGGCGGGTTTCTGCTCGCGTGGGGCGACGGCGTCTTCATCGCACTGTCCGTCACGACCTCTGGAGCGTTCGTCTCGACGGACGGCTCGACGTGGAGCACTTCGGGCGTCACCAGGCCGGGCGGCGCGAGTATCTTCCCGAGCTCGCGAGGTTTTGCCGCGTGCAACGGCTGCCTCGTAGTGGGGTACGACACTGGCACCCTCTACTTTTCCGTCGATCGAGGCGCGACGTGGGTCGCGAGCCAATCGCTGATCAGGACCACCTCGCACGGGTTTTCCAGAATCGGCGCCATCGTTGCCCGCGACGGCCGGCTCTACGTCGGCGCGAGCGACCCCTCTGGATCGGCGGCGAGCTACATCACGAGGAGCACGCGTCTCTAGTGCACACGATCGTTGCCGGGACGCTGAGCTCTTCGCCGCACTCGATCGGCGCCGAGATCATGGACGCGCAGATCGTCTGCCTTCAGCGCGGCGAGAAGAAAGAGGTGTGGATCGGCCGCGTCGTGTCGTGTCGCCCCCTGCTCCTCGCGCCGCTCGGAGCGCCGAAGAACAAGCGGATCTTCTTCCCGCTCCCGGTGCGCGTCCTGATCGTGACGGAAAGCACCTGGGCGGAGGTGAACCAGATCCGTCTGCTCCAGCTTCAAGGCGTCCCCGGAGCCATGTGCGGCGCGTACGGGAAGCTCACAGTAAGAGGGCAGGCAACGCGCAAGAGACCGAAGGCCGCAGCGCCGCCCGACACCGAGGCGCCCGAGCCCCCGAACAAGTGCGAGATGCTCGCCAACATCGGGACCCCCGACGAGCTCGACGCGGAGCTCGAAGCGATCGTCGGGTGAAGCTGACGTCGACATCGGGGCTTGCCAGAACGCGCATCGGGTATATACCTGATGCATGAGACAGCCGCACTTGGCGATCCGTTTGGATGAAAACGATCGTGCGCTCCTCGACGCATGCGCCAAGAAGGAGAATCTGTCGAAGAGCGACGTGCTTCGTCGTGGTCTGCACCTGTTTGCGAAGCAGCTCAAAGTTGCCGTGAAACCGAAGAAACAGGCGCCGCCGAAGCCGGCGTCTCTCCAGGATCTGAACAAGGCGACGCGAGCGCGGACCGGGTACTCGATGCGACGCCCCGGCGGATTCTGAGAAGCGCGCGGCGAATCACGCATCGTGAGAAGTGCGTTCAAGAAAGGCACGAAGAACATGGGCACGGAAGCAAAGGGCGAGGTTCGGAAGAGCTCGACGGGCGCGTACTCGGCGGTCGTCCGGACCTGGGTGAAGCGCGAGACGATCCAGATGCCG
>Ga0265334_10001882_pt1 | contig 9964 bp, 12 predicted proteins | sample 42023metaG_FD_192442 | JGI IMG/M metagenome (GOLD analysis project Ga0265334, IMG submission 192442) | Rhizosphere microbial communities from Carex aquatilis grown in University of Washington, Seatle, WA, United States - 4-20-23 metaG | ecosystem: Host-associated > Plants > Roots > Rhizosphere >...
CCCATATCCTGTTTGATCAGATCAATGGTCCGCTCCTTGACCCCATCGGAAAAAGCATCGCCAATAATGTCCTTTGCGTACCGCCCACGCTCCGCGGCGAGTCGCTCGAACGCCGCGGTGTTGTACCACCCAGCCGAGCCGGGCTTCGCAGCACTGCCAGCATGCTCGAAACACACACCGAGTGTGTCAGCGCCACAGCCAAAGGCCGCCGTGACCCGGGCCGCCAGCCCATAGCCAGTAGACGCCCCCACCACCAGCACTTTCTTGGGGCCACCCGCAACGGAACCTTGCCCGGTGACGTAATCAATCTGCTTCTGAACGTGCGCCTCACACCCCACAGGGTGGGCCGTCACACAGATAAATCCCCGCACACGTGGCTTGATAAGCATGAGTCTCCGAACCCTCAGCACAGACCTAGGACCAGAGATCGCGAGTATCGACACTTAGGCTCGGTCCCTCTAATACTCCCTATGTTAGCCCATAACGGCGCAAGCCGCGGCTCTATCCCGTGGTGTGCACCACGTGCCCACTCCCCGCGAAGTCTGCGCGCGACTCACACGTCGACATACGCCGCTTGCCGCGCGTAGCCCCGAGAAACTACGAGCCACGAAGACACCACAACAACTCTTGCGTTACGCATAGAGTTGCGAGACCCTGCCCAAATCTGCACAAACGCAGAGGCAATCCCCATATGACAACCCCCGAATTCCAAAGTAGCATGGCCCCTGGAAACCATACCGAGGACGACTGTCATGCCAATGGAAGCAGCCGCAATGGATCAGCTCGTTGACGAGGGCAAGTTCCGGCCTCGGGTCGCGCAGGCCATTGCCGAAGCCATCGACATCACGATCAGGGCCGCGAACTTCGTAACGCTCCCCCTGCTCGACACAAGATTTGCGGCCCTCGAAGCGAAGTTGGAGATCCGGTTTGGCTCGATTGAGAAATCCATCGAATCCACCAAAGCCTGGGCGACCTTGCTCTATGCGGGCCTCACCATCGCCCTCTTCGGCGCCCTGGCCATAGACCACCGTTGGCTCGTCAGCCGGGAAGACCAACTCATGACGCAAATGTGGGCACGAGGCGATGCAAACTCCGCGGATCAACAAGGCCGGAGCGACAAACGCTTCGCCGAACAACAAGCCCACATCGACGAGCGCTTTGCGGAACAGGAAACACAAAGCAGCGCGCGCTTCGTCGAGCAACAGGCGCGAACTGACGCGCTTCTCTCGCAACGTGAAGCGCGCTACAGTCAACTATTGCAACAGTCCGAATCACGCATAAACGCCAAGCTCGACCAGCTGCGAACGCTAATCATGGGCGCCTCGAAACGCCCCGTCGCGATCCAGCCACCGCCCACCGAACCCTCACACCCATGACGAAATCACAATTGCGTCGTCCCCACCAGCACACTGCCTGGAGGCGACGAGCCGGTCAGCGCAATGCGCCAACTCGGCAAAATCGCCCGCGACCGCCGGCCCGTCGATTCACCGGCGTTGAACGGATCGCCAACCTGGAAGGTCACTCCGCTATCACCCGCGACAAGGGCGCCCCCAGCCTCGAACAAAGCGTACGGTAGCCATCCACCGGGAAGTCGGCTTCCACCCACTTCTCCCAATACCCAAAGAGACCATGCTCATCGAGTAATCGGTTCAACGACAGTAATACGGCCTCCCCGAACAGTTTCGCCGGGCAGGTTGCCTCGAGAACGGATTTTCCTTCCGAGTCGGGCTCTTCTCCCCAGAGCTGCGGAAATTCCAGGATCTTCACCAGCAGCCCCCCGTCTCCCGTAGAGCTGAGAATCCACCGGTACTCTCCTGGTTCCTCGTCAAAGCGAAACCTCGCCTCTTTTGCGCCCGCCAGCACATGATTTGTTGCGCTCACCAGCTCGCGCAACGCGTCGGAGAGGTACGAGGCAGTCACGACACAGGAACGCCCGTATAGGTCGATAGTGCACGACGACCAACCGGCACCCGTAAGACGGTAATCGACAGTCACGTCCATGCGGCGGTCTTGCACACCATGAGAATAGTACAGGCCACCCAGGACACGAGAAAAAGTGGAATACTTCGCACCTGGCATCCGTTGTGCGAACAACTCTTTACCCAGTCCAGCAGCCCGCGCCCCCGAAAAGGACCGCTATGTTCAAACCGCTATTGCTCGGCACCTGCCTCGCCGTGACGCTGACCGGATGCATCACCGAACCTCACAATCGCACGACCAAAGCCGTAAACACCGCGCTGACCGGCGCCTGCCTCGCGGCACAGATCTCCCCCTGCACCATCGAATCCTCCGAAGCCGCCAGATCCCAAGCTACCGAGGCCAGGGCGGCCGCCTTTCGAGCCAAAGCGCAACGCGACTCCACCGCCGCCAACGAGGACGCCGCGCGCCGCTCCTCCTGCCTGACCGATACCGGCCCCCGACTACCGGTTAGCTCCACCCAGTGTGCAACCTATGGCACGCCATATTGACGCCCGACGCGTGTAAACCAACATCGTCCGTCAATCGAGCGCGCCACAGGCGGCACGCCAGAAATCCTTATGAACTTCCGGCGGGTCAGGACTATCGAACACTCGCTGCGTGAGCAGAATCGCGGTCACCTTCTCGCCAGGCACATTGAACCAGGAAGTCCCAAACCCACCATTCCAACCATCGGCGCCGCGTGGAATTCCAACTGAACTCCCCAACCCAGCCTGAAGGTCAAAAGATCCTCGACGGTGATAGCACGCTCGGCCGGCACCGTGTCATGTGCGGTGGAACCCAGAGTGCGCAGAACCCGAAGGTTACCCAGTTCAGGCAACAGCCGGTCGACACGCTCGTCGAGGCGCAGCCTCCCTTCATCAACGAGCATCAAGGCCGCGACAGCGGTAACGGGCTTCGTCATAGAAGCGATCCGGAAGATGGCATCACGTAGCATCAGCTCGGGTCCGTCAAAAGACATCCGCCCGGCGACGAGACCCCGCCGCTCACCGCCACTGCCGATGACGCCGACCATGCCGGGAGCCGACCCCTTCGCGGCATGCTCATGAGACCAACGCGTGCGCCGTTGCGTCCCTGAACAGATTGACTGCCGAACGTCCCTATTTCTTGAACCGGCTCTGCCGCTGGAGCAGCGCAATGATCTCCGTCGTAGTCATTTCAGCACGAACTTTCAGCTGCTTTGCCGGAGAGGGATTGGTCTGCAGACGCGCGAGCAAAGCTTTCAGCTCCGGGGCTCGGGGTTGTGAATGGTGCATGAGTCGGGTCCCTTCAGATAATGATTTTCGGTAATGGAGATCCAGTGTTGATTGCAGATATTCACGATTCGCAGGGTTTGTGGCGCCGAGACAGGTGCGTAGAACCGGCGACTCGAAAAAGCCGCACAACCTCGGCGCCTTTTGCACCGCCCGGTGCGCGCTCCCACTGGATCCCCTCATCCAGCCGAGGCATCAAATCGACAAACCCCATCACATCCGTCGCAGAAAACTCGCCGCCCACTTGCACATCGGCGACCTGCGGATCCACCTCGAGCTTCGTCAGGTTATAACGATTGAACTCCTGCGCCACTTGCGACAGCGGTTCGCACACAAAAACCAGGTGCCCCTCCCGCCAGGCGAGTTGGCGCTCGATCGCCCGTGGATCGAGTCCCTTCTTCAACTCCAATCGATTGGCGCGCTGATCCGCTACAGCCTGTTGATTGTGCCCCAATGGCACCTGCCGCAAGTTGGCATTGGACAGCAGCACCTCGCCCTCCTCGACCGTGACCCGGACCTCCCCATCCTCAACCAGACGAACGGAAAAGATGGTGGCGGTATCAACGATATCGAGATCCTTGACGGACACCACGAGATGCCGACTTGGATTGGGCAGCATGTTGAAGAGCACTTCGCCGCGCAGGACTTCGACGTGCACAGCAGGCCCATCGACGTTCATCTTGATGAGCGAATCCGTATTCAAAGTGATGACCGAACCGTCACCCAACCGCACGGGTCGCTGCTCACCGATGCGCGAGCTGACATACTCGATGGTTGCGGCATCCCCAACCAGTTGAAAGCCGGACAATGTTGTAATCGCGCCCGCGATCGCCAATGCTGATGGAAAAGTCTGCATCAAACCTCCCGATGACGTCTCTATCCTCGAGAATCGTGAATGAAGGCTCCCGGACGCCACCAACTGCGTCCGAGCCTTCACTTTTCCGTCGTTCGGATGCTCACATTGTACTGCCTCAACGCGACGATGAGGTTTCAATCAACTGAAGTTGACGAACAAAGTTGCTCCCTATGCTATTCATGCTGAGTACGCCGAAACATTATGAGCGAATTCGCAACGTGCTCCTCAGATAACTCTCTTTGTTGCGACTGCACCCCGCTGAGCCCCAGGGCCAATACGGACGCTCGATCCATGCCTGCGAGTCGGGGCGTCTCTGAAAGGAATTACTCAGTGCCCCGGTGCCCCGTTACCGGCCCTCCCGAGCAGCGCGCGCAATATGCCTCTAAAGACATATCCGCAAATAACGTCTTTAAATACATATTTTGCATAAATGCCTTTTAAAGCATATCATGCCGTCATGCCCCCTCTCTGGCTCCAAACCCCGGCCCAGTTGGCCGACCACCTGCGCTCCTTCCGCAAGGCCCGTGGGCTCACTCAAGCCGCCTTAGGGAACCTGGTCGGCCTGGACCAGACCCGTATTGCCAAAATCGAGCGCGACCCGCGCACGGTCAGCTTCGGCCAGCTGATGCGACTGCTCTCCGCCTTGCAGGTCCACGTCCTGCTCCAACCGGTCAATGGGAAGCAGCCGCCCTCCCCTACCCAAGCGTCCGATTGGTAGCCGGCCGACCTCAATGCCTTCACTGACGGTCTGGATGAACGGAGAGCGCGTTGGAGAGTGGGGCACCGCCCGCGGCGGCACTCCGTTCTTCCGCTACGAACGCGAGTGGGCGCAGTCCCCACACGCACGCCCTCTTTCGCTCTCATTACCTCTGACCGCCAATCTGGAAATTCGCGGACCGAGAGTCGATGACTATTTCGACAACCTGCTCCCCGACAACCCGGCGATCCGAAGCCGGATCCGCACCCGCTTCCGAACGCCCTCGACCGACGCATTCGATCTTTTGACTGCCATCGGCCGTGACTGTGTTGGCGCCGTCCAACTCCTACCGCCCGACGAAGAGCCTGCAGGTTGGAACCGCATCGACGCCGCCTCACTGTCCAAGGCGGACGTAGCGGAGATCCTCGCCCAGATTACATCGCCAACCCCACTACAGCCCGACGAGCAGGACGACTTCCGCATCTCCATCACAGGGGCCCAGGAAAAAACCGCCCTGCTGGGCATGGCCGGCTCGTGGTTCCGCCCCCACCACGCCACCCCTACAACCCACATTCTAAAACTTCCGCTCGGAATCATCGGTGGATTCCGCGGCGACTTCTCCGACTCGGTTGAGAACGAATGGCTCTGCGGCCAATTTCTGACAGCGATAGGTCTGCCCGTGGCCCCATCAACACTTGCTACATTCGGTGACCAACGCGCACTCATCGTCACCCGCTTCGACCGCCGCTGGATGGGTGTCGACGCTTCCGCAGCCCAAAAGAAGCGCTTCAAACCTAAAAAGGGAGTTTGGATCGCCCGCCTGCCGCAGGAGGACTTCTGCCAGGCCACCGGCAGACCCCAAACGCAAAAATACGAGGCTGATGGAGGGCCCTCCATTGCGGAGTCCCTGACCCTGCTGAGCAACAGTGAGAATGCCACACAGGACCAGGCTCACTTCCTCCTGGCCCAACTGGCATTCTGGCTACTGGCCGCCACCGACGGCCACGGCAAAAACTTCTCCCTGTACAGCCGCGCCGGCGGCTCCTACGGCATGACCCCTCTCTATGATGTGCTTTCGGCCTGGCCCATCATTGGCCCCGGCAAAAACCAACTCAGCTTTCAAAAAGCCAAGCTGGCCATGGCCGTCCGCGGCAAGCGCCCACACTACCGCTTGAATGAAATCATCGGCCGCCACTGGCGCGAGCTGGCGCAGAAGTCAGGCGCCCCAACCCTCTGGCCGGACATGCAGTCCCTGGTCGACAGAGCGGCGCCGGCTATAGACAGCCTCCAACACCAACTACCTTCAGGATTTCCCGAGCGCGTCTACTCCACCATCCGCGCAGGCATCCTCCGTCAGTCGCAACGCTTCCAACAAACGATGAGCTAGCCAACCGGCGCAGCCGACCCCGTCCGACCTAATGAACTTCTTTACCCTCACCCCGAATGAGGGAGAGCCAGCCCCGCGATGATCTCCTGATGTTCTTCGCCCAGGCTCCAGGCGCTCGATTGCATCCAATCCCGAAACGCCAACCGCTGTTCGGGAGTTTCTGAACCCAGGCCCTCCAGCCACTTTGGAATGGGCTCGTCAGCGTCGCTCTTCTTCTTGTCCACGGAGACCTCCAAAGGAATTTCAAGCGTCAGTATTAACGTGGAAGCTCGCGCGCGTTTGCGGACGGCGAATGCGCGCGCACCCTCGGACGCTATTCCAACCGATACGGCCACGGCATGCAATCAAGCTCCGGGATGCGAACGAACTTTACAGTTCACTGCACTGTTGAGTTTCATTGCTGCGCTGCAGAATACAACAGCACATAGGCTCTCCCTGCATAGCAGGCAAGCCCCGCAGATGCGCCGGTGCGCTTCAGATTTCAGACTCGTGAATATCCTCGCCGCCGCGAAAGCCGAGTGTCTAAGCGACCGGCGCCGCTCAGAGGCGGCGAGGACTTCATCGTGCCCGGCGGCCGCCCCTATCCAGTCCGCGACATACCCGACTCCCCCCCCTCCTCCGCCGCGACATCCTGCAGCAGCTCCGCCCGACTAGCCTTGGTCGGAGCCGGCAACTTGCGCAGATCCTGCGCGAGCTGCAGCAAAGAAACGTACTCGACCCGGTTGCCCGGCTCTAAACACCACTGTTCCCAGCGCTGCTTGAGCTCCGCATCCTCTGCGGTACCTGATTCGTTGAGGACGAACCATTCGACAGCATCGTGCGACAACTTTTGACTCACAGCCACTCCTTAACTCCATGTTTCGCTATGGTGTTTCCTTCATGACCCGTATCCTGACGATCCGCAGCTCGCAAACCTTTGCCCGCCGCCCCCATTTACCCTCGCGGCGTGCTTTGGATCGTTCAAAGTCATGGAGGTACTTACATATTCAAGACGGATGGACGCTAAGAACCAGACAGACCTAGGTCGGAATTCGGGTCCAATTGCCCGTGCGCTGCAACGACGACAAGGCCATATTCTGGCAGCTGAAAGTGTCATTCGTGCGAATATCGAACATAACCGCGAAGCGTCCGTTTGGAATGTCACAACCACCCTATCCTGCGACAATCCAAATCCCTCACCGCATCGTCCATACAAAGCAGTCCTGAAGTACCTCTGCGGCAATCTTTTCCCGTATCCTTGCAAATAAGCCGCAGCTCCGGTATTGTTCCGCGCCATCGCATTCACCCTGGTTAAGTCAAACTAGGGCGCAATGTATGACAACTCAGGGATGCTCAATGGCCGATGCAGCAACTGACACGACGCGATCCCCCTTCGGGCGTTTGACCCTGGAGGATCTCGAGGCGCTTTCCAGCAAAGCGCAGGGGCTCATCGAGGCCGCACGGGACGCGGCAGTCGAGCCGCACAAGCGCAAACTCCTGCGCCGCTTTGGCGCGACCGAAATCCTCCAGTACCTGGGCAACATCTCCATCGACACCCTCTATCGGAGGCTGAAGAAGGATGAGCAGCTGCCCCAGGGGACGCAGGTAAGCGCGCGCCGCCGCGAGTTTACGCTGGCAGAGATCCACCAGTTGCAGCGTGCGTTCGGCATGTTACCGCGCCGGCCTGAAGGCAAGCGCCCTCTCGTTCTATCGGTCTGTAACTTCAAAGGCGGCGTGGCGAAGACGACCACGACGGCCCACCTTGCGCAGTACTTGTGTCTGCATGGCTATCGCGTCCTCGCGGTCGACCTCGATGCGCAGGCGAGCCTGACGCAAACGTTTGGCATCCTGCCGCACACCGAAGTCCCCTCGAGCCACACCGCTCGGCCCTTCTTTGAAGGCCCGACGGCGCCGGATGGCGAGCCCAACCCTGAGTGGACCGGGACTCTGGCGAGTGCCATCCAGAAAACGCATTGGGACCAGTTGGATCTCATCCCCTCGAACCTCGGGCTCTATGGTGCCGAATTTTCCATCGCCGCTCGGATCAGGGGTGAAGAGAACTTCCTCTTCTACCGCATCCTCGCGGATGCGCTTGAGACAGTGAAGTACGACTACGACGTCGTCCTGCTCGACACGGCGCCCTCGCTTTCCTTCGTCAACAGCAACGCCCTCTACGCAGCCGACGCTCTGATCATCACTCTTCCGCCGGCCTTTCTGGATCTGCAATCCGCCTCTCTCTTTTATGAGCTGATTGCGGACGTCGTACGGACGATCAACCAGGTGCAGGGCGAGGAGAAGATCTTCGACTTCGGCGCGATTCTTCTGACGCGCTTCAAGCCCAGCGATGCGATCCACCAAAAGATCAGTTCCTGGATCCGCAGCTTCCTTTCGGACACTTTCACGCACGCCATGCTGCAGAGCGTGGTTCTGGAAAAGCTCGGTCCGCGCCTGCTGACCCTTTATGAAGTGGACCACGCCGAGGAAAGCGCCAAGTACGAAGGCGATCGGCGTGCATTCGAGAGAGCTCTCGAGTCCATGAACGACGTCAATGGTGAGATCGCCCAGGCCATCAACAGCGTTTGGGATCGTCAGGGCGCCGAGGCACAACACGCTGCCGTGCCCATTCACGAACCTTTAAGAGCGGTGAGCTAACTAACGCATGTCCAAGACGGACGACATTCACCGAGCCATTCTCGCCAGAGCGACGCAAGCTCCCTCCGCCCGGCCACCGAGTCTGCCGGGCGCAAAGCCGTATGTGGCCGAAGCTGGCCAGCGCCTCGCGGAGGGTCTCCGCGAAGAAAACCAACGCCTGAAGGCTGAGCGCGCCGCCGGTTTGCTGGTGTTGCGCCTCGACCCGAAGCGCGTTCGCGCGACCGAATTTATCAACCGCCACGAGCGGGCTTTCCTCGAGAGCGATCCGAAATTCATCGAGCTCAAGAACAGCCTCCGCGCTAACGGGCAAGAGCATCCGATCCGCGTTCGCGCGGTTGCGGATGATCCCGCTGCTGATTTCGAGATCGTTTCCGGGCATCGCCGGCACCGGGCTGCGTTGGCGCTCGACGCTGAGGTAGAAGGCGGATTTCCCGTCCTCGCCATCGTCGACGGTAGGGCTGCCGAGTCCCGCGACCTGGTCTTGAAGATGTATCGCGAGAACGAGGAGCGTGCCGACCTTTCTGCCTTCGAGAAAGGGACCATGTTCCAGCAGTGGCTGGCGACCGGAGTATTCACCGAGCAGGGTGAGCTCGCGACGGCCATCGGCGTCAGCGACGCGACGGTCACGAAATATCTGCAGATCGCCGAACTGCCCTCCTTCGTGGTGGCTGCTTTTTCGGATCCTCGCGATATCGCCGTTCGCTGGTCCCATGACCTGGTGAAAGCGTTGAAAGCTCAGCCTGCAAAGGTTGAGGAAGTCGCAATCCGTCTGGCAAATACCAGCCCACGACCGGATGCCGGCTCGATCGCTCGAGCACTCATTGCCAGCGGGGAGGCGACTCGCGAAAGCCGCAGCTCCCCCTCGCGTGAGCAGGCAATCAAGATTGATGGCCGCGTTGCTCTGCGCCTGCAGCGCCGCGACGGGCGATTCACTCTGAAGTTTTATCAGCTCGACAAGCGCGCGCAGCGTGAAATCACCGAAGAAATTCTGGAGCTCGCCGAACGCCGCGTGCGCGAACGATTGAGGGGCAACTCATGAGACGCCCCGCGTATCAAAAGACTTCACCACGAACCCTGGCCCTGCCAGGGTTTGTCGTTTCTGGCATCTCAAAAATGCCGGGTTCGATGGGTTCGGCAGTTTCGTTTGAACGCGTTCAAATGAG
>Ga0265334_10001883_pt1 | contig 9960 bp, 9 predicted proteins | sample 42023metaG_FD_192442 | JGI IMG/M metagenome (GOLD analysis project Ga0265334, IMG submission 192442) | Rhizosphere microbial communities from Carex aquatilis grown in University of Washington, Seatle, WA, United States - 4-20-23 metaG | ecosystem: Host-associated > Plants > Roots > Rhizosphere >...
CTTGCAGGCTGGGCGCCGGCCGCTCGTTTCCAGGTCCCAGCTCGCCTGGACGGGCACGCTGCCCTTCCTCGGCTATGTCGGGGTTTTCCTGCTGCTCCCGACCGGCATCGTGCTGTGGGACGCCGTCCAGAGCTCGTCGGGCGGATTCGACTTCGGCGCCATCAGCACGCTGTGGAGCAGTTCGACCGGCTCGTTCTTCGTCAACTCGGCGGAACTGTCGGCGATCACCTCGGTGATCGGCGCGCTGCTCGGCGCCGTGCTGGCCTACGCGGTGGCCAGCGGGAACCCCGATGGCCTCATCCGCAGGCTCTACCTGGCCGGCTCCGGGGTGCTCGCCCAGTTCGGCGGGGTAACGCTGGCGTTCGCGTTCCTGATCACGATCGGCCCGACCAGCGGGCTGCTGCTGCACGCGGGCTGGTTCTATGACTTCCCGCAGGGCATCGGGCTGATCTACATCTACTTCCAGATCCCGCTGATGGTGCTCGTGTTCCTGCCGGCGGTCGACGGGCTCAAGGCCCAGTGGCGGGAGGCGACGGAGACGCTCGGCGGCTCCGCGTGGCAGTTCTGGCGCTATGTCGGCGGGCCGCTGCTCGCGCCCGCCTTCCTGGGCGCGATACTGCTGCTGTTCGCGAACGCGCTGTCCGCCTACGCCACGATCGTGGCCTGGGAGAACCAGATCTCGTACGTCGTGCCGCAGCAGATTGGCACCGCGCTGTCCAGCGAGGTCGGGCTGTCCTCGGTCAACCAGGCCGACGTGCTGGCCCTGGGCATGATCGTGCTCGTCGCCATCGTCATGACCGGCTACACGCTGCTCCAGCGCAGGACGACGCGATGGCTGCGGTAAGGGGCCTGCACGCGCGCCGCCAGCGCCGCCTGAACGGGTTCCGGTACGTGGTCTTCACCGTGTTCGGGCTGTTCTTCCTGCTGCCGCTGCTGGCGATGCTCCGGTTCTCGCTGGAGGGCAGCACCGGCGGCTCGTGGTCGCTGTCCGCGTGGGGCCAGATCGCGTCCTATGCCGGGCCGCCCCCGTTGCTCAGCGGCGTGGAGATCACGCTGGAACTCGCCGTCATCACCTGCGTGGTCATGCTGGTGCTGTTGGTGCCAACGGTGATCTGGGTCCGGCTCCGGGTCCGCTGGATGACCCGGCTGATCGAGGCCCTGTGCCTGCTGCCGCTCACCATCCCGGCGATCGTGCTGGTGGTCGGCCTCGCGCCGATCTACCGGGTGATCCGCCAGCAGTTCAGCCTGTCCGCGCTGCAGCTTTTCTGGGTGTACGTGATCCTCGCGCTGCCCTACGCCTACCGGGCGCTGGCCGCGGGCCTGGAAGGCGTGGACGTCAAGACACTGTCGGAGGCGGCGCGCAGCCTGGGCGCCAACTGGTTCACCGTGATCTGGCGGGTGATCGTGCCCAACATGCGGCAGGGCGTGCTGAACGCCATGCTGCTCACCGGCGCCCTGGTGCTCGGCGAGTTCACCATCGCCTACCTGCTGCTGTACACCAACCTTCAGGTCACACTGTTCGCCGTCAGCCGCGGCACGCCGAACGCGGGCGTGCTGTTCTCCACGGCAAGCGCCGCACTGCTGTTCGCCTTCGTGCTGCTGCTGATCCTGTCCTACGTCGGCCGCCGTAGCGGCCGCCAGTCCGAGAGGTCCAAGGTGAGCAAGTGACTGGTGTCGAAGTGTCGCTGCGCGGCCTGCACCGGCGGTACGGCCACGTCATGGCGCTCGACGGGCTGGACCTGACCCTGGCCCCGGGCGAGCTGGTCGCGCTGCTCGGCCCGTCCGGCTGCGGCAAGACCACCACGCTCCGGCTGCTGGCCGGCCTGGAGGACGCCGACGGCGGGCAGGTCACCGTCGACGGCGCCGACATCACGCACGTGCCCTCGAACAAGCGCGACATGGGCATGGTGTTCCAGGCCTACTCCCTGTTCCCGCACATGACGGTGCGGGACAATGTCGCGTTCGGCCTCAAGCTGCGCCGGCAGGGCCGCACCGAACGTGAACGGCGGGCGATGGAGATGCTCGAACTGGTCGGCCTCACCGCGCAGGCCGGACGCTACGCGCACCAGCTCTCCGGCGGGCAGCAGCAGCGCGTCGCGCTGGCCCGGGCGCTTGCGATCTCGCCGAAGGTGCTGCTGCTCGACGAGCCGCTGTCCGCACTCGACGCGAAGGTCCGCGCCCAGCTCAGGGACGAGATCCGCCGCATACAGCTCGAGGTTGGCACCACCACCTTGTTCGTCACCCACGACCAGGAAGAAGCCCTCGCCATCGCGGACCGGGTCGGCGTGATGCGGGACGGCCGCATCGAGCAGCTCGGCACGCCAACCGACATCTACTCCCGGCCGGCCACCTCGTTCGTGGCGGAGTTCGTCGGCCTGACCAACCGGCTGACCGGCACGGTCACCAGCGGCTCGGTCAACGTGCGCGGCTGCGTGCTGCCGCTGGCGGACCCCGCCACGCCCGACGGCCAGGCTACGGTGCTGGTGCGGCCGGAGGCGGTGACCGTCAGCCAGTCCGGGCCGATCACCGGGACGGTGATCGCGGTCACGTTCCTGGGCGCCAGCAGCAGGATCACCGTCGACCTCGGCGATGCCATCACCGTGCTGGCGCAGTTGCCGACCTCGGACGCGACCGCACTGCCCGCCGGCAGCGCCGTCGCGCTGACGATCCGGCCTGACCCAGTGCTCATCGCGTGAGCGGTCTTCGGACATCGTCGGCCTGCTGTCCACCCTGAACGTGACGCGGAGAGGGAGACCAGGCAGTACTTGCCGCCTAACCCTCCCGAGTTCCTTGCCGGGACTATCCCCCGACCTCAGCGAGCGCAGCGGCGCTAGTTAGGAAGCTGGCGCACATAGTGAAGGTCGGCGCGATCTCTCGCCCGGCGAGTGTGGTCTGGTATGCGCGGTACCTGCCCATTTCCCACTGCCGTGCTCTTGTGGTGTACGCGCCTAGCTCCGGATCGGGAAGCGGGCGCCACGTCCAGCAGGTACGTTCATACGCCGAGGCTGGCTGCACGAACCCGGCCGGGTCGGCGGACCGGCCCAGCTGATTGCGCACGTACCGCAGGCCTGCTAGGGCCCCCTCGGCTTCGCTGCGGCGCACCACCTCAGACGCCAGCGCCTTGTCATAGGCACCCGGGTGATACCGGACGAGGGTCGCGTCAACCAGGGTGACCCACCACACAGTCTCCCCGACTGCGGTCGCCACCCTGGGCAGTTCCCAGGACGAGGCGCCAGCGAGGCGGCCGACCGCCTCGTCCATCGCGCTAACAGACCAGCCGATCGCGACCGACGGCGCCCCCACCCCCGCGTGCTCCCGGTTCCACGCCACCCGGCACTGTGCCGAGCAGAACCGCGCGTGCTCACGCCCAGGAGAGAACGAAGTCCCGCACTGGACGCACTCCCGGACCTCGGCCACCGCTTGATTCTAGTCCGTGATGACGCCGTGGCTGTCGAGGCAATGAAGCCATCACGCCGCTACCACTTAGCTGACGCCCGCAACGGGCCACCAGGTGCCCGGCTGCCAGTCCAGGCCGTTCCAGGCCCGGCGAGCGTGCGCGAACGGGTCCTTGCTGACCGCCGAGGCCTCGGCGGCGAAGATCATCGCCGGCCGGGCGCCGGCGGCGTACCGGGGCCAGCCCGGGTCACCCTGCGTCGCGAACGCGCCCCAGGCGTCGTGCAGCTCCGCGGCCGGCCCGTGGCCGCCCCGCCAGATGCCCGCGCCGTCACCGCCGTGCGCGCCGCCAAGCACGCCCGCGTACTGGGCGAACTGCGGGTCCGGGTCGTCCTCGATGCCGGTATACGGGCCGTCGTACCGGGAGCGCCAGACCGGGGCATGTGCGGCGTGCGCGTCGGCGAGCCGCTCGGTGCGCACCACGTACCGCTCGTCGGACATGAGGGCGACGCCGCGCAGCACGGTCTCGTCGAGCTGCGGGTAGGCGGCCGCGTAGCTGGCCAGCATCGCCGCCGCCCGTTCCGCGCCGAAGTACCCGGTGAGCACCCCGTCCGCCTGGTCGGCGGCGTCCGGGCCGAGCTGCTGGTACAGCGCGGTCTCCCTGGCGCAGGTCTGCAGCAGCAGCGGCACCCCGGCGGCCGCGCCGCCCGCGATCGCGGCGACGGGCGCCGCGGTCAGCGCGACACCGTCCACCGACGGCCGCCACAGCCAGGTTGACCGCGGCGGCTCCGCGACGGCGAGCTGCGCGGCCAGGAAGTCGGCGGCAGACACGGACCTGACCCGCTCGGGCGTGGTACCGAGCACCCCGAAGAACCGCGCGGCGATGCTGGCGGCCTGCGCGTGGTCCTTCACGTGATCGCCGCCGCTTGACTCCGCGGCCCGCCGGATGAGGCCCTTGGTGAGCGGGGAGGCGAGCAGGTTGGTCACCGACTTGCCACCCGCGGAAAGCCCGTACACGGTGACCTGCCCCGGATCGCCGCCGAACGCCGCGATGTTGTCCCACGTCCAGCGCAGCGCCGCGACCTGGTCGTGCAGGCCGAGCGACCCGGTTGGCCGCTCACCGGGGACGTCGAGGAAGCCGAGCGCGCCGAGCCGGTAGTTGAAGGTGACCACGACCAGTCCATGGCTCCTCGCGAAGGCCGCGCCGTCCTCGGCCTGGTCGGGACCGTGGCCCATCTCGAAGCCGCCGCCGTGGATCCACAGCAGCACCGGCCGGCCACCCGCCGGCCCAGCTCCGGTCGACACAGCCCCGGCCGGGGCGGTCACGTTCAGGTACAGGCAGTCCTCGGCCATCGGCGGCTGCGGCGGCCCGGACGAGACCGTGGCGAGGTCCGGCTGCAGCGACCGGTTCCCGTACCCGAGGGCGTCCCTGGTGCCGCTCCACGGCTCCGGCGGCCGCGGCGGCCGCAGCCGGAGCTCGCCGGTAGGCGGCGCCGCGTAGGGAATGCCCCGCCAGGCCAGGACGCCGTCGGCGATCTCGGCGCCGCGCACTTTCCCGTAGGCGGTCTGCGTGACGGTCATGGTCGCGGTCCTCCCCGCATCCGGCGGCGCGCGGCCGCCCGGCCCCGTTCACCATGGGCACGTAGGATCGCCGGCAGGGATATCAAGGTCTCGAAGGGCGGGCGCATGTCTACGATGATCTCACCGGTGGACCGGCTGGCCGAGTTGTTCGCTTCTGAGGGGGCCGGCGACTACCTGGGGGAGCCGGTCACCGTCGCGCAGCACCTGCTGCAGGCGGGGGCGCTCGCCCGCGCGGCTGGCGCGCCGGACGTACTGGTCGCCGCCGCGCTGCTGCACGATGCCGGCCACCTGCGCGGCGCCGACCCGCTCGCCGACGAGGCGGAGCTAAGCGGCCGGGAGCTGATGGCGGGCACCGACAACGACCACGGCGAGCGCGGCGCGGCGTGGCTCGCCCGCTGGTTCCCCGCGGCCGTCACCGAGCCGGTACGGCTGCACGTGGCCGCCAAGCGCTACCTGTGCGCGGCCGAGCCCGGATACCTCGCACTGCTGTCGCCCGCCTCCGTCTACACCCTGTCACTACAGGGCGGCCCGATGGCCGGTGCCGAGGCGGCCGCATTCGCGGCGCAGCCCTACGCCGCGGACGCCATCGCCGTCCGCCGCTGGGACGACACCGCCAAGGACCCCGCGGCGGACGTGCCCGGCTTCGACACCTACCGCCCGCTGCTCACCGCCCTCACCCTCACCCTCACCTAATTCAAGCGCACATGCATCGTTGTCATGCTGGCTCGACTCGGATATTGGTGGCCCAGATCTGGCCGGGTCCGGCCAGGGTGATACCGAACAGCATGTAGACGCTGTCGGCTGGCACGTCGGCTTCGACGTGCTGGCGGGTCCAGTCGGCGGCGCCGCGCAGGTGGAGCTGCTCGCGGATCTCCGGCGGCCTGGACCGGGCCGGGTCGATGACCCGCAGGTAGAGGCCGGCCTTCTCGGTGGCGCCGGCGGTCTTGAGATCGGCGGACAGCCGGACGCGGCGGGCGCGGTAGGCGTCGGCCAGGCTGCCTTGCCTAAGGTCGGCGAAGCCGGCCGGGCCGGGGACCTGGGCCTTGAGGTAACCGCTGGCCGTCGCGGCGTCAGGGCCCGGGCCGGTGCCGCAGGCGTAGTCCTGCCAGTGGCCGCCGCTGGCGTCCGTGAGGAAGCTGCCGCGCAGGGACCAGTGCTCCAGTCCCTCGGTGAACCGCAAGTTCTGCGGGGCGGCGATGCGTCCGGAACCGTCGTTGCGGGCCTCCGCCGGGAGCCCGGCCTGGCGGATGAGCAGATCCTCGGCCCGCTCACCGGGCGGCACGGTGACCCCGTGCCGGACCATGATGTCCTCGCTAGCCAGGGGGGCCGGCCAGCGGCAGTCCTTCCAGGGGAGACAGCCAGACCGGCAGCACTCGCCGGCCCGGCTCGCCGGCGAGCACGGCCAGTACCCGCGCCGGGAAGGTGACAACCTTCGTGATGTGCAGTTCGGGCATGGTACGGATCCTTTCCCCGCGCCCGATCGGGCGGGTCAGTTCTGGGTATTCGGCGGCAAGCAGCCGGCCTAGCTGGCTGCGGCCCTTGTGCAGGCGGCTTTTCACCGCGGCTTCGGTGACGCCGAGTCTCGCGGCGATCTCCCGCACGGTCAGCCCGTCGTAGTAGAACAGCACCAGGACGGTGCGGGAGGCCTCGGGCAGGCACTCCAGCGCACCAGTCACGATCCAGCGCAGCTCCCGCTGCGCTGCCTCGTCGGCGGGGGCAGCGATCAGCCGGACCGTGTCCCAGCCATCCAGCGTTACCGGGCGCCCGGCCTGGCGGCGCCGCCAGGCCCTTGTCACGTTCACCACCGTCCCGTAGAACCAGCTGCGGAATCGGGCCGGATCGCGCAGCCTCCCCAAGGACACGAAGGCCGCCAGGGTCGCTTCCTGCACCAGGTCCTCACGCATCTGCGTCGCCTGACCGCGCCAGCACGACGAGGTCGGCGTCGGACATCTCTTCCACTACCACGCTCCCGCCGGGACGGCATCCTGGGCTACCTAACTAGTGTCGCCACACGGTCCGCAGGTTGCCGCTACTACCGGGCCGCCCGGCTTTCGCGGCACAGCCCCGGCCACGCCTTCATACGGCGCGTGGTGACGGTGGTGCGTGGGATCTGAGGATCTGCCTGCCGTCGGGGCTTCTGGCTTCGGTGGTGCCGTCGGGGTGCAGGATCAGCTGCCAGCCGCGCCGGTGGATGCACACGTCGTGGTGAAACTGGCAGACCAGAGCACAGTTTTGGATCGAAGTTTCGCCACCGTCCTGCTTGTGTCGCAGGTGGTGCACGTCGCAGTGCACCGCAGGGCGGCCGCAGCGGGGCCAGGCGCAGGTGCGGTCCCGTAGCAGGACCGCGCGGCGGATGTGGGCCGGGATGGAGTCGCTGTAGCCGATGTCCAGCGGGAGCGACGGGGTGTTGTACGGCTTGTCGAGCAGCCCCTGGCGGAGGACCGCGGCGACCCCGGCCGGGCCGGAGACCAAGTCGATCGCCAGACGGGCCATCGCATGGCGCAGGGCCCGCCAGGCCTCGGGGGACAGCGACCCGGACCTGGGGTGCGCGCTGCCGACCGCCGCGCCGGGCTGGCCGTCCCCGCCCGCGCTCGCGCCGCCGGCCGCATGAGCCGAGCCGGCGGCCGCAGGGCCCGCACTGCCAGTCGCAGGGTCCGTGCTGGAGGCTCCGTCGGCGCCTGTCGTGCCGCCAGGGCTGTCCTCTGCCTCGGCGGCGATCCGGGCCAGGGCGATCATCTGGTCGATGACGTCGGGGTCCATGCTGCCGGTGACGACCGGGACGGTCTGCGCGTCGCACGCGGCGGTTTCCGCGTCGGGGCCGGCCAGGTAGCCGTCCTGGCCGGCCCGGGCGCGGAGCCAGGCGTCCTCCAGCTGCGGGGCGCCGGGCAGCTGCCGCAGCTGGGACAGGGGGATGTGGATGACCGCCTGGGTGTCGGCACCGGCCCGGGCCGGGACGAGGCGGGCTCTTAGCAGCAGGGTGCAGGCGAGTTGCAGCGCGTCGTGGAACCGCTGGCCTTCGGTGCGGTCGTCTTCGGGTCCGGCCTTCTTGCCCAGGGCCTCCAGCACCGCGCGGACCGCGGTGGCGCACTCGGGGGTCAGGTCGCCGCGGACGACCCCGGCGCCGCCGAACGTGGTGCCGAGCTGGAGGTAGCGGTCGCCGGGGTCAGGGTCGTCGGGGTCGGGCTGCTGCGCCCGCCAGGTCTCGATCGCGCACGCGGCGATAGTTGCCAGGTCGCCCAGGGACGCCCCGGCGGACGCGGCCTGCAGCAGGATGCGGTCGGTCTGGTCGCGCATCGGCGCGGGCAGCTTCCGGGTCCAGTCGGCGATGGCGGCGGCGAGGGAGTCGGTGACGTCACCGGCGGCGAGGGCACTGCCGAGCAGCGGGCGGTCGCCGAGCTGGCGCATCTGCCGGACTGCGGCCCTGGCGCCCTTCTTCGACATCCCTGCCTTCGCGGCCAGCCATGATGACGATGACCCGTACCCGTCGGCGTCATGGGCGTCCGCGGCGTCGAATCGGCGCAGCAGCCCGGCGTGCGCGGCGGTCACCTTGGCCTGCACCTCGCCAAGCGCAATCAGCAAATCCCCGCAGGAAGACCCGTCCAGGCCGGCGATGGCCGAGTTCAGGTAGTCAAGCGCGGCGCCGACCGTCGCCAACGCCTGCGATGCGCTGCCGAAACTGTGGTCGGTCGTTGGGTCGAAGGCGTCGCCGCCGGCATGCGGGGCGTCTGGACTGCACATCGTGGCTCACCTCCAGATGGGGGAATGGCTCTCCGCACTGCAATCTCTGCGCTCTACTGCGTGCGCGCTGCGAATCCGCGGGCATGACGCTCGCGGGCCATTGCCGGAAGAACCGGCTACCGCCCATCTGTGGGCCTAGCACTAGAGTACCAGTTCGATCAGCGAGGAGTCAATTTGTTCGGCTTAGGTAAGGAGAAGCTGCCCCTGGCCAGCTCTCCTGCCACCGGGCATAAGGGACCTGAATCGTTAGTTGTAGGATACAAAATATTTTCCTGCCTGCCTGAGGGATCATGCCTGAGCTGAGCCGCGAGCGCCGCTACCTGGTGCTGGCCATCTGCTGCCTGAGCCTGTTCGTCGTCGGCATGGACGTCACGATCGTCAACGTGGCGCTGCCGTCGATCGGACGGGACCTGCGCGCGCCCGTCTCCGGGCTGCAGTGGACGGTCGACGCCTACCTGCTCGTCCTGGCCAGCCTGCTGATGCTGTCGGGATCTGTCGCCGACCGGGTCGGCAGGCGCAGAGTCTTCCAGCTCGGCCTCGCCCTGTTCACCCTCGGCTCGCTCGCCTGCTCCCTCACTCCCGGGCTCGGCTGGCTGATCGCGTTCCGGGCCCTGCAGGCCGTGGGCGGGAGCATGCTCAACCCGGTAGCGATGGCGATCGTCACCAACGTGTTCACCGACCCCGCCGAGCGGGCGAAGGCGATCGGCCTGTGGGGCTCGGTGTTCGGCCTGTCGCTTGCGGTCGGCCCGGTCATCGGCGGCGCGCTCGTCGACTCGGTCGGCTGGCGCGGCGTCTTCTGGGTCAACGCCCCGGTCACCAACAACGCCGTCGCCGGGATGCCGCGCGCCCGGGCAGGCACCGCCGCGGCGATCGCCTCGACCGGACGGCAGGTCGGCTCCTCCCTCGGCGTCGCCGTGACCGGCGCGGTGCTCGCCGCCGGCCTGCACGGCCCGCTCGCCGCCGGCTTCGCGTCCGCCACCCGGCCGGCCTGGTGGATCGTGACCGCGATGGGCGGATGCGTGCTCGCGCTCACGCTGGCCACCACCGGGCGGGCCGGCCAGGCGAGCGCCGCCCGCACCGCGACCCTCATCGAGCGCGCGGACCGTCGCGCGATGGCCACCACCGCGACGGCAAGCCCCGCGCGGGCGGCGTGACGGCCACGCGGCGTTCGGCACCGGGCGGCGCGGCCCTGGTGCGCGCACGGGGTGCGCGCACTGGGTGCGTTGGGCGCGACCTCGGGCCGCATGG